>Ga0180436_10000188_pt1 | contig 66635 bp, 57 predicted proteins | sample SS_ome_2_FD_132434 | JGI IMG/M metagenome (GOLD analysis project Ga0180436, IMG submission 132434) | Hypersaline lake sediment archaeal communities from the Salton Sea, California, USA - SS_3_S_2 metaG | ecosystem: Environmental > Aquatic > Non-marine Saline and Alkaline > Hypersaline >...
GACCTCATGGAGGTATCAACAAAATGACTCCTATACAAAAACTAAAATTGAAACTCAACCCTCCATAAACTATATTCCAAAAAACTCTCTCGGGTGTCCGAAATGTATCCGGTCATTACATTTATTCTTTTTCACGAAAAATATGTTCGATCCGTTGGCCCACTTTACTCTTTTACCAGCAGCACGTTGATCGCCTTTACCACCACCTTAACGCTGTCGCCCTCCTTGATGCCCAACTCGTCCAGCGAGTCGATGGTCATCACCGAGGCCATCTTTGATCCAGGCGGGATTTCGAACTTCACCTGGCACATCATGGTGCCTTTCTTGATCTCGGTCACCTTGCCGCTCAACTGATTTCTGGCTCCGTACTTCATCCCTGACCCTCCTCTTATGAATTCAACCAGCCTAAGAAAAACAGCATCAGTCCAGGAACACCACATCCGTCAATATATGTAGAAAGACCCTCTCTGCCAACGCCTTTTCTGCTTCCGGTGCTGCGGCATAATAAAGCCGGTCTCCGTCCTCGGACGAACGCGGTGGCTTCTGAGGCGTCACTCATAGATGCTTGTAAGGCAAAGTGATCTCCCCCTTTTTCTCCTTAACATTCACAGCCGACGAAACCAACCAAGCGGATTTTAGAAGCAACCCTGCCCCAGGGAAGGCTTCCATCAGCTCAATCATGGTAATCAGCTGTGAGGGAAAACGATTCACCGCTTCTTGAGTGCCCTAAGCCTATCTTGGTGGGTCGTGTCCGGATCGGTTGCTCGCTTCAAGAGTTCCAGTGGTCAAGGATTCACCGGGGAGTTACACAACCGTCGGCAGGTGGTGAATAAGGGGAAGAATGCCAGAGATGCTGATAAGTCTTTAGAAACAGAGCCTTGAACTATTGAGCTCTTGAACCTTTGAACTCATCACCCCTCGACCCCTTGAATCCTTGAACCCTCGAATCCTTACTCATAGACTGCAGGCTTTTTCCAGTTCGGACAGGGGTTGCCCAGACGGGCACGTCCGTGCACCCCTGTCCGTGTTACAGGGTGAAGGCCCAACTTGCATGCAGAAGCTGCACATAGTCATTTAATGACCATAAGCTAGACACTCCAACCGCGTCATCGGATTGGCTTCGGGGGTTTTCGTCCGCCTTGAGGGACATCAATTCCGGGCGTTTAGCAGCGCCTTCAAATTCCTCGAAAGCAGCTCGAAATCTTCAAGCATGCCGATCCGCTCCAACTTCTCCTGCGTTTCCGGGGGCAGATCCTCTTTTGAAGCATTCCTTAGGATCAAGTCGGTTTCTTCCTCGGAAAAGGTGGCCTCGTCAACGACCCGGCCAACAAATGGCTTGTTTGCCGGGCAGACGTTCTGGCAGATCATACAGCCGATCAGACAATTATGCCAGGATGGATCGATCCACTCCGGGAAGGGCGCCTCGGCCTCGTTGTGATAGGTTAGGCACTTCTCGGCACGCAGCAGGAAGCGGTCGGTTGGGATGGCGCCGCTGGGGCATTTCTTCACGCAGGCCGTGCAGGTCTCACATTGCTCCAGCATTTGGGGCTCTTGCCAGCTCTGCTCGAAAAGCGGCGCATCGGTATAGAAGGCGGCCAGCCGGTGAAAGCTCCCCATCCTTCTCACGTAGGTGATGTTGTTCTTCCCGTATCTCGCCAGGCCGCTGCGCACCGCCAGCAGTTTCCTGGGCAGTTTGGCTCCGATTAACCGATGTCCTCTCGGTTCCAGCAACTCGGCAATGCAGTCACGTGCCTCCTCATCTGTATGATAGGCATAGGTAGGCGGTATGATGGTCTCGAAAGATCGCCCGTTCCGCTCAAAGTTCACCTTCAGTGCCGGCTGCGGACAGGCCACCACCACGACAGAGCGTATCTCCGGGAAATCAGTCGGAAAGGTGAACTGTGACCAGGAAAGAAGGTAGCTATAGAATCCTTCATCGAAGAGCTGCTCGGAATGTGCCTTCTCTATATCGTCTTCTAGTTCCTGAACACGCTCGAACGAGACGAACTGGCCCACGAAGCCGTGCTCGCTCAACCTCAACGACACACTTGAAGATAGAAGATCGTTGTTTCTCATCACCTTACTCTACGAGGTATCTTGGCCCGGGGTTGCCAATGCAAGCGGAGTTCGGAGATTCCCATTCCTGACGTGACATGCGCACCGGCGGTTCTTCACGACTTAACTGCGATTTCGCCGCCCCCTGCCTTGGTGAATTCTCCGATGCAAGCGACCTCACCCAGCCCGTTTTCCTTGAGGGCCCTCATCATTTCGACCTTGTCGTCTGCCGGAAGAACGATAATCAACCCCCCCGAGGTCTGCGCATCGCAGAGGATCAGTTTGGTCGTCTCTGGAATGGCATCGTCCCACTCGACGGTATCGGAGACGAAATCTAAGTTGGAGAGCGTGCCCCCCGGAATAGCTCCGGCTGCAGCCAGGTCCCAGGCTTCCTTTATCACCGGCACCTTGCTGGCATATATCACAGCATCCACCTTGCTGGCGCGAGTCATCTCCTTCAGGTGACCCAACAGCCCGAATCCGGTTACGTCGGTGCAGGCATGCGCACCGACCTTCAGCATAGCTTCGGCTGCATCGCGGTTAAGCGAGCTCATGATCTTCACTGCTTTCTTGGCCAGTTCCTCTGAGGCCATCCCGCGTTTCACTGCAGTGGAGATGATCCCCAGCCCTATCGGCTTGGTCAGTATGATCGCATCGCCTGGCTGGGCCTTGTCATTCGTGAGGACTCGATCAGGATCGACGATCCCCGTCACCACCAGCCCGAACTTCGGCTCGTTGTCCTCTACTGTGTGCCCGCCTAAGATGCCGATGCCCGCCTCTTTGGCCTTGTCATGTGCACCCTTCAATATCTGCTGCAGAACCTCCATCGGCAGCCGCTTCTCCGGGAATCCCACCACGCTGAGGGCAAAAAGCGGCCGCCCGCCCATGGCGTAGATGTCGCTTAGGGAATTCGTCGCCGCAATCGCGCCGAAATCATAAGGATCGTCGACCACCGGAGTGAAGAAGTCCACCGTCTGCACGATAGCAGTCCCATCCTTCAACTTATACACAGCAGCATCATCTGCAGTGGTTGTCCCAACAATCACATTGGGATCAGCCACCGGCGGCAGACTCTTCAATACTTCCTCCAAAGCCTGCGGCCGCAGCTTGCAGGCACAGCCCAAACCGTGAGTATAATGAGTCAGTTTGATCTCCTTGAGATCCAGCTTCTCCGTGCTCGGGGCTTCCGCTCCGGGAGAAAGACGAGCCACCGCTCTAGTGATGGCCTCGACTGCCTGATCTATCTCCTCTTCGGTATTGTGAACCCCGGTTGAGAACCGAATGGTCTCGAAAGCCATCTCCGCCGGGACCTTCATAGCCAACAGAACCGACGACGGCTCCTTGGAATCGGCATGGCAGGCAGCCCCCGGAGAGGCGGCCACCTCCTCCAACTCGGACAGCAGAGTATTGGCGTCTACTCCGGGGAAGCTGATACTGAGCGTGTTGGGCAATCGTTTCTCCGGATGACCGTTCAATCTGATGTTGGGAATGCTCTTCTCCAATCCCTCCCACAGCCGATCACGAAGAGTGCGCATATGGATTGCCTTCTTCTCCAGCTCCCTTTGCGCAATCTCCGCCGCCTTTCCCAATCCTACGATCTCAAGCACGTTTTCGGTACCTGCCCTAACGCCCTGTTCCTGGCCGGCGCCGTGTACCAGAGTCTCCATCTTGACCCCCCGGCGAACATATAAGGCACCAACACCCTTGGGGCCATAAAACTTGTGCCCGGCGATGGAGAGAAGATCAACTCCCAACTCCTCAACGTTGGTCGATATCTTTCCCACACACTGGGCAGAATCGGTATGAAAGACTATATCGTGCTCCCGGGCGATCTTGCTGATCTCTGGGATAGGCTGGATGGTTCCCACCTCGTTGTTGGCCTGCATTATGGTGATCAGGATGGTCTGGGGCGTGATAGCATTCCTCACCCTCTTCGGGTCAACCAAGCCGTACTTGTCCACCGGAAGGTAAGTGACGGTGAATCGCTGTCTTTCCAACCATTTGCATGGATTGATCACCGCCGGGTGCTCAACCTGGGAGGTGATTATGTGTCTGCCCCTGTCATGAAGAGCGCCGGCCACCCCCTTTATGGCCATGTTGTTGGACTCACTCCCTCCGCTGGTGAAGATCACCTCGTCGGGATGGCATCCCAAGAGGCTTGCTACCTGCTGGCGGGCTTTCTGCACGGCAAGCTTGGTCTGTGTCCCGTACCAGTGTCCGCTGGAGGGGTTGCCGAAATGCTCCTTGAGGAAAGGAAGCATTGCCTCGGCCACTTCTTCATCCACAGGTGTGGTGGCATTATGATCTAGGTAAATCGGTTTCTTGGCCATGATTACACCCCGATCGTCTGTTGTCTAAGGGGCCTCTGGTACCCCTGCCCCTGCTTCCCCCTCTCCGTTTTACGGAGAGGCGGATAGGGGGAGAGGTTTTCAGAACTGCAACAAACTCCCTCCAAAGGCGGGGTTCGCAATGATTCTCCAACCGTCCGCTCGCTCTTGATTTCCTTTCCTCCCGGAGAGAGTGAATTCATGCTTTGCTTTCGATTTTGAACTTTGAACTGTCCGCAGTATCCAAATTCGGAAAAATTCGAATTTTGCTCCTTGAGTTTTGACTTCTCTCCCCAAGGGGAGAGAGGACCTGCCATCCTCTCCCCTCGAATTGGCTAATTTGTGGTTTGTCTGTAATTTTGAATTTTGGACTGCAATTTTACATTTTTCTCTTTGAATTTTGATCTTCAGTATTCCATTCCCAACTGCCAGAATATGAAAGTCCAGGCGTCGGTGTAGTCGTTGATCGACTTGGAGACCGGAGTGCCCGCGTGCCCGGCTTTGGTGTCGTAGCGCAGGAGTATGGGCGCCTCCGAGGAGGTGGCCGCCTGCAGGCGGGCGGTCATCTTCTTGGCATGCATGGGATCCACCCGGCTGTCGGAATCGGCGGTGTAAATGAGCGTGGCCGGATAGGGTGTGCCGTCGACCACCCGATGATAAGGAGAATAAGCGTAGAGCCATTGGAAATCTGCCGAGTCCTCCGGCGATCCGTACTCGTAAATCCACAGCTTGGCGATCAGGAAATGGTGGTACCTGGTCATGTCCAGAAGCGGATTCCAGCAGATGACCGCCTTGAATAGGTCAGGCCTCTGCGTCATGGCCGCCCCCACCAGAAGTCCGCCATTGCTCCCCCCGCGAATCACCAATCTGGAAGGGTTGGTATACCCGTTCTCGATCAACCACTCGGCAGCGGCAATGAAATCGTCAAAGACGTTCTGCTTATTCTCCAGCATCCCACCCTTATGCCACTCTTCGCCGTATTCCGATCCTCCTCTCAGGTTGGGAAGCGCAAGAACCCCTCCGTGTTCGAACCATATAAACCTGTTTCGATGAAAGCTGGGCGTTTCGGCGGAATTGAACCCGCCGTAGCCGCTCAAAAAGGTGGGATTGCCTCCGTCCAGCTCGATATCCTTTCTATGAACCAAAAACATGGAGACCTTGGTCCCGTCCTTGGACTTATACCACACCTGCTCCACTTCATAGGGCGAGTAATCAAGGTCCGATTCCACCTGATCCCAAAGCGTAAGCTTGTCGGCTCTAAGATCATAGTGATAGATGGTGGGCGGCATGAAATAGGAGTTGAAGCCGAAGAGAACCTCCGATCCGTCCCATTCGCCATGAACTTTGTACGCCGAGCCCAAAGTTGGCAGTTCCACATCCTTGATGTACTTGCCGGAGAGGGAGAAAACCTTCAACCGAGACGAGGCGTTATGCATGTATCTGGCCACCAGCCGGTCTCCCACCACGGCCGCGTACTCCAAAACCGATTCATCCTCCGGAATGAGTTCCTCCCAGTTCTCCTCCTCCGGCGCCTTCAGATCGACTTTGATTAGGCGATAGTTGCTGGCCTGGTAATTGGTGTGAAGATAGAGGAAATCTCCCACGATTCGTCCGTTGAAGATGGCGCCGGTTCCCACTGCCACCGGAACGAAATCCTCCGCCTTGATGGAATCCGGCGAGCCCTCCAGCTTCTGGAAATAGATGTCGCTTTTATCCCAGCCCTGGAATATGGAAAGCAGAACATACCGATCGTCCGGCGAGAAGTCGAAGCTCATCCATTCGGTCATCTCCCGCCCTTCGCCGAACACCTTCCGATCATTCTCCGGATTCGTTCCCAGCTTATGATAGAACAGGTGCCGATGGTAATTTTCCTCGCCCTCCGGAACCGTGCCGGGCGCAGGCAGACGGGAGTAGTAGAATCCGGCATTGTCGCTCTTCCAGGAGAGGGCGGTGTAGCGGGTTCGGGTGATGACGTCGGGGAGCTGCGCCCCGGTCTTCACGTCCAGAACATAAAGGGTGCTCTGCTCGGTTCCTTCCCTGGAAAGCCCATAGGCTAAGAGCTTCCCGTCCTCCGAAGGATACCACCAATCTAGGGCCACCAGGCCCTCTTCATCCATGGTGTTGGGATTTATCAATATCTTGTCGTTGCCGTGTAATCCTTCCCGGACGTACAGAACCGGCTGGTCCTGTTTCCCCTCCCGCCTGGTGTAGAAGTAGCGCCCCTTGCGCACCCTGGGCGAGCCGATATCACCGATGGAGAAGAGCGTCTCCATACGCTCTCGGATCTGCTTCTGAATCGGCAGATTGTCCAGGGCCGACCGGGTGTACTGAATCTGCGCATCCACCCACTCGGCCACCTCCCGGCTCCCCCCGTCCTCCAACCACCGATATGGATCCTCCACGGTGTGCCCGAATATCTCTTCGGTGACTGTTTCCACCCGCGTCTCCGGCGGGGGACCTATCGCGGCCGCCTCTCTAACATCCGAGCCGGTGTCGCATGCAGAGATGAACAAGAACACCAAACCTGCGGATAAGATCAGAAACCATCTTGTGGGGAATCTGTAAACTGACTTCTTGTGGATCATAGAACCTCCGAAGAACAGGACTGAAAGTTGACCGTTTTCCTCGTAAGCGCCAGATGAAAACATCCGAGCTCAGAGCTAAGATAATGATTCGGCACAGGTTGTGCAAGCCAAATGTATGGTGCCGCTGCCGGTCCCGGTTGCTCTCCGGGCCGGACGACTCCACCCCTCTTTGCCGCCGAACAAATCTCCCGACTTGATCCCATGTTGTATCGGATTTTGTGCACGTCCGCTCCTGTAAGCACAAAAAATGTGCCCTCCGGACCATCTCTTCTTGTGCCGGTCCCACCAGAAAATCCCGCTGGCGGCGGCTAACTCCTTGGTTCCACGCGGCATGGAGAAAAGCCAAAGAACCTTGGAACGCCTGGCATCATTCTTGCAGACGGTTTTGACTTACGTTGCTGGTAGGCCTCAGGAACAAGAGGCAGAGACTCCGAATCGAGACGGAGGTGAAATATGAGGTTCAAAGTTACCACGCCGCTGTGTGTCAGCCTTGTAGCGATGGCTCTCCTGGTCGGCGGGTGTATTACTGACTCTGCCAAGAAGGTGAACACCGACAACAGCGAGCTTCAGGCTCCCGATTTGGAAGCTGAGTTTGGCGGATTCAAGCCCACGGATGAGGCGGCAGGATTCGGTGACCCGGAGATGGAAAGCGAGTTCGGCGAAGACCAGGATGTTATCGATCTGCTGAACACCGATCCCCAGTTGGCAGCCGACATCGAGGATTCCCTGGTAGACGTATACTTCCTGCGTATCGCCTGGGGAAGATTGGAATGGGATACCAGCGCCGTCGCGATCACCGACTGGAGTGGGTCTCTTCAGATAGACAAAGGTACTCTGGTGCTCCTCCGGAAGATTCGCTTCGAGCCGGGAGACTATATCCACCGGCCCCGCCTGGACCGCCGGACCTTGGAGTGGACCTCGTACACCGGGCCGCATTTCGACGGCATACATATCGCCATCGTGGTTGCGCCCCGCGATACCAACGGCGCCGGGGGGAGCCTGACCTTCTCCACCGCTCCCTTCAGCCAAACATTCAGCTTCTCGGAACTTGATTCCATCGACGTCATCTACCCGATCGATCAACAGGGGAACGAAATAGCCTTCGTGGGTCACAAGAGGCAGTTGGCTCCCTGTGGCAACGGGTTCCTGGAGGGGAGATGGATGAGGACCGCCCGGCACCAGGGAGTCTTCAGAGGGAGATGGATCGACCGCGAAGGAAAACTGGCCGGTCACTTCCAGGGACGCTGGGGCAAAAGAAACAATGGCCAGCAGATGATGTTCGGAAAGTGCATCGGACCTGACGGCCGGTTCAAATGGCTCATCCGGGCGCGGTGGGAGTATTCACGTTCTTACCGCCAGAACGGAGGATGGTTCTCCGGAGAGCTGTTCGACCGCAACGGTCAGGCAAAAGGAGTTCTCAAGGGCCGCTTCAGGGCCGGAGAAGAGAACGGCAGAAAGGGTTACTTCCAGGGACACTGGGGACTGTTATGTCCTTAGGCCGTGAAGGCCAGGGCATCTTTCGCAAATCAACCCCAAATACCTCTTCCGAGGGGTTCTCGAAAGGAGGTGATAGGCTGTAAGGAATCAAGCTGCATCTGCTCACTGGTAATTGGAAAAACCTCATCAGGGAGGAAAGACAATGTCGTTAAGGAGAACCGAAAAGAGCATCTTCAAACTGGTTGGGCTTATCGCGCTGCCGATAATCGTTTTCTGTCTGATGCCGACGGCATGTCAGGCTCTGGAGATCACCATTGACGTGTCACCGAACGTTCTGAACATTCAAAGTAACAGTACGGTGTTGACCGTGCACACCGATATCGATTTCGACCTGGTCAACGCCCCGACTGTATCCATATATGTGGGCGCCGATGCCACCGACCCGGTGCCCATAAGCTGGTGGAAGGAGGATGACTGCGGCAATTTCGTCGCCAAGTTCTCCGTGGGGGATATCAAGGCCGAGCTTGGACCCGACGACTACAACCAGCTCACCAGCTTCAGGATGGTGGGAGAGACGACCTCCGGCGAGAATTTCTCTGGCGAGCAGGAGATTCTGGTCACCAACCGCGTGTCAAACAAGCGGTAACTGATTTGCATCAGCCGCTCGGCGGCCGATGCACCAGTTCAGGTCTATTCGAAGGGCGGATTTTTAATCCGCCCTTTTTCTATTGGAGGAGAGTGGGCTGAATGGGGCACAGCTGAAGTGTCTGAGAAACCAGGACCTAACTTAAGTTAGGTCCTGGTCTATGAACCAACCACCAGAAAAGAGTTGACAAACCGGGCTTTTCTGCTAAATTGTAGTTAAGAGGACAAGATCGCTCCAATTTGGGAGCGACTTGAAAGAAGGTATCCTGTTGCAGTGCCGTTTGCTTAAACCTCCGGGCGTCACACCGGTGTCAATTAGCTGTCCGGCAAGGGGGGTACTGTGTAATAAAGTGAAAGCGATCAGACCTCCGGGTTTTCTTAAGATGCTGTTTTCGGTCGACCGATAATGTCTTTAGACAAGGGGAGGGAAATGAGAAGATCAAAGCTGATGATTGTTGTCTCGCTCGCCGTATTGGCCGTCATGTTCTTGTCGCAGCCGATTTTGGCCGAGGATAGCTACCAGGTTTCCTACACAGCCGAGTTCTCCGCTGGCGATCTGGTATTCACCGAGTACCTGGCGTGGGACATGGTAAGATTGGCCGATGGCAGCTACCTGGCGGAGTTGGGCAAACCGATGCTCCCCGCCAAAGAAATTAGAATCGCCGTTCCTGCGGGGATGGCGGTGACCGGCGTGCGGGTTGTCAGCACTACGCAGGAGGAGGTCGCAGGCCGGTTCGACCTCCTTCCCGCCCAGCCGCCCAGAAAAGTGGGATCCTCGAATGAGGAACTCGGTTTCGTCGAGCCCGACTTGGCGGTCTACTCCTCCATGCAGCCCTACCCCTCGGAACCGGTGGAGCTTTTGCGCCAGACCGACTTAGCCGGTCAGGCAATGGCCGTTATCCTGCTCTATCCCCTCAAGTACGTCCCGGGAGAGAGAAAGCTGATCCTCTATACCTCGATCGATCTGGTTATCGAGGGAACCAGCGGCTACCAGTGCGGAGATTATCTATCGCCGAGCGCCTCGAAGCGCAACCGGGAAACCTACCAACAGATGGCCAGGGATATGGTGGAGAACCCGGAGGAGGTCCAGTTGAACGCGGCGTTCAAGCTGGACAAATCCGTGACGCCTCCGGGCGGGCCTTTCGACCACGTGATCATCACCTCCTCGCTGTATGTCTCGAACTTCCAGCCGCTGGTGGAGTGGCACATGCAGAAAGGGTTGAAGGATACGGTCTTCACCACCGCCTGGATATACATGAATTACACCGGCGCCGACTCGCAGAAGATCCGCAGCTTCATCATGGACGCCAACGCCACCTGGGGAACCACCTATTTCCTCCTGGGCGGCGAAAACGAAACCATTCCCTTCGTCTACAGAGATTACTCCCATGAGCCGACCGCCAGCGACCAATACTACACCGATTTCGACGATGACTGGACTCACGAGGTGTTCGTGGGCCGGGCCACGGTGGAGAACGCAACCGAGGTCAACACGTTCGTGAGCAAGGTTCTCAAATACGAAAAGGACCCTCCCCGAACAGACTACCCACTGGATGTGCTTCTTCTCGGGATGGACTACGACGAGGACACCCATTGTGAAGAGCTGAAGGAGAGCATCGACTTCGGATATATCCCGGAGCGCTTCAACATTACCAAGGTGTACGACAGTGACCCCGGCATACACAGAACGGAATTCCTCAACGCCCTCAACGCCGGGCAGAATCTGGTGAACCACTGCGATCATTCCTACATCGAGTACATGGGCACCGGCGATCGCAACCATGGTTGGGGTATAGTCAGCTCGGACGTGGATGCTCTGTACAACAACGGCCAGCTCTCCATAATTGTCTCCACCGGATGCCATCCCAACCATATGGATTTCAACGACTGCATAGCCGAACATTTCGTGATCTACAACCCCAATCAGGCAGGGGTGGCCTTTACCGGCAACACGCGCAGCGGAACCTACTATTCCGGCCAGGTGAACAGCCTGTCAAACGCACTGGACAAGCAGTGGTGGGTAGGGCTTTTCTTCTGGGGGAAGCACCATCTGGGTGAAACCTTAGCCGAGGCCAAACACCACTTCGGCCACTCCAATGATAACGAGCGATACTGCCACTGGACCCTCAACCTTCTGGGCGAGCCGGCCATGCCCATCTGGACCGACGAGCCGGACAGCTTCGTCGTCGCTCACCCCAACTGGCTCCCCCCCGAGCCATCGTCGTTTGATGTACACGTCGATGATGCAGAGACCGGAACCCCGGTGAATCAGGCTTATGTCTGCCTGTGGAAGGGCGAAGAGGTTTATCTGACCGGATATACAGATCCATCCGGGGATGTCAGCTTCAGCCCGTCTCCGTCCACGGTGGGAAACATGTACGTCACCGTAACCAAGCAAAATTATCTTCATTACCAGGACCAGGTCGACATCAGGGAGTATCTGGTAGGCGACCCCAACGGTGACGGCATAATCAACGTGGCCGATGTAGTCTACCTGGTCAACTATCTCTACAGAAGCGGCACCGAGCCCAATCCGCCGGAGGCCGGAGACGTGACCTGCGATGAAGTGGTGGACGTGGCCGACGTGGTCTCTCTGGTCAACTATCTTTACAGGGGAGGATCCGAGCCCTCCTGCTGACGACAACCTGAAGAGAGAAGCTCTTCTCGATATTCCGTGTGCCGGCAAGACCGAATTTTCAGGGCAACCAACTGGTCATGCCGGCACATGCTTTATGGCAGAAAGATCAACTCAGGTTCACGCCCGACTAGTTAATATAGACAAGAGTCTTCCGTCGAACTTGGTGATCAGTTAGTGTTCGGGAAGGCGGAAGGAGATGCAGTGATTGGAGGTAGGGGTGGAGCTTCAGCTCCGCCCGTTACTTCTCAGATTTTCATTGTAGCCCGAGCATCTTTTTGCTATGTTTAATCATCATGGTTTCGGATACCAATGAACGTGCAAGAAAAAAGAGGAGAAACACTCTCCGCCTGCGACATCTCGATTATGCTTCGTCCAGAGCGTATTTCATTACAGTTTGTGCGGCGGATGGCAGGTGTGCTTTCTCCGACACTAGAACCGCCGAGAAAGCCCTGGAGGTCTTGAAGAAAGCCAGAGAGAGAAATTCCTACAAAATCTACGCTTACTGCCTAATGCCCGACCACCTGCATTTGCTAGTCAATCCCGGAGATTCCGGTGTGGCAGTTTCCAGATTTCTGCAGACGTTCAAGAGCCAAACGGGATACTGGTACAAGAGGGAACACGAAGGGAATCTATGGCAGCGAGGATTCTACGACCATGTGGTGAGAAAGAGCGAAGACTTGGCGAAGATAGCCCAGTATATCTTGAACAACCCGGTAAGAAAGAATTTGACCGAAAACGCAGATGATTATCCCTTTTCCGGCATGTGGGATATGATAGAGTGATTGCCCGTAGGGGTGGAGCTTTAGCTCCACCCGTTGTCTGTGGGCGAATCTGAAGATTCGCCCCTACATCTGATTCTTTTCGCAGGACTTTTGAAATGAGGGAAGCTGCCCTGATAATCAAGAGTGCCCGTCAGGTACTCACCCTGCGGTCGGATCAAAAAGGCCCCCGCACGGGTGAGCATATGGAGGAGTTGGGGATAGTCGAAGACGGGGCCGTGGTCTTGTCTGACGGTAAGATAGTTGCGGTCGGAAAGACGGACGAGCTTCTGGATAAGGTCAAAATCGACGCCAAGACGAAAGTCATTGATGCTAAGGACAAAGTCGTTCTCCCCGGGTTCGTCGACTGCCATACCCATCCGGTCTTTGCCGCCACCCGAGAGGCAGAGTTCGAGATGAGGGTCAAGGGCAGGCCCTATCAGGAGATTGCCGCGGCAGGCGGCGGAATTAAATCCAGTGTGAAGACCCTGCGAGCGGCGTCGAAGGAGGAGTTGATTCAGTTAGCATTGCCTCGTCTCGACAGGATGATGTCGTACGGGACCACCACCATAGAAGCCAAGAGCGGATACGGACTCTCGCTGGAAGACGAGATCAAGATGCTGGAGGTAATCAAGGAACTAAACCGCCTTCATCCAATCGATCTGATTCCCACCTTCCTGGGCGCACACGAGATTCCGGAGGAGTACAAGAGCAAGAGAGAGGAATATATCGAGCTGATCACCGAAAAGATGATCCCGGAGGTGGCCGAGAGGAAGCTGGCCGTTTTCTGCGACATCTTCTGCGAAAAGGGAGTCTTCGATATCGAGGAGTCGAGAAAGATTCTGACCGCCGCTAAGGATCACGGGTTCAAACTCAAATTGCACGCAGATCAGCTAACCGCCTTGGGAGGATCGAAGCTGGCCGCCGAGTTGGGCGCAGTTTCCGCCGACCACCTAGAGTTTATCGACGATGAAGGAATCGAGATGATGAAGCAGGCGGGCGTGATCGGGGTCCTGCTGCCAGGTGCCTGTTTCGGATTAGGCATGACCGATTATCCCCCCGCTCGCAAGATGATCGACCAGGGTCTTCCGGTCGCTCTGGCGACGGACTTCAACCCGGGCAGCTCTTTCACCGAGTCGATGCCCATAATCTTGAGCATGGCCTGCCTGATGATGAAGATGAGCCCGGCTGAGGCGGTGGTGGCCTCGACCATCAATTCGGCTTATGCGGTGGACAAGGCCGAAGAGGTCGGAAGCATAGAGAAAGGCAAAAAGGCCGATCTGGTCATCTGGAATGTGCGGGATTACAGAGAGATCCCGTATCATTACGGTGTGAACCTGGTCGACCAGGTCACAAAAGACGGGGAGGTTGTGAAGGGTCCTCTCTCCCCTTGGGGCAGAGAGTTAGAGTGAGGGGGCAATAAGATCAAAATTCAAATAGCAAAATGCAAGATTGAAACCTGAAATTTGAAATCGCAGACAAGCAATAGATACCATCTCTCCCTGGGGAGAGGGATGAAGGAGGCTTAACCTTGGTGCAAGTCAGTCTTAAGAATGTACTGCTATTTAGCATCGCCGCGTCGCTCATATTTCTGCTCGGATGCGGCAGTGGGGACGAGCAAGCAGAGGAGTACGTAGCTCCCCCTCCGGAACCAGAGATACTCGACATGCCTTCCCAGAAGATGGCGGTGATCTACACAAAGGGCGATCCCAGCATCGTGGCCGGTCGGGAGGTGCCCGCGATCTTTGCTTCCGTCAACGCGATCATCCCCTACTACGAGGAGAAGGGTGTCGAGTTCCCGCGGGACCCCTTGCGCGCTCGCTGGCCCGATCTTGGCCACTTGCCAAGAGAGGAGTGGACCGGCATATGGGGCTTGCCCATTCCCTTTGCGGTGGATTCGCTGCCCCAGGAGACTGAAGGCGTCCAGGTCAAAATCGAGGTTTGGGAATACGGCAAGGTCGCACAGCTTCTGCATCTGGGTCCCTATGCCAACGAAGGACCGACCATCGAGCGCCTCAAGAAATTTGTGGAAGAGTCCGGTTACGAGATCATAGGCATGCATGAGGAGGAATATATCACCCTCCCCGGCGCACCGGACCCCAAGACCATAATCCGCTATCGAGTCAGAGAGAAGTAGCGGATGATCGCAAGGCATTCTTTCTGCTGAGAACCGTATGACCAAGCGAACGAAGACGAGTATGCCAAACGAACACAACAAGTCTGCCTGCTGTCGGCTGTCCGCTGTCAGCTGTAAGCTGTTAGCTGTAAGCTGCCTGCTGCTTGCTGGCTGCGGCGTCTACTCTTTCTCCGGGTCCGGCTTATCCGGAATCGACAGCATCGCCATACCTCTTTTTGAGAACCAGACCCAGGAGTATGGCCTCCGCGAGGCGCTCACCGAGAAGATCGCCGAGATGTTCGTTCAGGATAACACCCTGAAGGTGGTTAATGAAAGAACTGCCGACTCCATCCTGCGCGGAGTGGTCACAAGGTACGCCAGAGAGACCCATACCTTCGATGAGCAGGAGAACCCACAGGAGTATATATCCAGAATTTGGGTGAAGGTGAGCTTCGAGGAGAAGAAGGATAAGAAGGTCGTCTGGAAGGAGGATAATCTTCTCGGCTGGGGGATCTATTCGGCCCAGGACGAGACCGAGGAGATGGGCAAACAGAGGGCCATCGAGAAGCTGGCTGAGGACATCGTGAACAAGACCGTGAAGGGATGGTAGTTCTTCTCTAGCTATGAGCAGTTGTGGCGAGTAACAATCTAGTTAGACCTCTCCCCCCTCGGTCCCCCTCTCCGTTTTTACGGAGAGGGGGAAACAGGGGGTGAGGTAGACGGGGCTTCCAGCCCCACAACGCGCGTATCCTGCAAGCGTTCACTTTTAGGTCATCTAAAGCTAAATTTGCCGACGCAACAAACGAAGCGATTCCCGGATGGGTAATATCTTATGGTTTGTTGAAGTCAAGCCTCTAAAAAAGGGACAAAAATGAATAAGATAATAAGCATCGTAGGTTTCGGAGTGCTTTTCTTGGTTTTAGTCTCGGCCACCGGCTGGGGGGTTAACTCAAAAGTGGGCACCACCGCCTATGGGTTCCTCAAAATAGACCCCAGCGCCAGGTCAACCGCGATGGGAGGGGCCTTCGTGGGGCTGTCGGACGACGAGACGGCTCTCTACTATAACCCCGCAGGCCTGGTTCGGATCCAGACCAGACGGTTTTTCACCACCTACAACAACTACATCACCGATATCCAATCCGGGTTTTTGGGGTACGTGCATCCTTACAGTGAAAATACCAGGCTGGGCATCTCGGTGTGCTATTTCAACTACGGCTCCTTCGACAAGACCGACGGTGACGGCAATACTCTGGGAACCTTTGGGGCGTCAGATTTCGCCCTGGCCCTCTCCGTGGCCAGGAACGTCGGGTCGCAATTCAATCTTGGTGCAACCGGAAAATTCATCTACGAGAAACTCGACGACTTTTCCTCCGACGCCTTGGCTTTCGACGTGGGCGTTCTCTATCTTCTCCGGGACGGACGAACGCGAATCGGTGCGGCGGGTCAGAACATCGGCGCCCAGTTGAAGGGCGCCACCGAATCACACAAGGACCCCCTGCCCACCTCGGTCAAGCTGGGCATTTCCCACAAAATGCGCGAGCTTCCCCTCACCGTGGCCCTGGATGCAGCCAAGCCGGTCGATAATGACTTCTTCTTCAGTCTGGGGGGAGAGTTCACCGCGCTGGAGCCTCTCTACCTGAGGTTGGGGTGGAGTTCCTTCGGCGAGAATTACAAGACCGACTCGGACAAAGACAACTTAGCCGGTTTTGCCGCGGGCTTCGGGGTGACATGGAAGGTCTACCACTTTGATTATGCCTTTTCCTCTTACGCGGATTTAGGCGGAGTGCACAAGATTTCCATCTCAGGGGAGATTTAGACCTCTCCTCGAATTCTCTTTGGATTACAACGGGCAGGCATTCCGAGGCGGTCGCCGCAGCGAATGTTTGCTCGATAAATGAAGTCATATCCATTTTTCCCTACGTGGTTGGCGATGAGGGCGCATCAACCGATTCGATAGACTAAACTGGTTTGGAGGTAACAAGAAACGGCGCAGATCCGGGGTTTCTCGGTCGAAAAGTCACGGCCGACGGAACCGGGAAACGGAATGCTCTTGAACCTTACACCTTCCACCTTAGACCTTAAACTTTAAACCTTGAACCTTAAACCTTAAACCTTAAACCAACAAAACAAGGAGGTGGGGAAGCATGAACAAGCGCAACATTCTGGTTCTGGCTCTCCTGGGCACCCTGTTGGTGGGCTGCGGCACCAACATTCCATCGGGACATAACGGGGTGAAATACATGCGATTCCGCGGGGGAACCCAGATGGGCAAAATCCACGGGGAGGGATTTAGGTGGCATATGCCCTGGAACTCCTTCTTCGTTTACAAGACCCAGACCGATGAGAGATTGGAGAACTTGCACGTTCTTTCATCTGACGGAGCTTCCATCGGGTTGGAGACCTCGGTCTGGTTTAGGCCCCTCGTGGATAAACTGGATAGTCTTCAGATAACGGTGGGACCTGGCTATTATGACGTGTTAATCGGTCCGGCGCTCAGAGGAGAGGCACGAAGCATCGTGGGCAGATACGAACCGAATGAGATCTACAGCACCAAGAGGGAGATCATCTCCTCAGAAATCCTGGAGGCAGTCAGGGTAGTCCTGACAGAAAAGTTTATAGATGTGGAAAACGTGATCATAAGGAATGTGGAGCTCCCTCCCAAGATAACTGAAGCCATAGATTACAAGTTAGCCGCGGACCAGGAACAACAAAAGATGCAGTTTGTTCTGCTCAAAGAAGAACAGGAGGCCGAGCGGAAAAAGATCGAAGCTCAGGGAATCGCTGATTTTCAGCGGATCATAACCCAGGGGCTTACCGATAGACTTCTTCGGTGGAAGGGAATTGAGGCGACCATAAAGTTAGCCGAAAGCCCTAACACCAAGGTGGTGGTCATCGGAAGCTCAGAATCCGGGCTGCCTCTGATTCTCGGCGGCGAAAAATAGCGAGAGAGCGGATCCTTCTCTGAAGACAGTTGAATCCGTAGAGCGAAATCAAATCCGGGGCGGTGAAGTGCAGCCTTCTCCGCCCCTGAAGAAGTGCCTTTGGAGTGCGAAAGCTTGTAGGAGCGAAGCGGAGACCCCGCCTTGCGGGGCTTTGGCGGTTTATCAAGATTCCTGTTCAGGCTGTTCGGGCTGCGGAAGATCAGCCTACCGATGCTTGGGTCGACTCGCGGCCGAACGGTTTTGTGAATCCCAGCCCCAATGTTCCGATTATAGACACTGTAGCAACAAAAGTTGACCCTCTCCAAATTGGTTGCACATTGAAAGGGATCTAGGGGAAGTCTTGTGACCATCAACATCTTGAATTTGCATGCCTGACTTCAATACTCCTGCTTTAGGGGCTAAGAGCGGTTCCCTCTATGATCAGGGAGGGTTAGGGTGGGTTCTTATGGATGTATCCGGATATCACGGGCTATCATTCATTCACCCGCCGTTCGGGCGCAGATTAGCAACATGATTATATTGCGGGATGTGGTGCTGTGAACATCATCACTTGATGACCGCAGGAGCTCACGAGAGTTATCTGCATGGGACAGAAGGGCAGTCTGGTCAGACAAAAGCTAGGATTCAACATAAGAGAGGGATGGATGTCAACCCTGCTGATGGGTCTTTAGAGAACAGAATCTCGAACCCTTGAATCCTTGGACCCTTGACTCCTTGAATCCTTCCCATCAACCGTTTCGGAGGAGAACCGTAAAAGTTTGCCCTTGTCTTCCCTTTGGATGTATAATATTCTAAGCCGTTGCTCTACCGCCCGGAGATGAGGTGAGATTTTGGAAACGTATGATTTGGCCATAGCATGGTGCTGGGAACACGACGCAGATTTCGTCTACCGGATTGACCGGGAGTGCGGAGGAAGAGGAATCCGTTCCTATCTGATCTATCCGCACAACCTGTTCGAGACCCTCTGTCGAATGGAGAAGGACGAGCTAAGTTTCCGGGTCTTTTTCGACCGAGCCTCCGATCAGGAGGAGGCATTCGATCGGCTGGTGGAGATGATGCTGGGCCGCGGCCTCAAAATGATCAACCATGCCGACCGGCTTCCCCTGGCCGCCGACAAAGCCCGGATGCAGAAGGAGCTTGCCTCGCAGGAAGTTTGCGTTCCGAAAACCTTGGTTATCCCGGCCTGGAACAAACGACTACAACTCAATCCGGCCGGTCTGGATAAAATACGCGCTCCCTTTGTGGTAAAACCGGCCGGTGGCGGGTGCGGGGACGGAGTGGTCACCGACGTTCAAGACATGCAAGGCATTCAGTTGGCCCGACAGCGATTTCCCAACGACAGGTACCTGGTGCAGGAGAAGATCGAGCCGGTTCGGATAGACAGCAGGAGAGCCTGGTTCAGGGTCTTCTTCGCATTCGGGGAAGTTCTTCCCTGCTGGTGGGATGATCAAACCAAGATCGCCGATCTGCTCTCCTCTTCCCAGGTAGACAAGAGAATCTACTCCGAGATCGAGAGTATCATGCGGAAAACCTCCCGGATCTCCAAACTGGAGCTCTTCTCCACCGAGATGGCCTTGACCCCCGGGGGAAAGCTGGTGGTGGTCGACCCGGTCAACGACCAGGTGGACCTGCGGAAGAAGTCGTCTCATCTCGACGGCATACCGGATGAGGTGGTGGATCGAATAGTGGTCAACTTGGTGGCCTGGGTGAAGAAACGGGTTGGGTCAACCCCCGGGCGAAGAAAGGTCTCTTTATGCGCAAAGACCTGATGATTAGCGTCTCCGGCATCAGAGGAGTAGTCGGAGAAAGCTTGACCCCCGAGATAATTCTGAAATTCTCGTCTGCCTTTGGTATGCTCTGCAAGTCCGGAAAGGTGGTGTTGGGAAGGGACACGAGGGTCTCCGGAGAGATGGTCAGATCCGCGGCCATCTCCGGGCTGCTCTCCACCGGATGCGAGGTGATAGACTTGGGCGTTTGTGCCACCCCCACCGTGGAGATCGCCGTGGAGGGATTGAAAGCTGGCGGGGGTATAATCATAACCGCCAGTCATAACCCGATCGAGTGGAATGCGCTCAAATTCGTCGGGCCGGACGGAATCTTCTTGAACGAAAGAGATGGCAAGAAACTCACTGAACTAATCGAGAAAGATAAAATAAAGCACGGCGGATGGGACAAGCTGGGAAAAGTCAAATTCGATGATAGCTGGACTGAAAAACACATCAGGGAGGTTCTGCGGTTAAGCTATATAAACCTGCAGAAGATAAGGAAGCGTAAATTCCGTGTGGCCCTCGACTGTGTCAACGGAGCGGGAGGAGTCATCTCGCCTCTCCTCCTGAGGGCTTTGGGTTGCAAGGTAATCGAGTTGAACTGCAAGCCTGATGGAAAGTTTGCACACAATCCGGAGCCGGTTCCGCGAAACTTGACCTCCCTCTGTCAGGCGGTCAGGAAACATAAGGCCGATCTGGGATTCGCCAACGATCCGGACGTGGATCGATTGGCCATAGTTTCAGAAGGAGGTGTGCCATTAGGCGAAGAGGCGACCTTGGCGTTGGCAACCAGGTTCGTGCTGAACCGGAAACCCAACTCGAACGTGGTGGCTAACATCTCCACCTCCCGGATGATAGATGATATAGCTGAAGAATACGACTCCAAGGTGTACCGTACTAAAGTGGGCGAGGCGCATGTGGCCAGGCAGTTGAGGAAGGTCAAGGGCCTGATCGGGGGGGAGGGAAACGGAGGCGTGATCCTGCCGGAGTTTCACTACGGGCGTGATGCCCTGGTAGGCATGGCTCTGCTTTTGCAGTATCTGGCGGAATCCGAGAAACCGATAAGCCAGCTGTCCTCTGCTCTGCCCAGATATTTCATGATCAAAAGGAAGGCGAAGCTCTCCAAGAACTTTGACAAGAATCTGGTCAAGCTGAAAAAGAGTTTTTCGCGCGGCCGGATAAACCCTCTCGACGGAATCAGGATAGATTTTGAGGACTCCTGGCTGCACGTTAGGAAATCCAACACCGAGCCTTTGGTGCGGGTGATTGCGGAAGCCAGATCGAAAAAGGAAGCGTCCGATCTGATCACACAAGGGCTGAAGATCCTGAGTCGTTCATAGGGCGTTCGCGAGGCAACCGGCCGAACAGGCAAGAAAACTACTTCTCAGTTGCAGAAAGAGGCGTATCTTAAGGGAAAGGCAGGACTTCCCCCGGCTGAACAGTCAGAAACAATAGCTTGACGGACAGGCTGGGTTAAATCTCTGTTTTCAAGGAGCAAGCAGAACATGTGTGGAATAGTCGGATACGTGGGCAAGGAAAAAGCGGTTCCCCTTCTGTTGGAGGGGCTGAAAAGACTTGAGTATCGGGGCTATGATTCCGCGGGGATAGCCGTGCTGGAGGAGAAGGGATTGATATTCGAGAAGTGCGCCGGCAAGATCAGCGCGCTCGAGGCTCTGCTTCAGGAGAAGAAATTCAACAGCACCACCGGAATAGCCCATACCAGGTGGGCAACTCACGGCGAGCCGACCGATCTGAACGCCCATCCTCACCTGGATTGTAAAGGCAAGATCGCCGTGGTTCACAACGGCATCATAGAGAATTACCGCAGCTTAAGAGAGCTTCTGGACCGGAAGGGGCACAAGTTCACCTCGGACACCGACACCGAGATTTTGGCTCACTTGATCGAGGAATACTACGACGGCGACCTGATGGAAGCCACCCAGGCCGCATTGTCGCAGGTTGAGGGAACCTACGGCATCGCGGTCCTGTGCAAGGACAGCCCCCAGCAGATCGTGGCGGCCCGGCATGGGAGTCCACTGGTGATAGGCACCGGAAAGGGAGAGAATTTCGTGGCATCCGACGTGGCCGCAATCTTGAGATACACCAACAAGGTGGTCTACCTGGAAGACAGGGAGGTGGCTTTAGTCGACCCGGAGAACTTCCACGTCTCCACGGTGGATAAGACCGAGGTGACCCCCCAGATCGAAGAGATCTCCTGGACCTTAGACCAGATCGAAAAAGGCGGATTCCCCCACTTCATGCTCAAGGAGATCTTCGAACAGCCCACCACCCTGCGAAATGCCATAAGGGGACGGTTGAATTACGAGGAGGGAACCGCACGCTTGAACGGCCTGAACCTTCAGTACGAGGAGTTGCATCTGATAGACCGCATCATCCTCTCCGCCTGCGGCACCGCCTGGCATGCGGCGCTGGTGGGCGAGTACATGATCGAGGACGCCGCACGGATTCCGGTGGAGGTGGAGTATGCCTCCGAGTTCCGTTACAGAAGTCCCATCATCAACGAAGGGACCATACTCTTCGTGATAAGCCAGTCCGGCGAGACTACCGACACCCAGGCGGCGCTCAGGGAGGCCAAAAGAAAAGGGGCCACGGCTTTGGGCATCTGTAACGTGGTGGGAAGCACCATAGCCCGGGAGACCGATGGTGGAGTTTACATTCACGCCGGTCCGGAGATCGGGGTGGCCTCCACCAAGGCCTTCACCTCCCAGATGATGGTCCTCTCCTTGGTCTCTCTGCTCTTAGGGCGGATGAGAACCATGTCCTTGGAAAGAGGGCGGAAGATCATCGATGCCATGCACAAGATCCCCGATCAGGTGGAGCAGATTCTGAAGAAAGATGCCGACATCAAAGCCATCGCCGAGAAATACTACAAGAAAAACAACTTCCTCTACCTGGGCCGGGGCTTCAACTTTCCCGTGGCATTGGAAGGCGCTTTAAAGCTCAAGGAGATCTCCTACATTCATGCCGAGGGCTATCCCGCTGCCGAGATGAAACATGGGCCGATCGCGCTGATAGACGAGAACATGCCGGTGGTCGTCGTAGCGATGAAGGATAAGGTTCACGACAAAGTTCTCTCCAACATAGCGGAGATCAAGGCGCGCAAGGGGAAGATTATCGCGGTTGCCGCCGAAGGGGATGACGAGATCGCGGAGAAGGTGGATCACGTGATATACATTCCTCACACCCTGCAGCTGCTGACCCCCATTCTGTCCGTGATCCCGCTGCAGCTTCTGGCCTATCACGTGGCGGTGATGCGCGGCTGCAACGTGGACCAGCCCAGAAACCTGGCCAAGAGCGTAACGGTTGAATAAGAATCGGCGACAATGTTAGATCGCATATCTTCCCTGTACCAGAGGCCATCCGCCATGGTTTTGGAGTGCACCCCGCCGACGGCGGGGTGCGGTTTTCTTTGTCAATCAAAGAAGTCCCCAAAACGGGGGCAACCGCAAATTTAGGTTGACAAAGCGAAGTACAAGAATATAATACAAACTTGCCAATGGAGAACATTATGGCTGCTAGCATGACCGGATATGGCAGAGCCGAGTTGGTCGAGGAGAACCTCAAGGCCACGGTGGAGATAAGCTCGGTCAACAACCGCTTCTGCGAGATACAATTTCGCCTGCCCAAACAACTGTCTCCCTTAGAAGCCAAGCTGAAGGAGATGATCCTCTCCACCATCAGCCGGGGCAAGATCAACTTCAGCCTGAACTGGGAGGAGACCTCCCCCGCGGCCTCTTACGCCAAGCTGAACCAGGAGGCGGCCGACGTCTATTTCAACATAATGAAGGAGCTCAAGGAGCGCTACGGCTTGGCCGGGGACGTCCGCCTGGATCAATTCTTCAATCTCCCCGATCTGGTCAAGGTGGAGAAGGAGGAGCCGGACTTAGAAAAGGCCTGGGAGGTGGTTTCAGAGGTCACCCGGCGGGCCTTGGAGGAGTTCAACCGGATGCGGAAGGCGGAAGGGACCAAGTTGGCCCAGGATCTGAAGAAAAGGGTGGCCGGTCTGGACAAGACCATCCCCCAGATAGAGAAACTGATGCCGAACAGCATAGAGAACTACAGAAAGAAGCTCAAGACCAAGATCACCGAGCTGCTGGACGGCATGGTGGTCGACCAGCATCGAATCGAGCTGGAGGTGGCTTTGATGGCGGAGAAGTGCGACGTGACCGAGGAGTGCGTTCGCTTCAAAAGCCACAACCACCAGTTTCTCTCCGCCCTGAAGGAGGATGGGCCGGTGGGGAAGAGGCTCACCTTCCTGCTGCAGGAGATGAACCGGGAGGCCAACACCATAGGGTCGAAGGCTTCCGATGCCGAGATCTCCCAGAAGGTGATTTACCTTAAGGAGGAGATCGAGAAAATAAGAGAGCAGGTACAGAATATAGAATAGTCAAGGTGTAAGAGGAACATGAGATGTGCAGTGAAGGAAAAATGCTCGACAGGATACGAAGAATAGTAAACGGAAAAAGGCTGACTTTGACCGAACGGTTTAAAGTCAAAGAAATAGCAGTCTTTGGCTCCATCGTGCGCGGCGAGCACGAGGAAACAAGCGACATCGACATATTGGTTGAATTCAGGGAGCCAATAGGGTTATTCAAATTTCTCGAGCTTGAGGAATACCTCAGCGATCTTATCGGACGGAAGGTAGACCTGGTGTCAAAAAAAGCTCTCAAACCACGAATTGGGAAGCACATCCTAAGCGAGGTTGCGTTCCTATGAGGAAGAGAGAGTTGGGAGACTATATTCAGGACATTGCTGAAGCCATCGAGGAGGTCGCGGATTTCACCAGCGGAATGCGATATGAGGATTTTGCGAAAGACAAGAAAACAATAAACGCTGTGGTAAGGAGCCTGGAGGTCATCGGAGAAGCGAAGAAGAAGATACCTGACACTCTAAGATCGAAATACCCCGAAATTCCCTGGAAAAGAATGGCAGGTATGAGAGACAAACTCATCCACGAGTATTTCGGGATCGACCTGGAGATTGTATGGGAGGCAGTAAATAACGAGTTGCCGCCGGTGAAGCCTCTGATACAGGCGGTCCTGGAGGATTTTGAAAGAGAAGCAAAAGAGTAGGGGGCCTGTCGAGTTCCTGGCACCCGTTGGTCCCTTTGACCGCCGGGACGTATCAGACAGGGGGGATCCTTTGAAAAGAGGGAATCGAGAAGATAAGAGAACGGGGCCAGAATATCGAATGACGAAAAGCCAATGACGAATTCAGAATCAGATTGCTTCATTATGAGCCATAGGTGGTGATTTGACCATAGACGATCAGACCAAAAAGGCGATTTTGCCATCGCCTTTTTCTCATGATAGGGGGATCAGGCGTATCTCAACTGCCGATTCTACAGATGTAGAACCCGGATTGCGCAAGAAACGCAAACCATACACCAAGGTGCGTTCTTCGTGAGTACCAAAGACAAGGCAATTCTGGTAGTTCTTTCTTCTCCCTCCGGAGGAGGTAAGACCACCGTCTGCCAGCAGTTGTTGAAAAAACATAGGACCTATGTCCGTTCCGTCTCCGCCACCACCAGGAAGAGAAGAAAGGGGGAGAGACAAGGAAGGGACTATGTCTTTCTCACCGAAGAGGAATTCAAAAAGAAAATCAGGAATAAGGAGTTCGTCGAATGGGCCTGGGTCCACGATCACCGCTACGGGACCTTGAAAAGCTTCGTGACCAAAGTGAAGAAGACGGGGAAGGTGGCGTTCTTCGTGCTCGACGTGCAGGGCGGCATGGCCATGAAGAGAAAATACCCGGACAGCGTCTTGATATTCCTTCTGCCGCCGTCCATGAGCGAGCTCAAAAGAAGATTGGCCCATCGAGGAACCGAGAAGAGATCAGAGATAAGGCAGCGGCTGAAGACCGGGTTAAGGGAAATGACCTTCTGGCCGAAGTATGATTATGTCGTGATAAACAAGAACTTGAGCCAGGCGGTGAGGTCGGTGGAGAAGATCGTGGAGTCGGAGAGGTTGAAATCCTCCCGGTTCGATTACTCCGGTTGGAGGAGGCCCGGGGGAGTAACCTGAAACTTGATCTGCGCAGACGAAGTCTGTTCTCCTCTGGAGATGAGAAAAAGCCGGTTGAGCGAAAAACCGGCTTGTTTAAGTATGTGCAGTTCCTGTCGTGAGCGAAGAAACGTATGATTTGGCAAAGATTTGCCGAAGGAATATCGTTTACCCTTGTTGCCATAGGAGGACAAAGCAAAGGGAGGAACCGATGGAATTAGATGCTGGCGAGAAGCTGGACAAGACCTGCAACAGCCGGTACGAGGCGGTTCTGCTGGTCGCCAAACATGCCAGGAAGCTGAACTTAGAAAGAGTGAGAGAGAAGCCGGACGAAGAGGAAGCCGAAGCCCTCGAGCAGGAGGAAAAGCGGCCCAAGGTCATCGCCGAGGCGATGGACAACGTGCTGCAAGGAAAGGTGGAGTTCGAAAGACAGTAGAGAGCTTGATCCGGTGCCGAGAGACATCGGGCGTTTTCTGGCCACCTTTTCCGCAGAAGGAGCGATTTGAGTGGATAGCAATCTGGTAATAGTCGAGTCACCCGCAAAGACCAAAGCTCTGAAGAAATTCCTGGGCAAGGAGTTCGTGGTGGAGGCCTCAGTGGGCCACCTGAAGGATCTTCCCCAAAAGAGACTGGGGGTGGAGATAGAGAAGGACTTTGCCCCCGATTATGAGATAATCAAGGGGAAGAAGAAGATCCTGAACCAACTCAAATCCCGGTCGCGAAAGGCCAAGGCGGTCTATCTGGCCCCCGACCCGGATCGGGAGGGAGAGGCCATCGCCTGGCACATCGCCCAGGAGATCGAGAAGATCAACCCCAATATCTTTCGGGCCTCCTTCAACGAGATCACCAAAGAGGCGGTCCTGGAGGGAGTGGAGAAAGCCGGCCGGATCGACATGAACCGGGTGAATGCCCAGCAGGCGCGCCGGGTTCTGGATCGGCTGGTGGGATACAAGATATCACCTCTTCTCTGGAAGACCGTCTTCAAGGGCTTAAGCGCGGGCAGGGTCCAGTCGGTGGCCCTGCGTATCATCTGCGAAAGGGACGAGCAGATCGAGAAGTTCGTGCCCAAGGAGTATTGGAGCATAACCGCACTCCTGGAGACCGAAGGCAACGAGTCCTTTTCCGCCAAACTGGAGAAGATCGATGGCAAGGAGTTCGAAATAGGCACCCAGAAGGAGGCGGACGAGGTCAGCGCCGACATCAGAGGTCAGCAGTTCCTGGTGGCCCAGGTAAAACAGGAGAAGAAGAAGCGCAACCCCTACCCCCCATATATAACCAGTTCCCTGCAGCAGGACGCGGCAAGACGCCTGTCGTTCTCGCCGAAGAAGACCATGCAAATCGCCCAGCAGTTATACGAGGGGGTGGATTTAGAAGAGACGGGAGGCGGAGGGCTGATAACTTACATGCGCACCGACTCCTTCAGGGTGGCCGAGGTGGCCAGAAAAGCAGCCGCCGACTTCATCGGCAGGACCTTCGGCAAAGAATACCTCCCCCTGAAAGCCAGACGATTCAAATCCAGGAAGGCGGCCCAGGAAGCCCACGAGGCCATAAGACCCACCTCGCTGGACAACCTGCCCGAGAAGATCAAGAGTTACCTGACCAGGGATCAGAATAAGCTCTACCAGCTGATCTGGAACAGGTTCATAGCCTCCCAGATGAGTCCGGCAATCTACGATTCCACCACGGTTGACGTCGAAGCGGGCAGATACCTGTTCAGGGCGTCGGCCAGCCGGGTCGCTTTCGATGGTTTCCTGAGAGTCTACCAGGACGTGAAGGAGAACAATTCCGAAGAGCCCGAGGAAAACAGGCTGCCGGTCCTGAAGGAAGAGGAGCGGCTGAATCTCCTCGAACTGTCTCCCAAACAGCACTTCACCAAGCCTCCGCCCCGATTCTCCGAGGCCACCCTGATAAAGGAGCTGGAGGAGAATGGAATAGGTCGACCCTCCACCTATGCCCAGATCGTCTCCACCATCAAGCAGCGCAAGTACGTGGAGTCGAAAAATCGCCGGCTCTTCCCCACCGAACTGGGAAAGACGGTGAATCAGATTCTGGTGCGCAATTTCCCCGACGTGTTCGAGGTGAAGTTCACCGCCACCATGGAGGAGGAGCTGGATAAGATCGAACAGGGCAAGGAGGAATGGGTCAAGGTGCTCAAGGATTTCTATACCCCCTTCAAACTTGACCTGGAGAAGGTGGAAAACGACAAGCAGAACATACGAAAGCTGACCCAGCAGAAGACCGACCAGGTGTGCGAAAAGTGCGGCAGCCCCATGATCATTCGCTGGGGCAGAAACGGCAAATTCCTGGCCTGCTCCGGCTTTCCCAAGTGCAAGAACACCAAGCCACTGCCGGGTGAGGAGAACGGGACGCTGTTGGAGGACCAAAAGTGCGAACTTTGCGGCGCGCCCATGATGATCAAGATGAGTCGTTACGGAAAGTTTCTCTCCTGCTCGAAATACCCGGAGTGCAAATTCACCCGGCCCTTCTCCATCGGGGTGAGCTGTCCGCAGGAGGGTTGTGGCGGCTCGCTGATCGAGAGAAGGACCAAGCGAGGACGAACCTTCTTCGGGTGCTCCAATTATCCCAAGTGCAAGTTCGCCACCTGGGACAAGCCGGTAAACCAGCCCTGTCCCAGTTGCGACGCCAAGTTCATGGTGGAGAAATCCTCTAAGGCCAAGGGTGAGTACCTGAAATGCATCAATTGCGGACATGAAGAGCTCCAGCCGGTAAGCGCCGAAGAGGTGGGCAGTGCCAAACCGCCGACGGGATGAGCCGTCCGGTTCATGCCAGCGGATTAAGCGGATGGAAACCATGATTTGGCGATGGAAAGGGCTAAAGTCGATGCGGTGTGCCCATGCGAGATTTTGAGACCGAGAAAAGCGAGTTTCTTCAATACCTTCAGCACCAGAGGAACTTCTCCAAAAATACGGTCATAAGCTACGAATCCGCCCTGCGCAGCCTCGGCGAGTTCCTGAAAAAGAGAGGGGCTGGCCAAGATTTCATGGGCCACTTCTCCCGCCCCTTTTTCCGCGACTTTCTGATATCGCTCAAAAGAAAGGGCCTCAAGTCCAGCAGCATCGCTCACCGGGTCTTCGTGCTGAAATCATTCTTCAAGTACTTGGTCAGAAGAGGGTACACGAAGACGGATCCCGGATCGTTGCTGCAGACTCCCAAAAGAAGAAAGAACATTCCGTCCTACTTGACCATCGCTCAAACCGAGGAGCTGCTAAGGCGTCCCTCCCAGGAGGATCTTTCCGGCCTGAGGGATCTGGCCATACTGGAACTCTTTTACAGCACCGGGATCAGGCTCTCGGAGCTCTCCGAGCTGAAGCTTTCAGCCATAGACTTCAGAGGCGAGGTGATCCGGGTGATGGGGAAGGGGAAAAAGGAGAGGATAGTTCCGGTCGGGGCCGAGGCCTTGAGGGCCCTGCAGACCTATCTGGAGCGGCGCAAATCATCCTTCCGGAAGCTCTCCGAAACAGACGGCGATGCGCTCTTCTGGAATCGATTCGGAAAGAGGCTCTCATCCCGCAGCGTGAGAAGGATAGTCAAGAAGCATGCCCGATTAGTCAGCGAGGATAAAGGAAGCGCGCCGCATACTCTGAGGCACACCTTCGCCACCCATCTTCTGGATCAAGGGGCCAATCTTTTGACGGTAAAGGAACTTCTGGGGCACGAGAGCCTCTCCACCACCCAGATCTATACTCACCTGACCACCGAGAAGCTCAAGAAAATCTACAAAAAAGCGCACCCCAGGGCCGAGAAATGAGTATATACTATGAAGGCTGGCGGAGATGAATCGGTGGGGCCGGATAAGGGAGTTGAATCTAATGATTGTTATCCAGCATGAGGCGGATTTGAAATGACCAAATCGACCACCATAATAGGGCTCAGGCATCAGGGCAAGGTGGCCCTGGGGGCCGACGGGCAGGTGAGCCTGGAGGAGACCATCGTCAAGCAGAACGCCAATAAGCTCCGTAAGCTTTACCACGATAAGATATTAGCCGGGTTCGCCGGGACCTCCGCGGACGCCTTTACCCTCTTCGAGAGGTTCGAGGCCAAGATAGAGGAGTTCCGGGGGAACCTCCCCCGGGCAGCGGTGGAACTGGCCAAAGACTGGAGAATGGACAAATACCTGAGAAGGTTAGAGGCGCTTCTGGCCGTGCTGGACCAGGATCACGCCCTGGTCATCTCGGGAAACGGAGACGTAATCGAGCCGGACGATGGAATAGTGGCCATCGGTTCGGGCGGTGCATACGCCCTGGCCGCCGCCCGGGCGCTGAAGTCTCACTCAGACTTGGATGCCGCCGCCATAGTAAAGAAATCGATTGAGATAGCCTCTTCCATCTGCGTATATACTAACGATAAGATAATTATCGAAGAACTCTAGCCATTCGCGGTGATTCTTGGAGTGTGAGAACCTGGCCTTTGCCCTGTGCAGGGGCAGGAGACAACACTCCAGAAACTTTTATGAAGAAAGCTATGCTCCAAAGGAGTTGGTTAAGGTTAGGCTGCCGAGGATATGGATAAGTCCTTATAAAACAAACCCTTGGACCCTTGAATTCTCGGACCCTTCCGAATAACTTTCCAGGCGAGGAAGCAGAGGGGTTTGTGATTCCCTCGAATAAATGGTTTGAAAGAACTGCGCATTTGCTATATTTGAGTACGGTGAGGAGGTCGAGACACAGAATATGAGCCAGGTGAAAAACCAAGTCGTTTCCCGGTCGGCAGAAAACCATGAAAGCGGGGACTCACCCCAAGAAGAAAGATCCAGAGAGCTTACCCCCAAGCAGATCGTTAAGGAGCTGGACCGTTATATCATCGGGCAGGATCGGGCCAAGAAGTCGGTGGCCATCGCTCTGCGAAACCGCTGGAGAAGACAGCGGGTGGAGGGAGAGCTGAAAGAGGAGATCATGCCCAACAACATCATCATGATCGGTCCCACCGGGGTGGGAAAGACGGAGATCGCCCGGAGGCTGGCCAATCTCTCCAACGCCCCCTTCATCAAGGTGGAGGCGTCCAAGTACACCGAGGTAGGTTACGTGGGACGGGACGTGGAGTCGATGGTCAGAGAGCTTACCGATCTGGCGGTCAACATGGTTAAGCGTGAGAAGGCGGAGGGGGTTCGGCCCAAGGCCGATTCGCTGGCCGAGGAGAAGATCTTGGACTATCTTCTCCCCCCCAGGCCCAGGCGCAAGAAGGCGGAGACCCCCCCGCGCCAGTACAGCGCTCCCACCCTCTCCTTCCCCGAGCCCACAGACGAGAACCCGGAGGAGAAGTGGGAAAAGACCAGAGAGAAGCTGCGGGGGCAATTGCGGAAGGGGAAGCTGGACAAGAGAACCATCGAGATCACCGCCTCCGACGACAGGTTTCCCATCATCGAGGTCTTCTCTCCCCAGGGAATAGAGGAGTTGGGGGTCAACTTCCAGGAGATGTTCTCCGGCATGCTCCCCAAGAAGACCAAACGAAGAAAGGTCACCGTGGCGGAGGCACAAAGGATCATAACCCAGGAGGAGATCGGCAGGCTGGTGGATTTCGATGCGGTGATCACCGAGTCGGTAGAGAGAGTGGAGAACTCCGGCATCATCTTCGTGGACGAGTTGGATAAAATCGCCGGCGACAAGCCAAAGGAAGGACCGGATGTCTCCCGCGAGGGGGTGCAGAGGGATCTGTTGCCGATAGTGGAAGGGACCAACGTGATGACCAAGTACGGGATGGTCAAGAGCGACCATATACTTTTCATCGCTGCCGGCGCCTTTCACGCCTCCAAGCCCTCCGATCTCATACCGGAGATGCAGGGAAGATTCCCCATCCGGGTGGAACTGGACAGTCTGAGCACGGATGATTTCGTGCGCATCCTAACCGAGCCGAAGAACGCCCTGATGAAGCAGTATACCGCGCTCATGGCCACCGAGGGGGTACAGCTCTCCTTCACCGACGACGGCATCCGGGAGATCGCCCGAATAGCCAACTTGGTCAACGAGAGGACCGAGAACATCGGGGCCAGGCGGCTGCATACGGTGATGACCACCCTTTTGGAGGACTTGATGTTCAAGGTTCCGGACTCCAAAGCTAAGAAGCTGAAAGTCACCAGGCAGATGGTGCAGAAAACCCTCAAGGACATAGTGGAGGACGAGGATTTAAGCCGATATATCTTATAGACTTGAGTGCGTCGGGCTTGGGATACGATGGAAGACGAGCCCGGAAGTTCTCTTTCCGGAGATTTGTGCTTTCGCCGAGGGCATTCGATTGGCAAAGTCCTTTGAATGAGCAAAAGAGAAAGTAAACATAAAGAAACAGACCCTGAACGTAGAGTCAAATCGTGGCTCGAAAAGCATAAAGAAGATCTCAAAGCGGCAAAGGCCATGTTAGACGCGCGCAGGTATCTGTGGTGCGCCTTCATTTGCCAGCAGGCGATTGAAAAGTATTTGAAAGCAGGATATGTCAAGAAATACCACCGAATTCCTCCCTACATCCACAAGTTAGAGCGTCTCTGCGAAGAACTCGAACTATCTGTTCCTGAGGACATTTTGAAGGCAATGATAGATATAGACAAGTACTACGTATCCGCGCGTTATCCTGAGTACAAGGAGTCGCTGGGCATCAGGAGTTTCAGGAAGGCCGAAAGTATTTTCACCAACACAAAAGAGATTCTGAAATGGCTGAAAGGCGAACTGCAACTTCAGTGAAGATAGAAAGATTTACGGACTTGCTGAGGGATAGAATTCAACTCGAGAGAGTGATACTCTTCGGTTCTCAGATCAGGGGGAAGCAAAGGAGGTGGAGTGATATCGACTTGGCTGTTATCTCTGACTATTTCCAGACAATGGATTTTCACGAAAGGCTGGTTTTTCTGGGAATGCTGGCCTGGCAGGCAAAGACGACCGAAATAGAGGCCTTAGGTTACACGGTGGACGAATACGAGAACGCCACCAAGCTGGATTTTCTGGGCGAGATCAAAAGAACCGGAAAAGTCATCTATGAAAAACCAGACTCATAAATCGAATAAGGGTGAACCTCTATCGAAGAATTTCTCTGTATTCTGTGGGAGAACAAAAAACCTGTGAAAATCATTTATGAGAAGTAAAGAACATATATGGAGAGAAGGTACAGAATTTCTATTAAAGGAATATGATGCTGCTTGGGGTTCTATTATCGACACATATAGTAGAAACGAGAGTTGGTTCAAATTTCTTATTACCTTCCTTGCTTTGGTGATAGGAATTCTAGGTGTAACCTTCAAAATAGGTGAAACAAACGAATATGTTTGGGGAATGCTTTCGGTGTTCCTGCTTCTGCTCATAATGGTCGGACTAGGAACACTACACATTCTTATTCACAATAGACGAATCATAGTTGAATATCTAAATGTTATCAATCGGATTAGAGCATTCTTTGTTGACAGAGTAGCAGAGAATGTAGAACCTAAGTTTAGAGGATGCGTTCTCTTGCCAACTACTGATCGAGATTATTTTAAACCGGACAGTGTGAACTTCGTGCTTGTTTATATTGTGTTCCTCTTCAATCTTGTAACATTCACGGGTCTCCTCTTGGTCTACTTCGAGAAGGTTAATTGCATTATCAGATCTGGCACTAGTTCACTTTTTTCTCTTGTAGTAGTTGCTGTGATAGTAGTTGCCTTCGTAGTAGTCAATTTTGTTATCTTTAGGAAGGCCTACAAGCATAGTAAAGAGTTGAAGACTCAACTGGCGAATAGACTTCAGGGATCAGAGCTCAATAGGCATTGACAGGATTAGCGAGATGAAAAAATGAATTGACCCTGAGGCGTCCTTGACAAAGAACGGGAGAGCATGTGGAATTCAATCATCTTAAACGCACACACACCTGCGGAGGACTGACGAAAGCAGATGCCGGCAAAACCGTCATCCTGAACGGCTGGGTGCACAAGTGGCGGGATCACGGCGGTCTGCTTTTCATTGACCTACGTGACAGATACGGGATCACCCAGGTGGTCTTCAAACCGGACCTTCTGGATGAAAAGACCATGAGCCAAGCCGCTCACCTGAGGGCGGAGTTCGTGATCAGCGTGGAAGGAGAGGTCAATCCCCGGCCGGAGGGGATGGCCAACCCGGATATGGCCACCGGTGAGATCGAGGTGGTAGCAGGGAAGATGACTGTCTTGAACGAGTCGAAGACCCCTCCCTTCGAGATCGTGGAGGAACCCAATGCCAGCGACGAGTTGAAGCTGAAATACAGATATCTGGACCTGCGGCGCCCGCCCCTCCAGCGCAAGATCAGGGTTCGGCACGAGGCGGTCAAGGCGGTCAGAGATTTTCTGGTGGAGGAGGGATTCTATGAGATAGAGACTCCGCTTTTAATCCGGAGCACCCCGGAAGGAGCCAGGGACTTCATCGTTCCCAGCCGGGTCAACCCGGGCCGTTTCTACGCTCTGCCCCAGTCTCCCCAGCTTCAAAAGCAGATTCTGATGATCTCCGGCTTCGACAAGTATTTCCAGATAGCCCGCTGTTTAAGGGACGAGGACTTGCGGGCCGACCGGCAGATAGAGCACACCCAGATAGATATGGAGATGTCCTTTGTCACCAAGGACGATGTCTTCTCGGTAGTCGAGAGGATGATGGCCTACATGTTCAAGAAAGTCTTGGGCGTCGATATAAAGACTCCCTTCCCCCGGCTCAGATTCCACGAGGCCATGGCCAGGTACGGCATAGATAAGCCGGACACCCGCTTTGAAATGGAGATAACCGAGCTGACCCAGCCTCTCAAGGATTCAGGGTTCAAGGTCTTCTCCTCGACCATCAAGAGCGGCGGAATAGTCTGCGGAATCAATTTCAAAGGTGGAGGCAAGCTCTCTCGTAAGGAGATCGACAACTTGGAGCAGGTGGCCAAGGAGGGCGGGGCTAAAGGCTTGGTGTGGATGGCCCGAACCCGCGAGGGCTTCAAGTCCTCCATCCTGAAATACACCACCGCCGAGGAGCAGAACTCCATCGCCGAGCGGTTGAGTCTGCAGGAGGGAGACATCGGCTTCATGATCGCCGACCGGCCCAACGTGGCCCTGGCCTCCCTGGGCAAGCTCAGACTGCACATCGGCCGTCAATTCGATCTGCCGGATAGGAGCAAGTGGAACTTCCTGTGGGTACACGAGTTCCCGCTTTTCGAATACAATCCCGAGGAAGGGCGCTTCGATGCCATGCATAACATCGTCACCATGCCCTACCAGGAGGATCTGAAGAAGCTGGAGGATGGCTTCACCTCGTCTCTCCCCCTGGACCACCCCGACCATCCCTGGGTCGACATCCGGGCTCACCAGTACGATCTGGTCCTAAACGGGGTGGAGATCGCCTCGGGGGGAATACGTAACCACAAGAGGGAACTTCAGCAAAAGGTGCTGAACGCATTGGGCATAGATGACCAGCGGGCCGAGAGGATGTTCGGTTTTCTCCTTAAAGCGCTGGAATATGGCGCGCCGCCCCACGGAGGCATCGCCCCGGGACTCGATAGGATAATAGCGCTTATGACCGGCTGCGATTCCATCAGAGACGTTATCGCTTTTCCCAAGACCACCCAGGCTTTATCTTTGATGGACGGAGCTCCCTCCGAGGTTGACGAATGGCAGCTCAAGGAGCTGGGCATAAGGTTGGAAAAGCGCAAAGAGTGATATGGGTTGAATGTCCGTTCAGATGAAGAGTGCAACGGGGTTATGGCCAGTGCCTAACTTAAGCTGGGTGCTGGCTCAACCGCTGTCATGCTGAGCAGGCAAACGCCCCCGTCCGGGGAGCCCTGAACCATTTGGATCAGGGCGGAGCGAAGCATCTGGGCCGGCAAGATTCCCGGCGTGACAAGACCGACCTCAACGGTTTCGGAGGATAAAAAGAGAGACATTGGGCAAACAAAGAAAAATCGAGATTGGGGACGTGGATCAGAGGCTCCTCTTCGGGCAGGGAGACTCGTACCTTCACCTGATCGAGGATCAGTTCGACGCCAAGATCGTGGCCCGGGGCGATTCGGTTGTGTTGCGAGGCGGGGAGAAGGAATTAAACCTTCTGGAGACCTTGTTCTGTGATCTGATGAATCAACTGAAGAAGAATCACAAGCTCTCCGAAAGGTACGTTCTGTATGCCATCAGCATGGTCAAGCAGGATGGCATCGGCCCCTTTTCCGATCTTCAGGTCGGTCCCATCGTCACCTCCATCGTCACCCGGGAGAGGATAAAACCCCGTACCGTAGGTCAGAAGGACTACATAAAGGCCATCGAGTCGTTCGATTTGGTCTTCTCCATCGGCCCTGCCGGCACCGGGAAGACCTATCTGGCGGTGGCCATGGCGGTGGCCGCGCTGAAGAAGAGAATGGTGGCCAGGGTGATTTTAGTGCGTCCGGCAGTGGAAGCGGGAGAGAGCTTGGGCTTCCTTCCGGGAGACATCCGGGCCAAGGTGGATCCATACTTGAGACCGGTCTACGACGCACTCCACGACATGCTCTCTGCCGAGAAGATCCGCAAGCTGATGGAGATGGGGGTGATCGAAATCGTCCCCCTGGCCTTCATGAGGGGAAGAACCCTGAACAACTCGTTCGTAATTCTGGACGAAGCCCAGAACACCACCGTGGCCCAGATGAAGATGTTCTTAACCCGACTGGGAGAGAATTCCCAGGCGGTGGTCACCGGCGACATAACCCAGATAGACTTAGACGACCAAAAGGGTTCCGGACTGGTCCGGATTCAGAAAATACTGAAAGGGGTGAAGGGAATCGAGTTCGTCTATCTGACCGAGAAGGACGTTGTAAGACACCGGCTGGTGCAGGAGATCATCAAGGCCTACGAGAAGTATGAAGGCAGGCTCGGATCCCGCCCCGCCTCCCGGGCTTCCAAAGATGACGCCAAGGAGAAATAAGATTGACTGATCCCAGTCCACAGCCCCGAGGCGTGGACGGATCGAGGTACTAGATTCCTATGAGTAGTTTGAAGAAACTGGTCTCCCCCCGGCACAACTCCGAGGGCGATGGTGTCCAGCGCAAAACCGTGATTTACGGTCTGCGCGTCCTCTTGGGCCTTATCACCGTTGCCCTGATAGTGTTTCTGTTTCCCATATCCTCCATCTATGAAACCATAATTCTTCCGGCAGAGGGAAGCATCTCCAAGGAGGAAGTCATCGCCCCCTTCGCCTTTCCCGTTCTCAAGGGCGAGGAGGAGCTAAACCGGGATAAGGAACTGGTGCTCTCCCACCTCTTCGTTATTCTGGATTACGATGGCTTCAAGGGAGATTCCGTTGCCGAAGAGGTGACGGCGTTTTTTGCCCGGGCGGACAGCATCAACCAGGCCAATAACATCCCCGAATCCAGGACCAGGAGCATGCGCGTGGCCTTCCCGGATCTGGAGGAGGAGGGAATATTCCTGTTGGCCACCGGCGAGGACCTGGATACCTTTAGGTCCAATCTGCTTCTCATCCTGAATGAGTTCTATCAGACCGGCATGGTGGAGGAAACCGAAAATCTGCCCTTCGCCGAAAATCGCAGGGCCCTGATCCTGAAAGGAGACCGGGAGATATCGGTCTCCGATGACCAGCTTCTGGACATCTCCAAAGCCAGGGAGAGGCTTCTATCCTTGGCCTTGGTCAAGTTCGAACACGACCAGATCCTGGTCAAGGCCACGTATGAAATCGGCAGCAGGTTTCTGGTGGCCAATCTGACCTTAAATCCCGATGAGATGCAGGCCCGCCGGCAGGCGGCGCTGGAGGCGGTCACCCAGCACAAGGGGATGGTGTTGAAGGGGGAGGTCATCCTGGCCAAGAACCAGAAGGTGGCCAGGGAGGACCTGGAGAAGCTCTACTCTCTGTCTCAGTTTCGCATCAAGACCGGGCTTAAGTCCGATCCCTGGCACTTCGTCTTTCCTCTCCTGGGGAGGATCTTCTTCGCCGGAGCGGTGATCTTGGGGTTGGCCCTGTTTCTCTATTTCGTCAAGCCCGAGGTCTTCTTCGACAACAGGAAGTTCACCATGATCGTCAGCATGCTGGTGTTGGAGATGGTCCTGACCTATCTGATCCTGTTCCGCTGGCAGCTCTCCGAGTATCTCATTCCGGTGGCCATCGCCTCCATGGCGCTGACCATCCTTCTGGACGTGGAGGTGGGGCTGGTCTTCACCTTCTGCCTGGGGGTGTTGTTGGGGGTGGTGAACTACTTCGACTTCAAGCTGGCCTTCATCACCGTGGTTGCCGGGAGCTTGGCCTGCTTCAGCGTGAAAGAGGTGGCCCACAGGTACAGGTTCTATCGTCCCATGCTGTACGTCTCCTTCGCCTACGTGGTATTCATATATTTCTCGGAATCGCTGAAGCTTTCTCCCTCCGGTTCCATTCTGTCCCTTTGCGGCTACGGCCTGTTCAACGGGTTCATCTCCACCATCCTGACCATCGGGCTTCTGCCCATTTTCGAATCCCTGTTCGACGTCACCACCGATATCACTCTTCTGGAGCTCTCCGATTTGAATCACCCCCTGCTCAAAAGGCTTTCTCTGGAGGCCCCGGGCACCTACCACCACAGCATAATCGTGGGCAATTTGGCAGAGGCGGGAGCCAAGGCCATCGGGGCCAATACCCTCCTCTCCAGGGTGGGAGCCTATTACCACGACATAGGCAAGGTGGATAAGCCGGAGTATTTCGTGGAGAACCAGATGGGAGCCAAAAGCAAGCATGAGAAGCTCACCCCCTCCATGAGCGCCCTGATTTTGGAATCGCATGTCAAGGAGGGGGTGGAGTTGGCCGAGGAGGTCAACCTTCCCCAGGCGGTGATCGATTTCATACACCAGCATCACGGCACCACGGTGATGAGGTATTTCTACAACAAGGCCCTGGAACAGGGAGCCGGGCGGGATCTTAAAGACGAGTACAGATATCCCGGGCCCAGGCCTCACTCCAAGGAGACCGCCATAGTCATGCTGGCGGATGCGGTGGAGGCGGCGTCCAGGGTGCTGGAGGACCCAAAGCCCTCCCGTCTGAAGAGTCTGATTAAGAAGATCATCGATTCCAAGCTGCAGTCCGGGGAGCTCTCCGACTCCGATCTGACCTTCAAGGAGCTGAGTGCCATCGAGCACGCCTTCCTCCCCGTGCTGATAAGCATCTTCCATCCCCGGGTCGAGTATCCGGAGACGGCCGAGAAGACCGCCTGATTATTAAAACCGGCGGGCTCAACCCATGGAGCCAAATTGAAAAAAAGCAACATTCAGAACGTTCACCCCGAACTTAAAGTGAGCCACAGGATGCTTCGGCTGCTGGTACAAGATATCTTGGCCACCGAGCAGGCAGACTCGGGCGTGGACGTGGTCTTAATCGACGACAAATTCATGAGCGAGTTGAACCAAAAATACACCAAGAGGAAAGGGACAACCGACGTGCTCTCCTTTTCGATGAGGGAGGGCGAACCGGAGGCCATGGAGTATCCCAGCTTGGGAGATGTCTACGTCTCCTTGGATCAGGCCAGGCGGCAGGCCGACGAGTACGGCGTCAGCTTCTCCGAAGAGGTGGCGCGCCTGGTGGCCCACGGCATTCTTCATCTTCTGGGATACGATCATGCCGACAAGAAGGGAGCCGGCGTGATGAAGAAAACAGAGGAGATGTACCTGAAGAAGCTGGGTCAAACCGGCATCTCTCAAGAGAACTGATAATATGAGACTTCTTCACAAGATAACCCACCCGGTGCTGAGATTCCTCAACCGTTTGCTGCGATATGCCCCAAGAAGGGGGCGGACCGCCGAAATGGGCAACGGTCAGATCTCCGACCAGGAGATAGAGTCGCTGGCCGAAGGGGCGGAAAACCAGCTGGAGGAAGAGGAGAAACAGATGATCCACGGGGTGGTGGAGTTGGGCGAGACCCAGGTAAAGGAGATCATGCGCCCCCGCCCGGATATGGTCTGCGTATCCGGAGACGCCGCCCCGGATCAGATCAAGGAGCTGGTGAAACAATGCGGCCACTCGCGCATCCCGGTCTACCATCAGAGCATAGACAGCATCACCGGGATAATCTATGTTAAGGATTTATTCCTTCTGTCAGAGGAGCAACGCAAGGACGTAAAGCTATCCTCATTAGCCCGAAAACCCTACTTCGTCCCGGAGACCAAGAAGGTGGATGAGCTCTTAAAGGAGTTCAAAAGGGATAAGATTCATATGGCCATCGTGGTGGACGAATACGGCGGCACGGCAGGTCTGGTCACCCTGGAGGACGTCATCGAGGAGATCGTGGGTGAGATACAGGACGAATACGACAAGGAGATGCCCCCGGTCGAGAAGCTGGATGAGGTAACCTATCGAGTGGACGCCGGTGTCAGCATAGAGGAGTTGAATGACACCCTGGGTACAGAGATCGAGGAAAAGGGTTTCGAGACCGTGGGAGGTTTCATCTACGATCTGGTGGGGAGCGTCCCGGAGCAGGGAAAGAAGCTCGATTATGAGTCTGAAGAGTGCAGGTTAAGGCTTCTGGTAGAGAAGGTCGAAGGTCAAAGAATAAAAACCGTCAAGGTCACGGTAACTCCGCCGTCCAAGATTTCCCCCGAAAAATCCTCCCAAGATGAGTAGCCAGGTTTCCATAACAAGCTGCGCCGACTACGACCCGCCCAACGTCCGGTCGGCGATTAAGGCCTGCCTCGAACGGATCGGCGGCCTGCAGAGGTTTGTCAAGAGGGACCAAACGGTTCTGATCAAGCCCAACCTCCTCTCTGCCAAGGATCCCTCCCGGGCCATCACCACCCATCCTTCGGTGGTCCAAGCGGTGACCGAGATGGTGCAGGAGTTGGGAGCAGTGCCGATTTTGGGCGACAGTCCCGGAGGCGTCGATCGGGGCATCAAAAGGGTATGGGAAAACACCAAGCTCTCTGAGGTATCAGGACAGACCGGGGCGAAACTGGTTGCTTTTGAAAGCTCGGGGGTCTATCCGAAGACCACGCAGGAAGGCAAGACTTACCACATAGCCAAGCCGGTGCTGGATGCCGACGTGGTCATCAGCTTGGCCAAGCTCAAGACTCATACCCTCACCCTGATGACCGGCGCGCTGAAGAACATGTTCGGTTCCATACCCGGGTTTCGAAAGGCGGCATATCACAAGGAGGCGCCCAAGCCCAGGGAGTTCGCCAAGGTGATAGTCGATATCTTCTCTCTGACCAAACCGCACCTCACCCTGGTGGATGCCGTGGTGGCCATGGAGGGGGACGGTCCCTCCTCCGGTGATCCCAAATACACCGGCCTGCTCCTGGCTGGCACCGACGCGGTAGCCCTGGATATGGTTATGGCAAGGATCATGGGCTTCAAGGATGGTGAGATCGACATCACCAGGGAGGCTCAGGCAAGGGGTATGGGGCCGAAATCCTTCGAGCAGATCGAGATTCTGGGAGATGATCTGAACAGCCTCGCCGTTCCTAAGTTCACGCTTCCCTCCAATCGCCTCATAAGGATGATCCCCAATTTCCTCCTGAAGCTGGTTGGCCCCTTCGTCTGGGTCAGGCCCAACATCCTGGACGGAAACTGCATCAACTGCAACATCTGCGTGGAGAACTGCCCCACCCAGACAATCCGCAAAGGTGAAAACAGACCCACCTTTGATTACACCAACTGCATCAACTGCATGTGCTGCCACGAACTCTGCCCCGAAAAAGCAATCTACCTGGAGAAGAGCCGAATAGCCAAACGCATCGGCTGATGGCAGTTCGGTGTCCCGCTCGCCGGGGATGTTATCATCCCCAGCCAACGTCGCTCGCGGATGATAACATCCGCGAGGAGCGACAGAGGGGTTTGGAGTATCTGCCTTTAGGCAGACTTCTTTGGATAGCCTCTCACCTTAATCCTCTCCCCAGGGGGGAGAGGAAAGCTTCCCTCCCTTCATGGGAGGGATTAAGGGAGGGTGAATGAGGTTTTCGGAGATTGAACCACCGCTAATACTCTGAGTGTCTCATGCTTGAAGAAACCCGCACTCCGCCTGTGGCAGCGAGTAGGCCCTTTAGATTATCTCCGCCGCATCCCTGGGAATCCACCCTCGTATCCCATTGGCCAGCGAGATACGGTACCATCCCTCCGACTCCCCGTCCAACCGGAACTCCAGCCCCTCGTGACCGGTCACCTGCAGGATAAAGTCCTCTCCCGGCCCGCTCCTTATCTCCACCTGGGGCGCGGTCACCACCCCGTGATCCACCGACTCGTAGTAGATCTTGGCCAGAAGCGAGGATCCGAAGAGCAGCATCAGTATCAAAACCGCAGCAAATCCCAGTCGAAGGTATCTCTTGGGACCCCGGAAAAGCATCAGGATGCCGAAAAGCATGGAGACGGTGTAGAAAGCCGAGGTTAGGACGGCGAATTCGTCCACGCTCCAGAGATCAAAAAAGGAGTGCAGCATGTTCGAGAAGGGATTGATCTTCTGCTCCTCGATTTTGTCAAGTGTAAAGAGCTTGATGAAGGCTAAGTTGGCCTGCGCGTCCTCATCTCTCGGCCGCAGGTCCAGGGCTCTTCTGTAATCTAAGATCGCCTTTCCCAGTTGATTCTGACGAAAATGGGCATTGCCCAGGTTGTAAAATACCCTGAAGTCTCTTATTCCTAAATTCAGAATCTCTTCGTACTGCTGGATGGCCTGATCGAATTTTCCCTCCTCGTAGCTCCGGTTGCCCTTGTCGAAGAGCGCGCCGGCCGTCTCCAGATCCGCCCCGGCCTGGGGTACGAACATCAGCAGGGCCAACGATGCAAGGATGGCTGTTCTTCTCTTCATGGCACTCCGAATCTGAGGGTCGCTTTAGCTTTGTGCACACCGCTCTCGATTCCGTTCGTGTAAGCAGGGATGGCCTGCTCTCGGCTAATCCTCCAGATCCGCGATAATCTTCTCCGCCTGTTTCAGGAATCCCTTCATCTCCTCCGCGCTGGAGGATCCGGGGGCGAATCTGCCGAAATCACACGAATCCAAAAGCTTGGTGAAGCGGTCTATCTTTTCCCTATCCACCCCCCGGCCGGAGAGATGATCTTCGATCTGATCCTTGGTCAAGCCGTAGCCGGGAAGATTCAGCTTGTCTCCCACGAACTGAAGCGACGCTCTGGCAACCTCGCAGTAGAACTCCTCCGAGCTTCCTTCCGATATCAACCTGCTGGCCCCTTTGAGCCTCTTCTGGGCCAGTTTGTGCGCTCTTCTCTGGCGGGCATACCCGATGTCCGAGTTGATCTTCTCCCTCACCCTCTGGTACCGCCACGAGACCACCAGGGCCACAAGAGGAACCAGCTGCAGCAGAAGGAAGAGAGGCTTCTGGTAAAGGTCCTTTCCCCCGTTCTTGAGCCCACCGGCGGAGAGCTTGATGTAGCGTATGTCCTTGGCCGCCCTGCCGATCTCCTGCCTGGAGAGCTGGGCGATCTCAACCGGCGAAGCCTCCGACGGCGGAAGAACGGTCAGAAGGAAGGAATCGCTTTTCAGGGTCTTGTAGCTTTTGGCCTTCGGATCGAAGAACGAGAATTCCACCGGGGGAACGGTATACTTTCCTGCGTTCTTGGGGATCAGGACCTCCTCGTAGGTTTTGGAACCCGTCACCCGGTAGTTTTTCTTGGAGACGTTCTCCGAGCTGCCCGAGCTGTAGGTGCGAAAATCCGGCAGCTCGGCGATGACCGGTTTTCCCACCGACTTTATGTTCCCCGCCCCGCTGATTCTGGTCTTCAGGGTGATGGGCTGGCCCACCTCCACCTCGGTTTCATCCAGGCTGACCTTCATCTTGTAGCTGCCCACCGTCCCGGTGAAGTTGGCCGGCCTGTCGATCTCTGGAGTGGGCAGCACCTCGATCTGGATCGGTTTGGACTTCAAAATCTGCGGCTTACCCTGGCGAAGCAGGTTGGACAGATTTCGATCGAAGACCGAGAAAGGATCGCGGAAGAAACGATCCACGTCCTCCACCACGCATTTCAACTCGGCCGGCCCTATGGTCAGCTTGCCGGTGGAGGTGGGGAACAGGGCCGTCTTGATCTCCTGCACCAGATATTGTTTTCCGTTCACCGCCTTGTGATATTGCTTCTTGGGGGGCAGATCCTCGGCCCAGAAACCGGTGAGGGAGGGGGGGGTATACTCCGGATTATCGAACAGCCTGATGCCCTGATAGAATCTCAGGGTCAACACTATCTGTTCGTTCACGTAGGCCTTTTTCTTGTCCACCACCGTCTCCATGAAGATATCTTTTCCCGAAAGCTGAGGTTTCGTTGCCGTCTTCTCTTCTTTGGACGGCGCTGCGGAGGATGGAGCTTCCCCCTCGCCTGCCACGGCGATCTGAATCGGAGAAGTCTGGTAAGTCTTTCCCTCCAGCTTTATGCTCGCCGGGCCGATGGTGAGCTTTCCCGCCTGCCTTGGAACCAGAACGTAATTGAAGGTGACCGATGCGGAGAGCTGGCCGTTGACGTAGGTGAAATTCTGCGATCTGCCCGCGGAATAGACGCTGAATTCGTCCAGCGCAGGAAGATCAGGTTGGGGGATGGACTTGACGTCGCCGGAGACCGAGACAGTCAGGGTAATCTGCTCCCCCACCGAAAGCTCGGTCCTATCCACCGAGGCGTTAAAGCTGATGTTCTGCGCCAGGCAGACTTCGAACAGGAACAGAACGAAAAACAGCCCCGCCCCCAGAACGACTTTCGTCTGCCTGCTGCCTACTGCCATCTGCCGACTGCCGACCGCCATCACCAATCCTTTCCGCCCCTTTTCCCCCGTCCCTGGGGTGCCCGTTGCTGTTTCTTCAAAAGCTCCTTCTCATCGTCCCGAAGGGCGTTTAGAATCCTCTCGGCATCCTCTTTGGTCATACCCTCCTTGGGCTGCATTTGTTCCCGCTGGCGCTTTTGCTGCTGCTGTTCGTCCTGTGGCTGCTGGGCCTGCTCTTGGTCCTCCCGGGTCTGCTGCTCTTCGCCTTGTTGCTGTTGCTGTTGTTGCTGCTGCTGCTCCGACTGAGGCTGCTGTTGCTGTTGTTGTTGTTCTTGCTGCCTTTGGGCCTCTTTGTCCAGCATCTCCTTCATCTTCTTGCGGACGAACTCTAAATTGAACTTGGCGTCCTGGTCATCCGGGGTCAATTCCAGGCATTTCTGGTAAGCCTGGATGGCCTCCGGATACTTCCCGCTTCGATAGAGCGTGTTCCCCAGGTTGTAATGGGTCCAGGCCTGATGCTCAAGCTCGTCCGAGTTAATAGCTTTGAAGTATCTCTCCAGGGCATCCTCGTACCTTTCCTGCTGGTACACGGCGTTGCCGATGTTGTAAGAGAGTTCGGGGCTTTCCGGCCTCTCGATCTCCGCATCCCGATAGTGCTTCAAAGCCTCCTCCCAGGCTTGGGCCGCTTCGTTCTTATCCCCCTCCTGCTTGTGTTCCTGGCCCCGCCTGAAGGCCTTGTTCCCCTTCTTGTTCAGGGAGGAGAAGGAGTCGCCCCAAGCCGGGCCTGACAAAATACCGACCATGAATACTATTATGCAAGTTAGGGTTCTCTTCAAAATGACCATGTCGAGAAAAGAGTTCAAAGGTTTAAGAATTCAAGAGTTCAAATGTCCTATAGTCAAAAAGTTCAGACCGTTCCTGCTTCACTTTCGCTTCGGGTTTTGAGTTTTTCCACGGATCTTCTGCCTCTTCTCTCGGAGAGGAGGAATTCGATTGTCAGGCAGACGATGGCCAGGAAGATGAATATCTGATACCTGTCCTCGTACTGGGTCATCAGCTTCCCTTCCAGTTCTTTTTTCTCCATCTTCGATATCTCGTTGTAGATCTTCTCCAACTCCATCTCGCCGCTGGTGGCATTATAGTATTTCCCCCCGGTGGTGAGGGCTATCTTCTGCAGGGTGGTCTGGTCCAGCTTGCTGACTACGACACTCCCCTCCCTGTCTTTCTTGTAGCCGGTGATCATTCCCCTCTTATTCTTCATCGGCACCGGCTCCCCCTGAACCGATCCTATGCCGATGGTGTAGATTCGGATCCCCTCCGCCGCTGCCTCCTCGGCGGCCTTCAGGGGCTCCGATCCGTGGTCCTCGCCGTCGGTTAAGAGTATGAGCACCTTGTACTTTCTCTCCTTCTGATTGAAGGCGGCGACCGAGCTGCGGATGGCGTCCCCGACGGCGGTGCCCGGCTGGGGAATCAGGTTCTCGTCCATTATGTCCAAAAACATACCGGCGGCGGAATAGTCCAGGGTCAGGGGGCACTGAATGAAGGCCACTCCGGCGAAGGCCACCAAACCCACCCGGTCCCCCCGCATGCGGGAGATAAGACCCTTCATCTCCTGCTTGGCCTTCTCCAGCCGCGAGGGTTTGAAATCCTGCGCCAGCATGGAGTGCGAGCAGTCCAGGGCTATCACGATATCCACCCCCTCCCGCTTCATCAGGGTGAGCCTGGTTCCCAGTTGGGGCCGGGCCAGGGAGACGAGCAAAAAGAAGACGGCCAATAGCAAAAGCGCAATCTTCCACCTTTGCTTCCTGGGGCTGAAGGATAAGCTCAGCTTCTTGATCAAATCCAGATTCCCGAATCTCCTCAAGGCCCTCCTCTTCATCCTCAGCACCAGCCAAAAGAAGACCGCAAGAAGCGGGATCACGGCCAAAAGCACATATATATAATGTATCTCGGCTACTCGCATTTTTCCGTCCTGCCCGAGTATCTCCTTTCAGGCGCGGCTAAGGGATCTTCCTGTATCTGGTGTTGGCCAGCACGATCTCGGTCACCAAAAGCAGCAGTCCTGCCAGGGCATAGTTGGAGAAAAGCTCGTTATACTGCAGATACTCCTTCACCTTTATCTCGGTCTGCTCCATCTCGCTTATCTGCTTGTAGATGAGGGCAAGCCCCTCCTCGTCCTTGGCCCGGAAATACTCCCCCCCGGTGATCCGGGCTATCTGCTCCAAGGTTGCCTCGTCTATCTCATTCTCGACGTATATGTATCTTTTTCCGAATATGGGATCATCCACCGGATAGGGTGCGTTTCCCGGCTTTCCCGCCCCTATGGTGTAGATCTTGACGTTCATGGCCTTGGCCGCCTGTGCCGCGGTGATGGGATCGATCTCCCCGGCGTTGTTTCGCCCGTCCGACAGGAGTATCACCACCTTCCCTTTGGCCTCGCTCTCCCTGAGCCGGTTCACGGCGTTGGCTATGGCCAGGCCTATGGCGGTCCCGTCCTCTATCATCCCGAAACTCACCTTGTCGAGGAAATTGAACAGAACGCCGTAATCCAATGTCAGGGGACATTGGGTGAAGCTTTGCTTGGAGAAGACCACCAGTCCGATTCGGTCGGACTGCCGTCCCTCGATGAACTCCTTTATCACCTGTTTGGCCACGTACAACCGGTTGTGGGGCTTGAAATCCTCGGCCCTCATGCTCCCGGAGATATCCAGGGCCAGCACGATGTCGATACCCTCCGAGGATATCTCCTGTCCCTTCCTTCCCGATTGCGGGCGGGCCAGTGCAAACGCCAAAAGCACTATGGCCAGTGCCCTCAATACCGGCAGGATGTGCCGCTCTCTTATCCGGAAGGAGGGCTTCAATCGCCTGACTAAGTTGATGTCCGAGTATCTTATGCTGGCCGCCCTGGACCTCCTGAATCTGACGTAATAGACCAGGATGCCAACCGCGACGACGATAAGAAATAAGAATATGGGGTCCTGAAATCTAAACATCTCAGCTCAGTCTGATTTGCCTTTCATCGGGCGGTCTTCGTAGGTCAAGCATGGCGAAGCCTGCTTGACATACCCACTTGCCACGAGCTTTAGCTCGTGGATTCGAATCCGAAAACCATCGTGGGGTTTTAACCCCTGAACGTGGCTCTGTTCCCACGACCTGAAGGTCGCAGCAGAATTCTGATCATTGTTGCACTGGCTCGTGATCATCAGGTTTTACGCCACGCGACCAGTGTGACGCAAGTGTAGGGGGGGAGCTTCAGCTCCGCCCGCCTCCTCTTTGCACTGCCTTCATCCTCTTAATCCACTAAATCCGTTGACCAGTCATTGATTCATCACTGTGAATCCCCCTCTGATCCTGTTTCACCAAATGCGAGACTCCTGTTCTTCCCCCTTTGTAAAAGGGGGATCGAGGGGGATTATAAGAAGTCATTTCTCCCAACATCGTTAAGAATCTGCCACCTTAAAGTCCTGTAGGTCAAGCATGGCGAAGCCCGCTTGACAGGTCCTTTGCTCCCAGCGCAACCTGACCGGTTCCCTCCCTGATAAGGGAGGGTCAGGGAGGGTTTTTGTGGTTGAATCCACCCTGCAGGTCGCACCCTGCTTGACACATCCTTTGCATTCATCCGCTCAATCCGTCCAGACGGACGCCCGTCCGGGCGTTTCATCCGCTGACCGATCCGCATTCTATTCTTGGGCCACTGCAGCTTCTTCCTTTACCTCCTCCTGCGGCTTGGTCAGGTTGACGATGCTGTAAGCCTGATTCAGACTCTCTTCGATCTCACCACTTGAAGGTGAATACTTGGCAAACTTCACCAGATCGGAGAAGAAGAGAAGCCCGGTGACCAGCTCCCGTATGGATTGATCCAGCCTGACTCTCTTCATCTCCCCCCGAATCTCCTCGGTGGTGCGGTCCAGGGCCGGGAATTCGAACCGGCGCTGGATGTACTTTCTGATGATGTCCGACAATGTGGTGAAATACCTCTTGATATCCTTCTTCTTCAAAAGGTCCGATTCCCTCAGTGAGTCTAGCTCCAACAGCGCCACCTCCCAGGCCGGTTTCTTCAGTTCCTCCGGAATCTCCGGCAGGGCCAATCCCCTTGCCCTCCGACGGTAATACAGGAATCCTCCCCCGGCCAGCAGGGCCACGATCGGCAGGATGAGAAGATAGGACAGGTAGCTTCCCCCAATGTCGATCGGCGGTTTCAATCCTCGAATATCCTCTTTGTCCGCCTCGGTTGCCCCCACGCTCTTGACTAAGATGAAGAGCGGTTCCGATTTGATCTGTTTCTTCACCCCTTCCGGATCGGTGTAATCTATGGTGATGGGAGGGATGACGTACTCCCCGGTGGTGAAGGTGGTGATCAGATACTCGCTCTTGTCGACGTTCTTCCCCTGCTTGGTCTTCTCCTGATCGTAGATCTTGTAATCCTTGACCTCGAAGGCTCCCAAGTTGGATCCCAAAGCCAAAGGCTCAAGTTTGACTTCGGGGTCGGAGGTCACTATCACCGTATACAGAATCCTGTCGCCTATGGTGATGGTGGCGCGGTCAACGTGCGATTCCACAGAGATCACCGACCTCTCCGGCGGCCCGGCCTCCTGACAGATGCCCGCCCTCAGGGGAAGACCCACAAGGACCAGTGCCCATAGCATCATCACAACCTTCAGGTTCTTTGCCTCTCTCGTTCTGATCATCTTATCCTAACACTTGCTCCTTCTTACCTAATCTCCTAGAACTGGTCATCGAAGACCTTAACCTCTTCGGCCTGCAGCAGGCGTGCCACCAGATTGTTGTAAGCCTCCTCCTGCTTCATCTTCCTCAACTCCGATTCGATCCGGGATCTGACCTCATCCATCTTCTTATCCTTGAATTCCTCCTGATGAGCGTCGAAGTAGAGCTTGATCTCGCTTTCGCTGATCTGGATATCCTGTGGAATCTCATCCGAGAGGAGCCGGTTAATCATCATCTGCTTTCTGAACTGGGATACCCCTTCCTGTATCTCCCCGTCCTTATCCAAACCCTTGCGAAGCGCGGCATGGTACAGAAGCTCCGATCCCAGATAGCCCTGCAGAAACTTCAATTTGGCCTCCCTGTCCTTGAACTGATCCTGAACCGAGGGGGGGAGTTTTTCGATCTCATGCTCAAGCTCGCCCATGGTGATCTCCCGATCCCGGATTCTGGCCACCACCGCTCCCCCCTTCTTCTCCGGCTCGCTCTGATCCAAACCTGTGCTTCTCTCCAACTGTCTCTGGGCCTCCAAGGATCGTCCCATTCCCTCGAAGCAGATGACCAAAGCCTTGTTGATCCGATCCTTCAGCTCGCTCTCCGGATTGAGAAGCTTGGCCCGGATGAATCTGGCGGCGGCGTTCTCATAGTCGCCCAGATGATTCAGGTAGATGTTGCCGATGATGTAGTTTATATTGGCCTGCTTTCTCTTATCCAGCCCGCCCGCATCAAGGAGGCGCTGGTATTCCGCCACCGCCTGCAGGTAGAGCCTGGAATCCTCAAGCTCTGCTGCCAAGTCCTGCCGCAGCGAGTAGTCCAGCTCAGATTCCGCCAGGCCCCGCAGCTGCACATAGACCAAAACCGAAAATGCGACCAACACGCACAGAAGCCCGAGGGCGACCAACATGATCGGGTTGGATTTGCTGCCTGCGTTCATTCTTTTCTCCGGTCTTTCTTCAGCATCCGCTCTCTGCTCGCGACCTCTAAGGCAAGGGTGAAGCAAAGGCTTCACCCGATTCTCCACGAGCAGATATGATTCTTTAAGTCCTCTAACCGGCCAGATTCTTCTTCTCCGGTGGCTCTCGCTTCTCCGACTCCTCCCCTTTTATCTCCTCCTCCATATCCTTGGTGCCCTTCTTGAACTCGGCCACGCTCTTTCCCAGGCCGCGGGCAATCTCCGGTATCTTTCTGGCCCCGAAGAGGAGAAGGATGATCAACAGAATCAGCAGAAGCTCCTGTGCCCCAATTCCTCCAATCATGTTCCCTCCTATCGGAATCTCCTGGCCCTTACCCTGAAGAAGGCCATCAGAGGTTCCACATATGATCTGTCTGTGCTTATGTATATATGATCCAGGTCCATGGACCTGAAACCCTTGTCAAGCTTCAGCTTCTCCCTGGAGACATATTGCTGAAAATCCTTCCTGACCGCCGCATTCTTCGTGTCTATGATGATCTGCTCACCCGTCTCGGTGTCCTCCAGTTCGATGAAACCAACGTTGGGCAGCTCTATCTCTCTGGGATCGGCTATTTTGATAGCGATAAGATCATGTTTTTTGTTGGTTATGGACAGCATTTTCTCATAGCCGCTGCTCAAGAAGTCCGAGACCAAGAAGACCACGCTCTTCCTCTTGGTCACCCGGCCCAGAAACTCCAGCGCACAGCTTATGTCGGTTTTGGGATGTTGGGGCTGGAAGTGCAACACCTCCCGGATCAACCGCAGAACGTGAGAGCTTCCCTTCTTGGGAGGGATGTACTTCTCCACCCGGTCGGTGAAGATGATCATTCCCACCCGGTCGTTGTTCTTGATGGCCGAGAAGGCCAGGACCGAACAGAGCTCGGCCGCGATCTCTCCCTTCATCCTCTGCGCCGTGCCGAACTCTCCCGAGGAGGAGGCATCCACCAAAAGCATCACGGTAAGTTCCCTCTCCTCCTTGAAGCGCTTGACGAAGGGATGGCCATACCGGGCCGTCACGTTCCAGTCGATGACCCGCACGTCGTCCCCCGGCTGATACTCCCGAACCTCCTCAAACTCCATCCCCCGCCCCTTGAAGATGGAATGGTACTCCCCCGAGAAGATGTCGTTGACCAGCTTCTTGGTCCGTATCTCGATTCTCCTGACCTTCCTTATGATCTCTTTAGGCAGCATCCGACGAATTTGGAGTGCGGAAGCTTGCTTCCGCGGTTTGTCTTGGTCGCACCGGGAATCCCGCCCTGCGGGGCTTCCGCGGTTTTACGTAACTTAACTAATGTGACCGAAATGTAGGGGTGGAGCTTCAGCTCCACCCGCCTCTCACCATCCCGCCAACCTGCTGCAGGCGGTCGATAGGTGGTTTCGGAGTGCACCAGCCTGCTGGTGCGATTACCTTTGCTGATCAGAGTCCGAAAGCAACCTCCTTAGTTAGGCACCGGCGGGAAGTGGTCCAAGCCCACTGGCTAATTCGAGTGGTAGCTTGTTCTTAAGATGTCTTCCAAAAACCCAAAGTCCTTGGTCAAGCTTCTTGTAGCCTCCATTGTCCCAGGACAACCTCTCACGAAGCGCATCAATGGCACCTTTGAACATCTCAAATGAAGCCCTGAACTTGGCGTCCGAAAGTCTGTCGTGGAACCCGTAATTTCGGTTCAGATAGCTGAGGGCCTTACTCACAGATGCGTCGTACATCGGGTACGCGACCGGACAATGCCAGTGGCAGTACTTCGTGGCAAACGAATAGAGGTCTCTTTGAAGCCGGCGCACTCTACGCAACTTCTCGACAGCCTCGGCACTATGTCTTTGCAGCAGCACATCTATTTTCAACTCGTGAATATGCCTTGCCACTTCATATATGTCAAATATGTTTGTTCGGCAAAGCGAATTGAGAACTGCAACTTTGTGAAGGATCACTGAGAAATCACGATTCTCGGGCTGCCCCGAGAACACTTCTGCAAGGATTCTATCTGCAAACGGATAATCTCCCAACCTGTTGTAAGCTTTGGCGCACTTCAGCAAGTACTTTTTGAGCTTAATCATCTTTCCTTCCTTAACCAAAGTCAACCGTCGGCTCCAGATACTCTTGCCTCGGGCGGTATTCCTGAAGAACAAGACTGACGAACATTCGACTCTTGGCAAGAATTGAGGTTTTAGTTCTTACCGCGATCTCCTTTCTTTTCGTAATTCGTAAAAATGTCTTGAATAGCTTTGGCGTCAAATAAAAAGACAGGATCATCTCGCACCCAAAATACCCTTTCTCGATGGTTTGAGGCGTCATAACCTTCGTCTACTCGAAGCATCTTATTGAATCCACAAGTAGCGAGGACCCGGAACACAGGTAGCTTAAAGGTCTCTTCATAGACACTTTGAAATTCGTTCATTCCTACGAATTCAATGATGTATTCTTGATAGCTTCTTCTCTTCGGCGCAAGATTACCTCTGAAGCAGGCTTTAGAGATCACGGTGCTTTCCGTATATGCCACGGTCCTTCCATAATTGTCCTTCTCTACATCGAACCTATCGCGCGCACGATAAAATGATGGAAATTCAACGACAAACCTATGCTGTCCGTCATCCTCGAAGTGCTCGCTGTGCGCCCAAGGGTGTTTCTCCAAGGTTTCACTGAAAGTGTATGGAATAATCAAATAATCCTGCTCTTCAAGCGGGATGCCTACGTGGAAATAAAAGCCCTCGAGTGCTTGACGATTCTGTAGAAAATGAATCCATGCTTCGGGTGACGCATTGATCAAATCTCCATCTTTGTGGAGAAGGTGCTCTCGCGGAAACGTATCTTTGTTTATCTTGTCCAGAATGGCATAAAGCTTCTTGAATTTATCCAAGCCCGTCAATCTTCCATACTCCTGGATAAGCTCTCCGATTTCAACGACCGCATTTGCTGGCACCTCCCTGTCGCTGAAAGCGACCCCCTGGCTGCTAATCTGAATTGATTGTGACCCCGCGTCATGCGTGTCAGCAATGGCTTGTGAAACGGCAAAGCTCAGAAGGCAATTTCTTGACACGAAGCAAGATTGATCCACGGTGGGCGTTCGCTGAACGGGAACAACTATTGCCCCAACGAGACACACCCACATAGGCAATTTCCTCAAGAGTCCAAGGATTCCCATCAAATCTCACCTGTGTCGATTTTGTAGGTCAAGCATGGCACAGCCTGCTTGACAGATCCTTTGCATTCATCCGCTAAATCCGCTCAATCCGTTGACCGGTTTGGCTCGTTAAGCCACCTTACCGGTTCCCTCCCTGATAAGGGAGGGTCAGGGAGGGTTACTATCGTTGTATCCACTCCGCTGTCCAGTTAGCCAATCCGCTACGGCACCTCTATCTGATCGAAAACCTTCTTAACGATCTCCTCCGGGGTGACCTCCTCCGCCTCCGCCTCGTATGTGACGATAACCCGGTGCCGCAACACGTCCATTCCAACCGCCTTGATGTCCTCCGGAGTGACGTATCCACGCCCCCTCAAGAAGGCGTGAGCCTTGGCGGTCAGGTTCAGATAGATGGATGCCCGGGGGGAGGCTCCGTAGGCGATCAGATTCTTCAGATCAAGACCGTACTCCTCCGGGTTCCGGGTGGCGAAGACGATATTCAAGATGTAGTCCTTTATCTTCTCGTCCACGTATATCTGGCCCACCACCTCTCTGGCCTTCAGTATGTCCGTAGGAGATATAACCTTCTTCACCTCGGGAAAGCCCACCTCGGCATTCCGGTCTATGATATCCAGCTCTTCCTTTTTATTTGGATAGGTGATGGAGAGCTTGAGCATGAACCGGTCCACCTGAGCCTCGGGGAGCGGATAGGTCCCCTCCTGCTCGATCGGGTTCTGGGTGGCCATCACCAGGAAAGGTTCCGCCAGTGCGTGCGTGGTATCGCCGATGGTGACCTGTCTTTCCTGCATGGCCTCCAGAAGCGCGCTCTGCACCTTGGCCGGGGCCCGGTTTATCTCGTCCGCCAGAATCAGATTGGTGAACACCGGCCCCTTCTTGGTGCTGAAATCCCCGCTCTGGGGGTTGTAGATCATGGTGCCGATCAGATCGGCGGGCAAAAGGTCCGGGGTGAACTGGATTCTCTGAAAGCCGGTCTGGATGGCATCCGACAGGGTCTTGATGGATAGGGTCTTGGCCAGACCGGGCACCCCCTCCAGCAGGATGTGGCCGTTGGCCAGAAGGCCGATCAGAAGCCTTTCCACCAGGTACTTCTGCCCCACGATCACCTTTCCGATCTCGGCCAACAGCTCCTGCACGAACAGGCTCTCCTTCTCCACCTTCTCCTGGATGGCCTTGATGTCGTGAGCGGTTTTGACCGTTTCTTCCTGCATAATCCTCCTCCGACAAAAATCTCTTAAGTATACTGAATGGTAGCCGCACGCTTCAGCGTGCGAGAATCAAATTCGAATTTCCCCCCGACGCGCGATCAGCTCCTTGCGGATGTTATCCCGGACGCCCGGACGGGCCCGTCTGGGGGTCTCCGTCATCCGCAAGGGCGCCCGGGATGATGACACTCCCTGCGATCAGAATACCTTGAGCAGTCTCAAGCGCTTGCTCCTCTACGTTTCTCCTCCGGCAAAAATCTCTTAAGTCTACTGAATGGTAGCCGCACGCTTGAGCGTGCAAGAGTTGAAGTCCGGTATGCCCCAGACCCGTGATTTAAATTCTACATCCTCTCACCGGTTTTGTTCCACAAATTCTCTTGCCTGCCTGGCAATCTCTGAGCATTTTTCCTTTTCGGCCCGATCCCTGGCATACTTGATCAGATCGCAGGCGGCCAGCAGTTTCTTCAGAAGGTTGACCCTCTCGGACGGCATGTCCAAGCTGGAAAGAGAGTTGACTATATCGTCGCTGGTCTTTCCGGAGGTTACGATCTGGTATTTCGCCTCCAGATACCCGGTGAGCAGCCTGTGGATCTCGGAAGGAAAGGTCTCCACGTCTCCCTGCTGGACTCTCCGGCCGATCTCGTGCAGACTCTTCAGGGCTTGATCTTCAGGAGACTCCTTTTGCAGCGCCTCGGTTTTCTTCTCCTCTTCCGGAATCTCGATTCGCCCTCTCCTCCGTCTGGCGGCGTAGATCACATAGATCAGGATGACCGCCACCACGAAGATCAGGATGCTTCTGGGAACCGGATCACGCTCCTTAACCGGAGCGGTAACCTGCAGCTCGATGGGCTGGGTGGAAAGGGCGGAGGTGTCCTGGGTGGCGTTGTCCACGTAACCGAGCATAACCGGGCCGATTCTTCCGGTCCCGGTCTGGGTTGGTTTGAGGCTGAACCTGAAAGTCTTCAGGGAGATGGTTCTTCCTTCCTCCACCCGGGTCTCGTTCACCGAGGAACTGCCCACGATCTCCAGATTCTCACATTCCGGAAGACCGACCGGAGTGATGCTGAATCTATCCTGCTCTCCCTCCCAGCTTGCCTGCACAGTGAAAACCGCCTGCCTGTTGAACGGCACCTCCGATTCGTCGACCGAGGATTTCAGTTCAATCCTGGCCGCCACAGATGCAGAATCGGTCTGGCAGGCTGCCGGTGAGGATAACAGAAAGATCACCATGGCGGTCAGCGACAGAATGCCTACTGCGCCGATCGTGTGTGAAGAAGAGATGTTATCTTTGATCATTGTGTATCGTCTTCACCTCTTTCCCTTGCCCGCCTGAGGCACGCTCGCATCCCCCTCTCCACTTCGCGATCGCACCAAAGCTGGGTTTTGACGTTGTAGCCGCAATCTTCAGATTGCGTAAGGGGTTCGAGTTCTGCGTCGCCAATTCGCTTCTCCCCCTTGTCCGCCCTGGGCAGGCCCGCATCCCCCTCTCCACTTCCCGGTTCGACTTCGCTCACCGCCTGAGTTCTGCAGGTCAAGCATGGGGCAGCCTGCTTGGCGTATCTTCTCGTCTTATTGCCACGAGCTTTAGCTCGTGGAGCGAAATCTGAAAACACCTTGGGGGCTTTAGCCCCTGAACCTGGCGGACCAGAGCCCGATTGAACTCGGGCGTCGCTCTGTTCCCACGATCTTAAAGTCGTCTCAAGGTCTTGGTCACTGTTGCACTAGCTCATGATCTTCAGCCCTGCAGGTCAAGCATGGGGCAGCCCGCTTGACAAATCCTCTATCTTTTCTTCTTAGCCGTCCTCTTTTTCGCCGTCTTCTTCACGGCCTTCTTCGGTTTCGCCACGGTTTTTTTCTTGGCCGGCTTCTTTGCCTTCTTTGGCTTGGCCACAGCTTTCTTTTTGGTCACCTTTTTGACCTTCTTCGGCTTCGCCGCCTTCTTCTTGGCTGGTTTCTTGGCTTTCTTCTTGAGCTTGGCCAACTCCGCTTCCATCAGGACTGCCACTTCAGCCGGGCTCTCCGCAACTTTGATTCCCGCCTTCCGGAAGGCGGCGATCTTCTCGGCCGCGGTGCCGCTCCCCCCTGCGATTATGGCGCCGGCATGTCCCATTCTCTTTCCGGGCGGCGCGGTCATTCCCGCCACGAAGGCCACCACCGGCTTGCTCATCTTCTTCTTTATGTACTTGGCCGCCTCCTCCTCGTCGGTCCCTCCGATTTCGCCTATTAGCACCACCGCTTTGGTCTGCGGGTCCTTTTCGAACATCTCCAGCGCGTCCAAAAAACCGGTGCCCACGATCTGATCCCCGCCCGTGCCCAGGCAGGTGGATTGACCGATTCCCCTCCGGGTAAGATGATACACCACCTCATAGGTTAGGGTTCCGCTGCGGGAGACCACCCCGACCGAGCCCTTCACGTGAATCTGTCCCGGCATTATTCCCACCTTGCTCGCCCCCGGGCTGATCAAACCGGGCGTATTGGGCCCCACCAGCCGGGTCTTCTTACCTTTGAGGTAGTTGTAGACCGAAAGCATATCCATGGCCGGAACCCCCTCGCTGATGCAGATCACCAGATCGATTCCCGCCTCGGCCGCCTCGTAGATGGCGTCCACGGCAAACTTCGAGGGGACATAGATGACCGACGTATTGGCGCCGGTGGCCTCCTTGGCCTCCTTGACCGAGTCGAATACCGGAACGCCTTCCACCGTCTCTCCCGCCTTCCCGGGCGTGACCCCGGCCACGATCTTGGTGCCGTAGTCCAACATCTGTTTGGTGTGGAAGGCGCCATCCCTTCCGGTGATGCCCTGCACAACCACCTTGGTTTGTTTGTCAATCAGTATGCTCATCGAAATCTCCTTTTTGAGAATGCGTTATTCGGTCTGTGGTGGCGAAGCTCGAACAAACCGTTCCGTCCAGGGATTTTCGAGCGTCGAGCTTCCAGAAACCAGCTTCGATATCAGCATCGCAACCCACAACCGAGCTTCGAGCAGATACTGCACTTATCCTCCGAACATGCTGGTCTGCGTCATGCCGGAAAGCTGAATGGCCTTCTTTACCACCTCTTCCATGGAGGTAGTGGCGGCCAGGTTCACCTGCCGCAAGATCTCTTTGGCCTTATCCTCGTTGGTTCCGGTCAATCTCACCACGATAGGCACCCTGGGCTTCAGTTGGCTGACCGCGTGGACGATTCCGTTGGCCACGTCATCGCACCTGGTGATCCCCCCGAAGATGTTGAACAGAATGGCCTTCACGTTGGGATCCCGCAGGATGATGCTCATGGCGCTCACCACCTTCTCAGGGCTGGAACTCCCGCCGATATCCAAGAAGTTGGCCGGTTCGGCCCCGAATCTCTTCACCAGATCCATGGTGGCCATGGCCAGCCCGGCCCCGTTCACGATACAGCCGATATTCCCGTCCAGTTTCACGAAGGAGAGACCCTTCTCCCGGGCCTCGATCTCGGCCTTCTCCTCGGCATCTAAGTCCCGCATCTCCTCGATATCGTGGTGCCTTGCCAGTCCGGAGTCATCTATGTTTATCTTGGCATCCACCGCCCACACCTCACCCTCCGGCGTGGTGATAAGCGGGTTGATCTCGGCTAAGGAACAGTCGTTCTCGGTAAAGGCCCGATAGAGCTTCAGGATGACCGGGGAGGCCTGGTTGGCGATCTTTCTGTCGGAATAGAGCAGGTAGGCCAAGTTCCGCGCCTGGAAGGACCGCAGGCCCATGATCGGGTCTACTTCCAGCTTGTGAATCTTCTCCGGGGTCTCCCGGGCCACCTCCTCGATGTCTATTCCCCCGGCGGCAGAGACCATGATCACCGGCTTTTTGCTCTTCCGGTCCACGATGATCCCCACGTAGGCCTCTGTGGCTATGTCCTTGCACTCGGTCACCAAAACCTTCTTGACCGGAAGCCCCTTGATCTCCATGCCCAGAATCTGCGAGGCCATCTGGAAGGCGGCATCCGGGTCGTCCGCCTTCTTTATGCCGCCCGCCTTGCCTCTTCCTCCCACGTGCACCTGGGCCTTCACCATCACCGGCTTGCCGATCCTGGCGGCAATCTCCTTGGCCTGATCCGGCGTGGTGGCCACGTCGCCCTCGGGAAGAGGGAGCTTGTACCGGGCGAATATCTGTTTGGCCTGATATTCGTGTATCTTCATTACGACTCCTTTCTCTGCCTCTCCTTGCATCCCCCCCCTCTCCGTTTTGAGGCTGTGTCGCAGCCATCAAGAACATGCAGTTGTCATTCTGAGCGAGCAGACGCTCCCGTCCGGGAAGCGAAGAATCTAAGAACTTCAACCAGTTACTGAATTCAGATTCGCCCCCCGCCAAGGGCGGAATCAGAATGACACTGCGACACACTCTCTTTATGGAGAGCGGAACGCATAGGACGAGGTTGTTGCCATGTTAGCTCATTCCTTATCTTCCGATCTTTTCGACATACTCTTCAGAAAGACCTCGGCTTCCTTCATCAGTTTCTCTTTCTGGTTAGCCTCCGGTTCATCCAGCACCAGTTCCAGAAGATGATTTAGAGCCTGCCCCACCAGAGGGGAGGGCGGAATGTCGAACGCTTTCATGATATCGTTTCCGCCCACCTCGAGGTCCTTCAGGCCAAACGGAGGCTGCCTCTCTATTTCCAGCTTTATCCTCTCCTCCAATTCGTCCACGTCCTGGGTGGTTCCCCCCTTGCCCTGTGCCACAACGTCCGCCCTGCGCAAATCCAGAAGGGAGAAAACCAACTCCTGTCCCATCTTTCTGATCAGCCTCCTCACGCCCTTGTCGGTCACCCCGGTGGTGAACATATGCTTGTCGATCAAAAGCGTAACCTGCTCGATGATCTGATTGGAGTAACGCAATCTCTGCAACGCCCTCTTGGCCACCCTGGCGCCCCTTTTTTCGTGGCCGTAGAAGGTGGCTCCGGTCTCCGTGGGGACCTTGCTCTCCGGCTTGGACACGTCGTGCAGCAGGGCGGCCAGACGAATCACCAGCTCCCGCGGGGCGGCGTCTGCGGTCAGTATGGAATGCTCAAACACGTCGTAGGCATGATAGCCGCCCGGTTGGGTCACCCCAACGGCGCTGGCCAACTCGGGCAGTATCTTCTCCAACAAACCTACCTGCTGCATCAGCCTGAATCCGGCGCTGGGATATTTGGCCTTCACCAGGAGCTTGTTCAACTCCTCCTGTACCCTCTCCGGCGAGATGGTGCTGATCAACTCGGCATTCTCCCGGAGGCTCTCCAGCGTCTCCTCCTCCAGCTCGAATTCGAACCTGGCGGCAAACTGTATCCCCCGCAGCATCCTCAATGGATCGTCCCGGAAGGAGTTGGGACTGGCCATCCGGATCAGTCTCCTTTTTATGTCCTTTCTTCCGTTTAGGGGATCGACCAGCTTTCCTGTCGCCAAATCCTCGGCCATGGCGTTGATGGTGAAGTCCCGCCGGGAAAGATCGTCCTCCACCCGCAGGGTGTGATCGTATTCCACCTTGAAATCCTTATGCCCCGGCCCGGTGCTGTACTCCTTGCGGGGCAGGGCCACGTCGAAGACGTGCTCGCCGTTGTACCTTTTGAAGGGCAAGAACTTTATCACCCCGAAAGATTTTCCGACCAGATCCACCTTGCCGAAGCGGGACAAAAGCGAGCAGAGCTCCTCCATGGGAATTCCTGTGATCAGGTAGTCCTTGTCCTTATCCGGAAGGATGGGTGATATGTACCTGTCCCTCACCGCCCCCCCGACCTCGTAAATCTGTCCTCTTTCCAGAATCGCTCTCACGATCTGCTGGCTTAATCCGACGATCTTTTCCACAATGAAACGAGAAAATGGGTAAACAACGTATCCTGCTTCTGTTTCCCCTTCGTCTTTGTCCAGGGGAATGAATTTGTAGCCGCAGACTTTCCGCCAGAGGCGGATCTGCCTGCGGCAGATAGTCTGCGCTCAAATGATGCGCTCTCAAGAGCGCGACTACATTTCCGACTCTTCCATTGCCTTCTTACCTCCCCCCCTCTTTCCCCCTCTCCGTTTTACGTCGAAGATCCCGCCAACGGCGGGAGAGAGTGGGACCAAGGGGAAGAGGTTAACGACAGTTCTATTGCTTTCGACCTCTTCATTCTCAGGCAAACCGAATTCGTAGCCGCAGACTTTCCGCCAGAGGCGGATCTGCCCGCGGCAGATAGTCTGCGCTCAAGTCACGCACTCCGAAAGGCATAGCTATATATTCCCGTCTCTTTCATATCTCTCCACCTCTTTACGGAGAGGTTCATTTCAACACCATCCTGGTCCCCGCCGACTTCTTCTTCACCGCATCGTAGGCTTTAGGTATGGAGGTGATGATCACCTCTTTCCCCCCAGACTCCAAAAACTGGATGGCCGCCTCTATCTTCGGCCCCATGCTTCCCGGCGGGAAGTGGTTTTCCTTCTGGTATTTCCTGGCTTCCTCCACGGTGAGTTTATCCAAGTCCATCTGAAGTAGGGTGCCGAAATTTGTGGCCACCTTCTCCACCTCGGTCAAGATCAAGAGGAGCTCGGCGCCTATGTCGCGAGCCAAGATGGCTGAGGCCCTGTCCTTATCGATCACCGCATCCACCCCCTCCAGGCTTCCATTCTTCTCCACATAGACCGGGATTCCGCCGCCGCCCGCGGCGATCACGATCACGCCCTTCTCCACCAAGGTTTTTATGGTTTTTTTTTCCACGATCTCCAGCGGTATGGGAGAGGAGACCACCCTTCTCCACGACTTCGGCCGGTCCTCCTTCACCACCCAGCCCTTCTCCTTGGCATGTCTCTTTGCCTCCTGCCTGGTGTAGAACTGGCCTATGAACTTGGTCGGTTCCTTTATGGAGGGATCGTTTCTGTCCACTATCACCTGGGTGACGATGGTGACCACGTCCCGCTTTATCCCCTCTTTTCTCAAGCGATTCTGCAGGGACTGCTCTATCATGTATCCCATTCCCCCCTCGGTATCCGCCACACAGACTCCCAGGGGCAGTATCGGTGCTTTTCCCCGGGCCAGTTCCACCCGGAGGATGGCGTTTCCAACCTGGGGTCCGTTGCCGTGGGTTACGGCCAGGTTATAGCCGTCCCGGATCAGTTCCACGATCCCGCGCAAGCTCTCCCGCGTGTTGGCAAACTGGCGCGAGATGGTGTCTTCTTCGTCTTTTTTGGTGATCGCATTCCCCCCCAAAGCCACCACCGCGGTCTTCTTTCTCATCATAGGACCGATAAGGGATTGGCTTCAACGAATCGCCGGATCAGGAGGGCCTCATGCCTTCTTCTTCAGAAGCTGGCCCAGAACCTCCTCCAAATCCGGCTTTCCGATCTCCTGCAATTCGTAGTGTACCCTGACCGAGGGTTTGTTGATTTTGAGCACTCGGGTTAAGTCAATGGGCGTGCCGATGACCACCGTATCGCAGGGGATGGCGTTAATGGTCTTCTGCAAGTCCGCTATCTGCTTATCACCGTAGCCCAAGGCCGGAAGAAGTGAACCGATCTCGGGATAGGTTTCGAAAGCTTCCCTGATGGCGCCCTTTACCCAGGGACGGGGATCGATGATCTCTTCGGCCCCGAACTTCTGGGCAGCTATCACCCCGGCGCCGTAGGTCATTCCGCCGTGGGTCAGGGTGGGCCCGTCCTCCACCACCAACACCTGTTTTCCTCGAATCCTCTCGGGGTGATCCACCGATATGGGGGAGGCCGCGTCGATCACCACCGCGCCCGGATTGGCCTCTCTGATATTCAGTCGAACCTGCTGCAGGCTTTCATAGTCAGCCGAGTCTATCTTGTTTATCAAAACCACGTCGGCCAGAAGCAGGTTCGTGCCACCGGGAAAGTAAGAAAGTTCGTCTCCCGGCCGGTGAGGATCGACCACCGTGATATGAAGGTCGGGCTGGTAGAAGGGGATGTCATTATTCCCCCCGTCCCACACGATAACGTCCGCCTCCTTCTCCGCCTCCTTCAGGATGACCTTGTAGTCCACCCCCGCGTAGACCACGGTTCCCTGACGGATGTGAGGCTCATACTCCTCCCGCTCCTCGATGGTGCAGTCGTAATTGTCCATGTCCGCCATAGTGGCGAATCGCTGGCAGATCTGCTTGGTCAGATCGCCGTAGGGCATGGGGTGCCGGATAGCTACGACCTTCAGGCCTTTGTCCTTCAGAATCTTGCATACCTTCCTGGTGGTCTGGCTCTTTCCGCTTCCGGTTCTGGCGGCACACACCGCCACCACCCTGCGTTTGGACTTCAGGGCGGTGCTGCCCATTCCCAAAAGCTTGAAGTCCGCTCCCGCCGCCATGACCCAGGCCGACATCTGCATCACGTAGTCGTATGAGACGTCGCTGTAGGAGAAGATCACCTCCTCTACATTGTGCTTCCTGATAAGCTCGATCAAATCCTCTTCCGGAAGTATGGGGATCCCCTTGGGATAGAGCTTGCCTGCCAGCTTGGCCGGATATTTGCGACCGTGGATATTGGGTATCTGAGTGGCCGTTAAGGCCACCACCTCGAACTGCCGGTTGTCTCTGAACACGGTATTGAAGTTATGAAAATCACGGCCGGCCGCGCCCATTATCAAAACCTTCTTCTTTGGCATAAACCTTCCTTTCTCCACGTCATTGCGAGTCCCCCCGTCAGGGGGGCGAAGCAATCTCCTCCGACTGAATGTCATTGCGAGTCTCCCGTCAGCGGGGCGAAGCAATCCCTTCAACCGGCAACGATTGCCTCCTCGCAATGCCTTCTCTTTTCTGTCTCGTCGACAAAAACCTAAACGCTGGCGGGCGTCCCCAAAAAGGACGCCCACCGGTTCGCTCTAATATGCTTGCCACGCAACGATTACGTGGTCACGTCGTCGATCTGAGCCTTCTGCAATCTCCCGCTGTAGTCCACGTATATGGCCTTCCACTCCGAGAAGAGATCCAGCGCCGCCTGCCCCGACTCGCGGTGTCCGTTTCCGGTGTGATTTGTGCCTCCGAAGGGAAGATGTACCTCGGCCCCGATGGTGGAGGAATTGACGTAGAAGATGCCGGTATATGAATCTCTCATGGCCTGGAAGGCCCGGTTAACGTCCTGGGTATAAACCGAGGCGGAGAGTCCGTAGATGGTGTCGTTGTTGATCTCGATGGCGTGCTCCAGGCTGTCGCAGGCGATGATCGACACCACCGGTCCGAAGATCTCCTCCTGGCCTATCCGGGCGTGCGGGTCCACGTCCCCGAAGGCTGTCGGCTCGTGGAAATATCCGTGCGCATAGTCACCGGAGCTCAGAGGCTTGCCGCCGCACAGAAGCTTGGCTTCCTTCTTGCCGATCTCAACGTATTTCATCACGGTCTTTAGTTGGTCCTCGCACACCAGCGGTCCCATCTCAACCTTCTCATCTAAGCCGTTGCCCACCTTCAGCGCCTTGGCCCGGGCCACGAACAGGTCGATAAACTCCTTCATCACCTTCTTGTGCACGATCACCCTGGAGGTGGCGGTGCATCTCTGGCCGGTAGTGCCGAATCCTCCCCACAGCGCACCTTCCACCGCCAGATCGAGCCTGGCATCGTCCATGACCCACTGGGCGTTCTTTCCCCCCATCTCCAGGTTGCTGTGTTTGAAGCTGGGCGCACAGGCTTCCGAGACCTTCCTGCCGATTTCTGTCGAGCCGGTAAACGAGACCACCTTAACGTCGTCCGAGGTCATCAGGGGTGTGCCCACCGCACCGCCCGATCCGGTGACGAAGTTGACCACCCCTTTGGGCACTCCCGCCTCCTGGACGGCCTTGACGAAATTGTAGGCCGACAGCGGAGTATAGGTGGCCGGCTTGAACACCACCGTGTTCCCGCAGACCAAGGCAGGGAGCATCTTCCAGGAGGGGATGGCCATGGGGAAGTTCCAGGGGGTGATCAGACCGCAGACTCCCAGGGGCATGCGCACCGACATCATGAACTTATTGGGAAGCTCGGAGGGTGTGGTCACGCCGAACTGTCTTCTTCCCTCACCCGCCATGTAGTAGCTCATATCGATGGCTTCCTGGGTGTCGCCGCGGGTTTCCTTTAGGATCTTGCCCATCTCCTGGGTCATCTGGCGGGACCAATCCTCCTTGTTCCGCACCAGTATTTCTCCGAGCTTAAAAACGATCTCTCCCCTTTTCGGAGCAGGGACCAATCGCCACTTCTTGTAGGCCTCCTTCGCGGCGTCGATTGCCCGCTTCACGTCTTCGGCGTTGGAAGCCTGAAAGTGTCCCAAAAGCTCACGGGTGTCCGCCGGATTTCGGTTTTCGAACGTCTTCCCGGTGACCGAATCGACCCATTCGCCGTTGATGAAGTTCTTGAAGACCTTTCCGTCTGCCATAAACCCTCCTTAAAATGGTGCGTGGTTGTTAACTTTGCCTCTTTTCTTATCTCTTGGAGCAGCCGGTCATGCGCTGGTCCCGCTAAGGCTGAAATCTCTATGTCATCTTCGCAAACTCCCATTTGCGAAACACCCAATATATACGCACCCCCTGATCTTGTCAACATTTTTCGACCCCCATTTTCCCCCCACCGACGGGCTATCAATAGCCGATTTCTCTCTATCACAAACAGATGCGAAGCATCTCCGTCCACCCTGAGTTCGAGCAGATGCTTGCCCGTCTGGGCAAACCGATGGGCAGAGTCCAACCACCATACGCGGGATCAGATGTTCTTCAGACCCGTAGGGAATCCGACCCCTACCCAGACCTTACGCTCAAATCAGACATTTGTAGTTGGGTATATGGCGCAGAAAACAGTTGACACTCTGGCAGGAATCACTATAATAGTCAAAGCGGCGAATATGGAGATCACCCTTCAATGATACATAACGAGCATCCCGAGAAATCCAAGAATACAATCGAAATCAAACTCAGTGATGAGCTCGAGAGCCGGCTCCTGGGAACCTACTGTGACGCGTTCATTCGGCTAATGTGGCTTTCGTTCCTGCACCCAGATATGTCTGGGCCACAGCTTCAACGCCATTGGGCCCGCGAGGGCGAGAGGGTCTCGATAATACTGGATCTGGCGTTGGACTCTCTCAAGGACGAGCTTAAGAAGGTATTACAGGCAGCGGTCCACGTATCCGGCACTCCCGCCAACCAACGCCAAGAGAAATTGGAGCTCCTGTTTCAGGCACTTGAGAGGAGGGACGGAAAGGAACGACTTCCTAAATTTCAGAAGTTGAGGAACGTACTCTCCATTCCCGCAGAGCCCGACGAGGAAATCCGGAGTGGACTTCGCCTGCTTTCCGAGTTGGGCCGCAAGGACGACACAGCATTCGTCGGGTTTCTGGGTTCCCTCGGAGATCGCTTCAAGGAGGGCGACAAAGGGGGTCGCCCAGGAGACAACGCGGAACAAGTGCTTCTCGATGCTTTCGCCCCCTATATGGCCGCAGCGGCAGCCGATTGGCTTCGACGAGTGAAGCCTCTCACGCCAGAGTTGATATCAACTGTTCGTCAAGTCAGGGTTGAACTCATTGAGTGGCTGGCCCGTCATCCTACTGCGATATCTTCCGTCGCCTGGGACGCTTTTGAAAAGATAATCGCCGAGCTGCTTGCTAGTAAGGGCTTTGAGGTGGAGCTGACGGCTAGGACGCCGAACGCCAGCGCGGACATCATCGCTATTCGGAGAGACAAGCTGGGTGTCAAGACCAGATATCTGGTCGAATGCAAGCGTTTCCATGACAAAAGGCGCGTTGGCCTCAGTATTGTAAATGGCGTCTTGGGCGCCAAAAAACGGGCGGGCGTAGACCACGCGCTGCTGGTTACGACAAGTGATTTCACGCGGCCCGTGAGGACCCTAGAAGAAAGCCTGCGAGACCATCGGCTACACCTTCGCGACGGCGACAACGTGAGGGATTGGCTGGCTTCATATGAGCCCACCAAACACGGCGGTCTCTGGCTAGATACAGGTTGGAATCTTGACACCGAACCGGATTAGGTGCAAAGCTCGTGCGTCTTGGCTCCGCCCGCCTGACACCATTCATTTGTCAGCGGCGCAGGGCACATGAGTTACGAGGGTGCGAGGTCCCGCCTTGGCGGGCAAGACCTCACAAAACAAACCACAGGCAGAGGAGGTGTAAACATGGAATTGAGACCAATCACGCAGAAGCCCAAGAAACACAAGGGGCTTGGGTGGTTCTTGTTCTGGCTGATCATCCTCGGATTTGTTGCGGGGGTGATTCTGGTGGCAATGGGGGCCCTGAGGCCAGACCAAATCCCACACCCTTAGTTGAGGCCGTCGTCGCTCAGGAGCCCCGTGCTCCTGACACCATTCGTTTCTCAGGTACACAGGCCATCCAAGCTGCGGGAAGCATAGGCCCGAACTTGCGAAAGGCGGGTGGCCCGGTCTGCTTGCCAGACCGGGTATATCCTAAGGGCCAAGTGGCTCACAGCTCTGCTGCGGGAGAGCAAAGGTTTGAACTCAACCTCCAAACGCAATTTCACCACAATCTTGAAGGTGAATCAGATAGCTCCAGTGTTATTGAGGAGAGTAATATGCGACTCGGTAGGCCGGGCGTCTCGCCCGGCAACAGAGGTTGGTTCGGGTTGCCCCTACCCCGAACCATAAATGTTGAGAATATGGTTACACAGGAGATAGGAATTTCGCAAAATTAAGCTCAAAACCCCCTGAAAGCCCTGTTTCGCCAGTTTCAGCGGAGAGCCGAGGAATCTCCCCTACTTTTTCCACGCGGGCAGCTTCTTCATCTGCTCGTCCACGAACCTTTCGGCCTCTTGGCGGGGCTTTCCCGTTCGGGACA
>Ga0180436_10000189_pt1 | contig 65597 bp, 64 predicted proteins | sample SS_ome_2_FD_132434 | JGI IMG/M metagenome (GOLD analysis project Ga0180436, IMG submission 132434) | Hypersaline lake sediment archaeal communities from the Salton Sea, California, USA - SS_3_S_2 metaG | ecosystem: Environmental > Aquatic > Non-marine Saline and Alkaline > Hypersaline >...
CCATACTTCTTCGCGGAAACGATCGTCAGGGCCGCCGTCAGCGTCGTCTTGCCGTGATCAACGTGGCCAATCGTCCCCACATTCACATGCGGCTTCGACCTTTCGAACTTTTCCTTGGACATGCGCGGATATCTCCTTAACGCTTCGAGTGAGACTTCAGGTGGAAAGAATGGCGCAAGCGCGCGCGGTGGATTTGGAGCCCATAACCGGACTTGAACCGGTGACCTCTTCCTTACCAAGGAAGTGCTCTACCAACTGAGCTATATGGGCGATTGAGCAATAACGCATCATTGACAAGTCATAAGTTCAGGTAAGCCGGGACACCATGAAATCGCGCGCTTATGGCTTGTTGTTGGACGCTCGTGGCTCGTTAGTGGAGCGGGTGATGGGAATCGAACCCACATCATCAGCTTGGAAGGCTGAGGTTCTACCATTGAACTACACCCGCCTGCTGTAACGTAATGATCCGGGACGACCCCAATCACTGTGCTGTGCTGCCTGGTGGAGGGGGTAGGATTCGAACCTACGAAGGCTGAGCCGGCAGATTTACAGTCTGCTCCCGTTGACCGCTTGGGTACCCCTCCAAAACGGTAGCCGGAAATTTTCGAAAGTTTTGCTCCGTCTGTCAATAGAGAATCGCGCCTGGCAGCCGCGACGGGGACGCGCCGGCCGCCCCGATGACCGCCCGCCGCGGCCGTTCGCGGCCGGATCGTCCCCCGCACGCCGCCGTTGCGGCGACCTGCAGACGCCCGCACCGTCTCGCGGCGAGACAGATTTCTGCTTTTATTTCAGGGAGGTAGCGCAGGGTCGGGGGCTACTTGCGGGCGCGCCCCCGGCGTGCCCCGCCGCGCTTCGCCGGCGCATTCTCGATCAGCTCGCGACATTGCTCGAGCGTCAGGCTGGCCGGGTCGGTATCCTTCGGCACCCGTGCATTCTTGCTGCCGTCGGTCACGTATGGACCGTAGCGGCCGTTGAGAACCTTGATGCCCTCGTCTTCGAACACCTTGATCTGCTTGGCGGCATCGGCCTTCTTCTTCTCCTCGACGAGCTCGATCGCACGCTCGAGCGTGACCGTGTACGGGTCATCCTCCTTGCCGAGGCTGACGAACTTGTCCGCGTAGCGCACGTAGGGTCCGAACCGTCCGATGTTGACGGTCAGCGGAACACCGTCCGGTGTCTCGCCGAGCTCGCGCGGCAGCTTGGTCAGCTCGAGGGCTTCCTCGAGCGTGATGGAATCCATGCGCTGCCCCGCGCGCAGGCCGTAGAAACGGGGTTTCTCCTCGTCTTCGACCGAACCGATGATGACATAGGGCCCGTAGCGGCCCATGCGCACCGCGACGGGCTTGCCGCTCTTGGGATCGGTGCCGAGTTCGCGCGCCTGGTTGGCCTCCTGGCGGGTGACGTTCTCTTCCTTGTCCTTCACCGTGGCCGCGAACGGCTTCCAGAATTCCTGCAGCAGCGGGATCCAGTCGCGTTCGCCGCGCGAGACAGCATCGAGATCGTCCTCGAGCCGTGCGGTGAACTCATAGTCGACGTAGCTCGAGAAGTGATTGGTCAGGAAGGCGTTGACAATCCGGCCGATATCGGTCGGCTGAAAGCGCTTCTTCTCGAGTTCGACGTACTCGCGCTGCAGCAGCGTCGAGATGATCGAGGCGTAGGTGGAGGGCCGTCCGATGCCGTATTCCTCGAGCGTCTTGACCAGACTCGCCTCGGTGTAGCGTGGCGGCGGCTCGGTGAAATGCTGTTCGTTGCGGATACCACGCAGCGGGATGCGCTGGTCTTTCTCGAGCGGCGGCAGGGCCTTATCTTCTTGCTCGGCTTCGTCTGAGCCTTCCAGGTACACGCTCATGAAGCCGGGCTCGGTAATCGTCGAACCGGTCGCGCGGAAGCTGCCGGCGGCACCGGCAGCAAGGTCGGCAGCCACCGTGTCGATGGTGGCGTGGATCATCTGGCAGGCCACCGTGCGCTTCCAGATCAGATCGTAGAGCTTGAACTGGTCGTCGCTGAGGCGCGACTTGATGTCGCTCGGCGTGCGCCGGCACGACGTCGGGCGGATGGCCTCGTGCGCCTCCTGCGCGTTCTTGGCGCTCGTCTTGAAGGTCCGCGGGCTCTTCGGCACCCGGTCCGCGCCATATTTCTCGCCGATGAATTCGCGCAGTTCGCCGATCGCCTCCTGCGCGAGGTTGATCGAATCGGTACGCATATAGGTGATGAGTCCGACCGTGCCTTCGCCGACGTCGATGCCCTCGTAGAGCTGCTGGGCGGTACGCATCGCGCGCTGCGCGGTGAAACCGAGCTTGCGCACGGCCTCCTGCTGCAGGGTCGACGTGATGAAGGGCGGCGCGGGGTTGCGCTTGCGCTGCTTCTTCTCGACCTTGGTTACGACCAGTTCGCCAACCGTCTCGGCGGCCGGCGCGTCCACCACGGCGGCGCTCAGCAATTGCGTGCGAACGTCCGCTGCCTGGTTTTCGTTGGTGATGGTGAACTGCTTGACCTTCTCGCCGGAGAACTCGTTCAGGCGGGCGACGAATTCGCCGCGCCCGGTCGCCAGGTCGGCCTCGATGGTCCAGTACTCGCGAGGCTTGAAAGCCTCGATCTCGGCTTCGCGCTCGCAGATCAGGCGCAGCGCCGGACTTTGCACGCGGCCGGCGGACAGGCCGCGCTTGATCTTCTTCCAGAGCAGGGGAGAAAGGTTGAATCCGACCAGGTAGTCCAGCGCGCGGCGCGCCTGCTGCGCGTTGACGAGTTCCATCGACACCGTGCGCGGGCTCTCGATCGCCTCCTTGATCGCGCGCTCCGTGATCTCGTGGAACACGACGCGGTAGATGTCCTTGCCCTCGAGTACCTTGCGATCACGCAGCAGTTCGACGAGATGCCACGAGATCGCCTCGCCTTCGCGGTCGAGGTCAGTGGCGAGGTAGAGCGCGTCGGCCTTCTTCATCGCCTTGACGATGGCATCGACATATTTCGCGTTGCGGTCGATGACCTCGTACTTCATCTCGAAGCCATGCTCCGGATCGACCGCGCCTTCCTTGGGCAACAGATCACGAACGTGACCATAAGAGGCGAGAACTTCGAAGTCCTTGCCGAGATATTTCTTGATCGTGCTCGCCTTTGCCGGCGACTCCACGACGACCAGATTGCTTGCCATAGGGATTTATGCTGCCTGGCGCGCACCGGGCGCAGCGGGATGAGGCTGTCGCGCGCGCGCGTCCATGGAATCAGTGAAGATTGCCGTAGAGATCATCCATCACCAGGTCCTCCATCCACAGGAAGGCCTGTTCCTGGCCGGGCTGGTTGAACAGCACCATCAGGATGATCCACTTGAGTTGTCCGATGTCGATCTCGTCGGGTTCGAGCGCGAGCACGCGGTCGATGACGAGTTCGCGGCTGACCGGGTCGAGTACGCCGGCCTGTTCGAGGAAGTACATGAAACCGCGGCACTCGACGTCGAGCTTGCGCTGTTCCTCGGTGGTGTAGATGCGCGAGGACGTCTGCGCGGCGCTGGGCAGTTCGTCGGCGCTGGCGCGGTTGGTCGCCAGTTCCTGCAACCAGTCGAACGCCTTGGCCACCTGGCCGGACTCGAACCCCGCGTTGTGGAGCTCGGATCTGAGACGGTCGCGATCCACGTCCAGTTCGATCTCATCGTCGATGTAGTTCTCGAACAGGTAAATGAGGATGTCTATGACGGTCTGTTTCATCAGCGGGCGGAAGCGTGGTCGCGGGCGTGGAGGCTTCGCGATAGTAACATCAGTGTGCAGCGCGGAATGGGCGTCGGGCGGCGCGTGCTGCGGTGCGACTGCGGCGCGCCGGGGTCAGCGCGTGCGCAGGTAGGTGCCGTTGGCCCGGCATTCGACCAGGCCCTCCAGCTCGAGGGCGAGAAGGATGGATGAAAGCTCGGACACCGTCAATGCACTGCGCTCGGTGAGCGCTTCGATCGTGACCGGTTCCCAGCCGCAGGCCGCCAGCACGCGCCGCGCATCCCGATCGAGGGATGGGTTAAGTGCTTGATCGTCGGCCGCGGGAGGGGTCGCCGGCGACACGCAGCCAGCCTGCGGCAACTCTTCGAGCACGTCCTCGACGGATTCGGTCAGTTTCGCGCCCTGCTTGATCAGGGCGTGGCATCCGGCCGCCTGCGGGTTGCGCACGCTGCCGGGGACGGCGAATACTTCGCGTCCCTGCTCGGCGGCATGCAGGGCCGTGGACAGCGAACCACTGCGCGCCGCAGCCTCGATGACCAGCGTTCCGTGCGCGAGACCGGCGATGATTCGATTGCGTCGCGGAAAATGATGACGCGCCGGGGGCGCACCGAGCGCGAACTCGGAGACGAGTGCGCCGCGCCGGCGGACCTCGCCCGCGAGTTCACGGTGGCGCGCCGGGTAAACGCGATCGATGCCGCAGCCGAGCACGGCGAGCGTGTCGCCGGAACTCGCGAGAGCCCCCTGGTGTGCCGCGGCATCGATCCCCAGCGCCAGGCCGCTGGTGATGGCGAATCCGGCCCGGGACAAGGCCGCGGCCATCTCGTGGGCGAGTCGCAGCCCGCCGGCGCTGGCCTTGCGGCTGCCCACGACCGCGACCTGTGCCGCCGCGAGCAGGTTCACGCTGCCCTCGACGAACAACACCAGCGGCGGTGCCGGAATGGCGGCGAGCAGCGCCGGGTAGGCCGGTTCGCCGAGCACGAGGATGTGGCGGTCGGGCGCTGCGGCCCAGTTCAGGGCCCGCTCACCGGCAACGGGATCGGGGCGGCGGCGCGCCGCCGCGACGAGGCGCAGAGCATGCTCGAGCGTGGTGCGCGCGCTGGCGCCGAAGCCGGCGCCAGCGTCGCGGGCTGCCAGGGCGCCGAGCACGGCGTGACAGCCGAGCAGCATGCGCCGCCCGTCGATGTCCAGTCCCTTGTCCATCGCGGGACATCATATGACGGGCGGCGGCCGGCTGTCGCGCCGGCCCGGGGCGGGGCGTCCTCTCAGGGGTTGCCGACGCGGTCGTTGAGGTGAATCGCGCGCTGCATGTTCATGACCAGGCCGTAGCTGACACGGTCGAAGGTGCGGAAAACCATCAGTTCACCGGCGCGTTCCTCCGGCAACTGCACCTTGACGCCCCCGGAGCCCTCGATCGGCGTGCCGACGAAATCCCGCATCGCGCGGTCGGCGGCACGCACGTCGTTGATTGCGGTCTGCAGCATGCGCGTGACGGGATTCGGGTGTTCCCGCGCAACCCGCTCGCGCTCTTCGGCGCGCTTGCGCGCCTCGATGTCGCTGCCGATCACGTCCTCGATAACCTCGCCCTTCTGGAAGATCGCCAGCACGTGACCGGGTCGCAGGCCGTCCTCGGCGCCACGGTTGAGTACCACCACCTGGTGCTGGGCGATCTGCGAGACGCCGTTCATTACCGAGATGATACGACCGTCGACGGCGCCGCCCGGCGCATGCGGCACGAACTCGGGCAGCTCGAACTCGTCCTGCGGCACGAGCCGGTCACCCTTGCGCATTTCCTTGAAAGAATTGGTCACGACCAGCGTTGCCGGATCACCGAACTTTTCGATTCGCGCATCACCGAGATGCTCGGCTTCGTAACCGAGCACCTCGCCGGTTTCGGGATCGCGGTAGGCGGGGCCGGCGCGATAGACGGAGAACTTGTTGGTCTGCGGCTCGTCGAGCCCGCGGGCATAGACGCGGTGCCCGCTGCCGAAGGTCAGATGCTCGTCCTGGCTGCCGACGATGTACGCCGCGCGGTCGAGTTCGCCCGCAGCCACCACGCGCGGCCGCGAGAGGAATGGCGCGACCACGTCGAGGGGAATGGCCCGGATCGCCTCGCGGTGCGGGATCTCGCGCACGCTCGGGGTCAGCTTGACGTTGCGGTCATGGCCGGCGAGGCCGAGGATGGGGCGGCCGTCCTTGTAGGTCAGCGCGATGCGGTCGCCCGGGTAGATAAGGTGTGGATTGTCGATCTGGGGATTGGCCTGCCAGATGTCCGGCCACTGCCAGGGACGTTCGAGAAAGCGTCCGGCGATGTCCCACAGGGTGTCGCCCCTGACCACCGTGTAGACGCCCGGATGATCGGGCTTGATCAGCACTTCGTCCGCGACAGCCGGCGAGAGCACCAGTAGCAGCCCAACAAGAAAACCAAATTTTCTCGACATCTCAATGCTCTTAGACAGTATCCTTAATGTAGTTTAGCAGACAATGCCCGAAAGGGAATAGCGCGGCGGACCCGGCCGCGTCGCCGCCGCGGCACGGAATCTTATTGAGCGATCAGGGTCTTATCGGTATCCTCCCCGTGCCTGCAGGACTACCCGCTTAAGCCCATGGCCCTTCGCCAAATACTGCATCATCCGGATCCGCGACTGCGCGTGAAGGCCGAGCCCGTCACGGTGTTCGACGCCGCGCTAGCTACCCTCGTCGATGACATGCTCGAGACGATGTACGACGCGCCTGGCATCGGTCTGGCCGCGACCCAGGTCAACGTGCACCAGCGCGTCATCGTCATCGACGTTTCGCGCGACGGCAGCGCGCCCATGCACTTCGTCAATCCGCGCATCCTCAGCCGGGACGGCGAGGAAGAGATGGAGGAAGGCTGCCTTTCGGTACCCGGGATCTTCGAGACCGTGCGTCGCGCCGACCGCATTACCCTGGCCTACCAGGAGCGCGACGGAAACGCGGCGGAAATGGCCGCCGACGGCCTCCTCGCGGTCTGCATCCAGCACGAGATCGACCACCTCGACGGCAAGCTGTTCGTCGATTACCTCTCCCAGCTCAAGCAGTCGCGCATCCGCAAGAAGCTCGAGAAAGAACAACGGCTGGCCGGGTGAGCGCGGCCGCACCGCAGTCGCGGCGAGCCTGAGCCAGCGGCGCGACCCCAGGCGCGACGCCCCCCCGGCGTGCGCGTTACAGCCTGACGGAATCCCATCTTGTCCAAGCGCCTCGCCACCGTTTTCGCCGGCACGCCGGACTTTGCCGTGCCCTGCCTCGAGGCGCTGCTGCATCGCGCCGACATCGATCTGCGCGCGGTCTACACGCAGCCGGACCGGCCGGCCGGCCGCGGCCGTCGGCTCACGGCGAGCCCGGTCAAACGCCGCGCCCTGGATGCCGGCCTGCCGATCGAGCAACCGGAGAACCTGAAATCGAGCGCTGACCTCGACACCCTGGCCGCCTACGCGCCGGATCTATTGGTGGTCGCGGCCTACGGCCTGCTGCTGCCGGCGCCGGTGCTCGCACTGCCGCGCTACCCGATCAACGTCCACGCGTCACTGCTGCCGCGCTGGCGCGGTGCCGCGCCGATTCAGCACGCGCTGCTCGCCGGCGATCGGCAGAGCGGAATTTCGATCATGCGCATCGTGCAGAAACTCGACGCCGGCCCCGTGTGGCTGAAGCGCGCCTGCCCGATCGATGCGCATGACACCGGCGGCTCGCTGCACGACAAGCTCGCCCGGCTGGGTGCCGAGACGCTCGCCGCCGCGCTCGACCTGCTGGCCAGCGACGCGATCGAGGAGCAGGCGCAGGACGAAGCGCTGGTGACCTATGCGAGCAAGCTGACGGCCGCCGACCGCGAACTCGATTTCACAGCCTCCGCGGCCGCTCTCGAGCGTCGCGTACGCGCTTTCAACCCGGTGCCCGGAGCACGCGCACGGCTCGGCAGCCTCGAGGTCAAGGTGCTCGTGGCGCACCTTCTCGATGGCGTCTGCAGTGACGTGCCGGGAACCGTCATCGCCTGCTCGGTCGAGGGGATCGACGTCGCCTGCGGGGACGGCCTGCTGCGCATCACCGAGTTGCAGCCGCCCGGCAAGCAGGCCATGACTGCGGCGGCCTTCCTCAACGGTTACGGGGAACAGCTCTGAGCAAGCGCGCCCAGCCGTCCACCCGCGTCGTGGCCGCGCGCCTGCTCGCCGCGGTGGTCAGCGAGGGGCAGTCGCTCTCGCGCGCCGCGCCGCCGCTGCTCGCGACGCTCGACGACGCGCGCGACCGCGCCTTTGCCCAGGCCTGCGTCTACGGCGTGCTGCGTCACTACTACTCGCTCAGCGGCCGCCTCGACGCGAGCCTGGCAAAGCCGCTGCGCGCCAAGGATGCCGACGTCCGTGCGCTGCTCCTGTGCGGGCTCTACCAGCTCGCATACATGCGCACGCCACCCCACGCCGCGGTCGCGGCCAGCGTCGACGCCGCACGCGGCCTGCGCAAGGCCTGGGCGGCCAGCCTGGTCAACGCCGTACTGCGCGCGGCGACGCGCGGCGATGGCGCGCCCGCCAGCGACGTGGAATCGCGTTACGAACATCCCGCCTGGCTGATCGAACGCCTGGCCCGCGACTGGCCCGACGACTGGCAGGCCGTGCTCGCCGCCAACAACGCGCAGCCGCCGCTCAGCGTGCGTGTCAATCTCACCCATGGCACGCGTGAGCAATACCTTGCTCGTCTCCACGCGGCCGGCCTCGCAGCGCGCGCGGGCGGGCACGCTCCGAGCGCCGTCGTGCTCGACGCGGCCGTTCCCGTCGATGACCTGCCAGGCTTCGCCGGCGGTGACGTCTCCGTGCAGGATGAGGCCGCGCAGCTCGCCGCGGAACTGCTCGATACGCCGCCAGGCGCACGCGTGCTCGACGCCTGCGCCGCCCCCGGCGGCAAGAGCGCGCACGTACTCGAGCATGCCGCCGGCCGCTGCGAGCTGCTCGCCCTCGACCACGATGAAACGCGCCTCGCCGACGTCGCCACCACGCTCGAACGGCTCGGACTCGAGGCCACGCTGGCCTGCGCGGATGCAGCCCGGCCCGCGACGTGGTGGGACGGACGTCTCTTCGACCGCATCCTGCTCGATGCGCCGTGCAGCGCACTCGGCGTCGTGCGGCGTCATCCCGACATCCGCTTTCATCGCCGCGAGGGCGACATCGATGCGCTGGTCACCGCGCAGCAACGCCTGCTGCACGCGCTCTGGCCGCTGCTCGCACCGGGCGGTAAGCTGCTCTACGCGACGTGCAGCATTCTGCCCGCCGAGAACGACGCGGTCGTCGCGTCGCTGCTGGAGACCAGCGCCGATGCCGAGTGCGACAAGATACCCGCCGCCTGGGGCCGGACCACGCCGCATGGCCGCCAGATCCTGCCTGGCGAGCATGGCATGGATGGCTTCTACTACGCCCGCCTGACCCGCCGAGCCACCGCCCCGTGACGCTCGTGCACCGCCTTGTTCGCCTGCCTGTGCTGCTCGCGGTGTGGCTCTTCGGGCTGCTGTCGGTGCCGCTCGTACAGGCCGGCGACATCGTCATCCGGAGCGCCGAGGCCTATGTCGCCAACGCGCTGGTGATGGTCGATGTCGACGCCGACTTCAGTTTCAGCGACGATGCCATCGATGCGCTCACCAGCGGCATCGCTCTGACCTTCGACCTCGATGTGAACATCAGCGAAGTGCGACGTTACATGTGGGATCGCGAGCTGTTCACCACGCGTCGACACTACTCGCTGGAGCGCCACGCGCTGAGCAAGCAGTTCGTGCTCACCGATCTGATCACCGGCGAACGGCGCATTCATGCGTCGCTCGATCTCGCCATCGCCGACCTCGGCCGCATCCGCAAGCTCCCACTCACCGAGCGCGCGGAACTCGCCGGCGAGGCGCTGCGCTGCGCAGTACGCCTGAAGCTCGACATCAACGCGCTGCCGACGCCGATGATCCCGCTTGCCTACGTTTCCCCCGGCTGGCACATGTCCAGCGGATGGCACCGATGGCCAGCGGACCTCTGAAGCGGCGCGCCACGGCGCTCGCTGCCGTCACCTTGCTGAGCCTGTCTCTGCTCGGTTCGCTCATCCTCATGAGCGGCGCGATGCAGAACTCCGCGCGCTTCGGTGCGTTGTATTCAATCCTGCTCATCACCAACACCATTGGCCTGCTTGCCTTCGTCTTCCTCATCGGCGTCAACGTACGACGCCTCGCGCGCCAGTTGCGCACGCGCCAGCCGGGCGCACGGCTCACCCTGCGCATGCTGATCTTCTTCGTCGTGCTGGCCGTCGCACCGGTCACCGTGCTGTACGGGTTCTCGCTCGACTACCTCGGCCGCGGCATCGACAGCTGGTTCGACGCACGTATCGACCAGGCGCTGGAGGACTCGCTCGAACTCGGGCGCGAAGCGCTCGACGTGCGCATGCGCCAGTTGCTGGGACAAACCGAACGCATGGCCGAAGAACTCGCCCAGGGCTCGCCGGAACGCACGCGGCTGAGCCTCGACGCGCTGCGCAACCCGGAAAGCATCGTGGTCGCCTCCGCCTGGGTACCGGGCCCGGCGCAGATCGACGTGATGCGCGATCGCAGCGGCGCCGAAGAGTTGACCCTGTTCAGCAACGACGGCGAACTGCTCGCGTCCAGCAGTCGCATCACCGAGCTGCTGCCGCATCTGCCTCCCGAACCGGTGCTCACGCAGGTGCGCCAGGGGCAAAGCTACATCGGCCTCGATCCGATCCGCGACGGCTATCTCGCGGTGCGCGTGGCGGTGCCGGTGAACGTCTCACAGGGTAGCCAGGGACGTCGCATCCTGCACGCGCTCTACCCGTTCTCATCGCGCGTCAACGAGCTTGCCGCGAGCGTCGAGGCGGCCTACGCCAAGTACCACGAACTCGATTACCTGCGCGAGAAACTCAAGCAGTCCTTCGCGATGTCCCTGACGCTCGTGCTGCTGTTCAGTATCGTCACCGCGGTATGGGCGGCGTTCTACTCCGCGCGCCGCCTGGCCGCGCCGATCCGCGACCTCGCCGAGGGCACCGCGGCCGTCGCCGCTGGCGACTACACGACCAGCCTGCCGGTCGCAAGCAATGACGAAATCGGCTTCCTCGTGCGTTCGTTCAACGACATGACCCGTCGTATCGCGCAGGCTCGGCGCGACGTCGAGACCCAGCACCAGTACCTGGACAACGTGCTGCGCCAACTCAGCTCCGGGGTCGTCACGCTCGACAAGGAGGCCCGGGTCAGCACCGTCAACGATGCCGCACTGCAACTGCTCGAGATCACACCGGCGGATGCCGAACACCGCAGTTTCGTCGCGCTTTGCTCGCATCACGAGCATCTCAACCCACTCGGCGAAGTACTCAGCCCGCTCATTACCGAGCGCACGCCGCACTGGCAATCCCAGGTCACCATGCTCGGATCGGATGGCCGTCGCGAGCTGATGTGCCGTGGCAGCACGCTCGACCTCTCAGGTGACGGCGGTTACGTCATCGTCATCGAGGACGTAACCGCCATCATCAAAGGCCAGCGCGACGCCGCCTGGTCGGAAGTGGCGCGGCGCCTTGCCCACGAGATCAAGAATCCGCTCACCCCGATCCAGCTCGCGGCAGAACGCCTGCGCCTGAAGTACCTGAAAAAGCTGCCCGAAGGCGAGACCGAAGTACTCGAACGCCTCACCAACACCATCATCCAGCAGGTCGAGACCATGAAGACCATGGTCAACACGTTCTCCGATTATGCCAAGACCCCCAAGGTCAACAAGGGCGCCGTCACCATCAATGCCCTTATTGCCGACACGGTCGACCTGTTCCGCGCCGCGCATGCCGACGCCCTCATAGAATGCCACTTCGACGAGACCCTGCCGCCGCTCAGCGCCGACGCCACACGCCTGCGCCAGGTCTTCAACAACCTCATCAAGAACGCCCTCGAGGCATCGCCTGCGGACCAGAAAGCGCATATCATAGTGAGCACGGCGAAGGTTCATCACGCGATGGCCGAGCATGCCGAGATCCGAATCGCGGACCACGGCGGCGGGGTCCCTGACGAACTCATCCCGAACATCTTCGACCCTTACGTCACCCACAAGCCACGCGGCACGGGGCTCGGCCTGGCCATCGTCAAGAAGATCATCGAGGAGCACAACGGCGTCGTGACCCTGCGCAACCAGCCCGAGGGCACGGGCGCCGTCGTCGTCATCCGACTGCCCCTCGACAGCAGTCTCGCCGCAGGAGAACGAACTCGAGTGGAGGACACCGCATGAGTAGCGCGCATATCCTGGTCGTCGACGACGAACCCGACATCCGCGGCCTGCTCAAGGAGATCCTCGAAGACGAAGGTTTCGAGGTGACCACCGCGGAGAACGCCGCGCAGGCGCGCGAGAGTCGCCGCCAGCGGCGCCCGGACCTCGTCCTGCTCGATATCTGGATGCCGGATACCGACGGTATCTCGCTGCTCAAGGAATGGGCGGAGGGCAACAGCCTCGATTCGCCGGTGATCATGATGTCCGGCCACGGCACGGTCGAGACGGCGGTCGAAGCGACCCGCCTCGGCGCCTACGACTTCATCGAGAAGCCGCTTTCGATTGCCAAGATTCTCGTCACCGTGCAGCGCGCGCTCGAGAACGCCACGCTGCTGTCGGAGAACATCGGCCTCAAACGCCACGCCCTGGAGCCACTCGAGCCGATCGGATCGAGCACGGTCCTCGACAAGCTGCGCGCCAACGCCCGCCGCATTGCCGACCACAAGACGAGCGTGTTCATCAGCGGCGAATCGGGCACCGGCAAGGAAGTGTTCGCGCGTTACATCCACGCCAACAGCAGCCGCGCCGCCGGCCGCTTCATGAACGTCAACGTCGCCGGGCTGGCGCGCGAGAATCCGGATGCCGAACTGTTCGGCCTCGAAGAGGACGGCCGCGTCAGTTTCGGCTCGCTCGAACTCGCCAACGGCGGCACGCTGTTCCTCAAGGACATCGCCGACATGGATCTCAGCACGCAGGCCCGCCTGCTGAACGCGCTGGAGAACCAGGCCTTCCTCCGCGTCGGTGGGCGCGACACGGTCAATGTCGATATCCGCATCATCGCCAGCACCCGGCGCGATCTCATCGAACTGGTGCGCGCCGGGCGCTTCCGCGAGGATCTCTTCTATCACCTCAATGTCCTGCCGCTGGTCATCCCGCCCTTGCGCGAACGCCGCGACGACATCGACGAACTGGTCGACCACTTCCTCGATCTCTTCGCGCGTCAGGAGGGCCTGCCACGGCGAATGCTCTCGGCCAGCGCGCGCAACCGGCTCAAGGATCACGACTGGCCCGGCAACATCCGTGAGCTGAAGAACTTCGTGCAGCGCCTGCTGATCCTCGGCACGCAGGAGAACGTCGAGGTCTCGGAGATCAACTCGATGCTCGGACTGCGCCCGGAAGCGGCCGCGCACCCCGCATTCCCCGGTTTCGATCTGCCACTGCGTGAGGCCCGCGAGCAGTTCGAGAAGGCATATCTCGAACACCAGCTCAAGGCCTACAGCGGCAGCGTCAGCCGCGTGTCCGAACGCGTCGGAATCGAACGCACCCATCTCTACCGCAAGCTGCGCAGCCTGGGCATCGATCCCAAGCAGATCAAAGAAGCCAGCAAGGAATGAAGATCATCATCCTGGGCGCCGGCCAGGTCGGGTCCTCGGTCGCCGCAAACCTGTGCAGCGAAGCGAACGATATCACCGTCGTCGACTCGAACCCGGCCTGCCTGCAACAGCTGCAGGATCGATTCGATCTGCGCACCGTGGCCGGACACGCCTCGCATCCGCAGGTGCTCGGCCGCGCCGGCGCGCAGGATGCGGACATGATCATCGCGGTCACGAACAGCGACGAGACCAACATGATCGCCTGCCAGGTCGCCTACACGCTGTTCCACACGCCGACGAAGATCGCGCGTATCCGCGAACACCAGTACCAGCAGCATCCCGAGCTCTTCTCCCAGGAAGCCCTGCCGATCGACGTGCTCATCAGCCCCGAGCAGGAGGTGACCGACTACACCCAGCGACTGATCGAATTTCCGGGCGCACTGCAGGTCCTCGATTTTGCCAACGGCAAGGTTCAGCTGGTCGCCGCACGTGCATTCTATGGCGGGCCGCTGGTCGGACATCGGCTGCGCGAACTCCCCGAGCAGTTGCCGGGTATCGAGACACGGGTGACGGCCATCTTCAGGCGCCACGAGGTCATCATCCCGAGTGGCGACACCATCATCGAGGCCGGGGACGACGTTTTCTTCATCGCCGCACCGAAACACATTCGCGCAGTGATGAGCGAGTTCCGCAAGCTCGATGGCCCCAACCGCCGCGTCATCATCGCCGGCGGCGGGAACATCGGCAAACGGCTCGCCCAGGCTCTCGAGAAGAGCTGCCACATCAAGATCATCGAGAGCAACGAGATACGCGCCAAGGCCATCGCCGAAGATCTCAAACAGGCTTACGTCCTTCTCGGTGATGCCGCCGACGAGGATCTGCTGCGCGAAGAGAACATCGAGAACACCGACGTATTCTGCGCGTTGACCAATGCCGACGAGGCCAACATCATCTCGTCGATGCTGGCCAAGCGTCTCGGCGCGAAGACCGTCATGGCGTTGATCAACCGCGCTGCCTACGTCGACCTCGTACAACGCGACATCATCGACATCGCCATCTCGCCGCAGCAGGCGACCATCGGCAGCCTGCTCGCACACATCCGGCGCGGCGACGTGGTCAAGGTACATTCGCTGCGTCGCGGCTCCGCGGAGGCAATCGAGGCCATCGCACACGGCGACCGTAACTCGAGCCAGGTCGTGGGCCGCGCCATCGACGAGATCAACCTGCCACCGGGTACCACCATAGGCGCCATCGTACGCGGCAAGGACGTCATCATGGTGCACCACGACACCGTCATCGAACCCGAGGATCACGTGATCCTCGTGGTCACCAACAAGCGCCATGTGAACGACGTCGAGCGCCTGTTCCAGGTCAACGTCACCTTCATCTAGGGAAGCTCCGAACAAGCCATGACCCGGGATCTCGCGCCCGTGCTGTCCGATTTCGGCGTTGCGAAACTTCGCAATCGCGGGGTATGGCGTGCGCATCGCGCTTTGAACTCGAACAGCGCGGCCACATTGTTCGGACCCGACTTGTTCAGAGCTTTCCTAGCAGCCCGTCGGACTTAGGCAATCGCAGCGAGCATGGTGGGAGGGCGAGTAAAAGTGAGCACGATTTCGAGGCGCATAGTGGTTCCATGTAACGAGAAATCGGGTTTATTTGGGCCGCCCTCCCGCCAGCTCGGCAGATTGTTCGTAGGCCCGACGGGCTGCTAGCGAGACCGGAAGCGCGTCGTGACCCGGCTCCGAGCTTGCACCAACCCGGCCACGGTCCCGGCTGACGGTCGCCCGGCACGGCGCGCGAGCAAGCCATGCGACTGAAAGTCATACAGAAGATCCTCGGGCTGCTGCTGACCATGTTCAGCGTCACGCTGCTGCCGCCGCTCGCCATCTCGTTGTTCACGCACGACGGCGCCGCCGACGCCTTTGCCATCGCGGCGGCAGCCATCCTGAGCGCGGGACTCGCGCTATGGCTGCCCGCGCGAAAACTCGAGGGTGACCTCAAGCTGCGCGACGGCTTTCTCGTCGTCGTGCTGTTCTGGCTCGTACTCGGCGTATCGGGATCGATCCCGTTCATGCTCGCGGAGCAGCCGCACATGGCGGTCGCCGATGCCGTGTTCGAATCCATGTCCGGGTTGACCACGACGGGCGCCACGGTGATCGTCGGCATCGACGAGCTGCCACCCTCGATCCTGTTCTACCGCCAGCTGCTGCAGTGGCTCGGCGGCATGGGCATCATCGTGCTCGCGGTAGCGGTGCTGCCCATGCTCGGCGTCGGTGGCATGCAGCTCTACCGCGCCGAAACGCCGGGTCCGATGAAGGATTCCAAGCTCACCCCGCGCATCACCGAGACAGCGAAAACGCTGTGGTACATCTACCTCAGCCTGACGATTGCCTGCGCCATCGCCTACTACCTCGGCGGCATGTCGGCATTCGACGCCATAGGCCACAGCTTCGCGACCGTCGCCATCGGCGGTTTCTCCACCCACGACGCGAGCCTCGGCTACTTCGACAGCGTCGTCATCGAGAGTATCGCCGTCGCCTTCATGTTCATCGCCGGGATCAATTTCTCCCTGCATTTCATGGCCTGGCGCTATCGCAACCTCAAGCCCTATGCGTTCGATTCGGAGTTCCGTATGTACGCCGGGCTGCTGCTCGCCGTGTTCGTGACATGCACCATCGGGCTGGCCATAGCCGAGAGCGACGCTTCCTTCGGCGCCGCGGTGCGCGATGCACTGTTCCATACCGTCTCCATTGGCACGACGACCGGTTTCAGCACCACCAGTTACCAGGCCTGGCCCCACTTCCTGCCGCTGATCCTGCTCTTCTTGAGCTTCGTCGGCGGTTGCGCCGGGTCCACCGGCGGCGGCATCAAGGTGATTCGCTGCCTGCTGCTCTACAAGCAGGGGGTGCGCGAGATACGTCGCCTGATCCATCCCAACGCCATCATCAACATCCGCATGGGTGACCGCTCGGTAGCCGACCGCGTGGTCGACGCCGTGTGGGGGTTCTTCGCGACCTACGTCGCCGTGTTCGTGGTATTGCTGCTTGCTCTCATGGCGACCGGGCTCGACCAGGTCACTGCGTTCTCGGCGGTCGCCGCCTGCCTCAATAATCTAGGCCCGGGTCTCGGCGCGGTGAGCCTGCACTACGGCGACATTTCCGATGTCGCGAAGTACCTGCTGTGCCTCGCCATGCTGCTGGGCCGGCTGGAAATCTTCACGCTGCTCGTGCTGTTGACCCCATCGTTCTGGCGGAGCTGAATCACATGATCGAACGCCTCGAAAAGATGCTTGCCGACGGCCAGGATTCGGCGACCCTGCGCTTCGGCCTCGGCAATGCCTACCTCAAGGACAACCCGGCCAGGGCGGCCGAGCATCTCGCGCAGGCGGTCGCCCAGGATCCGGACTATTCCGCGGCCTGGAAACTGCTCGGGCGAGCGCTCGCGGCGAGCGGCGAGCACGCGCGTGCGGCCGAGGCCTTCACCGCGGGCATCGCGGTCGCGGAGCGCCACGGCGACGTGCAGGCAGCGAAGGAGATGCAGGTGTTCCTGAAACGGGCGCGGAAAGCGGCCGCCGATCGCGGCTGAGGCTCAGGCGCCGTTCAGCGTCATGGCGCCGGTCAGGTCGGCAACACGCGCGATGTCGTGACGGACGAGGTAATCGGCGATCCCGGCATTGATCTCGCGACACACCAGGGGTTCGTAGAACAGGCCGGTACCGATACCAACCGCGCTGGCCCCGGCAAGCAGGAACTCGATCGCATCGGCAGCGCAGGTCACCCCGCCCTGGCCGATGATCGGGATGCCGTGCGTGCGCGCGACCTGGTAGACCTGGAAAACCTTGAACACCGCGATCGGTTTGATCGCCGGCCCCGACAAACCGCCCTGGTTGTTGCCGATCACGGGCTGACGGCGCTCGATGTCGATCGCCATCCCCATCAGCGTGTTGATGACGGCGAAAGCGTTGGTTCCGGCGTCGATGCAGCGCCTGGCGTTGTCGCCGATGTCGGTCTGGTTTGGCGACAGCTTAGTGATGAGCGGCTTGCTCGTCGCGCGGCGACAGGCGGCAACGACGCGCGCGGACATGTCCGGATCGTTGCCGAACGTGACGCCGCCTTCCTTCACGTTGGGGCAGGAAATATTGATCTCGATGGCATCGATGGGCGAGTCATCGAAGATTCGCGTGACCGCCTCGTATTCCTCGATGGTCGAACCGGAGACATTGGCGACAAAGCGCGTCTCGGTGAAATCGAGTGTCGGCAGGATATCGTCGACCACGCTGCGTGCACCCGGGTTCTGCAGCCCGATGGCGTTCAGCATCCCGCCGGGGGTCTCGTACACGCGGTGTGCGCGATTGCCGAGGCGTGGCTCGAGGGTGGTGCCCTTGAGGCAGACCGCGCCGACGTCGGCATTGGAGAAGCCCGCGACCCGCGTATACTCCTCGCCGAAGCCGACGCAGCCCGACAACAAGACCAGTGGCGAAGCCATCTCGAGACCGCAGAAATCGACGGCGAGGCGCGGGTCAGGCGTATGCTGGTCGGACATGAGGCGGGGCGATCTCGCGGCAAGCAGGCAGTGGAATCCAGGCGCTGGAACGGAACGACGACGTGTTCGACATCGTGCTCTACGAGCCGGAGATACCGCCCAACACCGGCAACATTATACGCCTGTGCGCGAACACGGGTGCCCGTCTGCACCTCGTCGAGCCGCTCGGCTTCGGCCTCGCCGATCGCGATCTGCGACGCGCCGGGCTCGACTACCACGAGTATGCCGAGCTCCGCGTGCACGCGACGCTGGACGCCTGCCTGCGCGCGCTTGCGCCGGCACCGGTATTTGCCTTCTCCACGCGCGCGAGCTGCCGCCTCGACGCGATCCGCTTCCCGGCCCGCGGCGTTCTGCTGTTCGGCCCCGAGTCGCGCGGCCTGCCGGACCCGGTGCTGACGCGCAGCGAGGTAGCCCGCGTCGTGCGGCTGCCGATGTGCCCGCGCAGCCGCAGCCTGAATCTCTCCAACGCCGTGGCGGTTGCCGTCTACGAGGCCTGGCGCCAGCATGGGTATGCCGGCGCCGGGTGACCCGTGACCGCGACGGTCCGCCTCAGCCGCAGCGCCCGGCGGTCACCACGATCTCCGGGGCACGCGTCGCCGTGGCACTGCGGTAGGCCACGTTGCACTCCCCGGCGCCCGCGGCGCCGATCGGCGCGAACACGCCCGAGCGCGGTGCGACCTCGACGAAGCCGCTGCGCGCATCAGCGGGATCGCGACCCAACGCGTCGCGGATCGAGACCCGCGTCGGGAAGCCGCGGGCGTCTACCTCGATGATGGTGCCATCGAGATCCACACTGTTACCGCGGCCGCCGTCTGCTTGCCACATCGCGTGGACCAGCGCGCTGGCGCTGCGCATCGATCCGGCCAGAGCATGAAGCGCGTCTTCACGTGAAGGCTCCTCGAGCGGTACCAGGCGTGGCCCCGCCGCGCCCGTGAGAATGCTGACCACGATGACGGCCGCCGTGAAGTCGATAAAGGTCAAGCGCGCTTTCCTGAATCTCATGCTCGTCTCTCCCGCGTCGGTCACCATGCGAGTTCCGCGGCGCGACGTCCGGCCTGCCCGCGGCCCGGACAGGTCGACAGCGCCTGGCCGGCGTTGCCCGCGTAACGGTCAACGGCACGAAGGCCGGGAGGCTTGAGAGGGAAAGTGTGACGGGGGTCGGATTTCGCAACCGACCAGCCGCGGTCGCGTGGGCCGCGGTTGCCGCGGCGCGTCGTGCGGGCACGCGGTGCGCCCTCGGCACTCAGGAAACGCTTTCGGTCTCGGCCGTGAGATCGCGGTTGAGCAGGCTCTCGACCGCGGCCATCGGCGAGATCGTGCCTGCGAGAACCGCGGCGACCGCGGCGACGATCGGCATTTCGATATCCTGTGCGGCCGCGATCTCGGCCACCGCATGCGCGGTGGCGACGCCTTCGACCAGCGCCCCGACCTCGCGCGCCGCGGCGTCGACGTCACCGCTGCTGGCGAGCGCGAGACCGAAGCGACGATTGCGTGACTGGTCGTCGGTACAGGTCAGCACGAGATCGCCCATGCCCGACAAGCCCATGAAGGTCTCCGTCCGCCCGCCTCGCACGGCACCGAAGCGGGCAATCTCCGCCAGGCCGCGCGTGATCAGTGCAGCCCGTGTGTTGGAGCCGAGCGCGAGGCCGTCGGCGATGCCGGCGGCAATCGCGATCACGTTCTTCAAGGCACCACCAACCTCCACACCGATCACGTCATCGGTGTAGTAGGGCCGGAAGCGCCCACTGTGCATGGCCCCGGTAAGGAGTTCGCCGAGCGCGGCGCTCGAGGCGCCGATGGTGATGGCGGCCGGCGCCTCGTGCATGACCTCGGTAGCGAAATTCGGCCCCGAGAGCTGTGCGAACGGCGCCCGCGCGGACCATTCTGCGGCGACGATCTCATGCGCCATGCGGTGCGTGTCGAGTTCGAAACCCTTGCTTGCGCAGGCCACGGCCGCTGCCGTCACGCCAGCCTCGCGCACGCTGGCGAGCGCCCGCACCAGGACCTGGAACGGCACGACAAACACCGCGCAGTCGAACGCGTCACCCGCATCGAGCGCGACGCGTGCGTCTACGCCCCGATGGAACGCGACGTCGGAGAAGCAGCGCGGGTGATGACCGGTACGCGCGATGTGGGCGACCAGGTCGCTATCGGCATCCCACAGAACAACCGCCGAGCCGGCGCGTGCGAACACGTTGGCCAGGGCGCTGCCCCACGCGCCGGCACCGACCACGAGTATGCGTGCATCGCTCATCTACTCTCCCCCGAGCGTCGCTCCCCGGCGCCCGTGTTCGACGGGCGGACGCGACGTCAGGTTCAATGGGCCTCGCCGCCAACCTGGGCCTGGCGCCGTTGCAGCTCCTGCGCGTAGAGGATCTCGAAGTTGACCGGCGCGAGCAACAACTGCGGGAAGCCACCCTTGACCACGATGTCGCAGATCGCCTCGCGCGCGAACGGAAACAGCGTGTTGGGGCAGGCGGTGGCCAGGATCGCCGGCAAGTGTTCGGCAGGAAAACCGCGCACGGTGAAGATGCCGGCCTGCTGGACTTCGACGAGGTAGACGGTGCGATCCTCCTGCTGCACCTTGACGGTAACCGTGAGCACGACCTCGTGATTGTCATTGTCCAGCGCAGCAGTCGCGTTGTTGAACTGTACGTCCGCGGTCGGGTTGAGTTGCTGCGAGAAGACCTGTGGCGAATTGGGCGCTTCGAACGAAAGGTCCTTGAGGTAGATCTTCTGGATCGCGAGCTGCCCGGTTACCGGCTGCTGGGCGCCGCCCGCGGCGGTCTGGTCATTGTTGTCTGCCATGCTATCGAAACTCCGTGAATAAGCTTGTCTCAAGCCGCCGCCACGCGCGGCGCGCGGGCCACGCATCGTGCGCCGGTTCCATGACCGTGGCGTGACGCGCTCACGCGCACGCCGCTCGCGTCCCGGCCTCAGTCGCTGGTCAGCGGCAGGTTGGCCCCGCGCCAGGCATTCACCCCGCCGGCGAGCACCCGCGCGTCACTGACGCCCAGGCCACGCAGCTGCCGCGCCGCCGCACCCGCGGTCGAGCCGCTCTGACAGCACACGAGGACCGTCCGATCCTTGAGCCGTTTTACCTTGTCACCGGCCTGGGCGAGTTCCTTGAACGGCACGTTGATCGCACCGGCGACGTGCCCGCGCGCGAAATCGTCGGCCGCGCGGATGTCGATGACCTGGGCGTTGTCACGGTTGATCAGGTTGACCGCTTCGAGCGGCGAAACGCCGCCGACGCCGGTCATCAGATTGGCCAGCAGGAGTCCCGCGACCGCGCAGAAGGCGGTCACCAGCATCCAATGGTTGACGACGAACTCTGACAACTGCTCCATAAGGGTGCGATGTGCTGCTGAAATGAATGGGACGGCGCGCCTGCCCGGGCGCGGCTGCCGGGCCGCGGCGGGCCGGTATGATACACTTTTACGCCGCCCGCGCAGACGACGGTGCCGCCGCCGGCGCTCGCCACTCGCGGCATGCTCACCATCCGCTAGCCGAAGGCAACCATGGCCACAGTCAAGCACCCGGTCCTGCTGCTCATCCTCGACGGTTGGGGTTACAGCGAGGACGACCGTTTCAACGCCATCCGGGCGGCCCACACGCCGGTATGGGACGATCTCTGGAAGCACGCCGAGCACACCCTGATCCGCTGCTCGGGTACCGACGTCGGTCTGCCCGATCGCCAGATGGGCAACTCCGAGGTCGGGCACATGCACATCGGCGCCGGCCGCCTCATCGACCAGGATTTCTCACGCATCGGCAAAGTCGTCGCCAGTGGTGAGTTCCTTCACAACGAGACCTTCCGCGCAGCCTGCACCGCGGCCGCGACCAACGGCGGCCGTGTACACATCCTCGGCCTGCTCTCGCCCGGCGGCGTGCACAGCCACGAGGATCACATCCTCGCCCTGGTCGACCTCGCGCGCGATTGCGGCGTCGACGAAGTGCTGGTACACGCCTTTCTCGATGGCCGCGACATGCCGCCGCGCAGCGCGGCGGCCTCGCTCGAGCGCGTCGCCGCCCACTGCGCCCGGGTCGGGGGCGCCCGCCTCGCATCGATCGTGGGTCGCTATTACGCGATGGATCGCAACAACAACTGGGATCGCATCGCCAGCGCCTACGACCTGATCGTCGACGGCCACGGCGAGCACGCGGCGCCGGATGCAGCAGCCGGGCTGGCCGCGGCCTACGCGCGCGGCGAGAACGACGAATTCGTGCATGCCACCGTGATCGGCACACAGCACGGACATCGCGTCGCTGACGGCGACGCGGTGCTGTTCGCGAACTTCCGTGCCGACCGTGCGCGCCAGCTCACCAGCGCCATGACCGCGACCGATTTCGATGGCTTCACGCGCAAGCGCGTGCCGCGTCTTGCCGCCTTCGCCACCATGACCGACTACGGCGAGCAGTTCGACCTGCCGATCGCCTTCCCCGCGTTCGACCTGCCGAACACCTTCGGCGCCGTGATCGCCGCCCGCGGACTGCGCCAGCTGCGCATCGCGGAAACGGAGAAGTACGCCCACGTCACGTTCTTCTTCAACGGCGGCCAGGAGCAGGTCTTTGCCGGCGAGGACCGCGAGTTGATCTCCTCGCCCGACGTCGCGACCTACGACCTCGAACCGGAGATGAGCGCGCCGGAGGTCACCGACCGCCTCGTCGAGGCGATCCGCGAGGAGCGTTACGACGCCATCGTCTGCAACTATGCCAATGCCGACATGGTCGGGCACACCGGGAACTTCGCTGCCACGGTCGCCTGCATCGAGGCGCTGGACACCTGCCTCGGGCGCACGCTCGAAGCGGCGCGGGCGCACGGCTACGATGTTCTCATCACGGCCGATCACGGTAACGCCGAGCAGATGCGTGCACCCCATGCAGACGACGAGCCGCATACCGCGCATACCTCGAACCCGGTGCCGCTCGTCTACGTCGGGCGCGCCGCGCGCATCGCCGACGGCGGCAGCCTGGTCGATCTCGCACCGACCATGCTTGCCCTGATGGACATCGAGGTCCCTGCCGAGATGAGCGGGCAACCGCTGGTGAAACCGGCGCCCTCGGCGCAAGATGCGGCCTGACGCCGCCGGCCGTTACCTGACGCGCAAACTCTGTCTCGGAGTCCGTAACCACCATTGGCGACGCCGCGCGTCGCCGAGACGCGTCGTCGCGGGTTGCCTGCTCGGTCTCGCGCTCGGCGCGGGTGCCGACGGCCACGAGGAACTCGCGCGCCTGCGCGGCGAGATGGCGAGCCTGCGCGAGAAGCTCGCGCGTCACGACGAGACGCTGGGCGAAGCGCGTGAACGGGCCTTCGCCCTGGCGCGCGAGATCGACGAACTGGCCGCCGCACGCGCGGCGCTCGAAACCCGCATCGCCGCGCGCAGGGAGCACGTCGCCACGCTCGATGCCGAACGCGCCGGGCTGGCCGATGCCCTGGCCCGGTCCCGCCGCGCGCTGGGACGCAACCTTGTTCAGCGTTACGCGTTGAGCACCCAGCCACGACTGAAGCTCCTGCTCAACCAACCGGACACCGCCCGCCTCGCCCGTCACCTCGCCTTCCACGATTACGCGAGCCGCGCGTGGGCGCGCGATTTCGAGGCACTCGCGAAACAGGTTGCAGCGCTCGAACGCACCACCGCGGCCTTCGAGCTCGAGACCGCCAAGCTACGTCGCCTGCGCCAGCGGCATGACACGCAGCTGGCCAGTCTGGAGAACATGCGCAGCGAGCACGAGGCACTGGCCGCCGCGATCGCCGCACGCATGCGCGACGATACCCTGCGGCTCGAACAGCTCGCCGCCGACGAACGCCGGCTGCTCGAACTGGTGGAGGAACTCGCGGCGGCAACGGCGGCAAGCCCGGAACGTGATTTTGCCGCGCTCAAGGGCCGACTCGCCTGGCCCGCCGACGGTCGCCTGGCCTCGCGTCCGGGCACGCGCCTGCGTGATGCTGGCGCACGCTGGGCCGGCGTGCTCATCGCCAGCATGCCGGGCACGGCCGTTCAGGCGGTCGCGGGCGGCCAGGTTGTCTACGCCGACTGGTTCCGCAATCTCGGCAAGCTGGTCATCATCGACCACGGCGCCGGCTACATGACCCTGTACGGCAACCTGGCCGAACTCGCCACGCGGGACGGCGCCGTCGTCGCGGCCGGTGATACCATAGCGCGCGTCGGCGCTGCCAGCGCCGAGATGCCGGCAGGGCTCTATTTCGAGCTGCGCGCCGGTGGCCGCCCGCTCGACCCGCGCACGTGGTGCGCGAAACGCTGAGCCGGAACCTCCCAGACCCGAGTGCCACGTCGACACCATGCTGAACAAACTGCTGCCCTACGCCTTGCTCGCGACCCTCGTCGCCGCGCCGTACCGCCCCGGCGCCCTTGCCGCCGAGGCCGCCGACGAAGCCGCGCCAGTCCCCGCCGCGTCCACGGCCACTGACGAGACCGCGGCGAACGGTACGGAAGAGACGACCGCCGACAGCGAGCGCGAACCGGTACCGGTCGACGATATCCGCGTACTGGTCGAGGTGTTTCACAAGATCAAGCAGGACTACGTCGAACCGATCGACGACAAGACGCTGATCGAGAACGCCATGCGCGGCATGCTCTCTGGCCTCGATCCGCACTCCTCCTACCTCGATTCGGATGAATACCTCGACCTGCAGGAAGGAACCTCGGGTGAGTTCGGCGGGCTCGGCATCGAGGTCGGCATGGAAGATGGCTTCGTCAAGGTCATCGCGCCGATCGACGACACCCCGGCAGCCGACGCGGGCGTGCAGGCGGGCGACGTCATCGTGCGTATCGACGATACGCCCGTCAAAGGCATGTCGCTGAACGATGCGGTGAGCAAGATGCGCGGCAAGCCCGGCAGCGCGATCAAGCTGACCATCGTGCGCGAAGGCGAGGAGAAGCCGCTGGTATTCGAGATCACGCGTGCGATGGTCAAGGTTCGCAGCGTCCGCGGCCGCACCCTCGAACCCGGTTTCGGCTACATCCGCATCTCGCAGTTCCAGGGCCCCACCGGCGACGACGTGCGCAAACAATTGCGCGAACTCAAGGACGAGAACGACGGTGTCCTCCACGGCCTGGTGCTCGACTTGCGCAACAACCCGGGCGGCATACTCGGCGCCGCCGTTTCGGTCGCCGACGCCTTTCTCGAAACCGGCCTGGTCGTCTACACCGAGGGGCGGATCGAAGATTCCGAGCTTGAGTTCTCCGCGCGGCCACCGGACCTGCTGCAGGGGGCGCCGCTGATCGTGCTGGTCAACGAGGGCTCGGCCTCGGCTTCGGAGATCGTCGCCGGAGCGCTTCAGGACCGACAACGCGCACTCGTCATGGGCCGCCAGACTTTTGGCAAGGGTTCGGTCCAGACCATCCTGCCGATGAACAACAAGGCCGCGCTCAAGCTGACCACCGCGCGCTACTTCACGCCGTCAGGCCGCTCGATCCAGGCCGAGGGCATCAAGCCCGACATCGTCGTCGACAAGCTCAAGCTGGCCGAGCGCCAGGGCGGCGAAGTGGTCAAGGAAGCAAACCTCGCGCGACATCTCGTCAATACCGACCTCGACGAGGCCGAACCGGCCGACGAAGCGCTCGACGCGCCGGACGAAGAGGACGAATCCCAACCGCTCGCCGAGCGCGACTACGAGTTGTTCGAAGCACTCAACATGCTCAAGGGCATGCACATGCTGAGGCAGCGCAGCGCGGCTCCCTGAGCGCAGGCGGATGCTCGCGCTCCTGGCGGCGCTGTTCATCGGCGGCTGCGCGGCCGATGCGGCACTGCCGCCGCCCGTCGCCATTGTCATCGACGATCTCGGCTACCGGCCGCGGCTGGACTACGCTGCCATCGCAGTGCCGCGCCTCGAAAGTTTCGCCATCCTGCCGCACACGCCGCTCGCCACCGCACTGGCCGAACGTCTGCACGCCGCCGGCAAGGAAGTGCTGGTGCACCTGCCCATGGAAGCGCGCAACCACAACGAGCTGCTCGGACCCGGCGCGCTGCTTGCAGCCATGACGCGCGACGAGTTCGTCGCGACCGCGCGCAGCGCGCTCGACGCCTTCCCGCGGGCACGCGGCCTGAACAATCACATGGGCAGCTTGCTGACCGGCGACGCCGAGCGCATGGCCTGGCTGATGGAGGTGGTCGCCGAGCGCAGTGAGCTGTTGTTTCTCGACAGCCGCACGACCTCGCACAGCGCCGCGCGGGCGGCGGCGCGCGACGCGGCCGTACCCTTCCTTGCCCGCGATATCTTTCTCGACAACGAACGTGATGAACGCTACATCAACGCGCGCCTCGACGAACTGGTACGGCACGCCGAGCTGCGCGGCGACGCCATCGGCATCGGCCACCCCTACCCCGAGACCCTGGCGGTACTGGCGCGGCGCCTGCCCGGGCTCGGCAGTGTACGCATCGTCTCGCTCGCGCAGCTCAGGCGCGCGCGGGAATGCCGCACGCGCTACGCCGCGCTCACGCCCGGCAGGTCAGCGCCGCGGCCCGCGCAAGGCCGCAATAGTGGTGACCAGGCCGAGCCCACCGAGTACCCACACGCTGATCGGTAAGGGCCCGATCAGGAAACTCGCTTCAGCGCGCATGCCGAACAGAATGGCCGCGCAGATCAACAACCCGACACCGATCATGGTGTAGACGACGCGCCGATGCAGGTCGCGCACCTCGTTGCGGATCTCTTCCAGCATGGGGTCGGCGGTCTGTACCTTGAGCCTTCCGCCGCGGACCTGCTCCAGCGTCTCCATCGCCAGGCCAGGCAGCTCGGGCAGGCGATCCGCCCAGCGCGGCACCGAATCGCGGAAGGTGCCGAGCAGGCGGCGTACGCCGACGCGATCGCGCATGAAGTTTTCCAGCGCCGGACGCGCCGCGCGCCACAGGTCCAGCTCGGGATAGAGCTGGCGACCGATGCCTTCGACATTGACCAGGGTCTTCTGCAACAACAGCAACTGCGGCAGGATTTCCATGTGAAAGCGCTGCGCCGTCTGGAACAGGCTGAGCAGCAGATGACCGACGGAAATATCCTTCATGGGCCGGTCGAAGATCGGTTCGCACACTGCGCGTATGGCGAACTCGAACTCGTCGACGCGGGTATCGGGCGGCACCCAGCCCGACTCGACATGCAGCGTCGCCACGCGACGGTAATCGCGATTGAGAAAAGCGGCAAAGTTCTCCGCCAGGTAGCGTTGGTCGAATTCGCTCAACGACCCCATGATGCCGAAGTCCACCGGCGCGAAGCGCGTCGGATTCTCCGCGTCGCCGGGCAAGATGAACAGGTTGCCGGGATGCACGTCGGCGTGGAAGAAATGATCGCGGAAGACCTGGGTGAAAAAAATCTCGATGCCACGCTGGGCGAGCATCTGCAGGTCGACGCCGGCTCGAACCAGTCCCTCGATGTCGGTCACCCCGAGCCCGGTGATGCGCTCCATCACGAGCACGTTACGCCGCGTGTAATCCCAGTACACCTCGGGTACGTACATCGCGTCGGAATCGAGGAAATTGCGCCGCAGCTGCGAGGCATTGGCCGCCTCGCGCATCATGTCGAGTTCGTCGAGGATGGTCTTCTCGAACTCGGCCACCACCACGGTGGGCTTGAGCTGCTTGCCACGCGCCCAGTAGCGTTCGGCGAGATCCGCGATGATGTACATCAACGCGATGTCCTGTTCGATGGTCGGGCGCAGGTTGGGACGAACGACCTTGACGATCACTTCACGCCCGTCGCGCAGGCGCGCGCAGTGGACCTGCGCGATCGACGCCGAGGCCAGCGGGGTTTCGTCAAAGTGGGCGAACACCTCGGCGACCGAACGCCCGTAGGCCTTCTCCACGATCTGCCGCGCCTGCTCTCCCGGAAACGGCGGGACGTGGTCCTGCAGGCGAGCGAGTTCCTCGACGATATCGTCGGCGAGCAGGTCGCGACGGGTCGACAGGATCTGGCCGAACTTCACGAACAACGGTCCGAGGTCTTCGAGTACCGCGCGGATCCGCTCGCCGCGCGGCTTGTAGTCGCGGCGCGCCCAGTTCCATGGCAGGAGGTAGAGCAGGAAGCGCACCGGCCGCAGCAGCGGTATCGAGAACACCAGCTCGTCGAAACCGTGCCGCACCAGCACCCGCTGGATGGTCAGCACGCGGATGAACTGGCGCGGCGTGATCACGGCCGGGCGGCGCGCTCGCGCAGGCGGCGCACGCGGGCGGCGGCCCGTTCGACCGCGTCGGCCAGGGCATAGACCTCGTGACCGTAAGCCTCGAGCTCGGCACGCCGCGGTACCAGCTCGAGCTCGTGCCGCAGGTAGTCGGCGAGGTCCTGCTCCAGGCGCCGCGCCGAGGAACCGGCGAAACCCGCCGCGCCGCGTACGGCACGGCCCAGGCGGTGCGCGGCGACGTCACCGACGTAGCCAGCCAGCCACTCGTCCCAATCGATGTCGAGTTCGGCGAGCAAGGCCTGCACATCCTGCGCGACCGCGAGGTCGCCCATGATCTCGACGCGGCCGGCGCCAAGTGCCTCGCCGCGGCGGTTGGCACGCGCGAGCGCAACGAAATCGGCGACCCGGCCGGTGATCGTGACGTCGACGGCGCCGGACGCGGCGCGGCGCAGCTCGAGTTGCCCCTGGTGGACGACCGCGCGGGCGTGCCAGTCGCGGTCGCGCAGGCGGATGGCGAGAGTGCGCCCCTCGAGTCGCGCCAACCGCATCATCGCTGCCGAATCCAGTGCGAGTACGCGGTTCAGCGCCGCGTTCAGCAGGCGCTCGAGCGGCCGCCCGGGTGTCTCCGCCGGGTCTGCGCCGGAAGCACCACCGAGCAGCCGGCTCAGCACGTATACCCCACGTGAACGGCGACCACCCCGCCCAGGAGGTTGTAGTACTTCACGCCGCTGAAACCGGCACGTTCCATCATCAGCTTGAGCGCCTCCTGGTCGGGATGGACCCGAATCGACTCGGCCAGGTAACGATAACTGTCGGCGTCGCCCGCGACGAGGCTGCCGAGGCGCGGCAGCAGCTTGAACGAGTAGGTGTCGTAGAGACGCGCCAGGCTCGGCGCCTGCACGTGGGAGAACTCGAGGATCAGCGCGCGACCGCCGGGTTTGAGCACCCGCGCCATCTCCGCCAGCGCCCGAGACTTGTCGGTCACGTTACGCAGACCGAAGCCGATGATCACCCGATCGAGTGCGGCGGCGGCGAACGGCAGCGCGCTCGCGTCGGCCTGGACGTACTGGATGCCGCTGGCGAAGCCTGCATCGATGTTGCGATCACGACCGCGCGCGAGCATCCGCGCGTTGATGTCGCAACACCACACGCTCAGCTTGCGTCGTGCAGCGATGAGACGCGTGAGATCGGCGGTGCCGGCCGCGAGATCGAGTACCTCGTGACCATCGCGCACGTCGAGCAGGTCGACCGCGTAGCGTTTCCACAGCCGGTGCAGTCCGCCCGACATGAGATCGTTCATCACATCGTAGCGATCGGCCACGGAATCGAAGACGCCGCGTACCCGGGCCGTCTTCGTCGCCGGCGTGACGCGCTCGTAACCGAACAGGCTTTCTTCGCTATCGCTCATGTCGTGCTCCGCACGCGTCGCCCCGCGGCCGTTCAGCCGCTGCGCTCGTGACCGGCCGCCGCAAGCGCCTCGAGGTAGCGTGCCCAGTACTCGACGCGGCGGCTGCCCAACTCATGAAGGTAGGACCAGCTGTACAGACCCGAATCGTGGCCGTCGTCGAAGACCAGCTTGACCGCGTAGTTGCCGACCGGCTCGATGGCGGTGATGTTGACGTTCTCCTTACCCACCTGCAGCACGGCCTGGTCGGGCCCGTGGCCGCGCACTTCGGCCGACGGCGAGTAGACTCGCAGGTACTCGCAGGGCAGCTCGAACACACTGCCGTCGTCGAAGCTCACTTCGAGCTTGCGCGATTGCTGGTGCAGCTTGAGATCGGTCGGAAACGGGTTGCTCATCGCATCACAGGATGTACTTGGCGAGGTCGGTGTCGCCGACGAGCCGGCCGATGTGGGTATCGACGTGGTCGGCATCCACGGTCACGGTCTGGCCGGCCAGCGCCGGCGCGGTGAAGGAGACCGCCTCGAGCAGCTTCTCCATCACCGTGTAGAGGCGGCGCGCGCCGATGTTCTCGCTGCGATCGTTGATGTCGCAAGCGCACTCGGCAATACGACGGATGCCCTCGGCGGTGAACTCGACCTGTACGCCTTCGGTCGCCAGCAGCGCGGTGTACTGCCGGCACAGCGAGGCATCGGGTTCGGTGAGGATACGCACGAAGTCGTCCACCGTCAGGGGCGCGAGCTCGACGCGGTTGGGCAGTCGGCCCTGCAACTCGGGAATGAGATCGGACGGCTTGGATAGATGGAAGGCGCCGGAAGCGATGAACAGGATGTGATCGGTCTTGATCATGCCGTGCTTGGTCGACACCGTGCAGCCCTCGACGAGCGGCAGCAGGTCGCGCTGCACGCCTTCGCGCGAGACGTCGGCGCCGGAGACGTCGGCACGCCGCGCGACCTTGTCGATCTCGTCGAGGAACACGATGCCGTGCTGCTCGACGTTCTCCATCGCCCGTGCGCGCACGTCCTCGTCGTTGATCAGGCGGGCCGCCTCTTCCTCGATGAGCATCTTGCGCGCCACCTCGATGCGCACGCGCCGGCTGTTGCGCTTGCCCTGGCCCATGTTCTGGAACATGCGCTGCAGCTGGTTGGTCATCTCCTCCATGCCCGGCGGCGCCATGATCTCGACGCCGAGCGACGGGGCGGCGAGTTCGATCTCGATCTCGCGGTCCTCGAGCTTGCCTTCGCGCAACATCTTGCGGAAGCGCTGCCGGGTTGCCGATTCGTCTTCCGGCGCGGTTTCGCCGAAGGTGCGTGGCCCGGGCAGGAGAACGTCGAGAATGCGCTCCTCGGCGGCATCCTCGGCCTGGTCGCGCACCGTGCTCATGGCTTCTTCGCGCACCATGTTCACCGCGATATCGGCGAGATCGCGCACGATCGATTCGACGTCGCGGCCGACGTAGCCGACTTCGGTGAACTTGGTCGCCTCGATCTTGATGAACGGGGCGCCGGCGAGGCGCGCCAGGCGCCGTGCGATCTCGGTCTTGCCGACGCCCGTCGGGCCGATCATGAGGATGTTCTTCGGTGTGATCTCGTTGCGCAGCGCGGCATCGACCTGGGCACGTCGCCAGCGGTTGCGCAACGCGATCGCAACCGCGCGCTTGGCCTCGTCCTGGCCGATGATGTGCTTGTCGAGCTGCTCGACGATTTCCTGCGGAGTCAGGGTATCCATGGTGCGCATGCCTGTGGGCGCGACGCTCAGCGCTCTTCGTGCAGGGCTTCGAGCGTGAGCCTGTCGTTGGTGTAGACGCAGATTTCACCGGCGATGGCCATCGCGCGGCGCACGATGGCCTCCGGATCGAGGGTGGTCTCCTCGAGCAGCGCACGTGCAGCGGCGCGCGCGTAGGCACCACCCGAACCGATCGCGATGATGTCGTGTTCGGGCTCGATGACGTCCCCGGTACCGGAGATGATCAGCGAGTGGTCCTGGTCGGCAACCGCGAGCATCGCCTCGAGCCGGCGCAGCATGCGATCGGTGCGCCAGTCCTTGGCCAGCTCAACCGCCGCGCGCAGCAGGTTGCCGCGGTGCTCCTCGAGCTTGCCTTCGAAACGCTCGAACAGCGTGAAGGCGTCGGCGGTACCGCCGGCGAAGCCGGCGATGATGCGATCGTGGTGGAGGCGGCGCACCTTGCGCGCGTTACCCTTGAGCACGGTATCGCCCATGGAGACCTGGCCGTCACCGCCGATGACGACGTTGCGGCCGCGCCGGACCGACAGAATGGTGGTGCCGTGGAACACTGCTTGAACCGGGATTCGAGAAGCGCGAATTGTACACGATGGGGACCCCGGCGCGGCGCCGGGTCCCGGCCGGGGGCTCATTCGCGGCGGCGTCGGGCTCGCGGGTGGGCGGCGTCGTAGACACGCGCGAGATGCTGGAAATCGAGATGCGTGTAGACCTGCGTGGTGCTGATGTCGGCATGGCCGAGCAGCTCCTGCACCGCGCGCAGGTCGCCCGACGACTCGAGCAGGTGGCTGGCGAAGGAATGCCGCAGCACGTGCGGATGGACGCGCGCGTCGATGCCGTGGCGTCGCGCCCAGGCTGCGAGTCGCTGCTGCACGCTGCGCGTGGTCATGCGGCCACCGTGGCGAGCGACGAACAGCGCGCGCGCGTCCGCGTGGGCAAGTTCACCGCGCACCGCCAGCCAGGCCTCGAGCGCGGCCAGCGCGTGGCGCCCAATCGGAACGATACGCTGCTTGCGCCCCTTGCCGAGCACGCGCGCCTCGCCCGCACGGCGATCGACATCGGCGAGGTCGAGCGCGGTGAGCTCCGAGACGCGCAGCCCGCTCGAGTAGAGCAGCTCCAAGATGGCGCGATCGCGCACTCCGAGCGGGCCCTCACCGGGCTGCTCGAGCAGGCTCGTGACCTGGTCCACGTCGAGCGCGCGCGGCAGGCGGCGCGGACTCTTCGGCGCGCGAACGTCGGCAGCCGGGTTGCCAGCGGCGCGCCCATGGCGGGCGAGATCGCGAAACAACGCGCGCAGGGCGGAGAGCCGGCGCGCGATGGATCGCCCGCCCACTCCCCGGCGGTGCGCGGCCGCGACGTAGCGCCGCACGCAATGGACGTCGACGTCGTCCCAGCTGGCGACGCGCTCGGCAGCCAGGTGGTCGAGAAACGCGCGCAGGTCGCGCGCGTAGGCATCGCACGTATGCACCGAGCGCCCGGTCGAGCGCCGCAGGAAGGCTTCGACGTCGTCGGCCAGCGTCATCGGCGGCGACGCGCAGGATTCAGCGCGCGCGTGCGCGCTTGACCCAGGGGTCGATGACGAGGGCGACGACGTCCCTCAGGTAGGTCAGAAATTCCGTGCCCATGTCGGCCTCGTAGCGCGCGGCATCGTCGCTCGCGATCGCGAGCACGCCGTCCCAGCTCGCGCCGACCAGCGGCATCAATACCGCCGAGCCCTGCGGCGCATCGCCGAACAGCGCCACGTGCTGCGCGTCGTCGAGGACGCCGCAACGCGCGCCACCCTGTTCGAGCAACGCCGCGAAAGCCTCGCGTGCGCCGTTGTCGCCACCGACAAACTGCGGCACGCTGCCGGCGTCGACGAATCCGGTCTCTGCGAACACCAGGATCGCGCTGCGGTCGGCGCCGAACTCGGCGCACAACCCACCCTCGAGCAGGCTGAATACCGCCTGTGGGCCAGCCGCGTTCATGAGTTTGAGTGCGAGCCCGTGGATGCGCGCATTGAGCGCCTCGTTCTCGCGCGCGAGCGCGTAGAGCTGATCGAGCTGCTGCTTGAGACGCTGGTTGTCCGCGCGCAGGACCGCGACCTGGCGCTCGAGCAGCGACACCGCTTCGCCGCTGGCATGGGGGATCTCGAGCCGCGCGAGCAGCTCGGGGTGATGGTCGAGAAAGGCCGGGTTGGCGCGCAGAAAGGCGATGACTTCCTCGGCAGCGGCCTGCGCCACCGGCGTCGCCCGGGAAGGGCCGGATGAACTCATAAGTCGATGGATCCCTCGAAAACGAAAGTCGCGGGGCCGGTCATCCACACCGGGTGCATGGGATCGCCGTCCCATTCGATGACCAGGCGGCCGCCGCGCAGCGTGACCTCGACGCGTGCGTCGAGCCGTCCCCATCTTCGGCCGATCACCACCGCCGCGCAAGCACCCGTGCCACAGGCCTCGGTTTCCCCGGCACCACGCTCGTAGACCCGCAAGCTCACCGCGTCGGGCGCATCGACCTGCATGAAGCCGACGTTGACGCCGGCCGGAAACAGCCCGCAGCCCTGCACGGCCGGCCCCAGTGTCGCGACCGGGGCGGCGGCGACGGCGGCGACTTCGATCACCGCGTGCGGGTTGCCCATCGAGACGGCACCGAAGGCTACTTCGCGCCCGTCGATCTCGCACACGTAGCGCGCCTGCGCGGCGGCCATGTCGAGCGGGATCGCGGACGGGTCGAAACGCGGCGCACCCATGTCGACGCGCACTTCGCTGGCGGCGAGCAGCTCGAGCGTGTAGATGGCATCGCCAATCTCGATGTCGAGCCGCGGTCCGGGCACACCCGTGCGCTCGAGGTAGCGCGCCACGCAGCGCACGCCATTGCCACAATGCTCGGCGGGGGAGCCGTCCGCATTGATCACGCGGTAGCGCGCCAGCGCACGCGCGTCGCGGGCGGGCTCGAGTAACAGCACCTGGTCACAGCCGACACCGCGCCGGCGATCGGCGAGCTGCGCGAACTGCGCGCGGGTCAGGCCCGGATCGGCGGCGCGCGCGTCGATCACGACGAAGTCGTTGCCGAGACCGTGCATCTTGACGAAAGGCAGGCGCATGGCGGATTCCCGGGGGTGCCTGTCGCGGCCTATTCGCGCGCGTCCGCTGCGCCATCGCCGCGTTCGCCGCCGGGCGGCGGCGGCATGCTGGCGACATGCAGCGTGGTGGTCGGAAAGGCACATTCGGCACCATGCTGTTCGACGATCTGGATCACCTTGAGCAGGACGTCCTGCTTGACGGCATGGTACTTCACCCATTCGCGCGTCTTGGTGAACGTATAGATAAAGAAGTTCAGTGACGACGCGGCAAACGTCGTGAAATTGACGATCAGGGTCTGGTTGGCATCGATCTCGGGATGGGCTTCGAGCATGATGCGCACGTCGTCGACGATTGCAGCCATGCGCCCGGCGTCCTCGTAGCGGATACCCACGGTCTCGAAGATGCGCCGGTTGAGCATGCGCGAGGGATTCTCGACGATGACGTTGTTGAACAGCGAGTTCGGCACGTAGAGCGGGCGCAGGTCGAAGGTGCGCAGCTTGGTCAGGCGCCAGCCGATCTCCTCCACCGTGCCCTCGATGTCGCGGTCGGGGGAGCGCACCCAGTCACCGACGCTGAACGGACGGTCGAGATAGATCATCAGGCCGCCGAAGAAGTTCGCGAGCAGGTCCTTGGCCGCGAAGCCGACCGCGATACCACCCACACCGCCGAATGCGAGCACGCCCGAGATGCTGTATCCCAGCGTCTGCAGGATGACCAGCACCGCGGTGATGACGACCGACAGGCGCAGCAGCTTGGCGACCGCGTCGGTCGTGGTGCGGTCGACCGGCTCGCCGCGGGTGACGCGCTGGCGGATATAGGACTGCTCGCCGCGCTTGATGAAGCGGGCGAGAAACCAGGCGATAGTGACGATGATGCCGATATCACGCACCTGCGGGGCAAGTTCGAACAGCGCGTTGGCTTCCTCGGCATGGGCGATGCCCACGGCGTAGCTCAGCCCGACCAGCCAGATGAGCGTGCGCAGCGGCGCGCGCATGGCATCGATCAGCGCGTCGTCCCAGTAGTTGCCGTTCTGGATCAGGCGTTCGTAGGCGCGGTCGAGTACGCGCTTCTGCACGAAGTCCAGCGTCAGCGTCACCAGCACGACGACGAACATGTGCACGACCCAGGTGTCGTCGCGAAATATGGCGAGCAGCTTGTCGAGTACGGCGTTGTCCATGGAAATACTTGTACGGCCCGATACAGCCACCGGGTCGGCCTCGACCGCCCCGGTTGGAAGACTCAGTAAATCATCTCGACGGTGTAGCCGTCACGCTCGAGGCTCTGCAGCAGGCCGCGCGAGCCCGGGAGATGCAGCGCACCGACGGCGATGAAGGCGTCTCCGGCGTCGATCAGCGGTGCGAGCCGCCGCAGCATGCGTTCGTTGCGCTGCCATAGCAACGCATCGACGAAAGCCTGGTTGTGCGCCGCGACGTGGCGCAGGGACAGCTCGGTCAGCCCGGCGAGATCGCGCGCCGCATAGCGCTCGACCATATCCTCGATCTCGGCCTGGAAAACCGCGTGATGACAGGCCATCTCGCGCAGGAACGCGATCTGCTCGCGTTCTTCGAGCGCCTCGAACAGGCCGATCTGCTCGGCCACGGTCTCGAGGCCGATGACCGACTTCCCGGCCGCCTGCGCGTCGTGCATGAGCGCGAGATCGAGCGCGGCGCCGCTCTGCCCGGACGGCTGGCTGAGGGTGAGAAAGACGGCCCAGGGCTTCATGCGCGCGACGACCTCCGGACCCAGCCCATAGTCGACCATGGCCGCGGCAGCACGCGTGAACAGCGGCTCGCCTAGGGTCTCGCGCAGGCTCGTGTCCTCGGCGTAGAACATCGCGCGTTGCAGCGTGGCGATCGCCTCACCGTCGAGCACCACTTCCATGACGAACGTGTCGGCGGCATCGAAGTGCGACCGCGCGGCCTCCCGCAGCGCGCTGACGCGCGGGTCGGCGACATGCATGGTGCCGAGCAAGGTGCTCTCGGCGCCACCCGGCGCGACGATGCGCCACAGCAGGCCATGACGGTGGACAATGGCGCCGATGTCCGCCACCGTGCCGCTCGCCAGGGGCGCGCATTCGAGCGCCCGGGCCTCGCGCGCCGGCGCGCCCGTCAGCAGCACGACGAGCAGGATCACGCCCAGCTGCCACCGTCGCGCGCCGCTGCGCGCCGGACCATTCCCGGCGGCTTCCGTAAGCATCACGTCAACCGAGCAGGTTGTCGTCGCCAAGGTCGAGCTCGGGGCAGGGATCGAGGTCGCGTACGCGCGCCGCGACGCGCTGCCAGCGCGGCTCGTCGTGCAGCGCGGCGAGCGGCGGCGCGGTGCCGCGCGCATGCATGCGCATCAGGCGTGCCTGGGTTTGCGGGTAGCGGGCGTCGCGTCCCAGGGATGCCAGGATTTCGATCACGGCGTCGCGGTGATTGCAGACCAGCAGCACGTCGCAGCCGGCGGCGAGCGCTTGCTTCGCACGCTCGGCGAAGCTGCCACCGTGCTCGGCGCCGGCCATCGACAGGTCATCGCTGAACACCACGCCCTCGAAATGCATGTCACCGCGCAGGATGTCGCCGATCCAGCGACGCGAGTAGCCGGCCGCGATGTCGTCGACGTGCGGATAGCGGACATGGGCCATCATCATGCCCTCGATACCGGCATTGACCAGCGCACGGAACGGCAGCAGGTCCGACTGCTCGATGTCCAGCAGGTCACGTTCGTCGATCGGCAGCTCGACGTGCGAATCAGCGGCGACGACACCATGCCCCGGGAAGTGCTTGCCCACCGCGGCCATGCCGGCGCGATGCAGCGCCGCGACATAGGTCTGCGCGAGGCGGGCGACAACGCGCGGCTCGGCATGAAAAGCGCGCTCGCCGATGACGCGGCTGTGCGGCGTACGCAGATCGAGAACCGGGGCGAAGCTGAAGTCGACCCCGACCGCGCGCAGTTCGCTGGCCATCAGCCAGGCGCAGTCGCCCACCAGGTCGAGCGCACCGTCCGGATCGCGATCGTAGGCCTCGCCCAGCGTCGACAGGGGGGGAAGCTCGACGAAGCCGTCGCGGAAACGCTGCACGCGACCGCCCTCCTGGTCGACGGCGATGAGCAGGCGCGGCTCGCGCAGCGCATGGATCTCCCGTGTCAACGCGGCGAGCTGCCCGGGATCGGCATAGTTGCGCGCAAACAGGATCACCCCGCCGACCAGGGGATGGCGCAGCAGCTCGCGATCGGCAGCATCGAGCGCGAGGCCCTCGACATCGATCATCAGCGGTCCGAGCATGCCCGGCGGTTCCTCTTCGGTGACAGCGACGCCAGTATACGTGGGCCGTACCGACATCGGTCATCACGGGCGTCCACCCAGGTGGTCGCGCAGGCGATCGCCGAGGAGATTGATCGCGACCACCAGGCTGAGCAGCGCGAGGCCCGGCATCAGCACCAGGTGCGGCGCAATCAGGAGATACCGGGTACCGTCGCGGATCAGCGCGCCCCACGACGGGGTCGGCGGCTGCACCCCGAGCCCCAGGAACGACAGCCCCGCCTCGGCGACGATGACCGCGGCGAGCGCGAAGGTCGCCTCGACAATGAGCGGTCCGCTCAGCAGCGGCAGCACGTGCAGGCGCAGCAGGCGCGGCAGCGGCGTGCCGAGGGCCTGCGCAACCTGCACGTGATCGCGCGTTCGCAGACTCAGCGTCTGCGCGCGCGCGAGTCGCGCGAAGCCGACCCAGCCGACCACGCTCAGCGCGATCACGAGGTTGTCGATGCCCGGCCCGAGTATTCCGGCCAGCGCGATCGCGAGCAGGATGCCGGGAAACGCCAGGAAGACGTCGATCACGCGCACCACGAACAGGTCGACCAGGCCGCCATACCACCCGGCCAGCACACCGATCAGGGTCCCGACGGCCGCCGCCAGTGCGACCACCACCAGCGTCACCCCCAGCGACAGCCGCGCGCCGACCAGCACGCGTGCCAGCAGCGGCCGGCCGAGATCGTCGCGCCCCATGGGCACATGCCAGGAAGGCGGCGCGAGAATCCGCTCCAGGGCGATGCGGTTCGCTTCCGCCTCCAGCCCCGGTGCGGCCAGCGCCGCGAGGCCCCACAGCGCGACGACCACCATCGCCGCGCGCGTGCCGCGCCTCACCGCGCACCGCCGATGCGCGGATCGAGCCAGGCGCAGAGCAGATCGGTCAGGGTGTTGACGAGGACATAAGCGAGCGCGATGACCAGCACGCAGGCCTGTACGACCGGGTAATCGCGACGATGAATCGAATCGACCACGAGCAGCCCGAGACCCGGCCAGCCGAACACGGTCTCGGTGATCACCGCCCCGCCGAGCAGCGCGCCCAGCTGCAGCCCGAGCGTGGTTACGATCGGCAACGCCGCGTTGCGCAGCGCGTGGACGAGTACGACGCGTCGCTCGTCGAGTCCGCGCGCGCGCGCCGCCAGCACGTAGGGTTCGCCGAGGACGTCGATCATCGCCGCGCGGCTCATGCGGGCGATGATCGCGGCGAGCGAGGTGCCGAGCGTGAGCGCCGGCAGCACCAGGGCTCGCGCGCCGTCCGCACCGCCGATGGGAAACCAGCCGAGCAGCACCGCGAAGACCAGCATCAGCAGCGGCCCCAGGACGAAGTTCGGTATCGACATGCCGAGCACCGCGAGCGCACTGGTCACTCCGTCCCAGGCACGCCCCCGGGCCAGCGCCGCGAGCACCCCCAGCGGCAGGCCGATCGCGATGGCCACGCCCAGGCCGGCGAGCGCGAGCACCGTCGTCATGCGTAAGCGTTCGGCGACCAGCGCCGCGACGGGGCGGCCGCTGGCAAGCGAGGTGCCGAGATCCCCGCGCGCGAGGCCTTCGACGAACGCAAACCACTGCGTGGCAAGCGGACGGTCGAGACCGAGCGCCTGGCGCAGGGCAGCGCGATCGCCAGCCGTCGCGTACTCGCCGAGCATGACCTCGACCGGGTCCCCGGGGACCAGGTGGAGCAGCAGGAACACGAGGAAGGTGACGCCGGCGACGACCACCGCGGCACTCGCCAGGCGGGCGGTGAATAGGGGCAGGGCTGCGTACACGGCGCGCACTGTAGCAGAGGGACCCGGCAGCGTCGCCGGACGCCGTTCCGTGAACCCGGCCGCCATTCCGAGTCGTCGATGTCCGTATCCACGGGGCGCGGTGTATCATCGCGCCCATGCCGCGCTACGAGTTCGACCAGGAAGACGCCCGCGACGACTGGGTCGATGGCAGCACGCGGTTGCTCAGCCTGGTCGTGCGCAGCACGGGGCTGGTGCTGCTCGCCGTCGGTTTCGTCGTCGCGCTGATGGTGATTGCGAGCGCGTGGTCGCTCTACGAGGATCCGGCGCGCATCGAAGCCTTCGCGCGCGAGGTCGAGCGCGGTTCCAACCTCGACCTGACGCTCTCGGGGCGCGCCGCGGCCGGACGCGCCGAGCTCGAGACGGCGCGGGGCGCTGCCGACGACCAGCCGCGCGCAGCGCGGCCGGATGATAGCGACCCGGCGACCAGCTTCCGCTTCTCCTACTTCATCGCCTGGGCGATCGCGATTCTGCTGTTGCTGCTGATCGGCCGCCTGGCCATCGCCGCCGTGCGTACCGGCGGTGAACTCGCGCTCTACGACGTCAAGGTCGGCAAGCTGGCGCGTGCCCTGCTGCGCGAGCGCACGCGGGCCGCCTGAGCGGCAGAAACGCGTTCAACCGGCGTCGCCGCCGCGCATGGTGCTGTCGGCATCAGCCTGGCGGACCGCCGGCGCGGGCGGTGCGTGGCAGTCGGCGGCCAGCGCCACGGCTCGCGAGTAGAGTTCGCCGTAGTAGTTCTTCGAACTCGAGCGCATGACCGGCATGAGTCCGATCTTGTAGGACGCCATCATCAGTCCCATGCCATCCTTGAGGCCGTCACCGAACATGAGATCCATGCGGATGTTGGCGTTCAGCACCTGGTCGTAGGCGCCCCACAGCCGCGGCGCGGAGAATGGTCCGCCACCCGCCAGCACGTCGAGCACCACGTGCCCTTTTTGGGAGTGGTAGCCGAGCGCGGCGAAGCCATCACCCTCGTAGTAGCTGAACTGCTGACCGCCGCAGTTCTTCGGCATGGTGTAGTCGTAACGGTCGATGAAGCTCGCGGTGTACTCGCTCGGCATCGACAGGCCGCGCGTGCGCACGCGATGATGCTCGCCGCTGGCGCGCACCGTCGCGGCGACGTCCATGATTTGTTCGACTTCGCCGATCGGCTCGGAGACGAAGCGCTTGCCGCTCACACTGAGGTACTCGCGGCCGTCGTCGGTGCGGGTGCGGGTGCCGATGATCTCGATCGTCGGCACCACTGCCTGGGTGCCGTCGTTGAGCGTGCCGTCCTCGGCCATGGCGACGTCACCGAGCAGCGTGGCGGCAAACATCAGCAGCGGGGCAAGCCGGCGCCGCTCGTCGCGACAGGTCAGCTCCCGCTTGCGACGATCTTCGAGCAGGTCGAAGCCATTGCTGAATGCGTACGCCTTGAGACGCTGGAACACGCCCGGTTCACTGCGATCGAGGCCGCGCCGGTGAACCAGCGTGCGCACGCCGTTGATGAAGCACGGGTGAACCGTGGTCAGCTGGCTCAATGGCGCGGTCCCGCGCGCGCGGCAGATAGCGGCGGAGAAGCGGCCGAGCAGCGGGCCGCGCGCGGCCTCCGTGGCGGGGACGACAGGGCGTCCGGTCGACGGGCGTGACGCGGTGCTGGTTGGCATGGGAACTCCTCCGGCCCGGCGCGCGGGCACGTCGAATACGGGCGAAAACGGCTGTGCTTTGTGTCGGCCGCCCGCCCGCCAACTTTATGACGCAATTCACAAATTGACGGAGTCTCGCGGTTCGCGCCGCGGCGGGCGGGCCGCTCAGTCGCGGATGTCGACCGGCGTACCCACGCGAACGGCGTCGAACAGCTCGATGACGTCGGCGTTGCGCATGCGGATGCAGCCGCGCGAGCCGGGCCGGCCGAGTGCCGTGGTGTCGGGCGTGCCGTGGATATAGATGTAGCGCGCCCGGGTGTCGCAGCGGCCGCCGGCATTGCGGCCCGGTTCACAGCCCGACAGCCACAGGATGCGGGTCAGGATCCAGTCGCGATCGGGCGCGGCAGCGGCCAGCGCCGGTGTCCAGACCTCGCCAGTCGGACGGCGGCCGACGAAGACCGTGTCCGGCGCGCTGCCGGCACCGATCTTTTCGGCGATTTCGTGGCGTCCGCGCGGCGTGCACTCGCTGTCCATGACCTCGCCCGGGCCGTTGCGCGCCGTGGATACGGCGTAGACGCGCGGCGCGCCGACGGCCGGGATGGCGCGCAGCTGCTGGCGCGCGAGATCGATTTCGATGTGCTCAATCTTCGCCACGAGGCGTCTTCCTGGTGGTCTCGGCAAGGGCATCGAAACTGCCCGCGCCGTCGGTGCTGTAGCCGGCGATGTCGCTGCGGGTGACGACGAGCTGGTCTTCGAACCACAGCGGTACGTAGGGCAGATCGTACAGCAGATGCTCCTCCAGCGCGTGGTAGGCAGCGATGCGCGCGGCGCGCTCAGCGGTCCGTTCGGCCTGCTCGATGAGGCGATCGGCGCGCGCGCTCGCGTAGCGTCCGCGATTGGCACCGGTCGGTGGCACGGAGGCGCTGTGGAAAGCGTGGCGGAAGATATCGGGCAGGCGCAGCCCGACCCAGGACAGGCCATAGAGCTGGAAACGGCCGTGGGTCACATCACCGTAGAACGTGCCCCAGTCGTAGCTCTGGATGTCCAGCGTAATACCGACCGCGGCGAGCTGGCTCTGCAGGATGGTGGCGAGCCGCAGGCGGAACGGATCGCTCGAGGTCTTATAGGTGAGACGCACCCCGGCGCCGAAACCCGCCGCGTCGAGCAGGCGACGCGCGGCGTCGCGATCGTGCCCGGGTGCGGCGAGCCCGGCGGCGCCCGCCCAGTGCTCGGGCGGGAAAACCGCCTGCGCGAGCCGTGCGGTACCGCTGAACACGTGGCGTACGATCGCCTCGCGATCGAGGGCATGCGCGATGGCCTGGCGCAGTGCGCGCCGGCCGGTGATCGGGTCGGCAAGGTTGAAACCGAGGTAGCTGAACGTGGTGCCCGCGACCTGCTGTCCGACCAGGCCGGGCCGAGCGGCCAGCCAGCGGAAGAGTTCGGGTGACAGGTTGCCCTGCACGATGTCGAGTTCACCGCTGATGATCTTCATCGCCCGCACGCTCGGATCGCGCACTGTCACGAACACCACGCGCTGGTCGTCGCGCCGTCGCCGCAGCGTGACACTGCCATCGTCACGCCAGGCCACACGGGTAAACGCACCCGACCCGCGCCGCCACGCATCGCGGCCGTCGTCGGCAGCCAGGTCGGCCGCGGCGAGCACGCCCACGACCAGCGTGCCGGGGAACAGCGGATCAGCTGCGCTGAGGACGAAATCGAGGGAGCGTGCATCGATGACTTCGATGCGTGCGATGTTCGCCAGCGAACCGCGGTGGGGCGATGCCCGCGCCGGGTCAAGCACCGAGCGGTACGTCGCGGCGACGTCGGCTGCCGTGACCGGGCTGCCGTCGTCGAAGCGCGCCCCGGCGACGAGCGAGAATCGGTAGCGGCGCGGCGCCAGGCGTTCCCAGGTGGTCAGGTCGGCGACCGGCCTGGCGGCGCCGTCGAAGTCGACCGGCGCGCGATGCAGCAGGCGTACCAGGCGATACGACACCGCATCGCTCGCGTAACGCGGATCGAGCGTGACCGGCTCGGTCGGCAGGCCGACACGCAACGCCGGCAACGCCGGCTGCTCACCGCCGGCGCCCAGCGCGAACGCCATCAGCAGACCGGAACACAGTGCTCGCGCGAGGCGGTGAGCGCGGTGGCACCAAGCGCCGGCGGAGCCGCGGTGCCCCACTCGGCCGCGCTCGTTCACCCGCGCGTGAACAGCGACAACGACTCGACGTGCGCGGTGTGCGGAAACATGTCGAGGATGCCGGTCTCGGCCAGTCGGTAGCCGTGGCGGGCCACCAGTACGCCGGCATCGCGCGCGAACGTCACCGGATTGCACGAGACGTAGACGATACGCTCGATGCCGGAGAAATCGAGTCCCGCGACGACCGCCGCGGCGCCGGCCCGTGGCGGGTCGAGGAGCAGGTGCGACGGGCGGCCCAGTTCGAGCGAGGCGACCGCCTCGTCCGACGACAGGTCGCAGACCGTGAACTCGCAGTTCTCCAAGCCATTGCCGAGCGCGTTGGCGCGGGCCCGCTCGACCAGGGCGGCTGCGCCCTCGACCCCGACGACCCGTCCCGCACGCCGTGCGAGCGGCAGCGTGAAGTTGCCGATACCGCAGAACAGATCCGCCACGCGCGCATGGCCATCGGGCGCCAGGTGATGCAACGCGCGCGCAACCATCTGCTCGTTGATCGCGGCGTTGACCTGGGTGAAGTCGGCCGGTTCGAAGCACAGCGTGGCGTCGTCGACGCGGTAGCGCAACGGCGTCGCCGGCGGTGACAGCGGTGTGATCGTGTCGAGCCCACCGCTCTGCAGATGGACCTCGATACCGCTGTCGCGCGCGAAGTCGGACAGTGCGGCGCGATCGTCGTCGTTCAGCGGCGCGAGGTGACGCACCACGATCGCGGCGACATCGTCGCTGCAGGCGATCTCGATCTGCGGCACGCGATCGGACACGGACAGGCCGTCGAGCAAGCCGCGCAGCGCGGGCAATTCGCGCGCAACGCGCGGATCGAGTATGTCGCAGCTCCGACAATCGGTGACATAGGGCGAGGCGCGCTCGCGAAACCCGACGACCACGCCGCCCTTCTTCGCGACGTGCTTGGCGCCGAGCCGCGCCTTGCGCCGGTAACCCCATTGCGGGCCACGAACGGGTGCGGCGATGCGAGCCGGTTCGACCTGGCCATGGTGCGCCAGCAGTTCGAGCAACACCGCCTGCTTGTGTTCGAGCTGGTAGTCCTCGTCGATGTGCTGCAGGCTGCAACCACCGCACACGCCGAAGTGGGCGCATTGCGGCGTGATGCGGCGCGGCGAGGCGCGCAGAACCTCGAGCGTCTCGGCCTCGTCGAAACGCCCATGCCGCCGGGTCACGCGCGCGACGACCTGCTCACCCGGCAGCGCGCCGTGCACGAAGACCGTCTTGCCGTCGCTACGGCCGACACCCCGCCCCTCGTGGGAGAGACTGTCGATGTCGAGCGTCACCGGCTCGCGCCGGCGCGGGCGGCTCACCGCGTGCCCCTCATGTCGTGCCCGCGACGTCCCAGGCAGCGAGGAAGGCCTGCAGGTGCGCGGCCTCGGAGGCCTGCAGGAATTCGCGCACCCGCGCGTACTCGGCGGCGAGTGCCCCTTCGCCGAGCGTGCCGCGCAGGTGCTCGAAGCGCAGGTAGACGAGCCAGGTGTTGAGCACGTCGGTTTCACAGTAGTCGCGGATGCCTTTGAGATTGCCGGCACAGAATTCGTCCCAGACCGCAGCACCGCTCATGCCCATCTTGCCGGGGAAGCCCAGCAGGCTGGCCATCTGGTCCAGCGGCACGAAAGCGCGCGGCTGGTAGGCGGCGAGCACGTCCATGAGATCGATATGGCGCCAGTGGAAACGGCCGAGATAGTTGTTGTAGCGAAAACTGCGGTCATCGTCGCCGGTATCCCAGTAACGTGGCGCGCTGATACCGTGCAGCAGGGCGCGATAGTGCAGCACCGGCAGGTCGAAACCGCTGCCGTTCCACGACACGAGTGTCGGCGTATAGCGTTCGATACCTTCGAAGAAACGTCGCAGCAGCTCGGCCTCGTCGGCCGACTCCTCGCCCAGCGACCACACGTTGAAGCGCTCGCCTTCGCGGAACACCGCGGAAATGGCGACCACCCGCTGCAGGTGGTGACGCAGGAAGTCGCTGCTGCCGCCGGTCTCCTGCAGACGCTTGGAGAACATCACCTCGGCGACACCGGCATCGTCGAGATCGCCCAGATCCCACAGCCGGCGCGCGCCGGCGACGTCGGGAACGGTCTCGATATCGAAAACAAATACGTTCATCGCAGCCGGTACCGCTTCATTCGGGAAAGACGCCGGTGGAGAGATAGCGATCGCCGCGGTCGCAGACGATGGTGACGATGACGGCCTGTTCCACGCCGGCAGCGACGCGCAGCGCGGCGACCAGCGCACCACCAGAAGACACGCCGGCGAAGATGCCCTCCTCGGCGCCGAGACGGCGCGTCATCGCTTCGGCCTCCTCCTGGCTCACGTCGATGATACGGTCGACTGCGGAGGCATCGTAGATTTTCGGCAGGTAGGCCTCGGGCCAGCGACGGATGCCCGGGATGCGTGCGCCGTCGGCGGGTTGCACACCGACGATCTCGATGTCCGGATTGCGGCTCTTGAGGTAGCGCGAGGTGCCCATGATGGTGCCGGTCGTTCCCATCGAGGCAACGAAATGGGTTACCCGCCCGTGCGTGTCGCGCCAGATTTCGGGGCCGGTGTCGCCGTAGTGGGCGAGCGGGTTGTCGGGATTGGCAAACTGGTCGAGCACCACGCCCTCACCGCGCGCGGCCATCGCCTGGGCGAGGTCGCGCGCGCCCTCCATGCCGTCTTCCGGCGAGACCAGTACCAGTTCGGCGCCGTAGGCCTTCATCGTCGCGCGCCGCTCGCTCGACATGTTCTCCGGCATGATCAGGACCATGCGGTAGCCCTTCATGGCCGCAACCATGGCGAGCGCGATGCCGGTGTTGCCGCTCGTCGCCTCGATGAGGGTATCGCCGGGGCGGATGTCGCCGCGTGCCTCGGCCTGGCGAATCATGCTGAGCGCGGGACGATCCTTGACCGACCCGGCCGGGTTATTGCCTTCGAGCTTGGCGAGAATGACATTGCTCGTCTCGCCCGGGATACGTTGCAGGCGCACCAGCGGCGTGTTGCCGACGAAATCTTCGAGCGTCGGCCAGCTCGTGGTGCTGTGCTCCTCGTCCATGGCCGGTGTCCTGTGTTGTCGCGGATCAGCCGGCGCCGCGCGGCCGGCGGCAGGGCGCCGCGGTCGCGCCGCAAAGCCGCTCAGAAATGATAGCCGAGCTGCAGTACGTGGAAGTTGATGCCGGGATTGTCGTCGCCGAGTCCCGCGTTGGAGAGGTGCTGGAAACGATAAACGAGCTCGTAGCGCCCCCCCGCGCCGAAACGCGCGCCGGCGCCGAAGTGGCTGCCGAACGCGAACGGGATGTCGAAGTCCTTGTTGCCGATGCCGTCTTCGGTGTGCCCATGCACACCGAGACCCAGTTCGAGGAACGGCGCGAGGCCGACCTGGCTCGGATCGCGCTGCCAGCGCAGCACCGGGGTAAGACCGAAATCGACCAGGTCGTCCTCGCCGGTGCGCCCGGGCTCACCGTCCCAGTAGGTGACGGACAACTCGAGGTAGCTCGCCACGCTCCAGTCGCCGGTACGCCACCAGCTGCCGCCGAGGTTCCAGCGCACGGCACCGCCGTAGCGCTCGGCATCCTCGTCACTCTCCGTCATGCCGCCTTCGAGCAGGACCGTGTCGACCGCGCCGGCGGGCGCGGCCAGGAGTAACGCGCCGATCACGGCGACCGCCCGCAGAGCGGCGAGAACATTCGCAGTCATGAGTCAAGTACTACCGGATGGTTGCACAGGCCGGCTAGGCTAGCGACTAAGGAAGCTCTGCACAAGTGGCTGCGCCGCCTGCTGGCGGCCTTGCACGGCGTCCGGCGATGCTCGTTTCGCGCACACGAGCCGCGCTCATCGCACGCTGCGCCGAACGGCATCCGTCCTTACCTCAATCGCGGCGCTCCGCGCGCGGCTCGAGCGGCATGCTGAGCACGTAGGCATCCTCGCGGCCGTCGATCGCCGGGTAGTAATCGTGGCGTGTTCCGACGTGCTTGAAACCGAGCGTTTCGTAGAGGCCGCGCGCGACCTCGTTCGACGGCCGGACTTCGAGAAACGCGACGCGTGCGCCATGGCCGCAGGCGGTTTCGAGCAGGTGCCGCATCAGCGCCCGCGCATGCCCCTGACCGCGCGCATCCGGGTCGATGCAGATGTTCAGGATATGACTCTCGCCCGCTGCCACGGACATGATGCCGTAACCGGCCAGGCGCTCGCCGGCGTCGAGCACCCAGCAGCAATACCCCACGCGCAGGCAGTCGGAGAAAATCGTGGCCGACCAGGGGAAATCGTAGGAGCGATTCTCGATCGCGAGCACGCCGGCGATGTCCTCGTCGCCCATCGGGCGGATGTTGAGCGAGTCCGGGCGCAGCACGGCGCTCATGCGTCCCCCGCCGCATCGAGTACGCGCTTCGCGCGTTGCAGGTCGACCCAGGCCTTGCGCTTCTCGCCAGGGGAACGCAGCAGGTAGGCCGGGTGGTAGGTAACGACGACCGGAATGCCGCTATCGGCGTAGACGTAGTCCTGCCCGCGCATGCGGCCGATCGGCGTATCCACGCCGAGCAGATTCTGCGCCGCGACGCGCCCTACAGCGAGGATCACGCGCGGTGCGACGAGCGCGATCTGGCGGCGCAGGAAGCTGCTGCAGGCAACCACCTCCGCCGGCTGCGGATCGCGGTTGTTGGGCGGCCGGCACTTGAGGATGTTGGCGATGTAGACGCTGTCGCGCGCCAACCCGATGGCAGCCAGCATGGCATTGAGCAATTGCCCCGCGCGGCCGACGAACGGTTCTCCGCGGCGATCCTCTTCGGCACCCGGCGCTTCGCCGATGACCAGGCAGCGCGCTTCGGCGGCACCTGCGCCGAAGACCGTCTGCGTGCGCGTTTCGGCCAGCGCACAGGCGGTACAGGCGGCGACCTCGCGCGCCAGCGCCGCGAGTGCGGTAGCGGCGTCCCCGCTCGACGCCGGGGCGCGCGCCGGTACCGCATCCGCCACCGGCGCGACGCTCACATCCGCGACCGCGACCGCGTCGCGACGCACCCACACGTCGACGCCCATCGCCTCGAGCAGGGCGTGACGGCGCGCATCGAGGACGGGCTCCATCGGCTGACTCACCTCGCGACGCGCTCAGCCTTCGTCGCTGTTCGCCGCCCGCGCTTCGCGGCGCTCGGCCTTGCGCCGGCGGCGCTGCCACCAGGTCTGGACGATGCCGGAGACGGCGTAGGAGCCGAACATCACCAGCAGCACGCTGGCCGGTTCCAGCGAGATGAGCACGAACACCAGCACCACCGCGAGCACGGAGACGAACGGCACGCGCCCGCGCAGATCGAAATCCTTGAAGCTGTAGTAGCGCACGTTACTGACCATCAGCAGTGCCGCGGCGACCGTCACCAGCAGATTGGCACTGAGCAGCAGCAGGCCGTCGCCGAGTTCGAAATGGTGCCCGACCCAGACCATCGCTGCGACCAGCGCGGCGGCGGAAGGGCTCGGCAGGCCCTGGAAATAACGCTTATCGGCATTGCCGACCTGCGTGTTGAAACGCGCCAGGCGCAGCGCCGCGCCCGCCGTGTAGACGAATGCCGCCAGCCAGCCCAGCTTGCCGAGCCCCTGCAGCGACCATTCGTAGATGACCAGGGCCGGCGCCAGGCCGAAGGAGACCATGTCGGCGAGGCTGTCGTACTGGGCGCCGAAATCGCTCTGCGTGTTGGTCATGCGCGCAATGCGGCCGTCCATGCCGTCGAGCACCATGGCGACGAAGATAGCCACGGCGGCCGCCTCGAAGCGATCGTTGATCGCCGCGACGATGCCGTAGAAGCCGGCGAACAGCGCGCCGGTCGTAAACAGATTGGGCAGCAGGTAGATGCCGGCGCGGCGGCGTGGCGTCGTCACGGCAGCGGTCTTGCGCGGCTCGCCCCGCGTCTCGGAATGCACGACTCGCATGAACGCCTCCTCGCGCTTGAACGTGACCACCGCGGCAGGTGGCGGTTCCACGTGCGCAGTTGCTGCAGGGTCGGCGGGAACGGCGGGTCCGCGCTCATCGGCGCCGCCGCGCTGCCGCGTCTCGTGCAGGGCATGTCTATGGTACTGCGCGCAGCATGCGGTGCAAGCCGCGCGCGCCTCAGCCCGCCTCTTCCACCTGCTCGACCGCGCTCACCGGCTGTTCGTGGATGAGTGTCATCAAGACGCTGCATGCACCGACGACGCGGCTGCCGCTCTCCACCTCGATGCGCGTCGGCTGGCCGCAATAGATCGTCAGCGTGGCGCCGAAGGGGACGAAACCGATACGCCGGCCGTGGCCGATACGCTCGCCCGGCTGGTAGGCGACGTGCAACGGGCCACGCAGCGCGCCGCGCGCGATCTCGAGCACGACCTCGTCGCCTTCGTCGGTACGCACCAGGTAGGCGATGCGCGGTTCGGGCTGGGTCGGCCACGGCGAGGGGTGCCGCGGCTGCGACCACTGCTCGATGATCTTGCCCTCGATCGGACTGAACAGGCTGTGCACGTCGGTCAGCCCCATGCGCACCGTGACGCACTCGGCATCGCGGCCACACCATGGATCGAAGGTGGTCCCGGCCGCGATCACGCGGCCGTCGGCCGGCGCGACGAGCGCCAGCGGCAGCGATGGCGAGTTGCGGTGCGGGTCGCGGTAGAACCACGCGACGCCCGCGACCGCGGGCACGCCGACCAGCAGGGCGGGCGTCCCGTACAGGCCGACCGCCAGCGCGGCCAGCGCGAGCGCAACGACGAACACCGTGCGTCCCTCGGTCGCGATCGGCGGATGCTTGGTCGATGGAACCCGCGGCATCCCGTCGCTACCCGGCCTCAGGCACCCGGTGCCCGCGGCGAATCAGTTCTTGCTCTTGTCGACCAGCTTGTTGGCGCCGATCCACGGCATCATGCCGCGCAGACGCTCGCCGACTTCCTCGATCTGATGCGTCTGTGCAATGCGGCGCTTGGCCTTGAGCACGGCGACACCGGTACGATTCTCGCCAATCCACTCGCGCGCGAATTCGCCGTTCTGGATCTCCGCCAGCACGCGCTTCATCTCGGCCTTGGTCTCGTCGTTGACGATACGCGGCCCGCGCGTGAAATCACCGTACTCGGCGGTGTTGGAGATCGAGTAGCGCATGTTCGCGATGCCGCCCTCGTAGATCAGGTCGACGATCAGCTTGACCTCGTGCAGGCATTCGAAATAGGCCATCTCGGGCGCGTAGCCCGCCTCTACCAGGGTCTCGAAGCCGGCCTGGATGAGCGCGGTCATACCACCGCAGAGCACCGTCTGCTCTCCGAACAGGTCGGTCTCGGTCTCCTCCTGGAAGGACGTTTCGATGACGCCGGCGCGGGCGCCGCCGTTGGCCGAGGCATATGACAGCGCGATGTCCTTGGCCTGGCCGGACGCGTCCTGGTAGATCGCGATCAGGCTCGGCACGCCGCCGCCCTGCTGGTAGGTCGAGCGCACCAGGTGGCCCGGCCCCTTGGGCGCGATCATGATGACGTCGAGATCGGCCCGCGGCACGATCTGGCCGAAGTGGATATTGAAGCCATGAGCGAAGGCGAGCGCCGCACCCTGCTTGATGTTGGGTTCGATCTCGTTCGCGTAGAGATCGGCCTGGTGCTCGTCCGGCGCCAGGATCATGACGAGATCGGCGCGCGCGGTGGCATCGGCGATGGCAGCGACCGCAAGCCCCGCACCCTCGGCCTTCTGCCACGAACCCGAGCCCGGGCGCAGCCCGACCACGACTTCGACGCCCGAGTCCTTGAGGTTGTTGGCGTGCGCGTGTCCCTGCGAGCCGTAGCCGATGATCGCGACCTTGCGCGCCTGTATCAAGGAAAGGTCGGCGTCTTTGTCGTAATAGATGTTCAGTGCCATCGTCGTCAGTCCTGTGAGTTTCTGTCTGTTGCGGGGTATCGGTGGTCGGCGGCAGGCGCCGCCATGCGCGGGCGCGGCGATGCCACGCCGACGATCAAGCCTTCAGCGCCTTGCTGCCCTTGAGCAGGCCGAGCACGCCGGAGCGGGCGAGCTCCATGACGTGGCGCACGCCGGCCGCCTCGATGAAGTCGTCGAGACGCTGGCGCGAGCCGGTCAGCTCGATCGTGTAGCTGACCTCGGTGATATCGACGATGGTGCCGCCGAAGATGTCCGCGAGGCGCTTGAACTCGGCACGCTGCTCGACGTTGGCCGTACGCAGTTTGACCAGCATCAGCTCACGCTCGATGTGCGGTCCCTCGTTGAGGTCGACGAGCTTGATCACGTCGACGAGCTTGTTCAGCTGCTTGGTGATCTGTTCGACGATCTCGGGCGAACCGTTGGTCACCAGCGTCATCCGCGAAACGGTCGGATCCTCGGTCGGCGCGACGGCGAGCGACTCGATGTTATAGGCACGCGCGGAGAACAGGCCCGACACGCGCGACAGCGCGCCGGAGGCGTTCTCCATCAGTATCGAGATGGTGTGGCGCTCGTTCATGCGAGCTCGCGATCGTTAGGCGCGAGATGCATCTCGTGCTGCCCCTTGCCGGCGGCGATCATGGGATAGACGTTCTCCGACTGGTCGGTGATGAAATCCATCAGCACGAGGCGGTCCTTGAGTGCGAAGGCCTCGGCGAACGCGGCGTCGACGTCGCCCGGCTTCTCGATACGCATGCCGACGTGACCGAAGGCTTCGGCCATCTTCACGAAGTCCGGCAGTGCGTCCATGTAGGAGTGCGAGTAACGGCGGTCGTAGAAGAACTCCTGCCACTGGCGCACCATGCCCATGTAGCGGTTGTTCAACGAGACGATCTTGATCGGCAGCCCGTACTGCAGCGCGGTGGAGAGCTCCTGCACGCACATCACGAAACTCGCTTCGCCGGTGACGCAGGCGACCTGCGCATCGGGGAACGCGAGCTGCACCCCGATCGCGGCCGGCAGACCGAAGCCCATGGTGCCGAGACCGCCGGAGTTGATCCAGCGCCGCGGCTGGTCGAAGGGATAGAACTGCGCCGCCCACATCTGGTGCTGCCCGACGTCGGAGGTGACGTAGGCATCACCGTTGGTGGCGCGATAGAGCGACTGGATGACGGCCTGTGGCTTGATGCGGTCGCTGTCGCGGTCGTAGCGCAGGCAGTCGAGCTTGCGCCATTCGACGATCTGCTGCCACCAGGGATCGCCCGAGCGATCGGTCGGCCGATGGTCGCTGGCCTCGATGATCTCGATGAGATCCTCGAGCACGTTCGACACGCTGCCGACGATCGGCACGTCGACCGGGACGTTCTTCGAAATCGACGCCGGGTCGATGTCGATATGCACGATCTTGGCGTCGGGGCAGAACTTCTCGAGGTCGCCGGTGACGCGATCGTCGAAGCGTGCGCCGATGGCGACGAGCACGTCACAGTGGTGCATCGCCATGTTGGCCTCGTAGGTGCCGTGCATGCCGAGCATGCCGACGAACTGGGGATCGGTGCCGGGGAAGGCGCCGAGCCCCATCAACGTGTTCGTGACCGGGTAGCCGAGCAGGTGCGCGAAGCGCGTCAGCTGCGGCGCGGCATTGTCGAGCACCACGCCGCCGCCGGTGTAGATCATAGGCTTGCGGGCCGAGAGGATCAGCTGCGCGGCGCGCTTGATCTGTCCGGGATGTCCCTTCACCGTCGGCCGGTAGGAACGCATCTCGACGCTTTCCGGGTAGTGATACTCGGCCACTTCGGCGGTGACGTCCTTGGGGATGTCGACCACGACCGGGCCGGGGCGGCCGGTCGACGCGACGTAGAACGCCTTCTTCACGGTCTCGGCGAGGTCTTCCACACGTTCGACGAGGAAATTATGCTTCACGCACGGCCGCGTGATCCCGATGCAGTCGACCTCCTGGAAGGCGTCGTTGCCAATCAGCGCGGTCGCGACCTGGCCGGTGAACACCACCAACGGAATGGAATCCATGTAGGCGGTGGCGATGCCGGTGACGCAGTTGGTCGCACCGGGCCCGGAGGTGACCAGCACCACGCCCGGTTTGCCGGTCGCGCGGGCATAGCCGTCGGCGGCATGCGTAGCGCCCTGCTCGTGGCGTACGAGAATGTGCTTGACCTTGTCCTGCTTGAAGATCTCGTCGTAGATATGCAGCACGGCACCGCCGGGATAGCCGAAGACGTACTCGACGCCTTCGTCCGCCAGTGCCCGAACGAAGATTTCTGCGCCACGCAGCCGTTCAGTCACGTCACTCACCACTAAGCTTGTTGTAAAGGGTTTCCGCCCCGGCAGGCACGCCCTGTGCGCAGCCGCCGTTGAACCTGCATGGCCGGAAGCCGGGTACGAGCGGACGCCTGTCGCGTGCCTTTGAGGTGTGTGCGAATCGGACGGCCCGTCGCGGGTGGCCGCCTGCGCGCATCCACCGCGCGGGGGACCGGGCACGTTACTGTCAATCCCCGGACCGGTCAAGGGAGCGCGAGCGCCCGTGCCGGGCCCGCCGCGACGGTGCCGCGCCAGCCTGCTACGAGCGCCGCCGGCTTGCAGCCCCCGGCCGATGTGACCAGAATGCACGCGCCGTGCGCGCGGCCCCCGGCGCCTAGTCGGAGGAGGTCGCGTCCAGCACGCTTCCCGCCCCATTCCGGACCGCACGACAGCCCATGAGAATCTCCAACCTGCTCGTTCCCACCCTCCGCGAAGCACCGGCCGACGCCGAGGTCGTCAGCCACCGGCTGATGCTGCGTGCCGGCATGGTGCGCCAGCTCGCGTCCGGCATCTACACCTGGCTGCCGCTGGGGCTGCGCGTGTTGCGCAAGGTCGAAGCCATCGTGCGCGAGGAGATGAACCGGGCCGGCGCGCAGGAACTGTTGATGTCGGGCGTGCAGCCGGCCGAGCTGTGGGTCGAATCGGGCCGCTGGGATGCCTACGGACCGGAACTGCTGCGCTTCGAGGACCGTCATCAGCGCGGTTTCTGCCTGGGCCCGACGCACGAGGAGATCATTACCGACCTGATTCGCGGCGAGCTGCGCAGCTACAAGCAACTGCCCGCCAACTTCTACCAGATCCAGACCAAGTTCCGCGACGAGATCCGGCCGCGCTTCGGCATCATGCGCGCGCGCGAGTTCCTCATGAAGGACGCTTATTCCTTCCATCTCGACCAGGAGTCGCTCGAAGCCACCTACCAGGACATGTACCGCGCCTACTCGCGGATGTTCGATCGCATCGGCCTGGGCTACCGCGCGGTGCTCGCCGACACCGGCAACATCGGCGGTTCGACCTCGCACGAGTTTCACGTGCTGGCCGACTCCGGGGAGGATCTCATCGCGTTCAGCTCGAGCGGCGACTACGCGGCCAATGTCGAGATGGTGCCCTGCCCGCCGCCGGCCGCTGCACGGCCCGCGCCGGCAGCGGCGCTCGAGCGGGTGGCAACGCCCAAGCAGCACACCATCGAGGAAATCTCGGGCTTTCTCGGCGTGACCCCGGCGCAATGCGTCAAAACGCTGGTCGTCGCCGGTGCCGACGGCGGGCTGGTCGCCCTCGCGCTGCGTGGCGACCACGAGCTCAACGCCGTCAAGGCCGCGGCGCACGCCCTGGTTGCCACGCCGCTGCGCTTCGCCAAGGCCGAAGAGATTGCCGCCGCGGTCGGCTGCGGTCCGGGATCGCTGGGTCCGCTCGATCTGCCCTTCCCGCTCGTCGTCGACCATGCCGCCGCGCAGCTCGCCGATTTCGTCTGCGGCGCCAACGAGGCCGGTTTCCACCTGCGCGGCGTCAACTGGGAGCGCGACGGCACCGAGCCGCTCACCGCGGACCTGCGCAACGCGACGGTCGGCGAAGCGAGCCCGGCCGGCGCCGGCACACTCGATATCAAGCGCGGCATCGAGGTCGGCCACATCTTCCAGCTCGGCACCAAGTACAGCGAGGCGATGAAGGCGCGCGTGCTCGACCAGCTCGGCAACTCGGTGACCATGCTGATGGGCTGCTACGGCATCGGCGTATCGCGCATCGTCGCGGCGGCCATCGAGCAGAACCACGACGAACGCGGCATCATCTGGCCGGCCTCGATCGCGCCGTTCGAATGCGCCATCGCGCCGATCAACATGCACAAGTCCGAGCGTCTGCGCGAGGCAGCCGAAGCGCTCTACGCCGAACTCACGGATGCGGGTTTCGACGTGCTGCTGCATGACGGGCGCGAGCGCCCCGGGGTGATGTTCGCCGATCTCGACCTGGTCGGCATACCGCACCGCTTCGTGCTCAGCGATCGCGGTCTCGATGCGGACGCGCTGGAGTACAAGGCGCGCACCGCGAGCGACAGCGAGGAGATTCCGCGCGGGGACGCGGTCGCCTTCCTGCGCGCGCAGCTCGGGCGCGCCTGAGCAAGTTTGCCGCCCGCCACGCGCGGCGGCGACCGCGCTCAACGCACCTCGAAACCGGGGCCGGGGTCCTCGGCGCACACCGCGCTGGTCACCGCGCTGACTTGCGCGCGCGGCGGGCCCTCGGCGAGCCAGCTCGCGAACGCGGCAAGCGCCTCGGGGCTGCCACTGGCGACGGCCTCGACGCTGCCGTCGGCGAGGTTCCTGACCCAGCCGCACAGGCCCAGGGCGCGCGCCTGCTCGCGGGCCGAAGCGCGGAAGAACACGCCCTGTACGCGGCCGCTGACGCGATAGCGCCGGCAGGCGGTGGGTGTCGCGTCGTTCATGCCGCCCCGTCCCGCGCCGCGACCGGTGCCGCGCGCGCCGCCGCCCCGGCATTCAGATACAGGTCCGCGAGCGCCGCCTCGAGCCGCTGGTGGGCGAATTCGTCGAGCTCGGCCAGCGTTGCGTGCAGCGCCGCGTCGGCCGGGTCCGCGTTCATCATCGACACACTCCGCGCGGGTGCGAAGCTCGGCGCGATGCTGAGCAGGTCGCGCAGCGTGAGGCGGTGCAGGTCACCCATCACCACCCACAGGAAGTTGTCGTTGCGGCAGATCCAGCCGGCTTCGTCGAGCGTGGCGAGCGCGCGGTTGATCGCGGCGTAGCCGAAATCGGGCTCGGCGCGCAGCAGCTCCTTCTCCGACATGCCCTGCCCTGCCTGCTGCGCCTCGAACAGGCGGAAGAGCACGCGGTAGGCACAGAACATCGGATCGTTGCCGAGCGCATGCGCGCGGCGCCGCCGGCTGACGCGGAAGGTGGTCAGGCACTGGGTGATCTCCGCGCCGAGCAAAACCACCACCCATGACAGGTAAATCCACAGCAGGAAGATCGGCAGCGTCGCGAACGTCCCGTAGATCGCCTGCTGGGCCGGAAAGTGCGTCACGTAGAGGGCGAAGCCGCGCTTGGCCAGCTCGAACAACACGCTGGCCACGATGCCGCCGGCCAGGGCATGCCGGAACGGTACCGGGCGATAGGGAATCAGTTTGAAGAAGAGCACGAAGGCGAGCGTCGTCGCGAACAGCGGCGACCACGCGAGCAGGGTCGTGCGCAGGCTGCCGACGACCCCGCTGCCGCCCAGCAGCGGCAGGGAGACGACGTAGGACGTCGCCACCATGCCGGCACCGATCAGCACCGGCCCCAGGGTCAGCACCGCCCAGTAGACGAGGAAACGGGTCATCATCGGGCGGCGACGTTGCACGCCCCAGATCACGTTGAACGTCGACTCGATGGTCGACATCATCGCGAGCACGGTCGCCAGCAACACGATGATGCCGGCCGCGCGCAGGCCACGCGCCTTGTCGGCGAAATCGAGCAGGTAGGCACGGACCTGGTCGCCGAGCGCCGGCACGAAGTTCTGGAACACGAAGCGCTCGATCCCGTCACGCCAATCCTGGAAAGCAGGAAAGGCCGACAGCGTGATGAACACCACCGTGAGCAGCGGCACCAGTGCCAGCAGCGAGGTGTAGGCAAGCGACGCGGCGGCGCGCAGGCATCGATCCTGCTCGAAACGCGCGGCCAGGTAGCGTACGAACTCGACCGCCCGGCGCGCGCGCTCGAAGGTGTCGGCGACGGGCGTGTCGCCGTCCCGGTGACCGCTCACGACGACCGTCCCCGGCCGCACGGGCGCTGAGCGGCGGCCGGCGGCGCGCTACCATAGCGCCCGCTGCAACCTCCCCGTACGCACTGCGGAGCCTCGTTCATGGATATCACTATCTACCACAACCCGCGTTGTTCCAAGTCGCGCGCGACGCTCGAGCGCATCCGCGCGCGCGGCATCGAACCGGACATCATCGAGTATCTCGTCACGCCGCCCGACGCGGCCACGCTCGCGCGCCTGCTCGAGCAACTCGGCCTGCGCGCGCGCGAGCTGGCACGCACCGGCGAAGCCGCCTGGAGCGAGGCCGGGCTCGACGCGGCCAGCGACGACGCCGCGATCGTCGCCGCGATGACCGCCCACCCCATTCTGATCGAGCGACCGATCGTCGTCGCCGGCGAACGTGCGGTACTCGGCCGCCCGCCCGAAAACGTGGACGCGCTGCTCGATGCCTGAAATCCTCGTGCTCTATTACAGCCGCGGCGGCCATACTGCCGCGCTCGCCGCCGAGATCCGCCAGGGCATCACCGCCGAACCCGGTGTCGGCGCGCGCATGCGCACCGTGCCGCCGCTCGGCGCGCGCGGCGACGACATCCCCGCCGAGGGTCCGCCCTACGTCGACAAGGACGACCTGCGGGAGTGTGCCGGGCTCGCGCTCGGCTCACCGACGCGCTTCGGCAACATGGCTGCCCCCCTCAAGGCCTTCATCGACACCACGTCCGACCTGTGGCTGTCGGGGTCGCTGATCGGCAAGCCGGCCGCCGTGTTCACCTCGACCAGCAGCCTGCATGGCGGGCAGGAGACGACGTTGCTCAGCATGATGCTGCCGCTGCTGCATCACGGCATGCTGCTGCTCGGTGTGCCCTACAGCGAGGCCGCGCTGCTCGCCACCACCAGCGGTGGCACCCCCTACGGCGCCAGCCATCTCGCCGGCGCCGACAACGAACGCGACATCAGCGACCACGAGCGGCGCATCGCGCGCGCGCTCGGTCGGCGTCTCGCGCAGACCGTGCTGCGCCTGCGCTAGCAGCCACGCCGCTCGAGCACCTCGCGCACGAACGGCACGGTCAGCGCGCGATGCCGCTGCAGGGACGCGCTGTCCAGACGGTCGAGCAGGGCGACCAGCGCCGCCATGTCGCGCCGCTCGCGGCGCAGGATGAACTCGAGCACGGCGTCCGGCAACTCGAGCCCGCGCTGGCGGGCCAACGCGACGAGCGCCGCGGCCTTGTCGGCATCGTCGAGCTCGCGCAATTGGAAGACCAGGCTCGCGGCGAGACGCGAGGCGAGGTCGCCGAGCACGATCGGGCAGGCCGCCGGCGCGCGCGCGCCGCTCCACAGCAGGCGCCCGCCCGCAGCCTGCAGCGCGTTGTAGAGATGGAACAGGCGCTGCTCCCAGGACGCCTCGCCGGCACAGGCGTCGAGATCGTCGAGGGCGATCGCTTCAAGCGTATCGAGACCGTCGAGAATCGCCGGCCCCGCCTCGCGCAGATCGGCCAGCGGCAGGTACATCGCGCGCGCGCCGCGCTCGGACGCGGCGCGCACCGCCGCCTGCAGCAAGTGTGACTTGCCGCTTGCCGGCGCCCCCCAGAGGTAGATCACCTGCGGCCCGGCGCCCGCGCTCCAGCGTTGCAACGCGGCCAACGCCGCCGCCTGGGGGCCGGCGAAGTAGTCGGCGAACTCGTGGCGCGTCGCGCTGAACAGATCCAGCGTGAGCTGGGCGTCGACCGGTGACGGCCGGCCCTCGGAATGCTTCATGCCCGATGCGCTCCGCCTCAGCCGTAGAGGTTGCTGGCCAGGTACTCGTCGCGCGAATGGCGCAACAGCACCACGATGACCGCGGCGACCGGCAGGGCGAGCAGAATGCCGAAGAAACCGAACAACTGGCCGCCCGCCATGACGGCGAAAATCACCGCAACGGGATGCAGGCCGATGCGATCGCCGACCAGCAGCGGTGAGAGGACCATGCCTTCGAGCACCTGGCCGAGGCCGAAGACCGCGGCGACGAACACGAGATGGATGACATCCTGGAACTGCAGGAACGCGGCGATGCCGGCGACCACGATGCCGACGATCACGCCGAGGTATGGCACGAAGCTCACGAGGCCCGCGAGCATGCCGATGAAGAAGGCGAGGTCGAGTCCGACCAGCCACAGCCCGACGGTATAGACCAGCGCCAGCGCCGCCATCACCGTGAGCTGGCCGCGCAGGAACTCGGCCAGGACCTGGTCGATTTCATGGGCGAGCTTGGACACCGTCGGTTCGATACGCTTGGGCAGCAGCGCCCGCACCGCGGCGACCAGGTGATCCCAGTCGCGCAGCAGGTAGAACGTCACCACCGGGATCAACAGCAGGTAGGTGATCCAGCCGAGCACGAGCGCACCGGAACGGCTGATCTGATCAATCACGCGACCGGCCAGCGAGCCGACCTGCCGCCAGTGCTCGACGATGGCCTTGCGCACGCCTTCGACATCGAACTCCAGCAATTCGACGCCGAGGAGTTCGGACACCGCCGGTGCCAGGCTCTGCTGCATCCATTCGAGCAACTGCGGCACCGCGTTGAGCAGGGCCACCGCCTGGCGCTGCAGCAACGGCACCAGTACGAGCACGCCGACGATACCGGCGAGCATCATGGCCACGAACACCACCATCACGCCGGGCGTCCGGCCGAGCCCCGCCGCCTCGAGACGGTCGACCAGCGGATCGCCGAGATAGGCGAGTAGCGCGCTGACCAGGAAGGGCGTCAGCACCGGCGCCAGCAGCCAGGTCAGCCAGCCAGCCAGCACCACGCAGGACAGGACCAGCCATTTCTGCGAATCGGTCAAGGCGGGCGCGCTCACGTTGCGCCCTCCGCGGCGCTCACGGCGACCGGGCGCAGGGCGCCGGATGCGGCCACGGCGACGCTTCGAGCGGACTTCACGGCAGCAGCCGGTAGGCGTCCGGCAGCGGCAGGGGCATCAGCACGCGGCCGAAAGCGATCGTCTGGGCGAGGCCGGCGCGGCCACCGCGCGCACTGATTTCGATGTGCACGCGATCAGCCTCGACGCCGCGCACGAACAGGCCGGTGACCGTGTCCAGCCCGTCGAGATAGGTCACGACGCGCGCGTAGTCGGCGGCGCTGCCGAGCCCTTCGATATCGATCGCGAACGATTCGGCGCTACCCAGCAGGCCCGGGTCGGCGTAACGGCTCGCGAGGGTATCGGCGAGCCGATCGGCCGCACCTTCGAGCATCAGCGCGGCGATGTCGCCTTGGTCGTGCCAGTTCGAGGCGTCGGCACCTACCTGCATGCGCCAGTTCGACTCCCACAGGCCCGGCGCGCTCTCGCGCAGGTAGCCGACCAGCACGCCGGTGGTGCCGTAGCGCGTCGCGAGGGCCAGCGCGGTCGTCGCGATGCCGTTCCAGTCGCCCGCATGAGCGAGGTGCCGGGTCTCTTCGATGTCCATCAGCGGCAGCAGCAGCGGGATACCGCGCTGCGCCGCCCGCGTGAGCAGTGCCTCGGCGCGCCGCCCTGGCTCGTCGCCGCCGAGCACGCTGCGCTGCCCGGCCTCGTCGATGATGATGAAAGCGACCGTATCGGGACGCTGGCGACCCCACAAGGGAATGCCGAGCGCGTTCAGTTCCGCAACCAGGGCCGGCTCGTCGAACTCGGCCTCGAGCAACAGCCCCGGCCCCTCCGGGTGCGGCGCGTAGGCATACTTGAACATCAGCTTGGACGCCTGGCCGAGTAGCGCGTCGACTCCCTCGCGGGCGGCGGCGCGGCGATCGCCGGTGAGCTTGACCAGCACCGCGGCGAGCGCGGCGCGGGCGCCGCGGGCCAGTTCGCCCGGCGAGCGATCGGTGACCTCGACCTCGGCGCTGTACAGGTTCGACAGGTCGCGCGCGAGCGCGCCCGGTGTGGCGATGACCAGCGCGAGGATCGCGGCAAGACAGATGCCGCTCAGGGTTCGGGAGCTCGTCGCCGCAGCGCGCTCGGATTTGTGCATGCCCACGTTGCGTCCTGAAATCGTCGATGGCGAAGGAAACCTGCCACGGCGCAGTATGCACGCAAGTGTGGCTCGATTGTCACGACCGGTGACCACCTCGCGCCGCGCGGCGGCGCGTGTCGGTGCGCGGCGTTCGCGGGCGCCACCGGCCGGGGACCGCCGTCGCGGCGCGACGGCACGCTATGCCAATCGTCGAAATCAAGTCAAGGACGTCCGCGCGCTGCCCGCGGGCGCCGCCGGCACTCATGCGGCAGCGCCTTCGGTGTAAACTGCGCCCCCCGCGGCACACCGCCCGGCGTGCCCGATGCGCCTACCACGGAGAGCTCCCGCCATGAGCAATGACCAAGCCAAAGGCCTTTCCTACCGCGATGCCGGGGTCGACATCGAGCGTGGCGAGGAGCTCGTGCGGCGCATCAAGCCGGGTGCGGCCGCGACCTCGCGGGCCGGTGTGATGGGCGGCCTGGGCGGCTTTGGTGGCCTGTTCGATCTCGCCGCTTGCGGATACCGCGACCCGGTGCTGGTCTCCTCCACCGACGGCGTGGGCACCAAGCTGCTGCTCGCCATCGAATGCGGGCAGCACGACACCATCGGCGTCGACCTCGTCGCGATGTGCGTCAACGACGTCGTCGTCCAGGGCGCCGAACCGCTGTTCTTCCTCGACTACTTCGCCACCGGCGCGCTCGCCCTCGACACCGCCGAAGCGGTCGTCAACGGCGTCGCCGCAGGCTGCCGCGCGGCCGGTGCCGCGCTGCTCGGCGGCGAGACCGCGGAGATGCCCGGCATGTACCCGGCCGGCCATTACGATCTCGCCGGCTTCTGCGTCGGCGTGGTCGAACGCGCGCGGATCGTCGACGGCAGCGCGGTGGCCAGCGGCGATGTCGTTCTCGGCCTCGCCTCGAGCGGCGTGCACTCGAACGGCTACTCACTGGTGCGACGCGTGCTCGAAGCGGGCGGCGCCGGCCTCGGCGACGTGCTGGACACCGACCCCGACCGCCGCACCCTGGGCGAAGTCCTGCTCGCGCCGACGCGCATCTACGTCAAGCCGCTGCTCGCCGCGCTCGCCGCCCACGACATCCATGCCATGGCCCACATCACCGGCGGCGGTCTGACCGAGAACCTGCCGCGGGTATTGCCGGCCGGCCTCGCCGCGCAGATCGATCTCGACGCCTGGTCCCTGCCGCCGGCATTCGCCTGGTTGCGTGAGGCCGGAGGCATTGCCGACACCGAGATGCTGCGCACCTTCAACTGCGGCATCGGCATGACGGTGGTCGTTCCCGCGACCGCGGCCGACGCCGTCAGCGAAACCCTGACCGCCGCGGGCGAGACCGTCCACCGTATCGGCACCATCAGCGCCGGCGCCGGCGACGGCGTCGTCTATCGCGGCACCCTTTAGCGGATGACGCACGCGGGCCCGGCCGCCGGACGGCGAACCGCTCGCGGACCCCTTACTCAGTCGTCGCGTGACACGCGCTGCTCGATGGCGGCGAGGAAGCCGCGCAGGATCTGACTCTCCGAGTGCAGCAGCCCGGCGCGGTTGAACAGGCGCTGCAGGCGCCGCTCGAGCAGCTTGGGCTGCGCCGGGTCGTAGTAGCCGACCGCTTCCATCACCGCCAGCGTGTGCGCTCGCAGGCCCTCCAGCTCGGCCGCCGCAGCAGGCGGATCGCGTCCCTCGCGCAGCGCGCCCGCCGCCGGCGCCCCGGCGACATGGGCGAGACGCAGTTCGTAGGCGCAGATCTGCACCGCCTGGGCGAGGTTGAGCGAACGGAACGTCGGGCTGGTCGGGATATGGATCGCGCGCTGGCAACGGTCGAGCTCTTCGTTGGTCAGCCCGGAGCGCTCGCGGCCGAACACGATGGCGGCCTCGTCGCCGTCGGCCGCGATCGCCGCCGCCGCCTCGCGCGGACTCTGCGCCGGCCAGTCGATGTGGCGCTCGCGCGCGGTCGTGCCGTAGACCATGCGCACGCCGGCCAGCGCGTCTTCGAGACGCTCATGCACCTTCGCGCGCGCCAGGATGTCGTCGGCGCCGGCGGCGCGCGCGGTCGCCTCGGCGCTGGGGAAGCGCGCCGGCGCGACCAGGTGCAGTGCGGACAGCCCCATCACCTTCATGGCCCGCGCGGTCGCGCCGATATTGCCCGGATGCGTGGTGCCGACGAGCACGATGCGCACGTGGTCCAGCGCTGCCGCTGCGGACTCGGTGTTGCTGTTCACGATGGCCGCGTTCCTCCGCTGTTCGGGCTCGCCGGGCGCGGCAGTTTACACCGTGGCGCGCCTCGGCCCCCCGGTAGCCATCTCCGGCCTGCTAGAATCGCGCGCAGCACACACCTCAACCGGGCCCTCCATGCACCCTATGCTCAACATCGCCGTGCGCGCCGCACGGCGGGCCGGCACCATCATCTCGCGCGGACAGAACCGGCTGCATGAGCTCAAGATCGATCGCAAGGGGCACCAGGACTATGTTTCGCAGATCGATCGCGAGGCCGAAGCGGTCATCATCGAGACGCTGCTCGGCGCCTACCCGGGTCACGCGGTGCTCGCCGAGGAATCCGGCGGACGCGGCGAATCGGAGTTCGAGTGGGTCGTCGACCCGCTCGACGGGACCCTGAATTACCTGCATGGCTACCCGCAGTTCGCCGTTTCCATCGCACTCCGGATCCGCGGCCGACTCGACCAGGCGGTCATCTACGATCCGGTCCGCGACGAGATGTTCACCGCCTCGCGCGGTGCCGGCGCGCAGCTCAACGGCCACCGCATCCGCGTCGGACGCTGCCAGCACCTCGACAACGCCCTGCTCGCGACCGGCTTCCCGGTACGCCGCGCCGAACAGCTCAAGGATTACATCCCGTCGTTCGCCGCCATGCTCTCGCAGTGCGCCGACGTGCGCCGCGCCGGTGCCGCTGCGCTCGACCTCGCACACGTCGCCTGCGGCCGTCTCGACGGCTTCTGGGAGTTCGGTCTCAAGCCCTGGGACATCGCGGCCGGCGCGCTCGTCGTGCTCGAATCGGGCGGCCTGGTCGGTGACCCGCAGGGCGGCGAGACGCATCTCGCCTGCGGACACGTGGTCGCGGCCAATCCCAAGCTCTATCGCCAGGTTCTCGGCGTGCTCTCGCAGCACCGCACGCCGATGAAACGACCGGGTGCCGACGCCGGCTGAGGTCGGCGCTGCCAGGGCAACACGATGAGCCAGGTCTCCATCATCCTCCCGGCCCGCAACGAGGCGCGCAATCTCGAGAAGCTGCTGCCGGAGATCCGGCGCCATCAGCCCGATGCCGAGATCCTCGTCGTCAACGACGGCAGCACCGATGACACCGCGGCGGTCTGTGCGCGCTTCGCGGTGCGCTGCGTGCATCATCCCTACAGCATGGGCAACGGCGCGGCGGTGAAAACCGGCGCACGCCAGGCCAGCCACGACGTACTGGTGTTTCTCGACGCCGACGGCCAGCACGACCCGGCGGTCATCACGAGCCTCGTCGCCAAGCTCGACGAAGGTTACGAAATGGCGGTCGGCGCGCGCACCTGGGGCAGCCACGCCTCGCCGCAGCGCCTCGCCGCGAACTGGATCTACAACCACCTCGCGAGCTACATGGCTGGCCACCGCATCGCCGACCTGACCTCGGGTTTCCGCGCCGTGCGCGCACGGCATTTCCGCCGCTTCCTGTATCTCTACCCGAACGGCTTCTCCTACCCGACGACCTGCACCATGGCGTTCTTCCGCTCCGGCCTGCCGGTCGCCTACGTGCCGATCGCGGCGCGCAGCCGCAGCGGCAAGAGCCACATCCGCCTGCTCGAGGACGGCGTGCGCTTTTTCATGATCATCCTCAAGGTCGGCACGCTGTTCTCGCCCATGCGCCTGTTCCTGCCGGTCAGCCTGGCCCTGTTCACGACCGGCGCGCTCTACTACCTCTATACCTTCATCAACTTCCACCGCTTCACCAACATGTCGGCGGTGGTGTTCCTGTCGGCCGTGCTGACCTTCCTCATCGGCATCCTGGCCGAGCTGGTCTCGGCGCTGCACTACAAGGAAGCCGACGCCGAGCGGCGCCTGGTGCGGCGCGAGGACGAGTCCGACGCGCCGGGCGACTGAGAGCGGCCTGCCGCGCGGGCTCAGGAGGGCCCGTGCCGCAACCGGCGCAGACGGCGGTACTCGGGGCGATTACTGATCGGGTAATGCCAGGGTCGCGCATCGAGGTAATCCTCCGCCATGGCGCGCGCTTCGGCTTCCCTGCCGACGGCCATGAGGACTTCCATCAGGCGGATACGTCCGGCCCGAGCATACGGCCACTCGTCCGTCAGCTCGGAGAGGATGCGGATCGCCGCGTCGCGATCGCCGAGGATATTGGTGTAGTACACGGCCAGCCATTCGAGCGTCTTGCGGCGGCGCACCGGGGCAAGGTCTTCGTCAGCGAGCAGGGTTTCGGCGAGGCGGAAGACGACGTCCGGGTGCGGCTTGCAAGTCGCCGTGATCTGGCAGTAAACGATCGAGTGAAAGACCTCCACGCGCTGCCGGTCGCGCGGGTCGTCGAGGACGTCGGCAAGATGCCGCTCGGCGCGCTCTTTGGCATCCGTGTTGAGCGCCTGGTTGATCAACGACGCCTTGGCGACGTAAGGCTTGTACACGGGTTCGAGCGTCGTCGAGCGTTCGACCGCGGCCA
>Ga0180436_10000191_pt1 | contig 65379 bp, 60 predicted proteins | sample SS_ome_2_FD_132434 | JGI IMG/M metagenome (GOLD analysis project Ga0180436, IMG submission 132434) | Hypersaline lake sediment archaeal communities from the Salton Sea, California, USA - SS_3_S_2 metaG | ecosystem: Environmental > Aquatic > Non-marine Saline and Alkaline > Hypersaline >...
TCTCGGTATTTGCCCCTGAAAATATCGCCTCGAATCAACATCTGGTAGCCTCCGACTTCAATTTCAGACTGTTTTAGTCCACCCTGTTCAGCCGTATCTGGAAAGAGATCAATGACCTTTACCACCCAATCGGCATCGGAGCCTGTGGTGGATACAAAGAGTTCCACCTCAATGGGACCGGCCAGTGTAAGTTCTTCTTCAATTTCCTCACCGGTATAGACCAGTACATCTGTACGGGTAGAGGCAAAGCGCTGATCCTCCGAGAGGTATTGTCCGTTATAAAAAGAACGTGCACTCAGGAAAGGAGCCGTATAGGGAACCGGTTTAGCCGGATCGCTGATATATTCATCAAAGGTATCAGATGGGTCCCCGGGAGAAGTCCAGGAGAGTATTCCATCCTGATCCAGCCAGATCTGTTTCTCTGCAACATTCTCCGGAGGCCAGCTCTCGTAAGCTCTCCACTGGTCGGTGCCTGTTTCAAAAACCCAGGCCTCCGGCAGATCCATTTCGCCTGTTCCCTTCAGGTAGTGGGTGAAAAAAGCGTATTCAATCTCATGCATATAGAAATACTTATCCTCCTCCTTGAATGGGATCAGGCTTGGATTGTTGTGGTCAGGTGAACTCCAGCCCCCATGGGTCCAGGGACCCATCACAAGGTGGTTGGTGGCTTTTGGATTGTTGCGTTCAATGGTTTTATAGGTGTGAAGGGCACCTGAAAGATCCTCGCCATCGTACCAGCCACCTACGGTTAATACAGCTGGAGAAATATCATGCAGGTGAGGCAGGGTACTTCTGGATTGCCAGAAATCATCATAATCGGGATGTTCAGTGAACTGATTCCAGAAATCGATGCTTCCATGAAGGTACAGGTCATTGGCATTTTTAATGGGTCCCATGTCCAGGAAAAAATGGTAGGCATCCCCTGAGGTATAGCTTGGACGTGTTCCCCAACGGGTTGTGGGTTCCGGCCGTTCCTGTCCGAAAACCTGGAAGAAGTTGAAACTGAGCGGCAAGGTCAGGGCCCCGTTGTGATGCATGTCGTCCCATAGAAACCAATCTGAGATAGGGGCCTGAGGACTGGTGCAGACCATGGCCGGATGGGCATTGATGGATCCCATTACGGTATAGAATCCGGGGTAAGAAACACCATACATGCCCACTTTCCCGTTGTTATTATCGATGTTCTTAATTAACCACTCCACGGTATCCCAGGTATCGGTGGTTTCGTCCACATCCTTCTCATTCTTGTAGGACTGAAGCACCGGCCGCATATTCACGAACTCTCCTTCTGACATAAATTTCCCCCTCACATCCTGGAAGACAAAAATATACTTGTCAGCTTCCAGCTTTGCGTTAGATGAGAGCCGACCTCGCATCCGGTCCCCGTATGGACCAATGGAGTAGGGGGTTCGCTGCATCAGGATGGGATAACTTACCGATTTATCTTTCGGGGTATAAACAATTGTGTAAAGCCTGATGCCATCCCGCATCTCTATCTGATATTCCGCCTTATCATAATTCTCAGCAAGCTTGCTTTGCCCCAGTCCTCTTAGAGGTAACATGGTGATAAGTATGAGAAGCAGAATAGAAATATGTCTGTTCATAATTCTTCTATTAAAGATTTAGCTGCCTAAGATAGATAATTAAGACTTTTCCAGCAGTGCCATGGCAATATACTCCCACTCTTCTTCCAGAGAGAGTTCCGGCAATTTTCGCCCTGCATTTCGGTACCAGTAACCTGCATTTCCAAGATCACCCTCCACCCGGTGAAGATAGGCATGAACCCACGATCCATCGCTGGATGGATCGTTCTGGGCTATCCTGTGAGCACTGGCCCAATCTCCTGACGCTTCCAGCAGCAGGGATTGCAGCAGAAGAGGGATGTCGTCGGGAAAAGAGCCGCTTTCTTTCCAGTTCAGTACTTGTTCAAAGGAGATCATCTTTTATCTTTTATATGATAAAGTTAAAAAAAGGCTGCCTCAAAATCATCATGAGACAGCCTTTAATATTTAATGAGGAATCTGAGTCCTGCTTCTTAAAGTGAATAAGGTTTCCTGTAATCGTAGTGGAGCAGGGCTGCAGCTTCTCCGTCTGCATCATCCACAAATGTTTGAGTGGCCGGATCCCATTGGATCGGACGCCCAAGTTCACATGCAATATTGCCCAGGGTACAAACCGTACATGAGCTGTGCCCAATCTCCACCGGTACGATGGGATCTACACGATTTCTGACGGCATCGATGAAATTCTGATGGTGTGAGCCTTTGGATTCATAGGGCACATCACTGTCTCCACCTTCGGCCTTCGGGGGCATCAATGAATCATCAGAAGCCTGGTAATGTCCCCTGGAAACTTCAATCCAACCCTTGTCACCCAGAAACTTCACACCTTTGGTCATCTGTTCATTAAAGGGCTCGGAGCTGAGAACTACACCATTCTGGTATTTGAAATTCATGAATTCACTGCCATCACCAATGGGTGCAGCCTCGACCGGACCGCTTCCATCCATTCCAAGACCCCACTGGGCAATATCAAACATGTGGGCTCCCCAGTCGGTTGTAAATCCACCTCCCATTTCTTTGTACCAGCGCCATCCGCCCCAGAATTCTTCATCTTTTGCAGGATTGAGGCTGATAGGCGGGTTCAGCTCTTTGTTGTAATGAATATCTCCCGAAAGAGGTCCAAGCCACAGATCCCAGTTCAGATCTTCGGGCACTTCTTCCACGGGTAAGTTGTAAGGAATGGGAGGTGCTCCCACATAGGCGTTCACAATTTCAATCTTACCAAGAGATCCGTTTTGAACGAGGTTTACAGCATGCTGGAAATTGGGGTCTGAGCGCTGCTGGCTTCCAATACCCACTATCCTGTTGGTACTGCGGACTGTTTTGACCAGTTCCTGACCCTCTTTGATGGTGAAGGTCATAGGCTTCTCCAGGTAGACATCTTTCCCGGCCTTGCAGGCTGCAATAGCCACCAGGGCATGCCAGTGGTCCGGGATGGCTACCACTACGGCATCAATATCCTTTCTTGCAAGCAATTCTCCGTATTCCTCATAGGTAGTTACATCAACACTCTGCTCTGCCTTGGCGTAATACTCATTTACTTTGTTCTCAAAGCGGGTACGCTTTCTACCGTATACATCACAACCAGCTACCACTTTAACGCCTTCAATATTGATAAATGCGTTTAGCAGGAACATGGCCTGACGGCCCAGTCCGATAAAGCCAATGGTAATTTCACTACTGGCCGCGGCTGGTTTTACACAGGACGACAGCGAAGGGATCATGGCTAAACCTGCCATTCCTGTAGCAGTGGTCCCGATAAACCTTCTTCTTGAATAACTTTGGGGATGTTTCTTTTTCATAAAATCTGCTTTCTTTATAATAATTTCATATTCAACAGGTTCAAAAATAGCAAGTATCTGCTTTAGCCCAAGAACAATCCCCTGATTTTTCTTAACAAAAAACAAAACCTCTTGTCTCTTTTTATGAGCCTTGTTAAGAACAGAGTTCTTTTTTTATATTTACATAAACATTACGTACATGACCGACTCTTTTCAGTTTTTTTCCCTTCCCAAGATTATTTTTGGCACAGGGAAGCGAAGTGAACTGGCCGATGAAGTGAACTCAAGGGGCAAGCGGGTCTTGCTTCTCACCGGATCGTCTTCTATTCATAATTCCGGACACGGCGATGAGATTATCACCTCACTGAAGGCTGCTAAGCTTGAGCTGGAACACGAGGTTATTGCTCATGAACCATCTCCTTCTCTAATTGATAAAATTGTAGAGCGATACAGACCCGGGGGGATCCAGGTGGTGGTTGCCGTTGGTGGTGGAAGCGTCATGGATTCCGGCAAAGCAGTTTCCGCTATGATCCCGGTAGAAGGTAGTATCCGATCTTACCTTGAAGGGGTGGGCGACAGGGAGCATCCCGGTCATAAGATCCCCTTTATTGCCATGCCTACCACTTCGGGTACAGGAAGTGAAATGACTAAAAATGCGGTGATTTCTGAAGTTGGGGAAGCGGGATTCAAGAAATCTCTTCGGCATGAAAACTTTATTCCCGAACTGGCGATAATTGATCCTGAAATGATGCTCTCCTGTCCGGCTAAACTAACAGCAGCTTCCGGGATGGATGCATTCTCACAGTTACTGGAATCCTATCTTTCCACTAAAGCAAATGCCATGACCGATGCGCTGGCTTTGCAGGGATTGAAGCAGATTAAGAAATACCTGCTCAGGGCATTTCTGGAGGGTGAACAGAACATAGAAGCTCGTTACGGAATGGCACTTGCTGCAATGTTTTCGGGTATTACCCTGGCGCACGCAGGGCTTGGCCTGGTGCATGGTTTTGCTTCGCCGCTCGGAGGATTCTACGACATTCCACACGGGGTGGCCTGTGGTTCTTTGATGGCACCTGTTTTTGCTACAACCATAGACAATTTGCAGGATCAGCCCGAGCATCCTGCCATAAAAAAATTGATTATCGTCAGCAAGGTTTTCGCAGATTTTAAATACAAAACGGATCTGGAATATCTTCAGGCATTCAAGGAAAAGCTAATTCACATCACCAATCTTCTGGAGGTGCCATTGCTGTCAGACTATGGATTAAATGAGGAAGGTATCCAGAAGGTTGTGGATTGCACCTCCCATAAGAATCATCCCGCAAAACTGACAAAGGAACAACTGGCAATTGCTTTGAGAGCCAGAATCTGATTATTCTTCAATGCTAAGAGATTTCACCTGCTCTTGTTCTATGCAGAAGTAGTATTCATAGATGTGTTTCTCCTCCAGGGTATTGAAAGCTGAACCGGAAACAGCCCTGGTAAAATCATGGACCTTCCATACATCTTCATTTATAAATGGATTAAGTGCAGGATTGTAGTTTATGGTGGTGCCATCCTTGTAAAACTTAATCGGATCCTCAGCATGATCCTCCATCTGGACTATCAGGCTGTCGTAATAAAAGGAGAAATATTTAAATCCATCAAGACAATCGCAACTGATGGAGTAAAAATCGTCGGATACTCCCGGTTGGATCCAATCGGCATTGCTGAAGTCAGAGGAATATGGCAATACGTAGATAGGGATTGTAGTTTCATTCTTGATGGAAATCCATGATTGACTTTCATTGGCACAACCTGCCATGATAATCAATGCTAAAATCCAAATAAATCCCCTCATATTCAATTATTTAGGTATCTCAATCCCCGTATTTGACAAGAATAACTTGATGGCTATGGCCAGGAGGATAATCCCAAAGAATTTCCTTAATATATGCAGGCCGTTCGGTCCAAGAATTCGTTCAAAAAAGGTTGTGAGCCGGAGGACAAGATAGACAATTATCATATTTAATGAAAGTGCGATCAAAATATTTATGAAGTGATACTCAGCACGTAGGGAAAGAAGAGTGGTGATGGAGCCTGCTCCCGCGATCAACGGAAAGGCAATTGGGACAATGGCACCACTGCCTCCGGATTCGTGTTTGAAGAGCTGAATTCCCAGGACCATCTCAAGCCCCATCAAAAGGAGAATGATAGAACCGGCAATGGCGAAGGAGGAGATATCCACTCCAAAAATTCCTAGTAAAGGTTCACCGATAAAGAGAAATAACAGCATGATGGCATAGGCCACAAGGCTTGTTTTTCCCGGGTACATTGCCCCGGTTTTGGCCTTAATATCCAGGATAATGGGAATCGAGCCCAGGATATCAATGACGGCAAAGAGCACCATAAATGTGGCCAGGATTTCCAGTAGACTTAGATGCATTTTCGTTCAATCTTTAGTTAGGCCTGCAAAGATTGGATTTTCTACTGAAAAAGAGAGAAAAACAGCTGTAAAGCATGCATTTTCTTTTACACTAGCTTTTAGTCTTAATGGTACATCCGATGGCCTTGGTAGTGGCCGGGTCCGGACTGGAACCTGAGATCAGGGCTGCAATGGCCAGTTCCAGGTATCTGCTGGTTACAAGTGCAGCGTTCATGGCATTGTCATCTATGGCTCCAATATAAGCTACCTTGAATTCCCCTCCTTTATTATGAAGAAGAAAAATATGAGGTGTCCTTGTCGCCCCATAGGCCTTATAGACCTCCTGTGTTTCGTCTTTTAAATAGGGGAAGGGGTAGTCTTCTTCTTCGGCCCTTTTCTTCATTTTATCTAGGGTGTCGTCCGGAGAAATCACCTCGTCGTTCGGATTAATGGCAAGAACGGGAAATCCCTGGCTTGCATAGGATTGGTGCAATGCAATGATCCTTTGCTCGTAAGCTTTTGCAAAGGGGCAGGGATTGCATGTAAAAATAACAATCACACCTTTCTCATCGCTGTAGTCTGAAAGCGATACGATGGTTCCATCCACATTTTTCAGGGAAAATTCAACTGCCTTATCGCCCGGTTTCAGTCCGGCATTCAACATCAGAACAGCTATCAGGGTCAATACCGAAGTAAGAATCGCTTTTTTCATCTTATTGCTTAATTAGTGATACATGATTAAATAACTCATCCCGGCTTAACTCCTTTTCAAGGAATACCCTTTTTTCTCTGTTATAAATCAGGGTGGCGGGGATTGCCCCCGACCAGGCAGGGTCCACATCGTCAATCCAGGAATTGTAGTCAAGATCTGTCATAAGTAGGACCTCAGCGCTTATCTCTTTCTCATTCAGGAAGGGGATAACTCTTGTGTCAATCTGCTTTGGAAAATCCAGGCTTACCAGAAATACCTTAAGCTTACCGGAAGCGGATTGCCGGTGCAGCTCTTCAAAGTATCCTATCTCTTTTACACATGGAGAACACCAGGTAGCCCAGAAATTCACCACATAGGTGGTGTCGTTGAAATTCTGTATAATGGTTTCAAGGCCTTCCCTGTCAATTTCCTTAATGGCCTGACCCTTGCTCTGACTGACGCTCAGCATGCAACATAGTATAAATGCAGTACTGTATCTCATCGTGCATTAAACATTTGAGGAGCTTATATTGTTTACTAAGTTATAAGTTAAAATCATTAACAATTAAGCATTAGCCCATGTCTTTTACTCTGGAAATTGGAGCAGCAGCACCGGAATTTCGGCTTCCTGCCACGGATGGCAACAGCTATGGACTGTCAGATTTTAAGGAGGATTACCTGGTGATCTTCTTTACCTGCAACCATTGTCCCTATGTGATCGGATCTGATGAAGTTACCCGGGCGAGCGCAATGAAGTTTACTTCGGAGGGAGTCAGGTTTATCGGAATAAACTCCAACAGTGCCACAAGCTATCAGGAAGATGATTTTCCGCATATGGTAAGTCGCATGGAAGAGCAAAACTTCCCATGGCTCTATCTTTATGATGAAAGTCAGGAAGTGGCGCTGTCCTATGGAGCACTGAGAACGCCACACTTCTATGTTTTTAACCGGGAAAGAAAATTAGTTTACACCGGAAGGGGAGTGGACCAACCCAGGGATTCCAGTAAGATTACCATAAACGACCTGGACAGGACCCTGGAGGAGCTTCTGGACGGCAGGCCGGTATCTGTGCCTGTGACCAATCCCATTGGGTGTAACGTAAAGTGGGAGGGGAAGGAAAAACACTGGATGCCTGCAGATGCCTGCGACCTGATCTGATCAGGCGGTATAGACGCGACGAATCTGTTTTTTACCCAGGTGTATCCTGCTTTTAACGGTACCGATTGGAATATCCATCTGCTGGGCGATCTCCTTGTAGGAATAACCGGACAGGAACATCTTTATGGGTTTTTCATAATTACCCGGCAACATATCGATAATTTCATGCAATTCTTTCTTCACGAGCTGATCATAAGGCGCACCGTCGCTTCCATTTGATGGTGTAGCATAATTATTAAGTTCTTCGCTATCATGACTTAGCTGGCGGTAATGACTGCTTCTCAGGTAGTTGATATAGGTGTTTTTCAGGATGGTATAGAGCCAGGCCCGTATGTGATCATTGTTGTGAAGTCTGTTGCGATTTTTCAGCGCTTTGAAACTGGTTTCCTGTACGAGGTCGAGGGCATCCTCCCGGTCCTCAGTAAGTTGCAGGGCATAATAAAAGAGTTGCTCCTGCAGTTGAACCAGATCATACATGAAATAGTCCGGATCGAAATTATTTTCCCCGGTTTTCATCGACTGAGCAACTTAGTTTGCAGTAAATTACGAAATTAAACCATATGAATCAACTTGCTTATCCGGAATAGTTTTCACAATTTTAGAACTCCTTAAATTATTACTGTTAAAACTCAAAAATCCATAAGATGACAAAGAAAATTTCAATGTGTGTGATGGCCACTTTGCTGGCGCTTATATTCACAAGTAATCTGCAGGCTCAGAATGAGCTCTGCGAGAATGAAAAGAAAGATGGTTTCGTGCTTCTTTTTGATGGTAAAACCAGTGATGGCTGGCGTGGTTATAAAAAAGATGTTTTCCCCGACCGTTGGATTATAGAAGATGGCACCATTCATTTTAATCCAAAAGCAGATGGGAGCCGGGGAGATATTGTATATGACAAGGAGTTTTCAGACTTTCACCTGAAGCTGGAATGGAAGATCGCTGAAAAGGGAAACTCAGGAATTTTTTACCTTGGTTCCGAGGATGATAAATACGGGGCCATATATGCTACCGCACCCGAAATGCAAGTCCTGGATAATGAAAGGCACCCGGATGCAAAAGCGGGTAAAGACGGAAACCGGAAAGCCGGCTCCCTGTATGATCTGATCCCGGCCAATCCCCAGAATTTTAAAGGAGCAGGGGAATGGAATTCAGCTGAAGTTATTATTAAGGATGGACATGTGACTCATAAGCAGAATGGTGAGGTAGTTGTCGAATATCAATACGGAACCCGGGAATGGGATGAGTTGGTTGCTGGTTCCAAGTTTCCGGGAATCAATCCCACATGGGCCAATCTGCAGAAAAAGGGGTATATAGGACTGCAGGACCATGGTGACCACGTATGGTACAGGAATATTAAAATCAAAGAACTTTAAATATAAGAAAATGCAGAATCGAAGAACATTTATGAAGAGTGCGGCCCTTGCGGCGGCGGCTATATCAGGCGGACAGTTGGTGCATGCAAAAAATAGCAGTGCCAGTCCTGTAATTCAGGAACACCCGACCAGAGAACTTTTTTTCGATATTTCACTGGCCCAGTGGTCACTGAATAAAAAGCTTTTCGGAAAAGAGCTTGATAACCTGGATTTTCCTGCCTACACCAAGGATAAATTTGATATACACGCGGTGGAGTATGTGAATCAGTTCTTTAAAGATGCTGATACGGCCTATATCAAAGAGCTTTTGAAGCGCACCCAGGATATTGACGTGAAGAACGTGTTGATTATGATTGACGGTGAAGGCAACCTGGGAGATACGGATGAAGAAAAGCGAAAGAAGGCAGTTGAAAACCATTACCGCTGGGTAGAGCATGCTCATATTCTTGGTTGCCATTCCATCCGGGTGAATGCAGGTGGAAGAGGTACTGCCGAAGAAGTAGCATTTTCAGCTACCAGGAGTTTAAGAACCTTAAGCCAGTTCGCTGCTGACTATGGCATCAATGTCATTGTTGAAAATCACGGTGGATATTCCTCCAGGGCCAGTTGGCTTGTGGATGTGATCAGGAACACTGGAATGGTTAACTGTGGTGTGCTGCCCGATTTCGGGAATTTCATTGTTGATCGCAGGCCGGGAGGTGAAAAATATGACCTGTACCTTGGAATGAAGGAGCTTATGCCCCTTGCCAAGGGTGTAAGTGCCAAATCCCACAACTTTGATGAAGAAGGAAATGAAGTGGATAAGGATTTCTATCGCCTCCTGAAAATTGTGAAAGATGCTGGATTCAGGGGATATGTCGGGATCGAATATGAAGGAAGGGACCTGAGTCAGGATGAAGGGATCATGGCCACCAAGAAGCTGCTGATTAAGGCTGGTAAAGCTCTTATGGAAGCTGATTCGGAGGAGCAGGCTTAAATTACCTGCTTTTCAGGTAGACCTCTATATTTCTGGCTATCTTTTCCACAAGGAGCTCCCTGGATTCTTTAGAGGCCCAGGCCATATGTGGAGTGATCAGGATTTTCTCCTTGTCAAATAATTTAAGCAAAGGGTTGTCGGCGTTGATGGGTTCTTGTTCCATCACGTCGATACCTGCTGCTGCAATTACATTTTCATTCAGGGCTCTTGCAAGGTCCTTTTCGTTTACAATTCCCCCCCTGCCCAGATTGAGGAGGATGGCACAGGGCCGCATCAGTTTCATTCTGTCGTAAGTGATCAGATTGCGGGTCTGGCTGTTCAATGGGGCATGAATTGAAATCACATCCGAGCTTTTCAGAAGGTCCTCCAGCTCAAATCTTTTATAACTGATGTGGTTATTTCTGCCGGTGGTGGAATAGAAGATCACCTCCATCCCAAAGGATTCAGCAATTCTTGCCACCTGTCTCCCGATGGTCCCCAGTCCTATAATGCCCATACGTTTTCCCTTTAACTCCCAGAAGGGCTCATTATGATGGGTGAATGAATTACTCCTTGAATAGGCACCGCTCTTCACAAAAGTATCATAATAGTAGGGCTTGTTCACCAGGTAAAGCAGCATTGTAAATGTAAGCTGCGCCACAGAATCGGTGGAATATCCGGCCACATTCTTGACTTCTATGCCGTTGTTTTCCGCATAATTCAGATCCACATTGTTCACCCCGGTTGCAGCAACACAGATCAGCTTAAGATCGGGAAGCTCTTTCATCACGGCCTGGCTCATCTGAACCTTATTCACAATGACAATTTCTTTACCGGCGCAACGTTCAACAACTTGCTCGGGTTCAGTGGATTCATAGGTGTCAATATGACCCAGTTTGGAGAGGAGTTTCAGATTGTCGACTTTCCCTATGGTCTTCTGATCAAGGAATACAATATTGGTCATGTTTCATGCTTTACCTTCAATTAACGTATCTCTAATAAATTGGTTCAAAAGGAAACTGTGTTAAAGCGCATATTGGTTAAGGTATGTTAAATGGGAAATTTTCCGGAAATTATTAGATATTTTTAACCAGATGACCCTGCGAATCATATTCTCCCTTTCCTGCACCCTGTTATTGACACAGTCAGGCCTGCTGGCTCAGCCTGCCGATACGCTTTTTCATCTTTCCGCCATCATCTATGATGCCAGTTATACCCCGGTATCGGCCACACACGTGATCAATATAAACACAAACAAGGGAGATGTTACCGACAGTCTGGGCATCTTTCGTATTACTGTTCGCTCTTCCGACACCTTGTTGATCCGAAATATCGCCTTTCGCGATACACTTGTACCGGTGGAGGAAATGGTCCAAAGGCGGCATATCAGGTTAAGCAGAAGACGCTATGAGCTGGAGGAAGCCAGAATATTCGAGTGGGGGGCCACTTATGATGATTTTCGGGAAGCATTTATTGATATGCCCGTGCAACAAACACTGGCGGCCTCCCTGGGCCTCCCTCGGCAGGATCCGGAAAAAGTTCCTGTGGAAATGGATGAGAAGGCAATAAAAAGTGCAGGTTTGCTTCTGACTTCTCCCATCTCTTTTTTCTACTATAATTTCAGCAAGCATGCTAAATCGGCCCGGAAGGTGTACTGGTTCAAAAAGAACCAGGACAAACAGGATCAGTTTGAGCTTATATTAAGTGCTGAAAACCTATCAGATATCACTGGATTAAGCGGACCGGAGCTTGAAAAATTCATGATTTTCCTCTCCAGACGAATGGTCTGCGATATGAATTGTACAGAGCTGGCTGTTTACAGCGAAATTCACGGTCTCTGGGATGTCTACCTGGACTTGAAGGAAAGGGGGATGCTGGATGAAGTCCAGAACTAGCCTTTAACCACTTCTTCTTTATCCTTATCCCAGAATACGGTACGATTCTCCCGCTGAGCCATAATCCCCATGGCAGCGGCAACTCCTTCCTCAAAGGCCTGGTCGATGTTGCAACTGGGCTGAGTTCCTTCCCGGATGGAATGAATCCACTCTGCAATATGCAGGTGGGTGGTATCCACCCTGCGTCCGCCACGATAGGTGTAAAGCAGTCCTCTGGCAGCAAAATACTGCTCTGTGGCTGTAGCTACAGTATCAACGTTTTTACGTCCCGGAATATAGGTATAGATGGGCAGCTCCGGATCGATCAAACCACTTTTGATTTGTTCTGCGTATCTGGTACTTTGCCTGTCTGCATACACGGTCAAAGTATTCCCAAATTCCATGTAGCCATCATGACCCATAATCGTCTTTCCCCTGTTGTTGTTGCTTCCCAGTGAAGCACTGTAGAGCAGGCTGAAATCCATGTCGGGATATTCAAGCACTGCCTGCCAAACATCGGGTACCTCCCTGAGCTCATTTACGTAGTCCCCTCTTTTCTTGTCATTCCAGACATAGACACCGCCAGAAGCAGAGGCCGAAGCGGGAATTCCCATGCCCAGGATCTGGTTGATGGCATCAAATTCGTGGGTAAGCAGGTCACCCGACAGTCCGGTTCCATAGTCCCACCAGCACCTCCAGCGGAAGAACCTTTCAGGGCTCCAGGGGTGCTTCACATCACATGGTTCTTCAAACATGGCCCAATCAACTGTATTGGGATTGGCATCCGGATGGATGTCATAGACCCAGGCACCATTGGGGGAATTTCTGTTGGTACATACTTCAATCAGGTTGATTTTGCCAATGAGCTTTTTATCAATGGCTTCCTTTGCTTTGATATAACTTTCGGTCTGACGCCCCTGGTGACCAAGCTGGTAAACGATTCCGCTTGATTTTACCGCTTCGCGAATGGTATAATTTTCGTCCATGGTCAGGGAAAATCCCTTCTCCGCATAGACATGTTTCCCGGCTTTGGCAGCATCAATGGTCATCTGCGCGTGCCAGTGGTCGGGTGTGGCTATTATGACGGCATCAATGTCATCGGAAGCCAGCATCTCCTGGTAGCTTCTGTATCGCTTAACCGCCGGGCCCATTTTTCCTTCCTTACCTTCTCTGCCAATATTGGCAGCAGCAGCCATGGCTTTCTCGGCATGCACATCGAAAAGGTCACAGACACCGCTTATGGTGATATTCAGGTCTTCCTGTTCCAGGAAATTGGAATAGCGGTTGTTTCGTGAATTACCCGCTTCAGCCTTTTTCCAGGTATCAATGGTTGCAGGCTGAACGAATCCTGCAGCCTGCATCAGCTGTGTTCCTCGTATTCCATAGCCGATGATACCTATCCTGATGGTGTCGCCATCGTGTTTGAAGGGCGTATATTCCTTTTCGTCGGCACTCATATTGAGCTCCTTGGCCAATTTATGGCTCCGAATATGATCCTGCCTGGTTTTACGCCAGGTGCCGTAGGCCATGGCACCAAGAACAGGCACAGTGGCCAAGCCTTTTAGTACATCTCTGCGGTTTATTTTGCTACCGCTTGCATTTTTATCTTTATCAGTCATGTCAGTCGTCTATTTCTTGTTGAACAGAAATCGGTCCATCCCGATGGTCTTCCATGTGGGAAAGAGCACAATTACCCAAAGCGTAAGTAATTCGATGAGGTTCTTATTAACCCAGAGGTAGCTTCCCTCGGTGGGCATGGCAAAGTTCACCCCGATGATTGCAGGGTGGGAGAGGTAGTAGAAAGCCAGCAAAACAATCCCTGCAATGGAGGCTATTCTCGTGAAAAGACCTACAATCAACCCCGCCCCAATCAGGATCAGTCCCCACATATTCAGAAAATCCATCACATTGAGCAATGCCGGGTTCCCGGCAATGGAATGGAACATTCCTTCAAACAGGCCTTTGGAATCCATCAGGTATCCGAGAGAGGACCAGTTGGGATTTAGTAGCTTGACAATTCCTTCATAAAGGAAGTGCCATCCGATGGCAACTCTCAGGATCACCAGTGACCAGAGTTGCCATTTTGAGAAATCTCTATCTCTTAACATATGCTTGGAATATTGAAGTAAATAATAATGAACAGGCGAATTTAACCAAAAATGTATAAAAAACTTATTAGACTCGTTTCAAATTGTAGAAAGTACACAATGATTTCTATCTCAGAACTGGCTATTCATCTGACTTTTTTCCTTTCAGATATTTCCCAATGATTAGTGCCATGATGATGACCAGGTAGAGTTGTCCAAACAGTGCAGTGAAGGCAGCAAGGGATTTGGCCAGCTCAGTGCTGGGAGTTATATCCCCGTAGCCCAGAGTGGTGAGGGTGACAAATCCATAGTAGAGAAAAGTTGAAAATCCTGATTCTGAGGCATTCACCTGTGCAAAGCTGCCAGGTACAATCAGATCCAGAATCAGGCATAATATGGAAAGTGAAAGACCGATGAGGAGGTAGCTGTTGATGGCGGACAACAGCGCTGAACTGTCAACTTCCCGGGCCCGTGCTACATGTACGACCAGTGCCACTGTCACCACAAGGAAAAACAGGGTGTTCAATAAAAACACGAGCGGATTCAGGTTTTGTATACCAGGAAATAGCAGGTTCATTATGGTTGCCAGAATCACCAGGGTGCCTGTGGTGGATAGGATCTTGAAAGCAGTCCTGGAAAAATCGGCGGCATAAAGTCCTGATATTACTAATATGCAGAGAAGGGTACTTACTAAGAATTCGCGCTGATTGGGTAAAACAGGGACAACAAATATGATCATAAAAAGGACCAGCAGAAGTATTACATTGCTCTTAAACAAGAATCCCTTTCTGTCTTCACCGGACCTGACCAGTCCTGACATTTTATTTCTGGCAGCACTCATTTTCCTTTTACTGTTTTGTTGATTTTCAGGTGATTTTTTCCTGCATTTCTCTGGTAGGATACATCCTTGGAAAATGCCCTGATAAGGGTCAGGCCCATCCCACCGGCATCAGAACTGGCCGGATCAGAGAGAGAACCAGCTTCATATTCCAGGGGATTGAAGGGCTTACCCGCATCTATTATGTCCAGTTGGACCTGATCTTCACCTCGTTCCAGCCTGATGTCAACAGCTTGTTTTTCATTCTCTTCAAATGCATAGCGGACAATATTGGAAAAGAGTTCTTCGATGATCACCAGAATCTGCCTGACCTCCGATTCGGGAATGTTCCACTCTTTTCCAAGAAAATCAAGGTCCTTCCGGATATTTGGAATTTCCTGTATATGTGGTTGGTATGTGAATGCACGATTCATATCACTGTTCTTTTATAAATGCGATCGGATTAATCCTGGCCAGGCGTATTGCATGGTAAAATACCGACATCCAGCTAAATAATATTAGTATTGCTGCACAGGCCGGGAATATCCACACCGGGATGTCAGTTCTGTACTTAAAATTTCTTAGCCAGCGTTCGATAAGAAACAGAGAGATTGGAAGGGAGAGGGCTGAAGAAAGAATGGCCAGCCACAGATAGTATATTAGTTCCGGGAACAGAACCTGGTGGATTTTTGCTCCATTGATCTTCTTCAGTGCAGCCGATTTGATCCTTTTCTGCATGAAGAATCCACTCAGGGCAAAGAGGCCAAGGCCAGAAATGATAATGGACAGGATACTGAAACCGAAAAGCAGGCTGATCTGGGTTAACTCCGATCCGTACAGCTTTTCTATAAGTGAAGTGGAGAAGTAATAATCAATGGGGTACTCGGGGAAAAGCTCTTCCCAGACCAATCTCAGATGTTCCAGGGCTGGTTCAGGATTTTCAGCTGGCAAGATAGAGAAACACCAGAGCCAGGCGTATTTGGGAAAAATGATCATTGGGGAGATTTCGTAATCGAGTCCGGACAGATGGAAATCCTCAACAATGCCTGTAATAGGTCCTGGCCAGATAAGGTCGGGGTGGGGGAAATGCAATTCCAGCTCCCTGCCGATAAGCTCCTCAGGATGATCTGAAATCATCCTAGCCGCGCTTTCATTTAATACAAAATACTCAATGGAATCCAATGGATCATAATGGACCGGGAAATCTTCCCCGTGTATAATACGCAGATCATAGAACCGCAGGAACTCCTGCTCCACGGGAAAAAGAAATAGCTGCTTGTCACCTTCATCAATGCCGTCAATCTCAAAAGTATTCGCATCCTGAGTCTGACCAGTTGGTTCCTCCATGCTGGCTGTAACATTCGAAACATGCGGACTCTCCATCATCCGTTCCTTAAAAATCTCAAAATCGTTGACAATTTCACGATGCAGACTCGGGAGGTGGATCGCTTCAGGGCTTGAGGCCCCCAGTTGCTGCGTCATGGCGAAGCTTGTTTGCCGTGCAATCAGGAACAGATTCGAAAGAAGGACAAAGGTGATAATGAATTCAATAACAATAACAGCTCTGATAAAGAGGTTCTTCCCACTGTGAACGGGGGGAGCGCCAGGTTTGGAGGAGAGGTGCCTGACTTGAAGATGTCTGTATAGCTTGCCAGTGGAGATGAATGAGGTGATAAGGGCACCTCCGGTGATCAGAATAAGCAACACGAGAAGGGAGATCACTATTACGCTTGGATCCTTGAACATAAATACATCTCCCCGGGTTTCCATGGCAGGTCTTATGAGAAGGGTTAAAACCACTCCAAAGACATAGGCGATGCTGCCAACAAAAAGGTTATCCACAAGGAACTGTCTGAAAAAGATCGATCTGCCGGCACCCATCTGCCATTGGATTACCAGTTTCTGTATCTGCAGCTGACTCCTGCTGTAAGAGAGCAGCGTAAAATTGAACCATGCCAGGATAAAGACCAGCATCCCGGCTACCATCACAATTAAAACGGTCCTGAAACGGACATTGGCCTGAATTTCTCTTGCTTTATGGGAATGCAGATGTATATCCCCGAGCGCCTGAAGGCGGGGTGAAATCTGACTGGCATAGGATTCATCCACATTGTCTTCAATGAATAATTTCAGCCTGGCCTCCATTTCCCCCGGGTTGACTGAAGGATCCAGTTTTACATAGGTCCAGGCAGTACCTTCATAGTCGACGGGATCTTCAAAGGAGGTGAGTGCTGACACTTCTAAATGCGAATTTTCAGGAAAATCTTTTATGACTGCGCTTACCGTGTAGCTTACAGGATCTATTGCAAATTGATGTACCAGATCAATTGACTTTCCCACAGGGTTCTTGCTGCCGAAAAACTTCCGTGCAGTACTCTCGGTTAAAACCATTGTGAAGGGCTCTGTAAGCAGCTCATCAGGACTTCCTGAAATTATTTCAGGAGAAAATATATCCAGGAAAGCCGGATCGCAGCTATAGGCAAACTCTTCGTAGAAAGATTGCTCGTCAAGTCTGAAAGCTGCCTTTCGGAAGGGTGCAATCCGGCCCACCGATTCAATTCCTGAGAGCATCTCAGTGAATTTGATTTTGTTTAATACGTATCCATGCAGGACCCTGGCTGTATGACGGTAGAAGCCCTCGTAGTTCTCTTCAAAGGTAAGACGGTAGACCTGCTCCCTTTCAGGGTAAGATCTGTCAAAGGTGAGGTGCCAGGCTGACCATTGAAAGGTTGTCAGGAATGTTGTAATTCCGACAGCCAATCCCGCAACCACAAATAAGGCGTAGAGAAGGTTTTTTTTTAGGTTGCGCAGGCTTAGTAATAAATGCTTCCCAATCATAGTTTGATTCTGGCAGAAGCAAATATAAGGATTCAGCCTGCATTCGCGCAGGATGACAGAGTTAATTTTCCGATACAGCCATCATCCGGCCAGCAGTTCTGAGGATCAGCATTCCTTCGGATATACCAGGTGTAACCAGTGAGGCTTCCCCCAGGGGAATAAGCTTCAGAAGTTTATAGTCTCTTCCTGCCTGAACAATGTATACGTCACCATTCTCTGCCACCAGATAGATTTTGCCATCAGAGGCCACAGGAGAGGCTATAAAGCTGCTTGGATGCACAGTCTCTTTGTAAATAAGTTCTCCTGTTCTGGCATCATAGCAGCTCAGACTACCGTTCCATCTCAGTTGATAGAGGAGCTCGTCGTAGACCAGGACTGAGGTCATGTAGGCTCCGGCCCGATCATAGAACCAGGCAAAATCATCTCCCGGACTTTTCTTTGATTTGGGATAAGGAATTTCACCCCGGACACTGTTTTTTAAAGCCATCAGCGGTGCCTTGCCGCCATGTGCGCTGTTAAAGTAGATCAGGTCTTTCCAGACAATGGGAGTCGGGACCGGAATATCACCTCCACCTGACATTCGCCAGATTTCTTCACCTGTGAGAAGATCATATGCACCTCTGTGTTTGTAGCCATTGACCACCACCCGCGCCTTATTGTTATCAAAATAAACATTTGGAGTACACCAGTTGGTAATTTCGTCCCTGTCCTGCCTCCAGATGGTCTTCCCTGAATGCAGGTCGAGGATTGCAACAAATGCAGTGTTCAGGGCATCGGCCTGAATGATCACCTTGTCCTTGAAAATTACAGGAGAACTGCAAAACTCCCACTCGGCCGATTCAACCTTATCCCATGCCGAGTTGATCAGTCCGAAATCCCGTTTCCATAAGAGACTGCCATCCATGTTGTAGCAATAGAGGCCTTCAGATCCGAAAAAAGCAATCACATGTTTGCCGTCGGTGGCAATGCTGGTATTGGCATGAGAAGATTTTGGATGACGCTTCACCTTGGGAATCCCCTTGTATGCATCTTGTTCCCATATCAATTTGCCTGAGTTTTTTTCATAGCAAAGCACCTTCCATACATGTTCAGAGGAGTCATCCACCGGGGCAATATCCCCATAAATTCCAGTCGTGTATCCTTCGCTGTCCAGCTCGCTGACTGCGGTGCTGATAAATACCCTGTTGTCCCAGATGACCGGACAGGAAAGGCCGAGACCCGGAATTTCAACATTCCATTTTACATTATAAGAGCTTTCAATATTAAAACTGTCGGGAAGATGGGCATTATCCAGGTAACCGGAAGCATAATAACCCCGGTAGGAGGGCCATTGACGGTTGCTTTCTATGGATTCAAAAAAGGATTCGGCGGAATTCACTTCTTCCGCAAGAAGGGATTGGGCTGCAGACTCGTTGAAGCATAGGAGGGCAATTGTTAGGATTAAATATTGTAGTGTGCTCAACTTCATGATTTTGTGCTTTTGTTTATAATTCTAAAGGTATGATTTATTTAAAAATGATAGCTTTGGATGTGGAATCAAAATTCATTCAACCCTCCATTGAAATCCTCAATCTAAGAATAGATGAGCCTATTACAGTCCTTACTGATCTGCTTATTGCTATAATTTGTTTCTATGCATTTTTCCGGATCCGGAGAATTGAGTATATGGGCAGGGTGAAATGGTATTTTAAGTATTATTTTTTAATGCTCGGACTGGGTACCGCATGTGCGGGCATCTTTGGTCATGCATTTCAGTACAGGCTCTCTGAGGAGTGGAAGTTGCTTCCATGGGTATTGACCCTGGGCTCTGTGGCACTGATCGCACATGCGCTGGTTGAGGTGGCAAAGCCGCTGGTAAGACCCGGGATATTCAGATTTATTTCCCTTTTCAATATGCTTGTGTTCATCATAGCCTTGTTTTTTACTATGTGGACCCTGGCATTTTCGCCGGTGAAGTATTATACCATCTATGGAATGCTGGTGGTTGTGGGTTCCTTTAGCTATTACATCTTTCGCAGGACGGGCAGCAGGGGTATGCTGTTTTTACTGGCTGCTGTGGTGGTAGGTTTTTTTGCATCCCTTATTTTTTCCTACCAATGGGGATTGAGCCCCTGGTTCAATCACAAGGATATCAGTCATGTGATTTTAAGTTTCAGTGTTATCTCTTTCTATAAGGGAGCAGCCCTGATTATGGATGGATCAGTAATCGGTCCCTGACAATTTTTGCTATTTATTGATATCCTTAACGCACCTGAATCCACCTGCCAGATCAAGCCAGTGTGATGGGAGTGCATTTCGATGGTGGACCTTAGTACAGCCGCCTCCGGAATGCCATCCCCCTCCACGGAAAACCCTGAAGCTTCCACTGGAAGGTCCTTTTGGGTTACTCTCAGGCGATTCGCTGTAATAGGATTCTGAAAACCAGTCGGATACCCATTCCCAGACATTCCCCGACATATCGTGGAGACCAAAGCCGTTGGGCGGGTAGGAGCCTGTTGGCAGCGGACCTTTTTCCGCTTCCGGATCATTGAACCGGGAGCTGGCATGATCTGCTTTTTCTCCATAGGGGTAGGCAATGTCTTTCAGTCCGCCCCTGGCAGCATACTCCCATTCTGCTTCCGTAGGAAGCCGCTTCCCGGCCCATTCGGCATACTGACTTGCATCAAAATTGCTAACTCCAACAACGGGATGGTCCGGATAGTTTGGTCCGCTTTTGTATATATCCATGCCCCAGAACTCCGGATATTTATACCCGGTGGCCAGACAGAATTGTTCGTAGTCACGATTGCTCACTTCATGAATATCCATGAAGAAGGCATTCAGGCTTACCGGGTGTTTTGGAGAGGCAATGCCCTGTCCTTCTTCGGTACCCATCATAAATGTCCCGGCGGGTATAAGAACCATTCCTTCGGGAGGATTCTTTTCCTCCTGTCCGTATGCAAGTATTGCGGTACTGATCAGCAGAATTAAAGCAAGTGATCGGAGCATGAGTCGTCTTTTTTTAGCTTTGAGGGAGAAGTTATAAAATTATCAGCATATCTGTGAAAGATTCTGTATTTTCAGAGCTCAGGATTCGAACTCTCTTCTATGGCTTGCAGGTTTTTTCCAGTGTTCATCATGATTTTTGGCTTGTGTGGAGAAGTAGTGGCGCAGCGTTCCATTGAAGCTTATCCTATGGAGTCTGCCCTTGTCATTGATGGGGTGCATGAAGAAGACAGGTGGGATGGAGCCAGTGCGGGCACCGGTTTTGTTCAGATGGCGCCGGTTCCGGGAGAGGCTTCTTCACAAAGGACGGTGACCTATATAGGATACGACAGTGCGAATATTTATATAAGTGTGCTCCTCTACCAGGGGACCGAGGTGCTGGCCAAGGCGATGAACCGGGATGTGCTGGGCAAAGGGGATGATTGCTTTGTGCTGGTGATTGACCCCTATTATGACAACCGTTCGGGATATGGATTCTGGACCAATCCCCTGGGTACCCAGACCGATTTCAGAATTAATGATGATGGCCGGAGTATTGATGTGAACTGGGATACTGAATGGCTGTCAGCCTCTGCCGTTCATGAATGGGGATGGAGCCTGGAAATGGCCATCCCTTTCAAAAGCCTTCGGTTTAAACCGGGAAGCGATACCTGGGGGGTGAATTTTGGCAGGGTCTATCTGGCTAACCTGGAGACCAGTTACTGGTCAGGGACACTGAGTGATGACTTCAGAATTTCCCAGGGAGGTAAGCTTACGGGGTTTTCAGTTCCACGCTCAAAAAGCAAACTTTCAATCTATCCCTATGCAACCCTTCGTTATGAGAATAATGAGTTTACCGGGGTGAGCCATAGCGTGAAACCAGATGCCGGGGGGGATATCAAGTGGCAGATCTCACCCAATGTAACCGCCGATGCCACCATTAATCCGGATTTTGCCACTGTGGAGGCCGACCAGGAAAGGATCAACCTGACGCGATATGAACTGAATTATCCAGAAAAGAGGCTGTTTTTTCAGGAGGGAAACGAGATGTACAAAACCCGTATCCGGACCTTCTATTCAAGGAGAATACAGGACATTCTTTATGGTGCCAAAATAAATGGTAAAGCAGGAAAGTATAATTTCAATGCCCTGAATGCACGCAGCCTGCAGGTAGATGATGAGGATGAGCCCCCTTCATTCTTTACCACCGCAAGGCTCAAGCGGGATTTTCTTGAGTCCAGTTCGGTGGGATTTACAGCAGTAGACAAACGCAATGATTCCGCCTATGTAACTTCATTCAGTGGCGACTATGTGCTTAACCTGGGGGAGACCTGGAAACTGACCGGACAGCTGGTAGCCAGTATTCCAGGTGACTTTCTTTCCCACTCTGCGTGGTTTGTCCGTTTTGCCAAGGAAAGTAATTTCTATCATGTACATGTACGCTACACCGAGCTGGGTGAGAACTTCCAGGAGAATGTGAACCAGGCCGGCTATGTGGTGGATGACGACCGCAGGGAGATGGATAGTGATATCAGCTATCGCTGGTGGATCCGGAATAATCTGTTCCAGTATATTGAGGTGGAGACCCGGAACAATGTATTCTGGGCCCGGACCACAGGTGTGCTCAGAAGCTGGAACATCAATGAGTCGGTGGAATTCTATTTTCAGAACCGTTTCTCATTCACTTATCGCTACAATAACGAATACAAATTATTTGATAAGGATTACTACAACCACAGGAATACATTTGAGCTGGGCTATAATACGGCCGAATGGAGCCATGCCATGGCTGCCTATTCTTTTGGCCGTAATTTTGATCGTGATTTTCAACGTTTTTCCCTGGGAGGCAGGATTAAAGTCACAGAGAAAATGGCCTTGGAGTACAGCGGTGACCTGATTAAATTCACACCGGATGAGGAGGATCAATCTACGCTGATCAATGTGTTTTCAGTGAATTATAACTTTACCAACGACCTCTGGTTTGAACTCTTTGCTCAGAATAGTACCAGCACAAGCAAGGTCTATTTCTATGGCCTTGCAGGATGGCGCTTCAGGCCTCCTTTCGGGGCCATTTACCTGATTTATTCTCATGATCAGGAGGCCGAAATAATGGGTGAGCTTGCCCGGGCCGATGCAGTTTTTTTAAAGATGACCCTGCCCATATCGATTATTCGCTAATTCTTCCTTAACTTAATAGGGAATTTAAAACCCATAATCATGAATCGTTCAGAACAGGCCAAAGAGCTTTTTCTTTCCGGGTACAATTGTGCCCAGTCGGTTGTGCTATCATTTGCCGATGATTTGAAATTCAGCAAGGAGCTGGCCCAGAAAATGGCTGCCGGTTTCGGAGGTGGAATGGGCAAGACTCAGGAGACCTGCGGGGCAGTAACAGGGGCCATTATGGTCCTGGGCTTACTCAAAGGAGAAGAAGTGAACAACAACGATGAGCTGAAGGCCTCAAGCTATGGAGCCGTAAAGGACCTGACCCGTGATTTTGTCACTGAGTTTAAGAGCACAAAGTGCAAGGACCTGATTGGCTGCGACCTGAATACTCCGGAAGGTGCGGCCAAGTTCAAGGATGAAAACATTATGGTGACCATTTGCGCAGATTGCGTAAAAAAGGCGGTGGAGATTGTAGAGGACCTTACAGACTGATACAGCTTATTTTTTAATTGACTTAATGCTGATTTCAGGACTACTATCCAGATCATTCATGGCATTGATTAATTTTAGTTTCTGATATCCGGCCAGGTCTTCCGGAGCGATGCGCCTTTCCCTGATTAATCCCCGGGTAAGCAGAGATGCTCTCATGGTGCCCGGAAGAAGGGGCGTATCCGCGGTCACCCATATTTCACCATCCCAGAAAACCACATTGGCATAGAAACTGTCGGTAATACAGTCATTTTTCACCACCAGGATATCATCGCATTCTTCACGCCTTTGGAACAAGCGCTCAAGCTCGCTTCGGTCCGCGTATTTAAATCCATAATCAATGGTATCCGAATAAACCAGTTTTAGGGATTTAACCTTATGAGTCTGCTGAGGCTCAAATTCGATAAGGGAGATTTCTTTTTGATAACTCACCCTGCATTTATATAGTCCCCGCTCCAGGCCCTCTGGAACCCGGATCACATCGGTGAGCAGGGGATGCCTCTTCAACCCAAGTGCCTGGTAGCGTGTTCGCTCAAAGCGTTGCTGATGAAACTCCAGATTCCTCAGCTCGCCACGAAGGACTTGTATGGTTTCAATAAACCGGGACATATACTTTCTTTTGCATTTCGGCATACTCCTTTTCCCAGTCGCTCATGCAGGTGATTCCGCCTCCGCTTTTGAACAGGAGTTTTTTACCCTCTTTTTCAATGTAGCGGATTGCCACTGCAGAGTCAAGATTCTGTCCGTCAAAATAACCAAACACTCCTGTGTAAAAGCCACGCTCATAAGCTTCCACTTTCCTGATAATCTCTACGGTTTTTTGTTTTGGAGCACCACTTATGGATCCTGCAGGCAGCAGGCGAAAAAGGATCTCGCCAAGTGTATTCCTGAAATCAGGAGGAAGCTTTCCTTCGATTTCCGAACTCATCTGCAGCAATTCGCCCTGGTTGGTTTTCAGCCTTTCAATATACTTGAAGCGTTTTACCCTGACCTGACATGCAACGGTACTCAGGTCGTTTCGAATGAGGTCAACAATGGTATTGTGTTCAGCATCTTCCTTGGGGTCCGAGGCCAGCAGACTGTGAGCTCCGGGAATGCTGGCATCTATGGTGCCCTTCATGGGGTTTGAGCTTATATTTCTTCCCCGAATTCTTATAAATCGTTCAGGACTGAATACGACCAGCTTATCTTCCAGGAATAATTTGAAAGGCGCCTTGCTCTGGGTGAAAATCTCCTGAAGTGAATAATTAGTTTCGATGGGGGTGGGGAAGGTAAGGTTCAGCAGGAAGGAGTTCCCATAATGAATTTCTTTTTTGACATGAGCAAAGGCTCTTTGGTACATCTCGCGATCAGGTGCTTTCTTTACGAGTTCAATGGCTCTGCCCGGAATCTTTATAAATGAATGGTTTACCATTCCCGGCATGTCCATGAAAAAGCCGGCACTTGAAGCCTCTTCAGGGGTGCTTACCAGGTTTTCCTCTCCCTTGAAATTGATCAGGAAAACAAAGGAGATGGCCCTGGAGGCAAGTTCATTTATCTTACGGATGCTCTGTTCGCGTGTCAATGTTTCCATAATATTCTTATCAGGAGGCATCCTGATCCCAGTCCAGTGCTGATCTTGCAAGGTTGGTGGCCAGACTGTCTATGCTGCTGTAAAGAGCCAGTATTTCCAGATGGGTCTTGCTGCTTTCAATGGATTCTGTCATGCCTTCCATGATGCGGTCGTAGTGTTGCTTCTCCAGCTCCCTGGAAAGGAGGCGGTACTCCTTGTGTTTGGCTTTCATTTTGGAAGCTTTCTGAAGATTAGCTTCTTCAAAGACCACCAGGGATCGCTTCAATTGCTTTTCAATCTTCTCATGAAAGTGCATGATTTCTTTTTTGCCCTGCTCGGAAAAATCATAATCCTTCAGGGTCCATCGTTCGGCCCTGTTGGCCAGGTCCCCGGAGATAATGTCTGCAATCTTTTCAAATTCATTGAGGGAGTACAGGAGTTGGAAGGACTCATTCATCTGCCTGCTATTCATTGACTCCCGGTTAATTTTCATAATGTAGGTCTTGATGGAATCTCTGAGGAAATTCACTTCCTGTTCAAGTTTATAGATTTCACCCAGAGAGCTGGGATCCTTTTTAAGGAAGGGGATGTGTATTTCGGAGAACATGGCCCGGACAATCATGCCCATTCGGATTATCTCCTGCTTGGCCAGATTCAGAGCAAGGGAGGGCGTGGAGGTCATGCCCTGGTCCAGGTAAAGGGTTCGGAATGCCTTTTTTTCAATCACCTTGGGTTTTCCCGCGATCCAGTCCACAAAGCGGGCCACCTGAGGTGAGACCGGAAGGACCACAAGCATAAGTATCCCGTTTATCAGAGTATGCGCATTGGCAATCAACCTGGGCAGGGTGGCTTCAGGAGTCAGCTTGAGTAATATGTTTCCAAGCTGTGCAGTCCATCCTGCAAACAGGAGCACAGAGATAAATTTAATAAACAAGAAAGCCAGAGCCACTTTCTTTGCTTCTGCATCCGCCTTCATACTGGCAAGCAGGGCCGTAACCGGAGTTCCCAGGTTGGAGCCAAGCAGCAGGGGAATGCATGCATCCAGTGTGAGCAAGCCCTGGGATGCCAGTACGATCATGATCCCGACAAAAGCACTGCTGGATTGAATCATCGCGGTAAAGACTGCACCCACCAGGATCCCGACAAGGGGGCTTTCCAGTCGGAGCAAGAGATCGATAAAGGGCGCAAAGTCCCGCAATGGAGCCATGGCATCGGACATGATCTCCAAACCAAAGAAGAGGATTCCAAAGCCGAAGAGGGAAAAGCCCACCGATTTAAACTTCTCTTTCTTTGAAAAAGTCTGTATGAAAAATCCAACAGCCACCAACAAAAGGCTGTATTCGGTTATTTTAAAGGCAATTATTTGTGCTGTAATGGTGGTCCCGATGGCTGCGCCAAGCAGCACCGGGATGGTCTGTCGGAACTGGATAAGTCCTGCATTCACGAAACTCACCAGCATCACTGATGTGGCGCTGCTGCTCTGGATGATGGTGGTTACCAGGGTTCCGATCCCTGCGCCAACAATCCTGTTCCGGGTTACATTTTCAAGAATGGAACGCAAGCGCTCTCCGGCCGATTGCTGCATTCCCTCACTCATGGATTGCATTCCAAAAAGAAACAGGCCGAGGCCACCGAAGAGGCTGATAAGCAGGATCCACACCCAGTTCTTCCGGCTGGCTTTGGCAGTAAAAATCACCTCGTTATCGGGGAATCCCTCGGCGATCCTTGCGGATACCCTGTAAGTGCCCGGTTTGCTCCCCAGAGTAAATTCAACTTGTGCCAGTCCCAATGAATCTGTGCTTACCAGCAAAGGCCTCAGCAAGGCATCTTCTCCCTGTTCGGGGCTTGCAATAAGCCGGAAAGCCACATTGATTCCGCTTACCGGACTGCCTGATTCATCCCTGACCCGGACTTCAAGTGGAGAAGGGAGTTGTTTGCCACAGGTTCCCGATAGCACCTTGGAGGAATTGAGAACCGGGGCAAGGGTCAGATCCCTGGGATAGAATTCATTTTGCTGCACAAGCGAATCCTGTGCATGTAACGGCGAGGCCAGCAATAGCGCGCAAAATGTATGTAGCAGAAATCTGTTCAAGCCCGGGAATTACGTTTATAAATATACAAATCATTGTGTATTGGGTTTTGTACCTTTAAATATTAAATCAAATAAGATCGCATCATGAAGAAATTAGTATTCATGCCGGCACTATGGGTCCTGCTCCTGACACCTGCCTGGACCCAGGAAATGGGACTCAGGGTAAATAAGGAATTTGGCAACCTGGGCGATTATGTGGGTTGTGTGCAGTTTTCTCCCTTCCGGAATTATTTTGCCTATAGTCTGGGTAATAATACATTGAGGATCTTTGACCGGAACTGGGATGTGATTTTCGAGCACCAGGGAAATTCTGAAGCCGGCAGTGGGAACTTTGCCTTTTCGCCGGATGAAAAATATATGGCCTATGGCCGGTACCGGGGTAAAAACGATATCGCCATTATCCGCCTTGAAGACATGAAAGTCATGCAGGTACTGAACCAGCATTCCTTTTTCATCAATCATCTTGAGTTCAGTCATGATGGAAAATGGCTGACATCCTGTTCTCACGACGGACAGATGATTATCTGGAGGCTAAGCGATGATATGTATCTCTTCCATCAGCTTGTGGATGAATTTGAATCCTATCTCTATCAATCCAGTTTTAGTTTCGATGATCGCTTTCTTGTTACGGGTGATACCTATGGAAATATACTGATTCTGGAACACAACGGGAATGCTTATGAGCCCTTCCAGCGACTGAATTTCCGTAAGCATGGTGTGGAAGGAGTGGTCTTTCAGCCTGGAGAGCATGCCTTTATTACCGGTTCATCCAACGGACTCAGGAGGTACCGTCTGACCCGGGATGCTTTTGCATTATCCGATTCAACACAGCGCGAGGCCTATATACGAAATCCCATCAGCATCAGCCAGGATGGGAAGTACCTGGCCTATGGCGTGTCCAGAAAAGCGGTCATCGCAAAAATCGCAAAGGATTCTATTTTTCCGGTGGACTTTGTATACCGGCATATGGAAGAGGTCCTGGGGACCTCCTTTACGGAAGATGGCGAATTCCTGCTTACATATGGAATCGACCAGCAGGTGATCATCTGGGAGATTGACGGGATTCAGCCTTCCGGCAGGTCCCTGGTGGTTTCCTGGTTAAACACAGACCTTTCTCTTGCCCAGCGCCGTTCTTTAACTCCTGTTACAGTGGGAGATATTACGGGAAATGTGGATCCGGTGCTTACACTGCCCAGGGATGAGTTCGAGACTTCCCTTGAATACAATACGCGCGTTGAAACCCTGGCGGACTGGAGTTTGATGAAACTGCAAGCTGCCATGGAGAAGCAGTATGATGTGCGTAACAAATCCGGGAAGGTGGAGATACCACTGCAGGGACTGGTGGGCTACAATGCCGATCTGCAGATTTATAAGATCAGGTTTATGGAGACTGAAGCCGGAGTGCAAATACCGATTTCGGCAGCGCGGAAATTCAAGGAGCAGTGGTCGAGATCCCATATCAGGGCAAGTAAATCACGAGAAGGAAAGAACAAGAGCTACAGCTACTCATCCTTTGAACTATACAACCCGGCCGATAAAAAATACTACGAGGTAGTTCCGCTTGAAAATCCCTTTCATCCCGAGGAAAAGGAGATGGAGAGAGCAGCAAGTGTTGAAGCAATTCAGAGGAATGACAGTACCCGGACAGATGGGGCAGGAACCACTTATGCCCTGCTTTTTGCTTCGAATGTCTATGACTACTACTCCGACCTGGTCAACCCGGTGCTGGATGCGCAAACCATTGGCACAGAGCTCAGTGAGAATTACGGGGTGGTTTCCGAAGTGGTGATTAATCCGACGCTGTCTGAAACTGCATCGGTCATCCGGGACTTTGCCTCCCGGTCCTATAAGCCGGAAGATAACCTGATGATTTTTTTTGCAGGTCACGGTGTTTACGATGAAGTGTTCCGGGAAGGCTATGTGATCTCCAGGGATTCACGGATGGACGATGTGGGCAAGACCTCCTACCTGAGTCACTCCAACCTGCGCACCATGATCAATAATATCGACTGTCCGCATATTTTCCTGGTAATGGATGTGTGTTTTGGGGGTACCTTTGATCCCCATCTTGCCGCCACCCATCGTGGGGCAGCGGTTCAATATGCCGATATCAGCACCAAAGAGTTTGTGGAACGCAAGTTAAAGTATAAGACCAGGCTTTACCTGACATCTGGCGGGAAGGAGTATGTCCCGGACGGAAGGCCCGGATTTCATTCTCCCTTTGCCCGGAGGTTTATTGAGTCATTGCGATACTACGGAGGAGACGATGGAGTGCTGACCACCTCAGAGATTCTGCAGTTTGTGGAAAAGGTAAATCCGCAGCCCCGCTTTGGAGAATTTGGTGATAATGAACCCGGAAGCGATTTCATCCTGGTAGTGAGGTAGAAAATCCTTTACTGGTTTAGCCGAGCCTTGCTCCATTTACAACACTACGTTCCGGTACTGCCAGGACCACGGAGCCATCCTCCTGGTATAATCCGGTAACGAGGCATTCGGATACAAAGGGGCCAATCTGTTTGGGCGGAAAGTTAATCACGCAGATCACCTGTTTTCCTAGGAGCTCCTCCTTGCTATAGTGATCTGTGATCTGGGCGCTACTTTGTTTGCTGCCTAATTCCTCACCAAAATCGATCTTCAATTTGTAGGCAGGCTTCCTGGCTTCAGGGAAATCCCTTACCTCCACCACGGTGCCTGCTCTTAGCTCCACTTTTTCAAAATCTGTCCAGCTTATGTGTTCCATATTCTAAACTTAATAAATATTGTCACTCATGCCTTAGTGCCTCTATTGGATTTTTTGCAGCGGCCTGCCAGCTAAGCCAGCTCACCGTAAGTATAGCAATTCCCATTATAAAAAGTCCGCATAATGCAAAAATCCACCAGCTCAGATGGGTTTTGTAGGCAAAGTTTTCCAGCCAGAGATGCATGGAGTACCAGGCAAGGGGGACGGCTAATACAAAGGCAATCGCCACGCGCTTCATATAGTCCGTGCTTAACATAAACAATATGTTTCTGATGCTGGCACCATTTACTTTCCTGAGCCCTATCTCCCTGATTCTCCTGTTCATCGACAGTACGGTCAGCGTAAAGAGCCCCATACTGGCGATTACAATGGCCAGCAGAGAAAAAACATCCAGGGCATTTGTCAGATTCCGGTCGTCCCGATACAAGTCATGGATCTGATCATTTACGAAGTTCATTTCCAGGGGATAATCGGATACATATTTATTCCAGACCAGTTCAATATCTGATAGCACCGATGGAACAGCAGGATCTATTCGGACAATAATTTCGCTCCAGAAAATGGGATTAAACTGGTAAAATATGGGGCCGATAGCGGAATGCAATGATCTGAAATTATAGTCCTCAACCACGCCCACGATGGGGCCTTTAAATCCCCACACTTCTATCTCTTGCCCAAGGGGGTCGGTAAATCCCATCTCTTTTACAGCACGGTCATTGACTATATAGGCACATTTCCGGGTCTCCCAGTTTACAATGTCGTTGGGGAATTCCCGGCTAAAATCGCGCCCTTGCTGTATTTCGACTCCAAGGGTCTGGAAATAGTCGTACGAGATAGATTCCCAATCCAATAATACAATCTTTTCCTCCGGTTTTCCATCCCAGTTCACCGGATCATCCCCACTTGAAAATGCAAGGGATGGAGATGAAGAGGATAGCGTTGCATTTTTTATGCCGTTATATTTTTTCAATTCCTGGGCAAACAACTCAAATTTCTCCCCGTTTATCCCTTCATCCAGAGACATATTCAGCGGGATGGTAATCAGCTCGTTTTTGGCATAACCGGTTTCCTGGTTCAGCAGATGACGGGTTTGTCGGTGCATCACAACACTTGAAACTGTCAGGACAATGCATAAAGTAAACTGAGCAATCACCAGCAGCTTAACCATATTCAATTCACTTTTCCCGGAAGAAGCCTTATTGCTTAAAAGTCGAACAGGCTTTTGGGAGGAGAGAATAAGAGCAGGATAAATTCCGGAAAGGATCACCACAAGAATTACAATGAAACTCAGCAGCAGGATCAGATTGAAATTGAACAGCACAATTTCCGGCAAAAAAGAAAAGTGGGGGGCAATAAGATACTTGTACAAAGCAAAGAGAAGGATAGCACTTACTGTACTTATAAACATCAGTAGAATTACCTCTCTGTAATGCTCCAGGAATAGGACTCTTTTGGAGGCACCATGAACCTTCTTAATACCGGTCCCCTTCATCCGCAATTCGGCTGTGCCCAGATAAAGAAACAGGAAATTTACAATGGAGATGCCCAGGGTAAGCAGAGCCACTACAAGTAAAATCTTCAGGTAACTTACATTGGCTCTTGCTTTCGGTACCCATGTCAAATCTCTGTTTACATGTATATTACCTAAGGCCTGGAAGAGAAGCGAAATCTTACTGTTTGCTATATTCCTGGCAATAAAATTCTCTGCTTTTCCGGATAAATCTTTAATCCCGGAATTTTCAGTCAGCAGAATGAAAGTGTGTATATCACTCTCATATTCCCAGCTGGGTTCTATCCAGATCTGGGTAAGTTCTGATATCTGGGTCAATGGCAGCACCAGATCTCCTGAAAAATTGGAATTGCTTTTGAAATCCTCGAAGACTCCCGTGACTGTATATTCTTTATCCTGACCAATACGCAGTACTCTGCCAATGGGATCCTGATTCCCAAAATATTTCTCTGCAGCCTTCTCGGAAATTACAAGCGAGTAGGGGGAAGTAAGGCACCCGCTACTTTTTCCCTTGATTAGTGGAAATGAAAAAAAGTCGAAAAAATCAGGATCGGCAAATATGGCTGAACTCTCATTGGAGCTGTTTTCGCCAGCAGCACACGAGAGGTATCCATAAAAAAAACTGACCCTTATAGCGTCTTCAATTTCCGGATAGTTTGCTTTTAATGATTCAGCGAGTGGCCCGAAGGTAACCGTGTTCAGGTTTTCCCCCTCCTTCTGGATTACCCTGTATATCCGTTCAGCATTTTGACTATCATAATCGTAATGATACTCCTGATAAATATAGCTGGCGATAATTCCGGCCGAGACCAGTCCCAGGGCCATGCAACTTACATTGATACTGGTAAGGAGAAAGTTCTTCTTAATGGGCCGGAATACGCTGGCTATTTTAATCACTTAATCAGGGATTGGCCATATGTTCAACATTAATCGAATCAATAACATGCATATAGCTGTCCACTCCTTCAATTCTATCCTTCACTGTTTGTTGCACATGATAGTCCAGAGGAAAAGGTTTTCCTTCCTCCTTAACTGAAACGGCAGTTACAAAAGTGGTCCGGGGGATATTTACCTCCATCCCTGAGTTGGGCAGCCGGAACTGAATGCTGAAGTCATTGCACCTTGAGGTACTGCCCGGCTCTTCTCCGATAAAGAGTGCTTCGGTATGGTAATCGAGCAGGGAGATCAGGTGCCCGGTGGTGGAAAGACAGGAACCATTTACCAGTACGAATATATTGCCACTGAAATGATTCCTATTGGGCTGCATGGGATTGTACAAGGGTTCAAAATCCGTTACATCCGGATTCCTCTGAAAATAAGTGAATTCTTTGTCAGTCAGGTAGGAGAATAGCTGGGCTGCAAAAATGGGATGCCCCCCTCGATTATCCCTCAGGTCCAGCACCAGATTTGAACTTTCAGCATGGTCCAAATTTATGAACACGGAATCCAGAAAGGAGAAGTAGTCTTCCATATTCCTGATGCCAAATGTGGCGACTTTCAGAACGCCATAATCAGGATTGCATTCCGTGTGAAAACGATAGGGCGGCAGGTCCGTGTGAAGATGCGCTCTCAAATGAAGCTGTTCAGAATTGCATGCCTCCAGTTGTATGGTCTCCCTGGAGTCTGAAGAGCCGTATTCTACCTGGAAGCTCTCAGATGGATCCAGCAAATGAAAATAGCTTTGAAAGTTCTGGTTCAGCTCCTGGTATTTGGTGCTGAGATTATTCCCCTCCGAAGGGATTATTGATAGTAACTCAGTGATAAGCTCCTCCATGGATCTGTTATTGATGGACAATATTTCAGAACCTGGCATAATACCCGCATCCGGATCCCCACAGAAAGTCAGGCAATACGCTTTCTTATCACGCAAAAACAACTCCAATGGAAAGAAGAGTCCATTTTCATACAGAAAATTCAGGTATGCTCCTGGCAAACGGATGCCGGTATGACTGCACTTCACAGAAGCAATAAGAGGAGCAATCCTCATATAGAATTGCTCCGGGTTCATGTCTTCATTTAATTTCGAATATATTTCTTCGGTCTGCCTGTTAAAGGCCTCCTCAGAAGTATAGGAGTAGAGACGGGGATGATGCTTCTTTAATTTATCTATTAAATCCTTGAAGTCAGATTTCAATTCATCCACTGTCGTCTCAAAATTAAGCCTTTCCTTGAGGGTAGGGGATGCCTCTGATGTCTTCGCTGCAATGCTGTCTTCTTTATACTTGCGGACCACCAGGGGGTGCTTCGAGTTGTCGGGGAAAATGAAACTTCCGGACAATTCCGTCACCTTATCATTGAAGGTGCCCTTGAAGGAGGTTTCTTTGGCGGCGATATAGAAGGATAGGGTAGTGCCGTCCATGGAGATCCTGGAAAGCTCGTCATCCTGGATGCGCTGCTCCCCACTGTACATGATGATTTTTCCGGCAAAGGTGCTCTCATCCTCCTGATCTAAAAGAATAACAGTTTTAAACTGTTCCATGAAGTTACCTTCCCACATGCCAGTATAGGCATTTGGGGTTTGGGCCTGTGCATGCTGATACAGCAGGCACAGGACCCACAGGGTGATTAGCCCTGATTTGGATATGAGTTGAATTCTTTTCATTAGTCAAGCTTTTTCTGGTAAAACAGGTCAAGCAGGAACCAGATGATAATTGAAATCAGATAAATTACAATCCCGGTAAGGGTCGTGATCAGAGAAATTTTGAGACCTCCTGCCAGGATGGCTGGTGAGATATCAGCGGCTGCCTCGATGGCCGTGAACGCTGAGAAGAGTCCAATCAATTGCCCCAGGATTCCAATGATCATGGTAAACAATCCGATGGATTTTACATATTTCAGCTGGTGACTGAAGTTTACTTTTTCATTTGCTTTTCCGCTGGCAATCGCGACTGCAAAATAAACTGATACGGCCACAATAATGACCAACAATATGGTTAGAATACTCATAAAAAGGGAACCACCCATGATAAACCAATCTTTCATAACGATAATTTTTAAATGAAACTTAATTACACTACAAAGTAAGGGTGATAAGGGATGCAGCGCAAGGTCGAATCCGGTTCAAAACCTGCATTCTGCCGACAATTGCCATTTAAAGTGCATTTTTTGCGATATTTGAGCTGATGAAAGCCTGGCATCATATCGTTTTTTGGATCATCGTTTATACATCCCTGACTCTCATCTTTACTAAATGGGTTGGAGTTGCCATGGAGGCATTTTACTATGTTTCCCTTTTGATGCCAGTGATTATCGGAACATCCTATTTCTTTAATTATGTTTTGGTACCTCGTTATCTATTCAAGCGCAGGTTCTTTCTGTTCGGATTGTATTCCTTCTACATGCTGGTGGTTTCTCTATGTTTGGAGATGGTGGCAGGAGTTCTTGCATTTTTAGTGATTGCCTATTATGATATAAACGAAAACGGGATGCTCATAACCGACGTATTTACAATGGCCGGCTTACTATATTTTGTAGTGCTGGTGATGTCGTTTATACTGCTGATCAAACACTACTTTGTAGATCAGCAGGCCATAGATAGTCTGGAGGAAAAGCAGGCGATCCTTGACCAGGGCTACTTCACCGTGCGATCAAACAGGCAAACGGCAAATGTAAGGCTCGATGAATTGCTCTACCTGGAAAGTCTGGGCGATTATATTGAATTCCACCTGGAAAACGGTTCTAAAATCGCTTCCAAGGAAAAAATCAGCCACATGGAACAGGAGCTGCCTGATGGATTCCTCAGGATCCACCGCTCTTTCATTGTGAACAAAGCAAAGATTTCATCTTTTACACGCGAATACGTGATGATGGGGCAGATGGAGTTACCCATCAGTCGCAGTTATAAGCAAGTGGTAGCCAGCAAGCTAAACGGTAAATAAGCCTTTTGCTTAATCATCCAGCGCCCTGGACTCCTCCGAATTCAGTTTGGCCATACGGGTCACTTTCTCTTTTGTCACGGTATTGGAAGATAGCACCAGGATGCAGATCACGAAGAGTACCAGCTGCTTGGCATCCTGCAAAACAATGAGCCCTACCAGAGAGAACAGGGCGGTCCCCTCGATCATGGCCCAGCGAAGGATCATAGCTGTCTGAAACTGTTCAAATTTCTTTGAGAATGAATCTCCTGCATCGATGGCTTCCATCTTCCTGGTGGATATGGAATAACCGGCAGGGATGGCAGCAAGCAGAAATACATTTACATAGGTAAGGATATCAAAGCCTTCCTTAAACGGAGGGATTTGCATCTCATTCAGATAGATACTCACAATAAAGAACAGGAGCAAGCCTGTATTCAGAGCATAAAATATAATCTTCAGAATGCGGAATGCTACTTTGGGTTGAAATTTCTCTCCGATCATCTTCTCGTGTTTGGATTCTAAATTTAGTGAATCGGATATGAAATAAAAAGTGGAATGTATTCAGCTTTGTATAGATTTGTTTTAGCTAACTAACCCGATAAGTAATGAAAAGCCTGTATTATCCTTTAATCTTTGCTGCACTATTTCTTGCCACAGCTTGTTCAGATACCCAATCTGAATCTCTTAGCGTCATGACCTGGAATATATGGCATGGCGGACTTCACGGTGATAAGACTGTTGATTTTGAGCAGGATACTTCAAATACTGCCAATGTTCTTAAAGTGATTGTGCAGGAGAATCCCGACGTTCTGTTCATGCAGGAAACCTATTGTTGCGGGATGGATATTGCCCGGGATGCCGGCTATCCCTATTCATGGAGAGGGAGCTCCAATCTGTCCATTCACAGCAAATACCCCATCGTGGATACCATTCATCTGTTCAGACCTTTCAACTCTCACGCAGTGATCATAGATGTGAAGGGAAGAGAAATCCTTTGTGTAAACATCTGGCTGCACTACCTGCCTGATACCTTTCAGGACATCAAAACAATGTCGCCCGATTCACTAATCGCAGGAGAAGGTCCCACAAGATTGAGTGAAATCCAAGCCATCCTGCATAGCATTGATAGCCTGGAGGCTGCCCTGAACCTGCCTGTCATCATGGGAGGTGATTTTAATTCCGCATCCCACCTGGACTGGGTGGAAAGTACCAAAGAAGCACATTATGGAAAAGTGGTTGAATGGCCCGTGAGCAAACTAATGCAAGACCGGGGCTTTACAGATTCTTTCAGGGAAGTGCATCCCGATCCCACCCTGACCCTGGAAGGGACCTGGGGATACCTGGGCGATGATATCATATCAGACCGGATTGATTTTATCTACTACAGGGGAGCTAAGCTGGCCACTACCAGTTCGAAAATAGTCATGGACGATCCCCCGGACGGATTCTTCAATTCAGATCACAGAGCCATTCTGTCTGTATTTGATCTTTCAGACATGAATTAAAGTACTTGGATGGTAAAGTTCAAAAACGCTATCTCTTAACACAGTTATTTGAACACCCTCAACTGATGGTTATATGCAATCGACTGGAGTTCATCTGAAGTCAACTTATACTCATTTACGGTGGGCTGACGCTCATTAACAGTCAATTTTTGTTCATCTACGGAGGGCTGATGCTCATGAACGGTGAACTTTTGTTCATTCATTTACCACTTTTGTCAGTCGACGGAGCACTTACGTCGATCGAAGGTGGTCTCAAACCATCTGGCCATGACCAAATGTCAGGATGCCAGGAACTTATGTCAGTTGTAGGCCAACTTATGGCATCTGTCTGGCATCAAATGTCAATGGAAGCAAAACTTAAGGCAATCGACTATAATCTTAAGCCATCCTAACCTGACCAATTGTCATGTGTCGAGGCACTTAAGCCATTTGACGATACACTTAAGCCAATCGTCGACACAATTAAGCCTTCTGCGGCCAAGAGTCTTCTGTAGAATATCGAAAAATGCTAAATAATCAAAATATGACGCTTCCAGGCCCTTCTGTCAGCTTCCCGATTAGTTCTTTATTAGTAATATAGTCTCCTCTGCAGTAGGCGCAAGTAAAATTTTTGGCCGTGCCGGGTAGCCAACCACATATTTTTTCCCCGACTTATTCCCTTCTACTGAGGCATCTTTTGACTTGATAGGGTAGCCGACTACATATTTTTCTCCCGGAACATACTTGTCTGCAGAAAAGCCCTGCGGCCGTGATGGGTAGCCGATAACAGTGGGCCCACCAAGGGCAGCTGGCATCTCTTCAACATGAGCATCTACTTTCGCATCACTTGATCCTGATTTTTCAAAGGCTTCATTGTGAGTTAGTTCCGGGACGTTTTTTACTGCACAAGAGAAAAGGCAGAAGGATGCAAGAAATAGAGGAAGCAGCAGGAATAACTTCCTTATCATTATCATTCTATAATCTTCATTTTCCATAATGAATCGGATTTTATATCGTAATAAGTACGGCAATAAAAAAATTCATCTATTAACAAATATCGGGCATTCAAACAGATAATTAGCAATATCTCAATAATTCTTATTTAGCACTTCGACCTGTTTTCCAGAATCCAAGATCACATGCAAGGCCTTATGGTTACCCATCATTGTGTTATACCTAGTTCGTTAAGAACCAAAAGGTTGATATTCCTACTATTCTTTGCTGAAAATACTACTGAACCTTTGCTGAGATCAAGGATGTAGGTAAATCCTTCCTGAGTTGCAATTTTATCGATGGCTTCCTGAACTTTTATATATATAGGTTGCATTAACTCGTAGTTTCGTTGTTGCAATTGCTGTGAGGCTGTCTGTTGGAATGCCTGTATCTTATTCTGCATTTCCAACAACTCACCTTCCTTAGTTTGCCTGATCATTTGAGAATAGCTATCAAGGTTTTGCTGGTATTTATCAAGCATGTTGTTGTATTCAACTTGCATACTCTCCATCATTGTCTCAAGTTCCCTGGTATCATTTTCCAATAAGATTTGAGCACTATCACTTTCCGGCATCGCGGTAATAATTTCCACTACATCAACATGACCGATCTTAAGTTGATCCTGTGCGATTACATTAGAACTAAAAACTACTATCACTAAACTTATCGGAAAGAATAATGTCCGTTTCATATGAACTTCAATTTATGTATAGATCTGAAAATTAGTCTAATACCTTATTAATTTAACCCAAGAAAGGTTAAAAAACCTTAACTCAATTCTTCTTGCAAATGCCATCCATCTGTGAGGGAGGATTCGGGTGCCAGCTTGGGGAGAAAGTTTATTGTTAGTGGAAATGTTAGTAAAATGAAAAAGGCAGCTACACTTTAATATCGTGTAACTGCCTAATTCTCAGTGTGAACGAGAGAGGAGTCGAACCCCCAACCTCCTGATCCGTAGTCAGGTGCTCTATCCAGTTGAGCTACTCGTCCGGTACGGGAGTGCAAATTTAATCATTTCCCTATAATTTCAAAACTCTTTTCTTCGGGCAGAATTAGTAATTTTGATTAAAAGAGATTATATGAAAAAGCTGCTAAAGATACTGGCTATCACCATAGGTGTGATTCTCGTTTTATTGATTGTGACTCCAATTCTCTTCAAGTCGAAAATTGAAGCGGTGGTCAAGGAGAAGGTAAATGAGGAGGTTCATGCCAGGGTTGACTGGTCGAAGTTCAGTCTTTCTTTCTTCAGGGGCTTTCCCGATCTGAGCATTAACCTGCATCAGGTGTCGGTGGTTGGGGTGGAAACCTTCGAAGGGGACACCCTGGCAGGACTAAAGCGATTCGAATTGCGGGTAAATCCCTTCAGTGCCTTCCGGAAAAATATTGAGGTGAAGTCTGTTCTTGTGGAGCATCCGCTGATCAATGCCATTGTATTGGAGGACGGAAGTGCCAACTGGGATATCAGTGGTGAAGCTGTTGAAGAGGTGGAGGAAGTTGATGAGGAAAGTGCGGAAGCATCCTCCATGTCAGTCTCCCTGAAGCGTTTTGCGATTACGAACGGACGCATTTACTATCTCGACGAAACATCAGATATTGATGCTTCTCTGGAAGGCTTTAACCTGGAGCTGCGAGGAGATTTCTCGACGGAGCAAAGCGAAATTAAACTATCCTCTGTCATAGATAAGATCAATGCAAAGATGGGAGGGATCCGCTATCTCAGAGATGCTGACTTCAACCTGGACCTGCTTGCTGCGGCCAACATGGTCGAAAACAGGTATACTTTGAAGGAGAACATGATGTCCCTGAATGGCCTGTCTCTGGGTTTGGAGGGAGATATGCTATTGCTGGATGAGGGTGCTATGGAGATGGATCTGAAATTTTTCTCTAAGGAAACGTCCTTCCAGACGCTGCTGTCCCTGGTGCCAGCCATATATCTCCAGGATTTTGAAGAGCTGAAAACAAGCGGGAATCTTCTGCTGGAGGGCACAGTAATTGGCATGATGAAGGATAGCATTCTTCCCGATGCAAAACTAAAACTGCAGGTGCAGGATGGTTATTTCGCTTATCCAGACCTTCCCAAAGATGTTTCGGATGTTCAGATTTCTCTGCTGGTGGATTACAGAGGTACTGACATGGACCAAACCCTGGTGGATCTGGAGACATTTCACCTGCTGCTGGGTGGGAATCCATTTGATTTAAGCATGCAGGTGGATCATCCGATGAGCGATATGCATGTAGCTGGAAGCGCGAAAGGCAGGATTGACTTTGCTTCCCTGCAGGACATCGTTCCCATGGAAGATGTAAGTCTCAATGGGAAGCTTGATGCTGATCTCCGATGGGATACAAAAATGTCCTATATCGAGGAGGAGAACTACGAGCAGGTGGATCTTGATGGCTCCCTGGGTATTCAGGGATTGGTGTTGGAAACTCCTGAAATTCCGGTACCCCTCGTGCTGGAGCAGATGATGCTGCTATTCAACCCAAGAATGGTAGAGCTTGCTGTCCTGGATCTGAAGATGGGGGCCTCTGATCTGCACATGGAAGGCGAGCTGGAGAATTTTATTCCTTATGTTTTTGCCGGACAGACTGTATCGGGCCGATTGGATGTACAATCCACGCTTCTGGATGCCAATGAACTTATGCCGGAGCTTGAGGAAGCTGCTGAGCTTGATGAGCTTCCTGGTGATACGCTGGTACCTGTGCAGCCTGATTCCCTGGCTGAACCAGCAAGTATAAAAATTCCTGAAAACATTGACTTCATAATGACCGTAGATATGCGGAGGGTGGAATATGCCAAGATCCTATTTGAAAATATAACTGGGAAGATGCGTCTTATGGAAGGTGTGGCAGGAATCGATGAGGTGCGGATGGAGCTCCTGGAAGGGAGTATGCTTACGGCCGGATGGCTTGATACGCGGAGCGAATATGCCGAGGCAGATTTCACTGTTGATATGAAAGGCGTGGATATTCCTTCTGCCTATTCTACCTTCATGGCAGTGAAGAAAATGGCTCCCATTGCCAAATATTTCAAGGGAAAAGCAAATGTTACTATGGAGTACCATTCCTTGATGGACGCCACCTTAGCTCCCCTCTATGAATCCATCAATGCAAAAGGACAGGCAAAAACCGAGGGTCTTCGGTTTTACAACATGGAAGAATTCATTCCCCTGAGCGAGGTTCTGAAAAACGAAAAATTTACAGAGATGGCTCCGGATGAGGTTGATGTTGGATTCACCGTACGGGATGGACGAATTATTTTTAATCCCTTTAGCATGGACTTCTATGAGTCCAGTATGATTGTTTCGGGTTCCCATGGCATCGATCTGAGCCTGGATTACAAGATGGATATGAACATCGCCAAGTCTGATCTGGGCAGCGGGGCCAATGAAATGATCCAGGGCATGACCCTGCTTGCTGCAGGTGCCGGTCTGAAGGTTCCACAATCCGATTATATTAAAGTGCTGGCCAGTATCGGGGGCACGTTCAATGATCCGAAATTGAACACCGATCTGAGCGGGAATCTGAAATCGGCAGGTGAAACGATTCAGGAAGCTGTGGAGGAGAAGATCACCGAGGAGATTGAGAAGGTGGAGGAGGAGATCAGAGAGGAAGCCGGAGAGGAAGCTGAAAAGATCATAGCTGATGCAGAAAAGGAGGCGGCCCGGCTGGTGGAGGAGGCCAGGAAGGCCGGAGAAGCACTGGTTAAGGAGGCGGAGGCCCAGGGGGAAAAGCTGGTGGAAGATGCCGGTAGCAATCCTCTGAAACAGGTGGCTGCCCGCACTGCGGCCAGTGAACTCGTACGCCAGGCCGAAAAGCAATCCGAAAACCTGGTCAGTGAAGCAGAACTCAAAGCCGCAGATATCATACAGAAAGCCCGCGACGAAGCAGATAGGCTATAATCTCTTTGTTCTCATGAGGACAAAAAAAACAGGCTGCCTCTTTCGAAACAGCCTGTCTTTTTGTTTGATTCCGTATCTAGAATCTCTTCTCCTTGATACGTGCTTTTTTACCTGTCAGTTCACGGAAGTAGAAGATACGCGCCCTTCTTACGCGACCATGTTTATTGATGTCAATCTTCTCAATAAATGGTGATGCGGAAGGAAAGATTCTCTCTACACCTATATTACCTGACATCTTACGTACTGTAAATGTCTCTGTATTTCCTTTTCCGCGGCGTTGGATCACAACCCCCCTGAACTGCTGAATACGCTCTTTGTTTCCCTCTTTAATCTTATAATGAACGGTGATGGTATCACCTGCACTGAAATTGGGAAGCGCCTTCTCGGCAGCATATTCCTGGTCGACAACCTTCATTAAATCCATGATTCTATTCTTTATTATATACTGTGCCTCGATTTAACAGGTCGCAAAAGTACAAAAAAAATCCATTTTATAATAATATAATTCCTGATTTATTAACAGGGCAATATTATTAATGTGCATCCCCGGCGGGCATCTTCAGATTCTTGCCGGCATCCTTTACAACAATGTCTTTCCACTGATCTGAATATCCGGGCTGATCCGGGCTGAGCGGATAGCCATCCTTGCTGCGCAGGAAGACGCCATTTTCCTCTTTTTTGATGTTCCCGTCAATGTACTTAACCAGCAGGTATTGTCCCAGTTCTTTGTAACGTTGTACGGTATAGTCACCCATATTAACCGAGTAGTTGGTTATAAATTCTCTGGCCAGCTCGGGATTGGTTTCATTCAGGACCGTGGCAGCAGCATCTATGGCGGCAACCTCGGTGATGAATTTATCTTCAAGTTCGGTCTGGACTTTGCGAACATCTTCCATCATCACGTTGTACCTGAGGTAGGAAAAGTTGGATACGAAACTGAAGGCCCAGAAGGCAGCAGTTTCTGAATAGGTGAGCAAATCTCCGTTTCCAACTGCATAGGATTCGGGAACGCGGGTCATGCCACAATACATGGGCACGTAGGTGGTGGCAGCGGCATCATCAATGCCAAACCAGAGGATTCCACCCATCCAGTCGGGCTTCATGGGCCTGCTTTCTGCAACAAAAGAGAATCCGGTCTGCTGAGTAGCAGTGGCACGTTCGTTCACATACATTTTTCCATCGTATTCCCAGGTAAGCGGACGCCAGCGGTAGGGGAGGCCAAAGGGACCTGCTCCTGCGTCGCTGCTCATGTCCAGTTCGGTACCTTCCAGGTGGTCCCTCATGAAGTTCATCAGGTCCTTGTTGGATATTTTTCGCTTGGGCTTAATGTAAAGGGGCATCCTGTTTTCCAGGTCATCACCCTTCACATAGTCAAAGTACTGGTCCATATCATCATTGATATCTTTGAAAAAGGACCATACGCGCATATCACAGAATCTGGCGCCGCCAAAACTTATGGGTGCATAGGTATCTGAAAAACTGAAGTCTTCATCTGTGCCTTCATAGTATCCTTTCTCGCGGGCAAAGGAGATGACATCAGGGGCATATATGCAATTCTCGGGGTCATCCAGAGGAAATTGCTGTATCCTGGCCTGGTTGGCATGTCCGGATACGTATCCGTCCGGAATTCTGACAGCCACCCAGACTGCCCCTTTATTCTTATTGTAGGTTTTCCCTTTTTTTGTTACCATCTCTGTCCCTTTTCCAATGAGCTCCATGATCCATACTTCATTGGGATCGGCTATTGAGAAGGATTCTCCGGAACTGTAATACCCGTGTTCTGCTACCAGCTCACCCATAATTTTTATGGCTTCTCTGGCAGTTCTGGCTCTTTGCAGGGTAATATAAATCAGGCTGCCATAATCGATAAGCCCGGTGGTGTCCCTTAGTTCTCTTCTGCCTCCATAGGTGGTCTCGCCGATGGCTACCTGGTGTTCATTCATATTCCCAACCGTTGAAAAAGTGTGAGATAGCTGGGGTATCCGTCCCAGGAATTTATTGGTATCCCACTCATACACATCGAGCATGGCTCCCGGAGGATAGTCAGCCGATGGTGTAAAATACAGTTCCCCATACAAGACATGAGCATCTGCGGCATAGGTGATCATAGCAGTACCATTTACCGACGCACCCGGGGTAACAAGAAAGTTGGTGCATGCAAAGGCATTGCTGCTCCACAGGGCAAGTGCCACGACTGCTGTTAAAACGAGTTTCTTCATAGGAAAAATTCTTTTTGATTTTATGATTGAATGATATATATCCAAATGATGCGGATGCAAGATTTCATTTTTCCATCAAACTACCAACTGAATATATCGAATAACATGATCTGGATAAAATAACGATAAATATATTACAGATTGTCAAAAAGAAAAATATTTATTGCACCCTCTCTTCAGTGAGGTAAATTGAATGTAAAATGTAGAAATCTGAGTTCACACCCCTTAAAACACAGAGGTAAGATCTCACATTATGCATTTAACTTTATTTAACGATAATTTAATCTTGAAAAACTTGTAAGATAATTTGCTTGTGATTATCTTTGTGGCATACTATTTGTAACAAATAAAAGTAGTAGAAGAAAATAGGGTAGTTTAGTTGGTAGTTTTAGTTAGTGTTGTAGAAAAGGGTCAATCGCCAGATTGAACCCTTTTCTTTTTCTAGAACATATAGCCCAGCAGTTCTTCTCTTTCGTCGTCTGACAGCCTGTAATTCAGTCCCCCTGCGCGGTTCTTGTTCATCAGCTTCAGGATTTCTTCCTTTTTGGACCTTTCTATTCCGGCATCCTGACAGCTAACGGGGCTCCCAAGTGATTTGAAGAAGGTTTTCAGGGCTTCAATGGTTTCATCCACCGTTGATACACCAAAGAGTTCCTGACCCAGCTGTACGATCCTGTCTCCCGCTCTTTCTTTCAGTATATTCATCCAGGCCGGGTAGATAATTGACAGGGTAGCGCCGTGGGCAGTGTCATACAGGAACGACAATACATGTCCCAGGGCATGAACGCCCCAATCGCCTGAGGCCCTGCCATAGATGGTTGTGTTATTAAGAGCCATGGTAGCGGCCCACATGATCTTTGCTCTCAATTCATAATTATCAAGATCCTTCATCAGGGCCGGACCAAATTCCAGGGCTTCCTTGATAACTGAAACGACAATGCGGTCGGAAAGAGTGGCTTCACCTTTGCCGAACCACGCTTCCAGGGAGTGGGCTACCAGGTCCACAATCCCATAGGCCGTATAATTGGCAGGGACCGATTGTGTATAAGAGGGATCCAGGAAGGAGTGAGCCGGATACTCCAGATCGTTTCTGTATCCGATTTTTTCCATGGTCTCTCCATTTTGAAGAACCGCCACCGCATTCATCTCCGTTCCCGTTGCTGCAAGCGTTAAAACAGCTATTAAGGGTTTGGCCGCCACAGGCTCATATTTCCCGGTCATCACCTCCCATGCATCACAATTCTCAGCAATACAAATGGCTATGATCTTTGCAGAATCAATGACACTTCCACCACCAACAGCAACAAGCATATCCACCTCTGCTTCACGCCCGATCCGGGCTGCTTCCATCACATCTTCAACCCTTGGATTGGGTTTGATGCCACTGAATTCGGTGACTTCTATGCCATGGGAATTAAGTTGCTCCAGTGTATCCTTGTAGCTGCCGTTACGGAGCACTGAACCACCCCCATAGACAAGCAGGGCCTTTTTTCCAAGTTCAGCGGAAGCGCTACCGAGTTCCCTGACTACGTTTTTTCCAAAATGAAGTTTAACAGGATTGAATGCTAGAAAATTATACATGATATTGGTTTTAAATTTTGTAAATGGTCCCAGCCGAGATATCCCTTTTGCCCCCGGTTACGCTGGATAGAATGTTCGTTTCTCCCCGGATCTTAAGGACGCCCAGTAAGGCAAAAATAAGTGCTTCTTTGTAATGTATCAATAGTTCTTCAGGTATGATCAGGGAGGCCTTTGTATTTTTCTTTATGCTTTCCGTAAGCGCCCGGTTCAGTGTGCCACCTCCCGTAATCAGTAGCTTTTTGATACCAGCCTCATTAATGCCCTTTGAAATTTGTTCAGAGATATGCTCCACAAGGGTCGACATCAAATCTACTGCCGGGAGCCTGCTGTGCTGTATTAAGGGGAGAAACTGATCAAGAAACCATTCCCTGCCCAGGGATTTTGGAGCCTCCATTGTATAAAATTCAAGTTGATTCAGTTTCTCCAGGAGTTCCTGATTTACATGACCCCTCCTGGCCATCTCGCCATTCAGATCAAAGACCTTTCCTTCCAGGGCAGCTACCCAGTTCAGGGCCATGTTGGCCGGACCAAGATCATAGGCGATTCGTTTTCCCTGACTGTTTTCGCAGGAAATATTGGCAAATCCCCCCAGGTTCAGACAGCCATCATAGTCTGAAAAGAGCAGGCTGTCGCCAAGTGGTACCAGCGGAGCGCCCTGACCACCCTGAGCCACATCTTCGCTCCGGAAGTCATTGATAAGCGTTATGCCGGTCCGCTCTGCCATAATCCTGCCATTACCGGCTTGCAGAGTGATTCCTTTATTTGGATCATGCAGAATGGTATGTCCGTGCGATGCAATGAAATCGGGACTCAGTTTTTCTTTCTTATGAAAGGCATTCAGGAGTTCAGAATAGAAAATTCCCAGTTCCAGATCCAGCTTATCGATCTTTTTCCTGTTCCAGTTGCAAGCCTCCTCAAGTTTGGAAAGAAGTTCCTTTTCATAGGGGAAGGTTTCTGCCACAAGGATTTTGTAGATCCAGTTGCGGCCGTCCCATGTGAAGTCGCAGCATGCCAGATCCACACCATCCATGGATGATCCCGACATGAGTCCGGTAACTCTGTAGCTTTGTTTCATTAAAGGATATTTACCAGCTGAATGTGTTGCGGTAGAGACTTGCGTTTCCTTTACCGTCGGACACATAAAGCTCAAGTTCGTGGGTCGTGTCTTTCAATATACGTTTTTCATCAAAACGGTAGAACAGCAGCTTATTCTTTGGATCGTATTCAAATAGGACCCAGTGGTTATCAATGTAGCCCTCGTAAGTATCTATTCCCGATAAATCGTCAACGATTGTAAAGCGCAGCTCTTTTTTTCCGCTTAAGTCGGCTCCGCCGCTTCCCAGGGGGGTAATGCGGGGGGGGATGGTGTCAAGTGAAATCGCAAATTCACCAAAATTTCTGAGTCTGGCAACTACGGCACCATCTCTGTACTCACCACCTGCCGATCCAGGCTCATTTTTTCCATTGCGGGAGATAAGAAGTAATTTGCTATGCAGAGCCGGATCGATGGCCGGACTCTTAATGGAGAGGGTGTAGGGTTTATGTACGGGCACTTCCCTGTTGCCAATTTGATAAAAGGGAGTGAGTGACCCCTCTGAACCCGGAGAGCTTTGGAAGATGAAATCAAGGTCCTGGTACAGCGCATTGGGGGGTATGTTCACACGTACAGGGCCCTCTGAAAAGCTGTTTTCCTTGTCAAATTCCATGCGCATGCCAGCACCTTCCTCCGCGACGGATTCAGGGACATCAAGTTCAATGCCTTTAAGCTTGAATTCCAGTACAGATCTGTTGCCAGCCACATCGGTGGCGATAATCCGAATGGGATAGGACCTGGATTCATTAATCTGCAAAGCCTTATTTCCGGCCGAAGGTTTATAGATCCGCAATCTGTCGTTGGGCAGACGGTGTAGCCTGTGTGCCTTGGTGTTGCTCCTGATGCGCTCCGGGTAATCGATATGGGCATTGATATACCTGGTTTCCGCAAAGGAAAATTCATCCATCACATGACTGTATGAGAGCTCATTATCCACATACATCTCCAGCGTATAGATCCCGCACCTGTTGCTGGCTCCGTTCAGGTAATCAAATACCTCCACGCTAATGCCAAGGCTTCCCGCTCCCTTAATTGTTGTGCCATAGGGGATGGTGTAGATGCCACCGTCCTTTACCAGTTTGCTGACAAACCTAGCTGTTTTCCCATTGACGTGGCTCTGTTTGTCCATAGGGTAGAGATAGAGTGAAAGAAACCTTGGAGAAACATTGTCTTTAATACTAAAATTGTATTGAAGCACATTGGTGGGGTGCTGGTTGGAGCTGGTCCGGATTTCAAAATGAAGATGTGGCCCTGAGGAGCTCCCCGTGTTTCCGGTGTAAGCGACAAGTTCTCCTTTTTCCAGTTGAAAAGTTTCCTTATCCAGGTAGAGGTCCAGGGTATGGGACTTCCTTTTATACTGCATCCCTTCTACATAGTTTGCAATATCGTCCCTGTAGCGGCTCAGGTGTCCGTATACGGAAGTAAAGCCGTTGGGATGGCTTATGTAGATCGATTTTCCATAGCCGTTGGCCTGTACCTTGATCCTGGAAACATAGCCCTTCTCCACAGAGAATACCTGGTGGCCTTCGGTGCCCTGGGTTTTAATATCGATTCCTGAATGAAAATGGTCGCTCCTGATTTCCCCGAAATTACCGCTTAGATACATGGGGATCTTGACAGGTGGATGGAAATCGATGCCATCCTGCCCGATGCTATGTAGCATAAGAAATTGTAATATAATCAGGCTGATTGTTCTGTGCATTGTCTTCTCAGGGATATTAAAAACTCAAAACTATGCTTTTATTTTTTAGCCCGGCAGTTTCGGAATTGAAAGTTTTAAACGGATCAAAATAATTCTATATTTGTATTATATCTATGTTAAATGAGTGCTGAGCAGGTTGAAATATTTGAAGGAATCAAGCAGAAAATTCAAGCGGTTAAAATCCGCCTGAAAGAGCAGCAGGAAGAAAATTTCCGTTTGAAACAGCAATTTGAGGATCTTCAGAAAGCGGTTCAGCAAAAACAGGTACTTATTGAGGAATTAGAACAAAAAAACCAGAAACTATCTCTGGTAAAGGGGATCATGGCTGATGGTGAAGGTTCACAGGATGCCAAGGTCCAGATAAATAGAATTGTGCGGGAGATTGACAAGTGTATTGCTCTTTTAAACAGATAAGACGGGGATGACGGAAAACATGCTTTCCATAAAGGTTCAGATTGCCGAACGTTTTTATCCCCTGAAGATAAAACGACAGGATGAGGAAAAGATCAGGAAGGCAGCCAGGTTGATTAATGAAAAGGTTCTGCAGTATAAACAAAGATATACTGATAAAGACACGCAGGATTTTATGGCCATGGCCGCTCTTCAGTTTGTAATAAGCCTGATCGATTGCGAACAACAACAAAATGTTGTATCTTTGGAAGAGGAGTTGAATAGTCTGAGTAGTGAATTGGACGAATTATTGAAAGAAGAGTAGTAGCGTTCTTATACATATTAACGAGTTTGCCCGCATTGTTTCTTCAATTATTTTTGAAACTCAACATTTATCACTTTGGAGCAAAGCTCGGATTTTAGAAAGCAGGCCAAAATTCCGGTTCGCCGGGATACTGAAACATTCAGTCATTGGACACTTGACATTGTCTGGCAGTTCCACCCATGTTATATTGGGGTTTTATAAAGTTTTGAGGAAATATGCGGGTTTTTTATTTTCTAAAATGAACAACCTATGGAACTGTTAACACATCTATTGGTGCTGCAGTCGTCCATGGTCTTGTATCTTGTAACAGGAGGTGCTTCATTGCTGGTGGGAGCCGGAGTTGCTTTTTTTCTTACAAATAAAGCTGTAAGAGGGAAGAGCAATAACATTCTCAAAGAGGCGGAGAGTGAAGCAGAAATGATCAAGCAACAGAAGATACTGCAGGCCAAGGAGAAGTTTCTTCAGCTAAAGGAAGAACACGAGAAGCTCATCAATGAGAAGAATGGAAAGCTGAATCAGAGAGAGAATGAAGTAAAGCAGAAAGAGTTTTCTACCAACCAGAAACAGGAGGATATACTGAGAAAGAATAAGGAGGTGGAAAGCATCAGAGAGAATCTCAATGTACAGCTTGAAGTAATTGAAAAAAGGAAAGAAGAACTTGAAAAGTCCCACCGCAGACAGGTGGAGCAACTGGAGGCCATATCCGGACTCTCAGCCGAAGAAGCTAAATCGCAACTTGTTGAGTCCTTGAAGGAAGAGGCTAAGACAGAGGCCATGTCATTGATCAATGAGATTGTTGATGAAGCCAAGATGACGGCCAATAAGGAGGCCAAGAATATTGTGATAAAGACCATTCAACGGGTGGCCAGTGAAACGGCCATTGAAAATGCCGTTACGGTTTTTCACATTGAGTCTGACGAGCTGAAGGGAAGGATTATTGGAAGAGAAGGCCGCAACATCAGGGCCCTGGAAGCAGCCACAGGAGTGGAAGTAATTGTGGACGATACCCCGGAAGCCATTATTCTGTCAGCCTTTGATCCCGTGCGAAGAGAGGTCGCCAGACTTTCCCTGCATCAATTGGTTACCGATGGAAGAATCCACCCGGCAAGAATTGAGGAGGTCGTTGCAAAAACGAAAAAGCAGATCGAGGAGGAGATTATAGAGGTCGGGAAGCGCACAGCCATTGATCTGGGTATTCATGGTTTGCATCCCGAACTGACCCGTATGGTAGGTAAGATGAAGTATCGCTCTTCCTACGGACAGAACCTGCTTCAGCATTCCCGGGAAGTTGCTAATCTTTGTGCAATTATGGCAACAGAACTGGGTTTGAATGCCAAACTTGCCAGAAGGGCAGGCCTCTTGCACGACATTGGTAAAGTCCCTGATGATGAGCTGGAGATACCGCACGCCGTCTATGGCATGAAGCTGGCAGAAAAATACAAAGAAAAGGCTGAGGTGTGCAATGCCATTGGATCTCACCATGACGAGGTGGAAATGACCACCCTTCTTGCCCCCATTGTGCAGGTATGTGATGCCATATCCGGGGCACGTCCAGGGGCACGTCGCGAGGTTGTGGAATCCTATATCAAGCGTTTGAAGGAACTTGAAGCCATGGCACTCTCTTATCCGGGTGTGCTGAAAACTTATGCCATTCAGGCAGGAAGAGAGCTTCGGGTCATCGTGGGAAGTGAGAAAGTTACAGATAAGGATGCAGAGAGCCTTTCCTTTGATATTGCCAGGAAGATACAGGATGAGATGACCTATCCCGGACAGGTGAAGGTTACAGTGATTCGTGAAACACGTGCTATAAGTTACGCCAAATAGTGAAAAAAGTTCTGATTACAGGTACTGCAGGGTTCATTGGATTTCACCTGGCCAGGAAGCTGGTCGACATGGGTTTTTTTGTCACCGGACTGGATATTATCAATGACTACTACGACGTGAATCTGAAGTTTGACAGGCTTGAACAGGCCGGGATTTCGCGCGATCAGATTGTATATAATCAGTTAGTTACCAGCAGCACGTCCGAAAATTATCAGTTTATTCAGCTAAAACTTGAGGACCGTGAAGCCCTGCTGGAATTGTTTGCCAACAGAAAGTTTGATGTGGTTGTGAACCTGGCGGCCCAGGCGGGAGTGCGTTACAGTCTTACTCATCCGCAGGCCTATGTTGACAGCAACATTACCGGGTTCCTTAACATTCTTGAGGCATGCAGGCACCACCCTGTTGAAAATCTGATCTATGCCAGCAGCTCCAGTGTTTACGGACTGAATAAGGACATGCCTTTTTCGGTACGTTCCAATGTGGATCATCCGGTGAGTCTGTATGCAGCCAGTAAGAAAAGTAATGAACTCATGGCTCATACCTACAGTCACCTTTTTGGCATACCTACCATAGGATTACGTTTTTTTACGGTGTACGGACCATGGGGGAGGCCCGATATGGCTTTGTTTCTCTTTACAAAGGCCATCCTGGCCGGGGAGCCCATCCAGGTATTTAATTATGGCAAGATGGAGCGTGATTTCACCTATGTGGATGACATCGTCGGAGGAATCGAAAGAATGGTGAGTCAAGCACATATAAAAGGGGAAGGGTGGGAGCCAGAATCTCCCGATCCCTCTTTCTCATCAGCGCCGTATAAGATCCATAACATCGGAAACTCCAACCCGGTAAAACTTACCGATTTCATCGAGGCCATTGAAAAAGCTGTGGGAAAGAAGGCGGAATGGGAGATGATGCCCATACAAGCAGGAGATGTGGAACGAACCTGGGCGGATGTCTCTTCCCTGAAGGATGATTACAATTACAATCCCGGCACGCCTGTGGAATCGGGCATTGAGCGCTTTATAGAATGGTATCGGGGGTATTATAAAATTTAATATCGGCGGATGATCAGCTTTTGTCCAGGAGCTTTTTGAGTGATTCTGCCTTCTCATGCTGTCCCGATTTTTCAAAGGCAAATTGCAGATTGATAATCAACCTTTCGATCACATCCAAACTTGAACAGGGAGTGTAATAGAATTCCTTTTCGTCGATCTTAAGATGCTTCAGGAAATGCTGTAATTCCTTCAATCCAAGTACACTTCCCTTATCCGACGGATTGATGTAGAATAGGATATTATTGGGGTCCTCATGGTATTCCGGATCGTAATAGCAAAGAACAAAATTCCTGGGAAGGTTCACCCCGTATATGGGCAGGCCCAGTCGCCTGGCAAGTTCAGCATAGATGAGTCCCAGCATCACAGGACTTCCTTTACTGGTATCCAGCACATGGTTAAGCAGGTAGAGCTGGGGAGCATGAGCTTTTTTCAAACTTTTATCAAAACGGTGAATATCATAAAGAAAGTAGTTTATGACTTTCACTTTTTCAAGGGCAGTCAGATCATTGTTCAGCTCCAGCCATATATCCTTTTTAATCTTTTCGATTTTTTCATTGAGTTCATCGTACTGGAGTTCCGGATACTGGAACCGGGCCACCAGGTAGGCGCCAAAAAGCAGATTGCTTCCTCCACCCGATTTCCAGCTATCCATCCCTCTTTTGAGGGCATTAAACTGGATTTTCCGGATCACATTCTCAATGCGGACCTGTAACTCGGGCTTCAGGGTAATTTCCCAACGTTTTTCAAGGGGTGAGACGACCTCTTCTCCCAATTCAATCAAGCGATTTGATACATTATCAAATACAAGGCTGTCGGGATCTTCCAGCAGACTTATCAGGGCTTCCAGCTCTCTGTTTTTATTCTCCATCATCCGCTGCTGTCCTCAGTTAGTTTGTCCAGTACTCTGGTAATTAAATCATCCACGGCCCCGTGATAGTCTTCAAGAAACTCCAGGGAAATGCGGTTTGCGATGGCGACACAAATGGTAATGGCCTGGTGGTTCAGAAGAGCAGATAAGGCATAGAGAGCTGAACTCTCCATCTCAAAATTGTTGATACGCATGCCCTCATAGCTGAAACTGCCAATTTTTGAGATCAGCTCCGGATCGAAGGGACTTAGCCTGATGGATCTTACCTGGGGAGCATAAAAACCCGGGGTGGACAGGGTAATTCCGGATGCAACACCGGGTCCCGAAAGCAGCCTGTGCAAGTGCTCTGACCCTTTTATAAAGTAGGGTTCAGCAAGACTCCGCTTCCAGGCGGTATGTTTCATAAACGAGTCGGAAAGAGCCTCCTGGTTAAATACATCAGGATCCTTATAGAAATGGTAAAGGCCATCAAACCCTCCAGCTATACGGGTAAGGATATTTCCACCTGGAGGAATCCCGGCATGAAGTGCTCCGCTGGTTCCGATCCGGATCAGGTTCAGGCTTTTGTGTTTGGCCAGGGGAACACGTTGTTCCAGGTCCATATTAACCAGGGCATCCAGCTCGTTGAGTACAATATCTATGTTGTCGGTTCCGATTCCCGTAGAAAGTGCGGTGATCCGCTTTCCTTTGTAGAATCCCGTATGCGTAACAAATTCCCTGTTGCTTTTTTTTAGTTCAATCCGGTCAAAATTAGATGAAACCTGGCTTACCCTCCCCGGATCACCCACCAGGATTATTTGCTCTGCTATATCCTCCGGCAAAAGATTCAAGTGGTAAATGCTACCATCCGGATTCAGGATCAGGTCGGTATGGGAAATTGGATTCATCGGTCTTTCTATATCACTTATTCGATAAAAATAGTGTATTTTTAAAGCTGCTTTGAAAATACTTACTCACAACTAAAATACAGTGATATGAAAAGAACTCAATACATGATTATTAGTGTTGTAGGCATTGTGGTCCTGCTACTTATTTTTGGCAGCCAGATGTTTTATGTACTTAAACCAGGTGAGCGTGCCGTGGTTTTTAAGAAGTTTACAGGAGGTCTGGACAAGGAAAATGTGCTTATTCCCGGCTTCCATGTAATTGCTCCCTGGAATGATTTGATACGCTATGATGTGAAGGAACAGAAGGCTGAGGAGACGATGGATGTCCTTGATAAGGGTGGACTTTCAATCAATGTGGATGTAACCATTATTTTCAATCCCTTTTATAACAAGATTGGCTACCTTCATGAGAATATCGGAACAAATTTTGTTTCTGTAATGGTAATCCCCAATGTCAGGTCGGCGGTTAGAGCTGTGACCGGGCGCTATACAGCTGAAGAAATCTACTCCACCAAAAGGGGAGAGGTGGAAACCGAGATCATTGAGTCCACCAGAAAAGCTCTGGCCGATAAGAATATTGAAATGAAGGATCTGCTGATTCGTTCCATTACCTTGCCTGAAAAGATTAAGGCTGCCATTGAGAGCAAGCTTCAGCAGCAGCAGGAAGCCCTGGCTTACCAGTACCGCCTGGAAAGGGAAACCAGCGAGGCTGATCGTCTCCGGATTCAGGCCCAGGGTATTGCCGATTACAATGCCATTATCAGTGCTTCCCTGACGGATCGCATCCTCAGGCAAAAAGGGATTGACGCCACCCTGGAACTGGCTAATTCAGCTAACAGCAAGGTGGTGGTTATTGGTAGTGGTGATGAGGGGATGCCTCTGATCCTGGGAGGAAATTAAGATTTACGACCATGTTGCAAAGATCGCAGACTCTCTTTCTTCTGGGGGTCTTTATTCTATCCCTGTTCTTACTGACAGGGCCCATTACGCGTTTTAGCCTGGAGGGGAGCGAATTTGTGCTTAAACATTCAGGTCTTTTCAGCGTTGACGGAAATAAGTTGGGAGTGGCCACATGGCCGCTCTCAGCTATTTTCATTGTTGTTGCGGTGCTGGCATTTCTGAACATCTTTTTCTACCGCCATCGCATGCGACAGATGCGGATTGCCATCTTTCTGATCCTGCTGAATGCAGGGATGTTTGGCCTTATGTTTTTTTATACCTATATGGCTAAAATCCAATTGGAAGGAGCTTTGACCCTGCATCAATGGAGGTTTATTATACCCCCCATAAGTATAATACTCCTTTACTTTGCCTTCAGGCGAATCAGGAGAGATGAGCTTTTGGTAAAGGCTTTTGACCGGATCAGATAATTTCTATATTATCCTGGTCGGTTATCTTTTCGCAATAGTGACATTTTAGTTTTACCTCCGTTTTAGAGATCACCTCGAAGCGTGTGCTTACCTCTTCATTATTGGTAATGCATTTGGGATTCACACATTTAGCGATACTGATAATCTCATCGGGAATTTCAACCACCCGTTTCTCCACCACATCAAAGTCCCTGATGATATTCAGCTTGGCACATGGGGCAACCATGGCTATTTTGTTGATTTCATCATCTTTGAAAAAGACCTTCGAAAGTTTAATGATCCCTTTCTGACCCAGCTTATTGCTTCCCAGGCCATTCCCAATGGTTATCATGGTGTCGAGCTTGTCCAGGTTCAGGATGGATACTACTTTAAACAGGGCCGTGGCTGGTATATGGTCAATGACAGTTCCTTCTTTAATTGCGCTGACTGATAGTTGTTTATCTTTCATCATTATATCTGTTTACTTGCAAAGCTTTATTTGATTCCCAGTATGGAGGTGAGGATGGCCATCCGGGCGTAGACTCCGTTCCTCGCCTGCTCGAAATAGTAGGCATGTGGACTTGCATCCACATCTGTATGAATCTCATTCACTCTTGGCAGGGGGTGTAAGACCTTCATTTTCTCCTTGCAACCCTCAAGCATCTCTCTGCGAAGGATGTACGCGTTCTTAACCCTTTCATATTCAATGGGATCGGTAAATCGCTCCTGCTGAACCCTGGTCATATAAATGATGTCTGCCTCTGAAAGGTGTTCGGTCAGGTCTTTGCCCTCAAAATAGCTAATGCCTAATTTGTCCAGATAGAGTTTGTATGCCGGGGGCATTTTTAGTTCATCGGGCGAAATAAAGTAGAATGTTGGCTCGAATTCTGACATGGCCTGAAGAAGTGAATGCACAGTCCTGCCGTACTTCAGGTCACCTACCATAAAAATCTTTTGCTTTTCCAGGGTTCCCTGGGTTTTCAGGATCGAGTACATATCCAGCAGGGTTTGGGTGGGGTGCTGATTTGCCCCGTCACCCGCATTTACGATAGGTACAGAAGAGACCTCGCTGGCCAGGCGGGCACTTCCTTCCAGGGGATGGCGCATGACGATCAGGTCGGCATAATTGCTTACCATTTTTATGGTGTCGTGCAGGGTTTCTCCTTTGGAGGCGCTGGTGGCCCCCGAATCACTGAAACCGACTACTCTGCCACCCAGTCCGTTGATGGCTGTTTCGAAACTTAAGCGTGTCCTTGTGGAGGGCTCGAAAAAGAGCGTTGAGATGACATAGCCGTGGAGGATATCCTGCCTGGGGTTAAGCTCGAATTCAGCGGCTAATTCCATGATCCTCAGATACTCTTCTTTAGTGAAATCTGTAATGGAAACAAGATTTTTGTTCTTCATATGACTCAGTTTATTACGAATATAATATAGTGACTATTCTTCTATAACTGTTATTTTGCACCCTGGGACTTTTGAAAAAGTAGCCAACACTTCAGCTGTTTTTCGTTTCCAGGACCTGAGGACCAGTGAGCATTCCAAATCAAAATGCTGATCCTCAAAAGCAAGCTGTTTATCTTTGATTGCCTTCATTATTGAATTCATCTGTCCGTATTCAAAGTCCAGTTTCACTTTATCATAAACCTTGCATTCAATGATATTTGCATGATCCAGGGCGTCGGAGGCCGCAGCACGGTAAGCCTGGATCAACCCGCCCACTCCCAGTTTGGTTCCTCCGAAGTAGCGAACCACCACCACCAGCACATTGCTCAGGTCTCTGGAAACGATCTGGCCGTAGATGGGTAAACCAGCACTACCCGAGGGTTCCCCATCGTCATTTACCCTGTAATGTATTTTCTCCGGACCAAGCCGCCAGGCGTAGCACTGATGCCGTGCATCATGGTACAGCTTCTGCAGCTTGGCTCGAAGTTCTTTAATTTGTGCTTCTGAACTGACAGGGTAGGCCCTGGCCAGGAATTTACTTCCTTTCTCCTTATAGAGTCCTTCGGCCGGATGTTCTATGGTCTTGAAGAGATCGTTCATTTATACCAGCGTAAAAAGCAGGAGGGCCAGAGCCGACAGCACAACTCCTATCCAGTTTAAATAACTCAGTTTCTCCTTGAAAATCAATAGTCCCACAAGGACGCTAAGTGCCACAATGCTGATGTTGTTGGCGCCAAATATGACTGAACTATCCAGGCTTCTGCCTGCAGGAGAATTATAATGGAGGGCCCTGACCAGAAAAAAGATGGAGCCAAAATTTACAATGCCGAGCAACAGGCCCCAGCCCCATACAGCTCCTCTTAGAAAGTAGCGCAGATCCTTCCGGTAAAAGATCATGGCTGCAAGTCCTGAAATAAAAGCATTCAGAAAAAGGATGGCACTGAAAAGGGCAGTCTCATCATCACTCACATACTGTTGCTGGGCCAACTTGACCAGTGAGTCAACAACTCCCATTCCCACAAACAACAGGAGAGGAATAAAAATGATGCCTCTTTCAAGGTGGTCCTTGCCCGGTTTATAAACCGTTAGAACGACGCCCCCCAGGGCAATCAGCACGGCAATTGATTTTATCATTGTAAGCTGGTCCGAAGGATCGATTATCAATGAAAAGACAATTGGAAATATCACAGACATCTTGCTGGCAACTGTGGTGACCGATAATCCTGCCTTTCTTGTGGAGAAAGCCACAAGAAAAAACATCAGTATGAACAGGATCCCGATCAGGATGCTGATGGGCAACCAGGGAGAGTCCGGAATGGTAGAAATATCCTTATCACCCGAATAAATCAGGAAGCCCAGAATTGTTGCCACCAGGTAGTTAATGACGATCACCGGGAAGGCGGGAATGTTAAGTCGGCTAATGGTTTTAAAGGTGACGAAAATGGCAGTGGAGGAAAGGATGCAGAGGAGAAGAAAGTGCATTCAGAAATTTTGGTTAAAAAAAAACAGGTTCTGTGGGAACCTGTTTCAGTATAATTTTACATTTTAAGTTTTTTCTCAATTTCGTCGACCTGGAGCCGGAAGCGTTTATCCGTTTCAATCAGGTTATTTACGGTTTTACAGGCGTGCAGTACCGTGGCATGATCCTTTCCCCCAATCTGGGATCCTATGGTAGCAAGAGATGATTTTGTCAGGGTCTTGGAAAAGAACATGGCTACCTGGCGTGCCTGAACAATTTCCCGCTTTCTGGTTTTTGATTGAAGCTGCTCAAGCCCGATATTATAGTAGTTGCATACCACTTTCTGAATATAATCAATGGAGATTTCCCTTTTGGTGCTCTTGATGAGCTTGTCAATCATCTCCTTGGTAAGGTCCAGGGTAATCTCTTTCTTATTAAGCGTGGATTGTGCAAGCAAGCTTATCAGTGCCCCCTCCAGCTCCCGGATATTATCGGAGATATGCGTGGAGATATACTCCAGCACTTCTTCCGGCAACTCAATGCCGTCATTGTAAGTCTTCTTTTTCAGGATGGCCATCCGGGTTTCGAAATCGGGAGCCTGCAGATCTGCAGAAAGGCCCCATTTAAATCTGCTCAGCAGCCTGGATTCCATTCCCTGCAATTCTACGGGAGGCTTGTCTGAAGTCAGGATCAGCTGTTTGCCACTCTGATGCAGGTGATTGAAAATATGGAAAAAGGTATCCTGTGTCTTTTCCTTTCCGGCAAATTCATGGACATCGTCGATGATCAAAACATCAATCATCTGGTAAAAATGCAGGAAATCATTTTTATTGTTGTTCCGGATGGCGTCCACAAACTGGGTCTGGAACTTGTTGGCATTGACGTAGAGAACAGTTTTCTCCGGGAACAGCTCCTTGACTTCAATGCCAATGGCCTGAGCAAGGTGTGTTTTTCCCAGTCCGCTGTCTCCATATATCAGCAGGGGATTGAAGGCGGTGCCACCTGGATTTTTCGAAACTGCAAAACCTGCAGAACGGGCCAGCCTGTTACACTCTCCTTCAATAAAATTGTCAAAAGAATTCTCCGGATTAAGCCTTGGATCTATATCCAGTTTCTTAAGGCCCGGTATTACAAATGGATTCTTAATGCTATTCTCACCGGCATCCAGAGGAACCGAAACAGGAGTATTCTTGATCTCCTTGTTGTTTTTGGCCGGAAATTTAACCGTATAGGGTTTGCTGTTGTTGTAAGAATTATTCTGCATCACTACGTTATACTCAAGCTTGGCCTCCGGGCCCAACTCTTTCTTGATCACTTTGCGGAGAATATCAATGTACTGCTCCTCAAGGTACTCGTAGAAGAAGGGACTGGGAACCTGGATGGTCAGAATATCATTATCCAGCTTAAGTGGAACAATCGGCTCAAACCAAGTGCGAAAACTTATTGAGGGTACATTGTCTTTGATTACATTCAGACAATTGTTCCAGATACGTTCATGCATTTCAAACGTCGATTTAGTATTAGGTAATTACATTAACAGCTCGTGGGATTCCCTGAAGCAAAGATTGTGAAAAAAAAGTAAAAAAAAAACTGAAGAAGACTTGAAAGTTACAGAAAGATTATATCCGTTTTAAGGTCAATTATTTATAAAGTGAAAAAAAACGTGAATTTTGTAAAAAATTGAAATTCAGCAAGTTATGCAATATGGCTTTATATTAAAGCTTAAAGAATTGTTAATTAAACGTTTAGTCCTTCCAATTCAATATTTCGTTTAATATCAGAGGGGGGCAAATGTTAATTTTGGCCCTGTGAAAATGAAATTTTATCAAATTTTCAAGCCCCCGGATTCATCATTTCGGCAGATTTTCTTCTGTTATTTTCCAAACAGAGAAAAGTGGACATAATCCTTGGGATTTTCATTCAGGTCAAGCACAAGACTGTCCAGGTCAGTTACCAGATTTTGAAGATGCATATAAAGCGAGTCCGAATACAGTAATTTACCCATGGTTCCTTCTCCGGAATTTAGTTGTTCCAGCAATTGAGCGAAGGCCCCGGAAGCAATTTTCAATTCTTCTGCAATCTGACCAACTCCTGCACTATCCAGGGATTCGCTGATGGAATTCAGGTGGGAGGTCATAGAGGCTATTTCATCCTTCTGCGAATCCAGCATAGAAGTAAAGGACTCCAGATTCTGAATACTGGAATGCAGAGCCCCACCCGGATTAAAGGAGGCGGAAAGAGAGGCGGAAATTTCAGAGAGGTCCTCAAGTACCTCAGCAGGTGAATCCGAGGCCATTAGCCTGTCCAGCTTTTGTACCACGCTGTCCAATGATTCTGCCAGGCCACCAATCTGCTCCATCACAGGCATTACCTGAGCTGAGAGAGAGGAAAGCATATCAGCTTCAGCAGATGTAAGGATGGTATCCTGATGCAGCATAGATAATTCCCCGGAAGAGGATTCAATGCGGATGGCCTTGGTCCCCAGCATATCAGCACTGAATAGTATCGCCCTTGATCCATGCTTAACAGTATATTGCTTTTCTATATGGATGAACACATGCACCGGCAAGCTAAGCTCAGGCTGGAGCACAATATTGTCTATATAGCCAATCTTCATCCCATTCATGATAACTGGCGACGAATTTTCAAGTCCGCCTGAATTCTCAAAGAAGGCATGAAGGGTGTAGGTGCTGTTAAGTATATTCCGGCCCTTTAAATAGTTGATTCCCCAGATGAGGATTAGGAGAGTGGCCAACCCGATCAATCCGACCTTTACTTCGCTGCTTATTTTCATACTAGTAGTTCATTTCTTCAAGAGCTTCATTTAGCGGAACAATCTTCCCACCCCTGGAAGCCACAACAAAGGCATCGGGATAATCGGATTTTATGGCTTTACATTTTTCCAGGGCAGTGTGGTAGTTGCTCTCTTTGCCTACCATATATTTGAACCAACGGCCATCCTGAATCACCATGACCTGTTCGTAACCTTTAAAAGATGCGGGGTCCGTTGCAATTTTGTTTTTGGAAGAGGCCAGCTGTACGCTAAACAATATCTGGTCCGGCAACGCAGTACTTTGTTCTTTTGCCTGCTCAGCAGGAGCAGGTTCGTCAACGACCACAGTCAGATTGGATCTGCGGTCAATTTCTTCCTTATACTCCCGGAATCCGCGGTATATGGCAGAAGCAATAATATCCTGCCCATATTGACTCATCAGGTATTTCTCTTCCTCCTCGTTAGTGATAAAGCCGGTCTCCACAAAGACCCCGGGCATGGCGGTCTGAGCAAGTACCAGGAGTCCCTGCTGCCTGACTCCCAGGTCTTTTCTGCCGGCGCGCTCACGAAACTGGTCCTGCACAAAGTCGCCAAATTCAATACTCTGGTTTTTATAGGTTTTCTGCATCAGCGTGAACATGATGTATGATTCTGCTGAGGTTGGGTCAAAGCCCTCGTAGGTGGTCTCATAGTCGTCCTCCAGGAGGATCACCGAATTCTCCCGGACGGCCACATCAAACTGCTCATCCTCTCTGTGTTCGCCCAGGACCAGGGTCATGGTACCCGTCGTATTGGGTCTGTTTTCGAGGGCATTTACGTGGATGGATATGAAAAGATCTGCTTCGGCTTCGTTGGCCATATTTGCCCGCTCGATCAGTTTCGGGTAAACATCCGTTTTCCGGGTGTAAATCACCTTCACTTCGGGAATGTTTTCCTCGATGTACTTTCCCAGCTTCAGGGCGATGGCCAGGGCAATATCCTTTTCCTTCCCCCTCTTACCAACTGCTCCAGGGTCTTTTCCCCCATGGCCCGCATCAATCACAACAGTCCGGATCCCCTTGGGCGGATCGGTAGGTACATCAGCTCTTGTTCCTGAGAAAAAGAGAAATGCTATAAATGTTGATACAAGAAAGGTGCGAAATAAGCGTTTTACATTTATTGGCATTACCTTTGCGTTTATCACAAAAATATAAGTTTATCCATATTGCTTTACGCCAGATATAAGATATTTTTCATCATCTTACTAACTGCTCTGACCAGCAGCTTATTGCGTGCACAGGAGCCGGACTCTCTTATTGCGGCAGATGCTGCAGGTCTGGATTCCATATATGCGGTCCTCTCTGACAGCATGGTGGTGGCAGACTCTTTAAGCACAGATACAACGGCTGCGCAACAGGGCGGGGATATAGAGGCAGAAGTCAAGTACAGTGCCAGCGATTCTCTGATCTTTGCTCTCGACGGTGGAATGGTGGAGCTTTTTGGCAATGCGAGAATCTCCTACGAAGACATAACACTGGAAGCTGCATACATCCGGTATGAGATGGATTCCAGTCTTGTGGTTGCATACGGCATGCCAGATTCAACGGGCAACCTGGCGGGGAATCCGGTTTTTACCGATGCCGGTAGCTCCTTTGAGTCCAAAAGCATGAGATACAACTTTAATTCGAAGAAAGCTTATGTGGAAGAAGTGGTGACCGAGCAGGAGGGGGGCTACCTGCATGCCGAACAAACCAAGAAACAAACCAACGGGCACATTCACCTGAAGGATGGGAAGTACACTACCTGTGATGCAGACCATCCCCATTTCTACATTGCGATTACCAAGGGGATAAGCATGCCCGGAGATAAAATTGTATCCGGACCTGCTTACCTGGTGGTGGCCGATATTCCATTGCCCCTGGGCCTGCCATTCGGATTCTTTCCCAACTCGCAGACCAAAACCTCTGGGATACTTATACCAAAATACGGGGAGGAGCAAAGACGTGGATTTTACCTGCGGGAGGGAGGATATTATTTCGCCCTGAATGATTACATGGATCTGCGTGTGACAGGTGATATCTATACCAATGGTACCTGGGGTGTTCGTCTGGGTAGTAATTATAAAGTGAATTACCGCTTTGGCGGCAACCTGAACCTCAGGTACTTCAAGAATGTATCAGGTGACAGGAACATAGAGGATAGTTATTCAGTCACAAACGACTACGCCATTGGATGGAGCCACAGTCAGGATTCCAGGGCCAATCCCAACAGCTCGTTCCGGGCCAGTGTGAACCTCTCCAGTTCCTCCTACGATCAGAACCATACCAATAACATTAATAATGTAATGAGAAGCACCAAGCAATCCAGTATCTCTTACACCAAAACCTTTCCCAACAGTCCCTTTAATATGAGTGCTTCTCTGAATCAAAACCAGAACAGCTCTACCAATGCAGTGAATATGACCCTGCCAAAAATTTCACTGAATATGGCCAGAATCACCCCTTTCAAACGTAAATCGGGTGCCGGACCTAAAAGGTTTTACGAAGACATTCAGTTGAGTTATACCAGTTTGCTTGAAAACCGGATCAATACCTACGATACCATCATGTTTACAAGCCAGGTTTGGGATGATATGAAAAACGGATACAAGCACAACATTCCCTTGAGCCTTAGTATCAAGCCTTTCAGGAAAACACCGATGTTGCAGAGTTTTGCAATTACCCCGTCAATTAATTACAACGGAATCCTTTATTCGAAACAAACAGAGAAGTATCTTACCTACGACTATGAATACGATGACCAGGGAAATGTGATCAGTCAGACCGCTGTTGCAAATGATACGCTTATCAGTAAGATTTCCTATGCCCAATCCCTCTTGCCCAGTATAGGGGCAGGATTTTCACCAAAAATTTACGGCATGTATACTTTTAAGGGAAAGGGCAGGATGCAACAGATCAGGCATGTGATGACTCCGACTGCCGGCTTCTCCTATGTGCCTGATATGAGTGCCATTCAGGCCAATTACTATCGCGACCTGGTGGATCCTGAAACGGGGGATACGGTAAGCACCTATTCCATATATGAGGATCAGATCTATGGGACTCCCACTTCCAGAGGTGCTTCCGGGTCTCTGAATTTTTCCCTGCGGAATAACATTGAGGCTAAGATGCGTTCAAAAAATGATACCATCGAAGAACTGGAGAAAGTCAAGTTGTTGGATAATCTGAGTTTTTCAACCAGCCTGAATCTTTTTAATTTGGATACCCTTTCTCCTTCCTGGACCCCCATCAGTTTTAATGGAAATACCCGAATTTTTAGAGATAAGCTGAGCCTGTCTTTCAGAGGAGTACTGGATCCTTTTGGCTACGATGACACCCGCAACCGCAGTACGGAAACCTGGTTTTCCCAGTCAGGTAAGCCCCTTCGCCTGACAAATGCAAGTGTATCTGCAGGATTCAATCTCAAATCGAAAAAGGAGAAGACTCAAAGTAAGGAGGGGCAGGAGAATATGGATCGCCAATCCCAGCTTAACAACCAGAACATGCCCGGGGAAGACCCCATGGATCCCTATGACCCGAATGCGGCAGAGTATTATGGCGACTATGTCGATTTTGATATTCCATGGTCGGTGCGCATCGACTATAGCTTCAGTTATAATAAGCCCCGGGATGATATCAGTATCATCCAAACCATAAGGGCTTCCGGCGATTTCAGCCTGTCGCCCAACTGGAAGGTCGGATTTAACACCGGGTACGACATTGATGAGCGTTCCTTTACCACAACCAATCTGAGTATTTACAGGGACCTTCATTGCTGGGAAATGCGAATCTCGGTTGTACCCTTTGGGACCTATAAATCCTACAATTTCCAGATCAATGCCAAATCCACCATTCTTTCAGACCTGAAATACAACAAAAGGAAGAACTGGCAGGATAACTTCAGGTAAAAAAAAACCGCCCGGGTTCTCCGGACGGTTCATATATTATTAGATGTTATCCCTTATTCGGAAACAATCTCAAAGGGGATATCTACCAGCACTTCTCTGTGAAGTTTTACGGTGGCTGAATAGCTTCCGATTTCCTTGATCAGGTCGTCTTTGATGGAAATATTCTTCCGCTCCACATCAAATCCCTTTTCAGTGAGCGCCTCGGCAATCTGAATGGTGTTTACAGAACCGAAAATTTTACCCTTGGTACTGGTCTTGGCACCAATGGTCAGGCTAACCTTCTTCAGTTCTTCGGCCAGTTGCATGGCAGCCTCCTTAAGTTGCTCCTCTTTATGAGCACGCTGACGGAGGATCTCCTCGTGGACCTTCTTGTTCTGTGCAGTGGCATTAACAGCATAGCCTTTTGGAATCAGGTAATTCCTGGCATAGCCATTCTTCACTGTCACGATGTCGTCCTTATGTCCCAGATTGGGCATGTCCTGTTTTAAGATCACATTCATTTCTTTTCCTCCTCTACTTTAACATGTCAGTTACATAAGGAAGCAGAGCCAGGTGACGTGCACGTTTAATGGCTACTGCAATTTTTCTCTGAAACTTCAGCGATGTGCCGGTAAGGCGCCTCGGAAGAATTTTGCCCTGCTCGTTCAGGAATTTCTTCAGGAACTCGGGATCTTTATAGTCGATGTATTTGATACGGCTCTTTCTGAACCTGCAATACTTCTTTTTCTTTATCTCTACCGTTGGTGGAGTTAAATATCTGATTTCTGAATTGTCCTGTGCCATTACTCGTTCTCCTGTTTTTGTTCTGCTGATTTTCTTGCTCTTTTCTTCTCTGCATAAGCCACCGCGTATTTCTCCATTTTCATGGTCAGAAAACGAAGGATGCGTTCATCCCTGCGGTACTCAACTTCAAGTTTGGCGATCAGGTTGGGCTCGGCCCTGAACTCGATCAGATGATAAAATCCAGTGGATTTTTTTTGAATGGGATAGGCCAGCTTCTTCAGCCCCCAGTCCTCTTCATAGACAATCTCACCTTTGCTGTCGGTGATAATCTTCTTGAATTTTGCAACCGCTTCCTTCATCTGGCTTTCAGACAAAACGGGAGTAGCAATGAAAACGGTTTCGTATTGATTCAACATGTATAAATATTTAGTTAATAAAAAATCGACTGCAAAAGTAGGAAGTTTTTGATTAACAGCCAAA
>Ga0180436_10000192_pt1 | contig 65362 bp, 54 predicted proteins | sample SS_ome_2_FD_132434 | JGI IMG/M metagenome (GOLD analysis project Ga0180436, IMG submission 132434) | Hypersaline lake sediment archaeal communities from the Salton Sea, California, USA - SS_3_S_2 metaG | ecosystem: Environmental > Aquatic > Non-marine Saline and Alkaline > Hypersaline >...
TACCGACAACATCATCGTGCGGCGTTTCGGCCTCGGCTACGAGATCAAGCTGATCGACCTGTTCCACTGGGAAGCACCGCGACGCGAGAACATCCACGCCGATGTCTGTGATCTCATCCGTATCTTCTACGACTGCCTCGGCGGCAAGCGCCGCTATCGTCATCAGCGCGCGGAGATCAAGGCCATCATCTGTGGTCTGAAACGTTCCCTGATCCTGAAGAAGTTCCGTACCGCCGGACAGCTCCGCGACTACCTGGAAACCATCAACTGGCAATGAAGCCCGTACCTACCCTCCCCGAGCGCGGCACGCTGCCGTGCCTGTACAGCGCCATGTCAACGCCGCGCGTCGAAATCTTCGAGACCGCCCGGGCCCAGGTCGCGGTCTTCACGCAACGCTCACCGGAGCGCGAGGACGACAACCAGGACGCGGTGCTGGTGCTGGAGCATGGCATCGACACGGTGATCGCCGCGGTGGCCGACGGCGCCGGCGGCTACCCGGGCGGCAGCGCGGCGAGCGCGCTCGCCCTGGAGGCGCTCGCGCGCGCCTGCGAGGAGGGCCAGGCGCTGCCCGCGCGAGCCGCGATCCTCAACGGCTTCGAAGCAGCGCATGCCGCGATCAAAGCCGCCGGCGGCGGCGCGGCGACGACGCTTGCGGTGATCGAACTCAGCGGTGCGACGCTGCGCACCTACCATGCCGGCGACAGCGGTATCGTGGTCTGCGGCCAGCGCGGGCGGCTGCGGCTGCAGAGCGTGTCGCACTCGCCGACCGGTTATGCCATCGAGGCCGGACTGCTCGACGCCGCGGAGGCGCTCCACCATGAAGACCGGCACATCGTCTCCAACCTGCTCGGCCTCGAACCGATGTCGGTCGAAATCGGTTCGCCGGTGGCGATGGCGGCGTTGGACACTGCGCTGATCGCGAGCGACGGGCTCTACGACAACCTCTACCTCGCGGAAATCATCGACGTCATGCGCAAGGGTGCGCTGACCCACGCGTGCGCCGCGCTGGCCGCGCACGCCCGTTCACGCATGCTGGACACCCGGCCCGGCGAACCCTGCAAGCCCGACGATCTCAGCGTCGTGCTCCTGCGCCGCACGCGCGGCTGAACGCCGCGCACGGCGCCCGGCCCGGGTCAGCAGGCGCGCCGCGACATGCGGCGGGATCGCGCCGGCGGCGCGGTAAGCGGCCATGACGGCAGCCGGAATCTCGTCGTAATTGCCAATCTCGCCACGGCAGGCAGCCGCTCCGCACAGGCAACGAAAACGAAACGGGAATGCCACCTGGGTCACGCCATAATCGAAACGCAGCTCGTCGCCCTCGGCGATAATGTCGAGCGCGACGAGAAACACGCCGCGCGTGGTCACGCGCACGTACGTATTGGGCTCGCAGGCATGGTTGATCAGATCGTCCGCGCCACCGGAACGGCCGAGATAGCGGCCGTCGCCCACTTGCAGGTAGTCGTCGTGTGCACCCGCACGCGCCGCGGCATCGATGGCCGACGCGTCAAGTTCGATCCCGCCGAACCGCAGGATGCGTGCGCGCGCGGCGATCGGCTCTGCCGCGAATACGCCGTGGCCACCACACGAAGACCGCACCTCGGTGCGCGGATATCGCGCCATCGAGCATTCCTCGAGCCCGCGCCGAATCAAGGGGATTCCGCCGCGGGTGGCCACTCCACCAAGGCGCGTCGTGCCCGACCGGGGCAAGGTGATCGGGCGCCGTTTTATCGGGCATTCCGCGACAAAAAGCAATCGCTTTCTGCACGCGATCCGGCGCTTCAGATCATCGTGTAGCCGCCGTCGACCGCCCACGCCTGGCCGTTGATGTAGCTGGCTTCGTCGGACGCGAGATAGACCGCGAGCCCGGCCACTTCGCGCGGCTCGATCCAGCGCCCCAGCGGCACGCCCTGGTTCATCCGCGCAGCCAGCTCCTCGGCGCTGACGCCGGTGACCGCGGCGTGGCGTTCCATGAAACCGGTGGCCATGTCGGTATCGACAATCCACGGGCAGATCGCGTTGACGAGCACGTTGTGCGGCGCCATCTCCAGGCCCAGGCAACGTGTCAGTCCGACCACCGCGTGCTTCGATGCGTTGTAGGCGCTCTGGTTGCGCGAACCCCACTTGCCGGCGGTCGAAGCGAGGTTGATGACGCGCCCGCGGGCACGCTCGATCATGCCGGGCAGCACCGCCTGGGTGACGTGAAAGACACTGTAGACATTGCTCTCCATCACGGCGCGAAAGTCGCCGAAGGAGTAATCGGTGAAGCGGTTGGGAATGTGGATCCCGGCGTTGTTGACGAGGATGTCGAGCGGCGCGGCGGCCTCGGCACGCGCCACCATGTCGCGCACGGCCGCGCCGTCGGTGACATCGCAAGGCACGGTGGTGACGCTGACGCCGTAGAGCTGGACGATCGCCTCGGCCGTCTCGCCGAGACGCACGGCATCGCGTGCGTTGAGCACCAGCGCGCAATCCTCGGCGGCAAAGGCCTCGGCGATGGCGCGCCCGATACCGCGGCTGCCGCCGGTGATGAGGGCGGTCTTGCCGCTCAGTCTTCCTGTCATGAGGGTTTCCTCCCGGATTCGTGATGGGATGATTCGGCGGCACGGCGGCACGGCGGCGCAGCGCCGTGCGCAGGCGCGACGCGCGCCCCGGCCCGACAAGCGTACACCGGTCGTCGCGGTGCCGCGGCCGCGCGGCAGCAGCCGCTCGCGCTGATAATGTCGAGCAGTCCCCCTACCCCACCCACGAGGAACCCCGACGCCATGATCACCTTGTACCACTGTGCCGGCGCCCGCTCGATGCGGAGCCACTGGCTGCTGCACGAGCTCGGGCTGGAATTCAGCCTGGTCACACTGCCCTTCAGCATGGCCGGCCTGCGCACGCCGGAGTACCTCGCCGTCTCGCCGCTGGGGCGCGTGCCTTGCCTGGTCGACGGCGATCTCACCCTGATCGAGTCGGGTGCCATCTGCCAGCACCTGTGCGAAACCTACGACGACGGCCGCCTGCACCGGGCACCCGGGCATGCCGAACGCGCCGCCTGGCTGCAATGGCTGCATTACGCCGAAACCATCGCCGTGCATGCCGCGAGCCTCGTGCAGCAGCGCGTGTTCATCGCCCCGGCGGACCGCTCGCCGGTGGTGCACAAGCTCGAATCGCGACGCCTCTACAAGGCGCTCGAAGTCATCGCGGCGGAACTCGCGACGCGCGATTACCTGCTGGCCAGCGGCTTCACCGCGGTCGATACGGCGGTCGGCTACAGCGTGCACCTCGCGCGCCAGTTGATCGACACCACGCCGCTCACGGCCGTCGAGGCCTACCACGAGCGCCTCGCCGCACGGCCCGCGTTTCAGCGCGCGCTCGACCCCTCACCGCTCGACGACGCGCCGGCCTGAGCTGCCGCCGCCCGCGCGGCGACGGCGCGCGGGCGCTTCACTCGAGCCAGCTGCGCGGGTCCAGCGGGTCCTCGGGCAGCAGTTCCTCGCGTTCCATCGAATAGATCAGGTCGGCGCCCTGGCGTACGCCCGACTCTGCCTCGACACTCCAGCTCGGCGTCAGCTTGTAGTTGAGGAAGAACGACATGAGACGATCGAAGGGGTTGAACTCCGAGCGCACCGAGAGCTTGGGTGTGAGCCGCTTGCCCGCGGTGATGGCGGTGTCGCGCGTGGTCTCGCCGGTGTCGATACCGAACTCGTCGAGCCCGAACGCGTCGCGTACCTGGCTGGTGACCATCGACGCCCGCTCGGCGCCGAGCGACAAGGCCGCACTGGTGATGAACGACGCCTCGCCCGACGAGGCGTTGTCCAGGCCGTGGCCGGTGATGATCCAGGCGAGGATCTCGGCGTCCGGCATGGGCGGCTCGGAGAACAGCTCGAAGCGCGGCGCGCGCACGTTCCCGCTGACCAGCAGGCCGGCGACGACATCGACGTCGGGACGGACCGCGCGCACGTCCAGTTCGGGGCTGTCGATGGGCCCGGCGAAGATGAGGTGCCCGCGTTCCACCGACAGTTCCTGGCCATAGGCTTCGTAGCGCCCGGTCGCGATGCTGACGCGGCCGCTGCCGCGGCCGATGCGGTCGCCGCGCTGCTTGCTCCAGCGCAGACCGCCGGCGAGACGCGCATCGAGCCCCGCGGCGTCGATCCGCACCTCGTCGCCGAGCACCAGCTCGACGTCGCCGGTCACCGCGCTGGTAAAGAAATCGACCGGCGGCGGCACCTCCTGCGCGGGCGCCGCAGCGCCCACGATGACCTCGTCGGGCGACACCGAGACGGCCGAGGGCGGCAGGGTGCCGAGCGAGACGCTGACGCGCGGCAATACCAGCCTGCCGCTCAGGTCGGCATGCCCGGCGCTGAAATCGAGCGTGAGATCGGGCGAGACATCCGCTTCCACGTCTGGCAGGCGCACCACGCCCAGGTGCTCGCCATGCACGCGGACCCGGCCGCGCCAGTCGGCCCGGGGGTCGAGTTGCACGCGTCCGTCGAGAGTGACCGCGTGCACGTCATCGCCGAGTGCGCCGCGCAGCGCGAGCTCGCCGTCGGCGGCGCTCTGCGCGGCGAGTTCGAGCCGGCTGATGCGCATGCCGCTCGCCGGCACGGTAATGGTGCCCTGGGTCAAGCCGGCGTCGAGCGTGACACGCGGTTGCGCGCGCGTGCCGGCCAGCGTGGCCGCGAGTTGCGCCGCGCCACGGGTGCCGGCGAGTTCGGGCACGAACTCCTCGATCCATGCCAGCTCGGCCGCGGCAACCCGCAACGAACCCTCGAGCGCCTGCGCGGCATCGAGGCCACAGCGCAGCGTGCCGTCGAGTGTCAGCCAGCTGCCGAGGTCCGCCTCGATACGTCCCGACAGCAGTGCCGGCGACAGCGTCAGCGCGGCCCGCGTCTCGCGCAGTGGCACGATCTCCACGCTGCCGTCGGCACGCGCGGCATGCAACTCGGCCCGCTCGAGCGCAAGCTGCGCCGTGCCCTCGAGCCCGGCGGCGGTCGCCGCGAAGCGCGCCGCGCCGCCGAGCCGTCCACGCGCGCCGATCGTGGTCGGCAGGTAATCCGCGAATACGGCGAGCGGCAGCTCAGAGAGACTCACCGCCGCGTTGCCGGCGCTGCCCGTCCAGCCGTCGAGCGCGATGCACACGCGCGCCGCGTTCTGGCCCAGGCACGAGCGCGCGATATCGACGCGGCCCTCGGCATAAGCGAGCGTGCTCGCTCCCTGCAACGACCAGTCGCCGAGCGGCGTGGCAGCGAGCGTGAGCGTCTCCAGGCGGCCGTCCCAGCGGGGCGCCTGCCAGCCGCCCCGCGCGACGAGTGTCGCGCTCGGCTCGCCGCCGCCGAGGTCGAGCTCGAGCGTATGGTGCGCGAGCGTGCCGTCCAGTCCCACCGCCAGCGTGCCCAACGTGCGCGCCGCCGCCTCGATCCCGGTCAACCTCAGGTCGAGGTGCTGAGCACCGCTGCTCGCGAGGTCGAGCGCGACCTCGCCGTCGAGCCGCGCCACCGACCACTCGTCGCGACGCAGGCCGCGCCCGGCCAGCGTGGCGGCGACACGCGGCGCCGTTGGCGCGCCGCCGAACGTCCCATCGGCGCGCAGCTCCCCGGCCAGTCCCGGCGCGAGCTTACCGAGATCGGCGGCGACGAGTTCGAAACGCCCGGACAAGGCGTCATCGAGTTCGCCGCTCGCGTCGAGCACATTGTCACCGAGGGCAAGGTGCGCCCGCCTCAGGCTCACGCGCGCCCCGCTCAGCGCAAGCGCGAGATGACCGGCGACGGCGTGGCCGCGCCAGCTGCCAGCCAGTTCGCCGAGATCCAGCGTACCGTCGAAGCCGTCGTCGCGCGCGGTGAGCACGAGCGACCCGCTGGCGGCCAGCGCGGTATCGAGGCCCGGCGCCAGCCGGGCGAGGTCGACCCCGCGCGCCGAGATCCGCAGGTCGGCACCGAGCTGCGGCGTGAAGCGCACCTGCCCGCGAGCCTCGGCCGTACCGCCCAGCAGGCCAGCGTCCAGGCGCTCGACGGTGAACGTCTCTTGCGCAAGTTCACCGTCGAGCGCCAGGCTCAGCGGACCGGCGCGCGGGTGACGGCCGTGTGCGACGACCGTCAGCGCGAGCGCCTCGAGTGCGCCGCGCGCGTGAACATCGACGCGCGCGAGTTCGATCGCTTCGGCGTGGCCGGGTGGCAGCTCGAGATCAATGGCCTCGAACGTCGCGTCGAGGCGCGGATGCGCACCCAGCTCGCCGATCGTGGCCCTGAGCGTGCTGGCCAACGGGGCGGCAGCTTCGTGATGCACCACGAGCCGGTCGCGCGCATAGTCCAGGCGCCCGCTGCCGGTCAGCGCCGGCCACGGGCCACGCTCGGCCGCGGCGCGCCATTCGAAACTCGCACCGTAGCTGTCCGCCGCCGCGTCCTCGCCGGCCTGCACGCTGGCCGCGACGTTGAGCGCACGCGGCGCCAGGCCGGCACGCTCGAGGCGGCTGTCGAGCGCGAGATCGAAGGCAGCCGCGGTGCCGTGCAGGCCGACCAGGCTGGGGCCGAGACGCAGCGCTGCGTCGCCCTCGCCCAGCGACAGCGTGTCGGCTTCGAGGGACAAGGCGAAGCGCGGCCGTGCGGCGACCAGGTCGACTTCGCCGCCGACGCGCAGCGGCATATAGCCCTCGATCTGCGCATCGAGGCGCAGATTGTCGAGCGGTCCGCCCAGCGCCAGCTCGATGCGCTGTCGTGGTGCGCTCTCGCGTGCCCCGCCCAGCGCGGCGACCAGCTCGGGCACCGCACCGTCGACGAGTTCGAGCGAACCGCCGAGAGTCGCGCGCTCGTCGCCGTGCATGGCGACGAGCGCGATGTCGGCCAGGGTGAGACGCGCACCGTCGAGGGAAGCACCGAGCACCAGCGACTCGAGCCGGCCGTCGACGCCGTCGACGGCGAGATCGCGGACCTCGATCTCGCGCACCGTCACGGCCACCGGCAAGCGCACCAGCAGCGGCGTCGCCAGTGCCACAGGCGCACGCGCGGGACGCGCTGTCGGCGCAATCGATACCCCCGCGAGCGCCAGCTGCGTGACGAGCAGGCGGCCGCGCAACAAAGCGTGCGGTCGCCAGGCGAACTCGGCACGCTCGATGTGTACCTCGGCCGCGGGCAGCGACAGCGCGAGTTCGTGCACCACGAAGCGCCGCGCCAGACGTCCCTCGATCGCAGCGAAGCGCGCGTGCGGCGCCGCCAGGGGCGTCAACCACTCGGCCAGTGCGCGCGTACCGCCGGCACTGCCGGCGAGCCAGGCGCAGGCAGCGGCGAACATCGCGAGCAGTACCACGCCAAGCAGCGCGAGCATACGCAGGCCGCGCAGGAAGCGCCGTTTGCGCGGCGCGGTGGCGGGAGGCGCACTCACAGGTCGGGCCCGATCCGCAGGTGCAGCCGCACGATGGTGTCATCGTCGAGCGGATGCGCCAGGTCGATGCGGGCGGGGCCGACGGGCGAGCGCCAACGCACGCCGGCACCGACACCGACCTTGACCCCGGTACTCGAACCGTCGCCGCCGAAAGCATTGCCGGCGTCGACGAACACCGCCCCGCCCCACTTGTCGGTGAAGAATCTCTCGAGTTCGATACTGGCGACGGCAAGGTGCCTGCCGCCGATGACCTTGCCGTCGGCGTCCTCGGGCCCGAGGTCCTCGAAGCCGAAACCGCGGATGCTGTTGTCGCCGCCGGCGAAGAAGCGCTCGGTGGGTGGCAGCTCGTCGAACTGGTCGCTCCAGCTCGTGCCGGCATCGAAACGCGTCAGCAGACGCAGGCCGACGGGCAGGCCGTAAACCGCGCTGGCGGATACCGATGCGCGCGCGAAACTGACATCGGACACGATTTCCTCGGATGCGCCGCGCACCTCGAACTCGAGCGCCCAGCCACGCGTCGGGTAGAGTGCGTCGTTGCTGGTCGTCTTGGCCCAGCGCAGCCCGGGAATGAGCAAGGTGGTCGTGCGGCTCTCGCTGCCGATATCGAAGATCTGGTGATTGAGATCGACGAAGCGCGTCTCCATCCAACCCCACGGCCGGCGCTTGGTCTCGCTCGCGCCGAGACGGCTCTCGATGGTATCGAAACTGTCGAGATCCTCGCGTCGCACGCCGGCCTGGATGCTCAGCCATTCGTCGGCCGGGTGCGCCCGCGGGATCTGGTAGGCGCCCTGCAGGCGCTGCTCGATGAGCGATGCGCGCAGTTCCGCGCTCACCCGGTGGCCATGGCGGTTGATGCGCCGGTTGGTGTAATTGATGCGCCCGCGTATGCCCTCGTCCGTCGAGGCGCCGATACCCGCGGCATACTTGTGCTGCTTGCGCGGCGTCAGTGCAATATCGATCGGGATCGCCCCGCCTTCGGGTTGCGAAAGCAGCGGCCGCACTTCGACGCTCTCGAAGTACTCGCTCGCCGAGAGCGCGCTGTAGAAGCGTGTGACCAGGGACGAGTTGTACGGCGCACCGGGCGTGTAGTCGAGGAAACGCCGAATCAGGCTTTCGTTCAGGCGATCGGGTTGTTCGTCGATGCGCACCGGCCCGACGCCATAGCGCGGCCCGCTGGCATAGACCAGCGTGACATCGGCCTCGTTGGCCTCAGGGTCGACCGCCAGGCGGCTGGTCGTGAAGCGCCCGTCGAGGTAACCGCGCTCGAGCGCGAGTGTCTCGATGAGCCCCTTGGTCTCGCTGTAGCGTGCGTGTGACAGGCCGGCGCCCGGCGTCAGCGGCACGCTCGCCAGGCCTCGCTGGAATGCGGCATCGTCCGCGCCCGGCCCACTCACGCGAACCTCGACCTCGCGCAGGTGTACGCGCGGGCCGCGCGTGATGCTGACCACCGCCTGCGGGCAGGCACCACCGGTTTCCAGCGCGACCGAGACCGTCGACCGGTAGTATCCGAAAACGCGCAGCGCGTCGCGCGCCTCCTCCTCGGCGCGCCCGGCCAGCGCCCGGACGTAGGCCGGCGCCGTGTCGCAGGGTTTGCTGGCGAGCGTCACGTGCGCGCGGACGTTGTCCGCCAGGCGCCCCGCCACGCCGACGACCTCGAGCGCGATCGACGGCCGCGCGGCACCGTTTGTTGCTGCCTGTTCGGCGCTCTCGCCGAACGGCCACAGGCTGCACGCCGACAACGTCAGGGCGAGCGGCACAGCCAGTACCGCTCGCATCGGGGCGGGCGCCGACATCAGTGCCGCAGGCTGCCTTGCGGGTCGGTGCGGGCGTGGTGGCGCGCGCTGGCGAGGGCCGGGCCGGCGGCGCGGCGCAAATCCGGGTGCGATGATTCGAGAATGGGCAGCATGTGGGTGTTAATCGTTATTTCCCATGATCCGTCACTCGCGGCGGCTTTGCAAAGCGCGGCCGCGCGGCGCCGGCTGGCTGCCGTGGCGGCGCGACTCAGGCCGCGGGACGTTCGCCGGCGACGGTGCTGCGGTACATCAGGCGGCGATGCCCCTCGTAGCCGCCGTCGGCGTAATGCACGATGCAGCGGTTGTCCCAGATGACCAGCGTATCCGCGTGCCAGCGGTGACGGTGCACGAACTCCGCACGCGTCATGTGCCTGAAGAGAAACTCGAGCAATGCCCGGCTCTCGTCTGCGCGCATGCCCTCGATACCGATCGTATAGACGTGGTTGACGAACAGGGAACGGCGTCCCGAGACCGGGTGACGGCGAACGACCGGGTGGGTTTCGGTGTTCTCCGCCTCGGGCGAGACGATGATGCGCATCGAACGGCTCGCGTCGTCGCGGGCGAACAGGCCGCGCGGACCGTAAGAGGGCGCCGCGGAGTGTACGCCGCGCAGGCCCGCCAGCAGATCCTGCATGACGGGCGACAAACTCGCGTAGGCCGCGTAGCCATCGGCGAAGACCGTGTCACCGCCAATCGGCGGCACCTGCGCACCGTAGAGCAGGGTCGCGCTGGGCGGCGCCGCCTGAAAGCTCCAGTCCGAATGCCACAGGCTGCCGAAGATCGGTGCCGTCTCGTTCGCTTCCCGCCGGACCTCGATGACGTGCTCGAACCCTGGCATCGGCTCGACATAGGGATCGCGGCCGAACGGGCCGAGCACGTGGCAGAACGCCTGCAGGCTCGCCGGGTCGAGCCGTTGCCCGGGGAACACCAGCACGGGGTGGCGCGCCCACGCCGCGAGCAGTTCGGAACTCACGGCAGCATCGAGCGGGCGCGAAAGATCCACGCCGCGCACCCGGGCGACGAACTCCTGCGTGGTCGGACGGACCTCGAGATACCGGAAACCCGTCATGCGCGCGCCTCCCTCTGACGGCTGTCTGCGGCCCCGATTGTACTGCGCGCTTGTCACGCTGCACGCAGTGCTATCATCGCCCGGAGGTCGTGGCGGAGAGCGGTGATGGAAGAGACCTTCGAACAACGTCCCCTGCTCGATGCGGGAACCTTGCGCGCGCTGCAGGCCAGGGCCGACCTGCCCTCGGCGCTGCGCCTGGCGCTGCACCTCGGCAGTTTCGCCGCGCTCATCGCGCTCGTCTTGCGCGTGCATGCGGCCCCGATCGCCGCGCTCGCTGCCAGCGTGCTGCTCGCGTGGGTGTGGTCGGCGTTGTTCGCGCCGTTCCACGAATGCACGCATCGCACCGCCTTTCGCAGCCGCCGCGCCAACGCGCTGGGCGCCTGGCTGACCGCGGTGCCGTTCATGATGGCGCCCGCGGTGTACCGGGTCTTTCATTTCGAGCACCATCGTCACACGCAGGACCCGGCCCGCGATCCGGAGCTGCTCGACGACCCGCGCTACGCCGCATGGCCGCCGGGACCGCGCGGCTGGCTGCTACTCGCCTCGGGCTGGGGCCTGTTGATGCTGAAAGTCAGGCCCCTGCTCGGTTTCGCCTGTCAGCGCCGCGCGCACTGGCCGGCCTTCGCGCCCTGGGAACACCGCATCAGCGATCCCGCCGAGGTCGTGCGCCAGTCGCGAGTGATACTCGCCGCGTGGCTGGCGTTCGTGCTCGCGGCGCTATTGGTCGTGCCGGGCGGCGCCTGGCTGCTGTTTGCCGCCTGGCTCGCACAGGCGTTCCAGGCGTTGTGGGTTTCGGCCGAACACACCGGGCTGCCGCTCGAAGGGTCGATTCTCGCCCGCACGCGCACCGTCGACAGCAATGCGTTCGTGCGCTTCTGGCTGTGGAACATGAACTACCACGCCGAGCACCACGCCTGGCCCGGCATTCCGTGGCACCGACTGGGTGACGCACACCGCGCGGTCGCGCCGGCACTCGAATCGCACGTCTCGGGCTATACCGCCCTGCACCACAACGTGTTCACCGGACGCGCACGACCCAGTGCCGACCCGGCGCACGACATCACCCCCACCCCCTCGCCCGCAGGCGACTGAAGGAGACAATGTTCATGGCCTTCGAGGAGAAGATTCCGCGCCGCTACCCGAGTCGCACCGAGATGCAGGCGCGCGTGGCGAGATTCGGTGACCTGAAAGGTTTCGACGGCGGTCTGCCGGACAGCCACATGCCGGCCGCCGAGCGCATCCTCTACAACGTGATCGGCTTCCAGCCGCCGCCCGGCGAGGCCGGCGCGGTGACCTCGCCGGTCGGTGCGCGCGCGGCGCGCATGTCGTCGATCAAGATCTCCGAAGGCTTCAACCTCGGCTACTGCGAAGCGTTGCCGGGCAAGGGCCCGATGATGCACAACCACGATACCAACGAAACCTTCATCGCGATCCGTGGCCGCTGGCGCGCGAGCTGGGAATCGGAAGATGGCGGCGTGGAACATGCCGATCTCGATCCCCTCGACGTAATCTCCTTTCCGCCCGGGGTGATTCGCCGTTTCGAGAACATCACCGAAGGCCAGCCCGACGTCTACGGGGTACTCATGTTCGTCATCGCCGGCGACGCGCCGGCCGCCGAGTTCAGCGCGGAGGCGATGGGCGAGATCGCCGCCGCCGGCCTGCTCGACGCGGCCGCCGGCGGTGACGAAAGCTGGGTCCGGCCCCACAACGACCCGCGCGGCTGGCCGACGCGCTGAGGTCCGCCGGCACCGCGCGGCGTCGCAGCGGGATGCCCCCGCGCGGCCCAGCGGCTATGCTGTGCCGCTGTCACGCCCCAGTTCCCGCGCTGCTCGCGCCCCGCCCACATGCTGCAAACGCCGGTAACCCAGGATCTCGTGCTCATCGGCGGAGGGCACGCCCACGTCGAGGTGCTGCGTCGCTTCGGCATGCAGCCGGAAGCCGGGCTGCGGATCACCGTCATCAGCCGCGACGTGCACACGCCCTACTCGGGCATGTTGCCCGGCCTCGTCGCCGGCCATTACGACTTCGACGAGACCCACATCGATCTGGCTCCCCTGGCGCGCTTCGCCGGCGCCCGGCTCTACCATGACGAGGTCATCGGCCTCGACCTGCTGACGCGCCAGGTGCTGTGCCGCGCCCGTCCGCCGGTCAGTTACGACCTGCTCAGCATCGACTGCGGCGCGACGCCATCGCTGGCAATACCGGGCGCGTCACAACATGCCGTGCCGGTCAAACCGGTGAGCAGTTTCAACGCGCGCTGGGAAGCCCTGTGCGCACGCGTTCAGCGCGATGGCGCGCCGCTCGCCATCGGCGTGGTCGGCGGCGGCGCGGGCGGCGTCGAGCTGTTGATGGCGGTGCGCCATGGTCTGGCCCGGCTGCCCGACGTCGACCTCGCGCGTCTGTCCTTTCATCTCCTCACCAGCAGCGACGACATCCTGCCCGGCCACCCGCGGCGCGCGCGGCGGCTCTATCGTCGTGAACTCGATGCCGCGGGCATCACCCTCTCCACCGGCTTCGCCGTCAGCGCGGTCGAACACGGCGCGGTGCGCGCCGCCGACGGCCGCCGCATCGCGCTCGACGAGATCCTGTGGGTGACCCAGGCGGCGGCGCCGACCTGGCCGCACGACGCCGGGCTCGCCTGCGACGCGGCCGGTTTCATCCGTGTCGACGCCTGCCTGCAATCGGTCTCGGCGCCGGGCGTGTTCGCCGCCGGCGATGTCGCCGCCGTCGAACCCTACCCGCGCCCCAAGGCCGGCGTATTCGCCGTGCGCCAGGGGCCGCCGCTGACCGCCAACCTGCGCCGCGCGGCGCGCAACGAGGCGCTCGTGCCGTTCCGGCCGCAGCGCCGTTTCCTCAGCCTGGTCTCGACCGGCGCGCGGCATGCGGTGGCCTCGCGCGGCCCGTTCGCCTGCGCCGGGCGCTGGGTGTGGCGCTGGAAAGATCACATCGACCGTCGCTTCATGCGCCGTTACCGGGACCTGCCGGCGATGGACGCCGATGGCAGCGGCGAGTCCGGTGACGCGGCCGCCGACGCCATGCGCTGCGGCGGCTGCGGCGCCAAGATCGGCGCGGAAGTGTTGCGCGAAGCACTCGCCGCGGTCGCGCCCGGCGCGCGCGCGGACGTCGTCATCGGGCTCGGCGCGCCCGACGACGCGGCCGTCGTCGCGTTGCCGCCCGGCCGCCTCGCAGTACATACCGTCGATGCCTTCCGCAGCTTCGTCGACGATCCCTGGATGCTCGGGCGCGTCGCCGCCAACCACGCCTTGAACGACGTCTACGCCATGGGCGCGACGCCGCAGACGGCGCTGGCGCTGGTGACGCTGCCGTTCGCCGACAACGCCCGCATGCACGATGACCTCGTACAGCTCCTGCGCGGCGCCGGCGAAGTGCTCAGCGCTACGGACGTCGCGCTGGTCGGCGGGCATACCGGCGAAGGTGCCGAACTCGCCATCGGCTTCGCGATCAACGGGTACGTCACGCCCGAGGCGCTGGTGCGCAAACGCGGCGCCGCACCCGGCGACGCCCTCGTGCTGACCCGCGCGCTGGGCAGCGGTGTCCTGTTCGCAGCGGCCATGCGCGGCGCGGCGCGCGCACGCTGGATTGGCGCCGCGCTCGACACCATGTGCCAGCCGCAGGCTGCTGCCGCTGCCTGCCTCATCGCGCACGGCGCGCACGCGATGACCGACGTCACCGGCTTCGGCCTGATCGGCCACCTGCGCGAGATGCTGGACGGCCAGGCCGCGACGCTTGCGCTCGGCAGCCTGCCGCTCTACGCCGGCGCGGTGGAGCTGGCCCTGGCAGACGTCTACAGCACCCTGCACGAAGAGAACCGCCGCGCGCACCAGCATGTCGTAGTGCGACATAGCGCGGCCATGGCCGCGACTTACGAACTCGCGTTCGATCCGCAGACAGCCGGTGGCCTGCTCGCGGCGGTGCCTGCCGAGCGCGCCGCGGATTGCGTTGGCGAGCTGCACCGCGCGGGATACGCCGACAGCGTCGTCATCGGCCATGTCGGTGACGGCGCCGGTCCGCTCGTCACCATCGATTGAGCGGCGCCGGCGCGCGTCGTCGGGATTATCCTCGTCGACCGACCGCCGAGGCCCTCAGCGGCTCGCGTCGAGGGCTTCGAGCATGGCTGTCGGCTCGGGCCGCACGGTGTAGTCCGGGTCGACCTCGACCGCGCGTACGATGCCGTCGCTAGCGGCGATCACGCGCCCGGGCATCGGCAGCGTCCACGAGTCCTCACCGTTGCACGCCGGCAGGTCGATGCCGAAGGAGAGGTAGATGTCGCGAATGTCGTCCGGAACGCGGAAGCGCAGGCCGAGCTTCTCCGCGTACGCGTTACCGGGATCGCTCAGGATGTCGAACTCGAGACCGTGGCGTTCGACCATCGCCGCACTGTGCTCGGGTAGCTGGGGCGTCAGCGCGACCAGCGTGGCGCCGCGGTCGGCGAACTCGTCGATGATGTCCTGCAGAGCATACAGCTCCGCATTACAGTAGGGTCACCAGTGTCCGCGAAAGACGGTCAGCACGACCGCGCCGCGCTGCAGCAGATCCTCCGAGCGAATCATCTCGCCATGCTGATTGGCCAGCGCGAACGCCGGCAGACGCGCACCCGGCTGGATGACGCCGTCCATGATGCCCGATGCGCGCAGGGCGTTGGTTGCGGCGGTCATCTTCTCGAGCTTGTCGGGCGGAATGCGCTTGAGCGCGCCCTCTTTGATCGCTTCGAGCTTCTGTTTGAGCGACACGTGATGCTCCTCGACGGTGGTGGACACAGCGATTGTAGACCCCGCTGCGGTGGTTCCCGCGCCGCGGCGCGGCGCAGCGGGTGGGAATTCCCACTGCGGCGCATCCGCGGCGGCCGGGGACGGGTACGCCCCGGCTGCGTTTGGCGAAAGAGGCAGGAGTCGAACCTGCCAGACGACCCTGCGGCCGTCTCACCGGTTTTGAAGACCGGGCGCCCCACCGGGTGGCGATGCTCTTCCGCCGACCATGCTACAAGGCACGGCGGCTGCTGGCCACACGCGGGCCACGTTGCGCCCGGTTCATTCGAGCCACGCCCCGCTGGCGTTCGAGCGGTAACCGAGCGAACGGTAGGCGGCGTCGACCAGGGCCTGTCCACGGTCGTTCAACAGGATGCCGGTGCCCATGCGATTCATCGCGTAACCGAAGCTCAGGCGGCAGGCGGGATCGGCGAAGCCCAGCGAGCCGCCCGCGCCGACATGGCCGAAGGCCGGCTCCGACAGGATCACGCTCGAGTTGACCGTGTTCGGTGTGCGCCGGTTGTCGGTGCTCTTCATGTAACCGAGCGCGAAGCGGCTCGGCACGAGCAGGGTGGCGTCGTCGTGCGAGGCCATCGACACCCGCCCCATGCGGGCGAGCGTGTCGGCACCGACCAGGGTCACGCCGCCGAGACTGCCGCCGTTGGCGAGCGGCGCGTAGAGCCCGGCCAGGCTGCGCGCGTTGGCCACGCCGTTCGCCGAGCCGACCTCGGCCTGGTGGCACTCGGGCGTGTTCGGATCGAGCAGCAGAAAATCGCGCATGAAGAGCTGCGTCGGGTTCTCCTCGGCGCCGAGCGCCGCCTGCACGAAACGTGTCGCCAGCCAGGGCTCGTCGGGCTCGGCCGGCAACATCGGCGAGATACGCGACTCGACCGCGGCGGGCGCACCGATCCAGAAATCGAGGCCGAGCGGGCGCGCGACCTCTTCATCGAAGAAGCGTCCCAGGCGCCGCCCCGATGCACGATGCACCAGCTCGCCGACCGTCCAGGCCATGGTGATGGCGTGGTAACCGCCGCGCGTGCCCGGCGCCCAGAATGCCGGCTCGGCGGCGACGCGGGCGACCATCTGTGGGTAATCATAGAACGCGCCGGGAGCCACCGGACCACGCAGATGCGGCACGCCGACGCTGTGGTCGAGCGTCATCTTCACGCGTGCTTCTTCCTTGCCCCCGACGCCGAACTCCGGCCAGTAATCGGTCACCGGGGCGTCGAGATCGAGCATGCCGCGATCGGCGAGCATGTGCGCGCACAGCGCCATCGCCCCCTTGGTGGAGGAGAACACGGTACACAGCGTGTCGCGCTCCCAGTCGGCACCCTCACGCGTCACGCGCCCGCCCCACAGGTCGACCACCGTCTGCCCCTCGAGCGTGATTGCACAGCTCGCACCGACTTCGTCGCGTGCGCTGAAGTTCTCGACAAAGGCCTCGGCGACCTCGCTGAAGCGACTGTCCACGCGGCCGCTGATCCGTCCTGCCGCCGTGACGACGTCAACTTGCTGATCCATGGTTTCTCCCCTTTGTTCTGACGCCCTGGCAGCCTGTCTGACTTAGGCAATCGTAGCGAGCATGGTGGGAGGGTGGCCCGAATGAACACGATTTCGAGGCGCATAGTGCTTCCATGTAACGAGAAATCGGGTTGATTCGGGCCACCCTCCCGCCAGCGCAGTAGATTGTTCCTAAGTCCGACAGGCTGCTTAGACGCCTTGTCTTAACACCTTGCGAACCTGTCCGTCGCGGCGGGTCAGGCCGATCCGATCGAAATATTCGAGCACTTCGACGACCGCGTTGCGCCCGATGCCGGCACGATCGCGAAAATCGGCGACGGAGAACGTACCGTCCGGACGGGTGCGCGCGAGTTCGTGCACGATGCCCTCGAAATGCGCGATCGAGGTCGGCAGAAAATAACGCCGCGGGCTCACGCGCACGACGTCCCCGGCCTGCGTCGCGCGGGCCAGGAACGCTTCCAAGGGCTTGAGTTCAAGCCGCAGCGGTTCGAGCATGTCGTGTACCACCGGGGCCTTGTGGTCGGGCACGTCCAGCAAGCGACGCACGCGCCGCCACAGCGCGTCGTCGCCCCGGGCGCGCTGCGCGGCATGACCCGGCAGGCGCAGCAGGCCACCGTGGCGCTCGACCAGGCCCTGCGCCAGCACGCGCGCAATCACCAGGTCGCGCAGCGCCGCACGCAGCCGCTCGGGCAGCGCGCCGCCGAGCTCGGCCGGCGTCACGCCGGCGCGCTCCGGATGCGCCGCGTGACAGCGCCTGAGCGCCGGTACGATCATCGCCTCGAGCGCTTGCAAGCGCTGCGGCGCGAAGCCGAGCGCGCGGCCATCGTGTTCGACAACGACCATCGGCACTTGCGCAAACAAGTCCTCGTGTTCGGCCGGACCGAGGTTGAAGCTCGCGGCGAAACGGGCCAGGTCGAGTCCGTCGGGCTCGGCGGCGAGCAGCGCCGCGAGCGCCGCTGCGACGGTGCCGGCCTGCATGGCCTCGAGACAGGCGAGACGCTGTGCGCGGTTGCGTCCGCGCACGCGCGGCTGCGGATCGATCACCACGCCACCGCCGAGCGTGCGGCGCGCCGACTGGTCGCGCAACACGAGGTGGTCGCCATGTACGGCATGCAGCGGACGATCGAGCTGGATCTGCACGAGCCCCTCGGCACCGGGCTCGATGGCGCGACCATCGATCGTGACCAACCGCGCGGTGACGTCCGCGGCACCGAGATGCACGTGCACCGGTGTGCGGTTGGCGAGCGCGCGCGCTTCGCCCGCAAGCACGCGCACGCGGGCATCGAGACGGCGCGTGGCAAAGGCGCAACCGGCAGCCGTGATCCAGTCGCCGCGTGCCGGCTCGGCGTCGCGCAGACCACTGCCAGCCAGGTTCAATGCGCACCGTTCGCCAGCCCGCGCCGCGCGGGCCTCGCGATTCTGGGCGTGGATGCCGCGCACCCGCAGTGCGCCGCCTTCGGGCAGGTGGAAGACCTCGTCCTCGAGCGCGGTACGGCCGCTGAACACCGTGCCGGTAACGACGCGCCCCGCGCCCTTCAACACGAAACTGCGATCGACGGCGAGCCGGAAGTTGCCGCTGGTCGGCCGCGGCGGCAGGGTCGCGGCCAGTTCGAGCAAGGCCGCGCGCAGCGTTTCGATGCCTTCACCGGTGACCGCCGAGACCGGCACCAACGCACTGCCGGCGAGCGCGGTGGGAGCGAACAGCTCGTGACACTCGGCGGAAACCGCGGCAATCCGCGCGGCGTCGACGCGGTCGATCTTGGTCAGCGCGATGACCCCGCGCGTGGCGCCGAGCAGGTCGAGGATCGCGAGATGCTCCGCGGTCTGCGGCATCGGGCCATCGTCGGCGGCAATGATGAACAGGACGACGTCGATGCCGCTGACCCCGGCGACCATGGTACGGATGAAACGCTCGTGCCCGGGTACGTCGACGAAACCGGTGACGTGGCCATCGCCCAGGTCGCGATACGCGAAACCGAGGTCGATGGTCAGCCCGCGAGCTTTCTCTTCGGGCAGGCGGTCGGTATCGACGCCGGTCAGCGCCTTGACCAGCAGGGTCTTGCCGTGGTCGACGTGGCCCGCGGTCGCGATGATCATGCCGGCGCTTTCGGCGAGCCGAGATGGGAGAGTTGGGCGAGAAAGACCTGCGCGTCCTCCAGGCAACGCAGATCGAACACCAGCGCCCCATCGCTGACGCGGCCGACGACGGGCAAGGGCAACTCGCGGAAGCGCGCCGCCAGCCGTTCCGGGGCGCGCCCTCCGCCTCGGGTCGGGCGCAGCGCGAGGCCCGCACTCGGCAACTGTTCGACCGGCAGCGCGCCGCTGCCGATCTGGCTCAGGCACTCGACTACGCTGACGCCGGCCTGCCCTTCCAGCGCGGCGGCCAGTGCCGGACCGAGCTGCTCGGCGAGCGCGCGGATCTCGTCCTGCGGACGCGTCAGCAGGCGCAAGGTGGGCAATCGCTCGCACACGCGCGCCGGATCGGCATAGAGGCGCAGCACCGCGCCGAGCGCCGCGAGCGTCAGCTTGTCGACGCGCAGCGCGCGCTTCATGGGATTTCTGCGCACGCGGGCCACCAGCGCCGCGCGGCCGGCAACGATGCCGCACTGCGGACCACCGAGCAGTTTGTCGCCGCTGAACGTGACGAGATCGGCACCCGCGTCGATGGTCTCCGCCACCGTCTGTTCACGCGGCAGGCCGTAGCGCGCGAGATCGAGCAGCGTGCCGCTGCCCAGGTCGACCACGCACGGCAGCCCGGCATCGTGAGCGATGCGCGCCAGCTCGCGCTCGGGCACCGCCGCGGTGAAGCCGCTGACGACATAATTGCTCGTGTGCACTTTCATCAGCGCCGCCGTACGCGGCGTAATGGCCTCGACGAAATCGCGCGCATGGGTGCGATTGGTGGTGCCGACCTCGACCAGCCTGGCACCGGCGCGCGACATCACCTCGGGGATGCGAAACGAACCGCCGATCTCGACCAGCTCGCCACGCGAGACCGGCACCTCGCGGCGGCGCGCGAGGGTATTCAGCACGAGCAGCACGGCGGCCGCGTTGTTATTGACCACGGTGGCCGCCTCGGCGCCGGTGAGTCGGCAGATCCATTCCTCGACGAGCGCGTCGCGCTCGCCACGCCGCCCGCGTGCGAGATCGAACTCCAGGTTGCTCGCGCCCGCGGCGACCGCGCTCATCGCCGCGATCGCTTCCGGCGGCAGCGGTGCGCGGCCGAGGTTGGTATGCAGCACCGTCCCGGTGAGATTGAGCACCGGGATCAGCGACGGCGTCATCAGCGCGGCCAGCCGCTGGGCGGCAGCTTCGATCAGGGTCGCGGCAGCGGCGCTTGCGCTCGCGTCCGCACCCGCCTCGGCGAGGCGTGCCCGCGCGCTGGCCGCCACCGCGCGGAACGTGTCGGTGACCAGGGCGCGCCCGTAGGCGTCGACCAGGGCGAGGCCACCAGGTGCGCGCAGCAGCTCGTCGATCGACGGCACTCGCGCGGGCGGCTCGCGTTGCGCCCCGGACGGCGCGCTCACGGCGCGCTCGCGCGCCAGTCGAGCGCGGAGCCTGGCAGTCCCATGTGTGATGCTCTCATGACTACGGCTGATGGTCGGGGCCGCGACGGCAGACGTGCAACGCGGCCAGGGATTGCGCAAGCCTATCAGATCACCGCCGGTATCCGCCGCCCGGCCGCGCGCGCAGCCGCTGTTCTCGCGGGACCCCCGCGGCCGCGCGCGGTCACGCACCACACGCCGGCGCATGGCGTCGCGTAGCGGCTTTTTTCGATATGCTCTCGACATCAACGGATGCTCGAACAGGAATTCTGCAGCATGCATTCCGCCGCTCGACCGGTGCCGCACCCGCTAAGCCGTCGCGCCCCGCCAGCAAGGATTGCGGCAGCATCGCGTAACGCGAGTGTGCGCGGCTCGGCATCCCGATGACATGATGGAGACCCGCGCAGCGTCGGCAACCGATGCGCCTCGCGTGCTCATCGTCGAGGACGAATCGATTATCGCCCTCGAACTCGGCGAGAGCCTGCGCGAACTCGGTTATGAAGTCGTCGGGATCGCACACAACGCGGTGGCCGCGGTTGCCAGCGCGCGCGAACTGCAACCCGATGTCGTGTTGATGGACATCATGCTGGAAGGCGAGGAAGACGGCATCGCCGCGGCCACCGCACTCGGTGAGCATGGCGACATCCCGGTGATCTTCTGCAGCGCCTACAGCGACGCCGAAACCCTGCGCAGGGCCACTGCGAGCGGTGCACACGCCTTCATCACCAAGCCGTACCGGACCAACCAGGTGCGCGCACTCGTCGAGACGACCCTCGCGAAGGCGCGCCTGGAGCGCGAGGTGCGTGATTCGGCACGCTGGTTCCGCGCCGCCATGCGCTGCTGCGGTGACGCCGTCATCGCGACCGACGCACGAGCCCGCATGCGTTTCCTCAACGCCGCCGCCGAACGCCTGCTGGGGGCGCCGCTCGCCGAGGTGCGCGAGCGGCCGATCGAGGAGCTGGTGGCGCTGGTCGGGCCGAACGGCGACACGGTCCGGCCGCATCCGGTACGCGAAGCGCTGGCGCATCCCTCCGCGCCGGCACCGGGCGCTGGCGCGGCCGCGCTCGACGTCGGCGGCGCGCGCGTTCCGGTCGAGGCCAGCATCGCCGCGATCATCGGCGACGACGACGCGCTGCTCGGCAGCGTGATGGTGCTGCGCGACGTCAGCGAACGCCAGCGCCTGGAGCAGGCCCTGGACGCCAGCGCGCGGCGCTACCGCACCGCGTTCGAACACGCGCTGGCGGGGGTCGCGCTGTTACGCGTCGACGGCTGTATCGAGGACGCCAACCCGGCCCTGCATGCGCTGCTCGGCCACGACCCCGGCAGTCTGCACGGACAAGCAATCGCGCAGGTGCTGGACGTGGCTGAGCGCGAGCGCGAACGGCGCCTGCGCCAGCGGCTGTACAGCGCGGGCAGCGGTGGCTTCGAGGCCGAGTTCCGCTTCGTGCGGCGCGACGGGCGCCCGCTGTGGGTGCTCGCCAGCACCGCGCTGCTGTGCGACGCCGCGGGCGGACCCGGCGGCTATTTCATGCAGGTCATCGATATCGATCGGCGCAAGCAGGTCGAAGCCGAACTCGAGCGTCTCGCTCATTTCGACGCCGTCACCGGTCTCGTCAATCGCCACGGCCTGCAGCTCGAACTCGAGCGTTCGGCCAACGTCGCGCGGCGCCACGCCAGCCGTTTCGCGCTGCTCTACATCGATCTGGACCATTTCAAGCCGGTCAACGATACGCTCGGTCACGATGCCGGCGACGAAGTGCTGGTCGAGGTCGCGCGGCGCCTGCTCGCCGTCGCGCGCACCACTGACGTCGTTGCCCGCCCCGGCGGTGACGAGTTCGTCCTGCTCGTCAACGACCTGCGGCGCGCCGACGACGTGGTGCCGGTGAGCGAGAAGATCCGCGCGGCCGTTGCCGCGCCGGTTCACGTCCGCGGTCAGGTCTTCGACATCACCGCGAGCATCGGCGTAAGCGTGTTCCCGGACGATACCGGCGTCACCAGCGAACTGATGCGCCAGGCCGACCAGGCGCTCTATCGCGCCAAGGCCAGCGGCCGCGACGCGACCGCGTTCCACCGCGCTGATCATGTGGAGCTCGATCCGCGCCGCGACGCCCGACCACTCGACGACTGAAGCAGAAAGCGTCAGGCTCTGCCGATGCGCCTGTCCGTCCAGATCACGCTGGTGACAACCGCGGTCGCCCTGTTCACGGCCATCACCGCGGCAGTCGTCGCCTATCGCGGCGCCCATGCGAGCGCCGTCGATCGCGCCCTGGCGGCCGCCGAAGCCCGCGGGCGCCTCGTCGCACAACAGCTCGAGACCCGGCTGCGCGCGCTGCGCGCCGACGCCATCTCGCTGCGCGAAGGCGCCGCCATCTCCGCCCTGCTCGCCCCGCCGTCCCCGCTTTCCGCCTCGCCCGCAGCGCCGAGCGGTGGCTGGGAGGAACGTCTCGCGCGCGACTTCGCCGCACGCCTGCAAGCATCGCCGGCCTACCTGCAGATCCGGCTGCTGGACGAGCGCGGCCACGAACGATTGCGCCTGGCACGCGACGCCAGCGGCGAGCCGCGACGCCACCCGGCGAACGACATGCAGGACAGGCAGGCGCAGCGCTATTTCACGGCCGCCAGCGCGCTCGACGACGGCCTCGTGTACCTGTCGACGATTCTGTCCGACGCCGAGCGCGGCGCAGACGCCGCAGCGGCCGTCCCGCTGCTGCGCGCAGCGGCGCCGGTGCGCGCGCGCGGCGGGGCGCTGGCCGGCATGCTGGTCATCGACCTCGACCTGCGACCGCTGGTCGCGCGTCTCGCAGAACTCGACGACGTGCCCTTCGACCTCGTCATCACCGACGGCGACGGCCGCTGCCTGCTGGTGCCGTCACGCCTCGACGAGGCCGCGGCGTCGCTCGGCTGCGCCGGTCGCGACAGCGCACAGCCCGCGATCAGTGCCGCCGCGGACGGGCGGACCTCGCGACGCGATGCCGCCGGTACACTGCGTTACGTCACGGTCGCGCGCACCGACGTGGGTGCCGGCCCGCCGTTCATGATCGTGCAGGAAGCCGACCGCGCGACCCTGATCGGCGGCGCCAGCGGCCTCACCAGCGCAATCGCGCGCAGCACGGCCATCATCCTGCTGTTCGCGGTCATCATCGGCATGCTCCTGGCACGCTCGGTGGTGCGTCCGCTCGAGCGGATGTCGCGCGCGGTTGCCGGCTTCGCCGGCCGCGGACAACTGGCGGCGCCCGGTGGCGGCAGCACCGAGATGGTGCACCTCGGCCGCGCGTTCGAGCAGATGGCGCGCGAGATCGATCAGCGCACCACTGAACTCGAACGCGACGAGCGGCGTTTTCGCCAGCTCGTCGAACACTCTCCCATCGGTACGCTGGTGGTGGACGGCGACGGCCGTATCGTCCTCACCAACAGCCGTGCCGAGAGGATGTTCGGCTACGCACCGGGAGAACTGCTCGGCGAGCCCGTCGATCGCCTGGTTCCGAGCGCCGAGCGCGAAGCGCACCCGGCGCTGCGCCGCGCCTATTCGGCGCGGCCGACGCCGCGTCCGATGGGCGGCGAGCGCGAGCTGCATGCGCAACGCCGGGACGGCAGCACCTTCCCGGTAGAGGTCGCGCTCAACCCGCTCGCCGAGGGCGACGGCGCGCACATCGTCGCCTCGATCGTCGACATCACCGAACGCAAAGCAGCCGCCGACTTCATGCACGATGCGCTACGGGAAAAGGAAGTGTTGCTGCGCGAAATCTACCACCGCGTGAAGAACAACCTGCAGACGCTGAGTGCGCTGATCGCGCTGCAACAGCGTCGCGCGCCGCCCGGGCTGCCGCGCGAACTGCTGCGCGACAGCGGCGCGCGCATTCATGCGATGGCGCTCGCGCACGAGATGCTGCATGCCTCGGACGCCGTCGAGGACGTCGACTTCACTGCCTATGCGCGCGAGCTGTTGCGGCATATCGAAACGGTTCACGGCGTCGACCCGGCGCGCATCGACATCACCTGCCATGGCGAGGCGCTGCGCCTCGACGTCGATCGCGCGATTCCACTCGGCCTGGTCCTCAACGAACTCGTCGTCAACAGCCTCAAGCATGCCTTCCCCGAGGCGCGGCACGGGCGCATCGCGGTGACCGTCGGCCAGGATGCCAGGCATGCCTGGCTGACGGTCAGCGACGACGGCGTCGGCAGCGCCGTGGAACCGGAGGCCGACACCGAACACCTCGGCCAGACGCTGGTACGCAGCCTGGCCCGGCAACTGGACGCCGAACTCGACATGAGCGGCGAGCCCGGAACCTCGGTCACGGTGCGTATGCCGCTCTACCCTCGCGCGCAGCTCAGCGCCCGGTGAACACCGGCGCGCGTTTCTCGACGAACGCGCGCATGGCCTCCTTCGAATCCTCGGTCTTGCCGAGTTCGCCGGTCATGCTCTGCTCGAAACGGTAACCGTCGCGCAGACTCATTGCCTCGATCTGGTTGAGCGCGTGCTTGGCGAGCTTGGACGCAATCGGGCTCTTGCCCGCGATCTCGCGCGCGATCGCGAGCGCTTCGTCCAGGAGTTGCTCGGGCGCCGTGCATGCCTCGACCACGCCCAGGCGGTAGAGCTCGGGACCGAACACGCGCAGCCCCGTGAGCATCATGCGGCGCAGCCGCGAATGCCCGAACAGGCGTTGCGCGTGGCGCCCGCCGCCGAGCAGGCCGACGTTGATCTCCGGCAGGCCCAGGCAGCCGGCCTCGCTCGCGAGCAGGATGTCACACGACGCCGCCAACGCGAGCCCGCCGCCCAGCGCCGGGCCGTTGATGGCGGCGATGACCGGCTTCTGGCACTCCATGATGCTGTGGTAGGCCTCGCGTGCGCGGCGCGAATTCTGCCAGTGGTCACCGGCTTCGCGCGCCTTGCCGACACGCTCCTTGATGTCCGCCCCGGCACAGAAGCACTTGCCCTCGCCGGTCAATACCGCGACCCGGATGTCGTCGCGGTCACTGATGGTGTCGAAGGTCCAGGCGACCTCTTCGAGCAGGCGCTGGCTGTGCGCGTTGACGGGCGGGTTGGCGAGCTGGACGAGGGCCACGTAGTCCTCGACCACCTCCAGCTTGACGACTTCGGGGGTCACTGTGCGAATTCTCCGAGTGGATGAATGAAGGCGAGCAGCCAGTGTACGGAATAGCGACACGGCTCAGAAAGGCGCCGCGCGCGCATCCGGACCCGGGACGGTTGCGGGTAAACTGTGGCGATCCCGCCTCCGGAGAGTCCTCATGTCCCAGACCGCCCCCGCTCCCGCCGCGATGGAGACCGATCGCGAAACCATCGAGATGCTCGCCGCCAGCGCCGCCGACTTCTGTGCCCGCTCGCTCGACGTGACCCGCCTGCGCACCCTGCGCGGCGAGGGGGTCGCCCACGATGCCAATTTGTGGCGCGAGATGTGCGAACTCGGCTGGGGCGCGATCGTGGTGCCCGAGGCGGCCGGCGGGCTGGACCTCGGAGCCCAGGCGGTCAACGCGGTGTGTCGCGAACTCGGCCGCGTCGTCGCGCCGGAGCCGATGCTCGAATGCGGCGTGGCCGCCAGCGCACTGCTGGCACGGATCGACGGCAGCGAAGAGTTGCTCACCGCGGTCGGCAATGGCACGCTGCGTGTCGGCGCCGTGCTGACCGAGGAAGGCGAGCTGGCCGGCGCCGCCGTGCGGCTCGATGCCACCCATGTCGACGACGGCTACCGGCTCAGCGGCACGCTGCGCCAGGTGCCGCTCGGCACGACGGCGGACGGCTGGCTCGTGCCGGCCACCCTGGACGGCGACGCGGCCCTGTTCCATCTCGCGCCCGGCACGACCGGGCTCGATGTGGCCGTCAACGCCCAGGCCGACGGCAGCAGCCATGCCACGCTGACCTGCGGCGACCTGGTGGTCGGCGCCGCCACCCTGCTTGCGCGCGGAACGGTGGTGGAGAACGCGCTCGCTTATGCCCGCGAGCTGGCGCGCCTGGCGGCCGGCGCCTACCTCCTCGGCCTCGCCGAACGGCTGTTCGACATCACGCTCGACTACCTCAAGACACGCCAGCAGTTCGGCCGTCCCATCGGCAGCTTCCAGGCCCTGCAGCATCGCGCGGTCGATCTCTACATCCAGAAAGTGATGGCCGCGGCCGTCGTCGAGGAGGCCGCGCGTGCCTTCGATACCGCCACCAGCGCCAGTGCGCGGGCGCGCGCGGCGAGCCGCGCGAAGCATCGCGCCAACGAAGCCGCCCTGCTGATCGCGCGACAGGCGGTGCAGCTGCACGGCGGCATCGGCTATACCGACGAGTGCGATGTCGGCCTGTATCTCAACCGTGCCCTGACCCTGGCCGCGTGCCACGGCAACGCGAGCTTTCATGCGCGACGCCTGGCCGGACTCGTGCGCGGCGACGAGGGCAACGGAGAGCGCGCCACGCCGCCGTTGCCGCCGATACCGGGCAACGGCGAGTGGGACAGTATCTCCGACGAGGATTTCCGCCGCATCGTGCGCGACTTCTTCGAGCGCGAGTATCCGGTCGAGCTGCGCTACCCGTCCGCACGCCTGCGCTGGGCCGAGATCCGCGACTGGTACATGACGCTTTCGCGCCAGGGCTGGGTGGCGCCGGCCTGGCCGGCCGCCCACGGCGGCATGGGGCTGTCGCCGTCGAAGCTGCTCATCTTCATCGAGGAACAGGAGCGCTGGGGCGTCGGCCGTGCGCCCGACATGGGAATCCAGATGGTCGGGCCACTGCTGATCCGTCACGGCACCGAAGCGCAGCGTGCGCGTTACCTGCCCAAGATCCTGTCCGGCGAGAATGTCTGGTGCCAGGGCTATTCGGAGCCCAACGCGGGCTCCGACCTGGCCAGTCTGCGCACCGAGGCGGTGCGTGACGGCGACGAATTCGTCATCAACGGGCAGAAGACCTGGACCACGCTGGCACAGGATGCGACGCACATGTTCTGCCTCGCGCGTACGTCCAAGGAGGGCAAGCCCCAGCAGGGCATCAGCTTCTTCCTCATCGATTTCGCGCAGCCCGGCGTGACCGTCCGGCCGATCCGCAACATCGCCGGCCACGAGGAGTTCTGCGAAGTGTTCCTCGACAACGTGCGCGTCCCGGCCGACTGCCTGGTGGGCGAGCTGAACCAGGGCTGGACCATCGCCAAGGCCCTGCTCGGTTTCGAACGCATCTTCATCGGCAGCCCCAAGCAGTCGCAGTACTGCCTGCAGCGGCTCGAAGTACTGGCCGCGGCGGCCGGGCTGCTCGAGGACGCGGCCTTCGCCGACCGCCTGACCCGGCTCAAGCTCGACGTGCTCGACCTCGAAACGACCTACCAGCGCTTCGCCGACATCGTGCGCCGCGGCGAAACCCTCGGTCCGGACGTCTCCCTGCTCAAGATCTGGGGCACCGAGACCTTCTCGCGCCTGTCCGAGCTGATGGTCGAGGCAGCGGGTGCCGACGGCGCGACGCTCGGCCGGCTGGCCTATGGCGACAGCGCGGTCGACGTGCTGAGCCAGTTCTACAACGCGCGGCCGGCGACCATCTACGGCGGCTCGAACGAGATCCAGCGCAACATCATCGCCAAAAACGTGCTCGGGCTGCCGGGCTGAGCGACGCGCTACGGCCAAACCGGCACAGCGTTTCATCTGTCCGCAACACGCAAGGGGTGTAAGATACGGGGCTCGGTCAATCAGGAATCGCTAACGGGGGGAACGTGTCCGAAATTCAATTCGCCACACCACAAACGGTGAAGGAAGCCGTCAAATGCCTGGCCGGCGCCAAGGGCAAGGCCAGGGTACTCGCCGGAGGCACCGACCTGCTCGTCCAGCTGCGCGCAGGATTCGTGCGTCCCGGCCTCATCGTCGACATCAAGCACATCCCCGAACTGCGCAAGGTCAAGCGCGAGGACGGCGGATTCCGCATCGGCGCGGCCGTCTCGGGTGCCGAACTCGGCGCCAACGCAGCGGTCAAGAAAGCCTGGCCAGGCGTCGTCGAAGGCCTCGAGCTGATCGGCTCGACGCAGATCCAGGGCCGCGCCTCGCTGGGCGGCAACCTGTGCAACGGCTCGCCCGCGGCGGACAGCGTGCCGGCGCTGATCGCGGCCGGCGCGACCTGCCACATCGCCGGACCCAAGGGCACGCGCGAGGCCAAGGTCGAGGACATCGTCACCGGTCCGGGCAAGACCACCCTCAAGCCCGGCGAGTTCGTCGTCAGCTTCTTCCTGCCCAAGCGTCCCAAGCGTGCCAGTGACGCCTACCTGCGACTCATCCCGCGCACCGAGATGGATATCGCCGTGGTCGGCGCCGGCGTCAGCCTGGCCCTGGACTCGAAGGGCGTATGTACCGACGCACGCGTTGCCCTCGGCGCGGTCGCGCCCAGGGCCCTGCTGGTCAAGGCGGCCGGCAAGGCACTGGTCGGCACCAAAGTCGACGATGACGCGCTCGAAGCCATGGCGGCCGCCTGCCGCGCGGCCTGCAAGCCGATCGACGACAAGCGCGGTACCGTCGAGTACCGCACCAAGGTGGCCGGGGTTCTCGCCCAACGGGCCGCCCGCATCGCGCTCGCGCGCGCCCAAGGAGAATGAGGCAAGCACGATGGCCAAACATCACGTCACCACCACCATCAACGGCGACCCCGCCGAATTCCTCTGTGAGACGCAGCAGACCCTGCTCGACTGCCTGCGCGACGAACTCGGCCTGACCGGCAGCAAGGAAGGCTGCGCGTCGGGCGACTGCGGCGCGTGCAGCGTGATGCTGGACGGGCGCCTCGTGTGCGCCTGCCTGGTGCTCGGGGTGGAAGCCGAGGGGGCCGACATCGAGACCATCGAGGGCATCGCCCACGGCGACGAACTGCACCCGCTGCAGAAGCACTTCCTCGAGGACGCAGCCCTGCAGTGCGGCGTCTGCACGCCGGGCTTCATCGTCGCGGCAAAAGCACTGCTCGAACAGAATCCGAACCCCACCGAGACCGAGGCCCGCTACTGGCTGGCAGGCAATCTGTGCCGCTGCACCGGGTACGACAAGATCATCAAGGCCGTGATGAACGCCGCGGCCGAAATGCGAGGAGCATGAGCCATGGGTAACGAAGAAGACATCGGCAAGATCATCGATTACAGCGGCCGCGAGTTCCAGTACATCGGCACTCGCACCATCCGCCCCGATGGCGTCGACAAGGTCACCGGGCGCGCCAACTTCGGCGCCGACTTCACCGTCAACGGCATGATCCACGGGCGTGTCGTGCGCAGCCCGCACGCGCACGCGAAGATCAAGAAAATCAACATCGACAAGGCGCTCAAGCTGGACGGTGTGAAAGCCGTGGTCACGGGCAAGGACTTCCCCGAGATCGACATCAACGACAAGGCCGTGGGCGAGGTCGTGGTGAGCTACTACGACATGGCGCACAACATCATCGCGCGCGACAAGGTTTATTACGACGGGCATGCCGTCGCCGCGGTCGCCGCGACCACGCCGGATATCGCCGAGAAGGCCGCCAAGCTCATCGAAGTCGAGTACGACGTGCTCAAGCCGGTGATGACCGCGGCGCAGGCGATGAAGAAGAACGCGCCGGTGCTGCACAAGCACATCGTCACCTCCGGCGTCGAGCCCAAGCCCGAGAAGCCGTCGAACGTCGCCAGCCGTACCGAGTTCAAGCTCGGCGACCCGGACGCGGGCTTTAGCGATGCCGACGTCATCGTCGAGCGCGAGTTCTCCACGCAGACCGTGCACCAGGGTTACATCGAGCCCCACGCGTGCTGCGCGAGCATTTCCGCCGATGGCAACGCCAACGTCTGGTGCTCGAGCCAGGGCCAGTTCATGGTGCGTGCCTACACTGCCAAGATCTGCGGCATGGAGACCTCCAGAGTCAAGGTCATCCCGGCCGAGATCGGCGGCGGCTTCGGCGGCAAGACCGTGGTCTACCTCGAACCGCTCGCGGTAATGCTGGCGAAGAAGGCCGGCCGCCCGGTGAAGATGGTGATGACCCGCGACGAAGTGCTGCGCGCCACCGGCCCGACCTCGGGCGGCACCGCGCGGGCCAGGATCGGCGCCAAGAAGGACGGCACCATCGTCGCCGGTGAACTCGAACTGGTCTACGAGGCCGGTGCTTATCCCGGCTCCCCGGTGGCACTGGGCTGCATGACCGGTTTCGCCCCCTACGACATCAAGAACGTGTCCTGCGTCGGCTGGGACGTCCTCGTCAACCGGCCCAAGGCGGCCGCCTACCGCGCACCCGGCGCACCGGTTGCCGCCTTCGGCGTCGAATGCACGCTCGACGTGCTGGCCGAGGAGCTCGGCATGTGCCCGCTCGAGCTGCGCATGAAGAACGCCGCGGTGGAAGGCACGCAGGCGCCCTATGGCGTCAAGTTCAACCGCATCGGCTACAAGGAAACCCTGGAAGCGGCCAGGGCGCACCCGCATTGGAGCGCCCCGCTCGGCCCCAACCAGGGTCGCGGCATCGCCTCGGGATTCTGGTTCAACATCGGCGGCACCTCGAGCGCCGAGGTCATGGTCAACGAGGACGGTACCGTCATCGTCGCCACGGGTAATCCTGATATCGGCGGCTCGCGCGCTTCGATGGCGCTGATGGCGGCCGAAGTGCTCGGCATCGACGTCGCACGCATCAAGCCGCTCGTCGCCGACACCGAGTCGGTACCGTTCTCCATGCTGACCGGCGGATCGCGCGTCACCTTCGCGACCGGCAAGGCGGTGATCGAGGCGGCCCAGGACGCGGTCAACGACATGAAGCGCCGCGCCGCCAAGATCTGGGACGTCGACATCGACCAGGTCGAATGGGAGAAGGGCCAGGCGGTGTGCATCGAGTCGACCCAGCACAAGCCGCTCAGCATCGCGGCCATCGCGGCCAAGGCGGACAAGACCGGCGGCGCCATCAGCGGGCGGGCCAACATCAACGCGACCGGCGCCGGCCCGGGTTTCGGCACGCACATCTGCGACGTCGAGGTCGACCCTGAGACCGGCTACGTCACGGTGCTGCGTTACACCGCCATCCAGGACGTCGGCAAGGCCATTCATCCGAGCTACGTCGAGGGCCAGTTGCAGGGCGGCGCCGTGCAGGGCATCGGTTGGGCGCTCAACGAAGAGTACGTCTACAACGAGGATGGCCGCCTGCAGAACACCGGCTTCCTCGATTACCGCATGCCGGTCGCGTCCGACCTGCCGATGATCGACACCGTGGTCGTCGAGGTGCCCAACCCCGGGCATCCTTACGGCGTACGCGGCGTCGGCGAGACACCCATCGTGCCGCCGCTCGCCGCGGTGGCCAACGCCGTCTCGCACGCTATCGGCAAGCGCGTCACCGACCTGCCGCTGTCGCCGCCGCGCCTGCTCGCGGTCATCGACGGCAAGTAAAGCAGCGCGAGGTCCCGCCGTGGCGAAGGTCGTCCTGCCGCTCGAGGTAGCGCGCGCCTTCGCCAACGGCGAGACCGACCACGAGGTAGAGGCACGCGACGTACGCGCTCTCGTGCGTGAACTCGAGGCGCGCTTCCCCGGGATCGCCGAGCGCCTCAGCCGCGGTACCGCGGTTGCCGTCGACGGCGAAATCTACCAGGACTGGTTCCTGGAGGAAGTCCGTCCCCACAGCGAGGTGCGCTTCCTGCCGGCCATCGAAGGCGGCTGAGCGCACGGGCGGCGAGCATGGCACGCCTGCTGATCGCCGCCGGCGTCGCGCTCCTCGCGCTCGGACTGCTGCTGCATTACGCGCCGTGGACGCTCAACTGGTTCGGGCGCCTGCCGGGCGACATCCGCATCGAGTCGGGTCGCACGCGGGTGTTCGTACCGCTGACCTCGATGCTGGTCGTGAGCGTCGTCGCGAGTGTCCTGCTCTACCTGTTCCGACGCTGAGCCGCACTGCCAGACGACGCGAGCCCCGTACCCGCTGCGAACGCCGCCGCTCCCGCTGCCGAGCGGCGCGCCGGACCGGCTCAGCCGCTCCGGCTGACCACCGCGGCCGTCGCGATCAGCTCGTCGAGCAGGGCCAGCGAGGCCCGCGCGGGCCAGCAGAAGGGATCCAGCACCGCCTTCTCGCCGTACTTGAGCAGCAGCGAGGGGTTCACGCGCGCCGCGTTGACGTACCCCATGGTCCAGCCGCCGAAACGGCGCTCGTCGATCTCCGCGTAGCTCAGCAGGCGCACCTGCTCGTGCCGCTCGTCACGCACGATGGCGTTGTATAGCTCGCAGACTTCGTCGCGGCCGCCTTCGAGGACCTGCATGAACAGCTGGTCGTGGTAGACGAGGATGCCGGTGATACCACGCGCCGGGTTGCCTTGCAGCGACTGCGCGAGAATCGCGTCGATGATACGGGTACTCAGTGGTGCGGCCGGACGGCTCGCGTAGAGAAGTCGGACGAGCATGTTCAGCGCTTCAAATCGATGAGTGAGAGAAACTCACGGCGCAAGGCCGCGTCCTTGAGAAACGAGCCGCGCATCACACTGTTGACCATCTTGGTTGCGGTGTCCTTCACTCCGCGCCAGTGCATGCAATAGTGGTCCGCCTCGAACACCACGGCGAGTCCGTCAGGGCTCACTTTGCCCATGAGCAGGTCGGCGAGCTGGATGATCGCCTCCTCCTGGATCTGTGGCCGGCTCATGACCCAGTCGGCCAGGCGGTTGTACTTCGACAGCCCGATCAGGTTGGAATGCTCGTTCGGCATCAGGCCGACCCACAGGCGACCGATGATCGGACACAGGTGGTGGCTGCAGGTGCTGCGCACCGTGATAGGCCCGACGATCATCAGCTCGTTGAGCCGCTCGACGTTCGGAAACTCGGTGACCGGGGGCGCCGGCGCGTAACGCCCGCGGAAAACCTCGGTCAGGAACATCTTGGCCACGCGGCGCGCGGTCTCCTGCGTGTTGTGATCGCTGTCGGTGTCGATGACCAGGCTCTCGAGCACGTCGCGCATGCGCGCCTCGACTTCGTCGAGCATCTGCTCGAGTTCGCCCTCGGCGATGAAGTCGGCGATGTTGTCGTTGGCGTGGAAACGCTGGCCGGCATCGAGGATTCGTTCGCGGATGCGACGCGAAACCGGCATCGTGCTGCCCTGGTCCGGAGGGTTCGCGGGATCGTTCATGGATGCTGCGGTCTCGTCCTGCATGGCGGAGCATTCGCCGCCATCGCGGCCTGCTGCCGGCGCAAGCGCCGGTTGTGGTCAGTGTAAGGCGCAGCGCGGCAAATTCAAACGCACTGTCAGCGGGGACATTCCGCTGCACCACGACGCCGTCGAGACGGACAAAGCCGCGCGGACGGACCGGCGGGACGACGTCCGTGAGGACCCCGACCGTGCGTGCCCGACCCGGCGCGTGGCGCGGCGTTCATGCGAGCGGACGCGCAAAGCTGAGCTCGTTGCCATCCGGGTCACGCAAGTGAAAGTAACGTTCGCCCCAGGGCGCGTCGGACGGCGCCATTTCGGGGCTGAAGCCGGCCGCCAGCGCGCGCGTATACATCGCGTCGACGTCGCTGACGTAGAGGATGACCCGCCCCCACAGGGTCGCGGGAACGCGGCCGAGCGCTACGTTGAGGTAGCCGCTGCCGGCACGAAAGCTCGTGAACGGTGCGGTCGCGCCGCCGTAGATGGCCTCGAAACCGAGCGCCTCGTAGAACGGGACCGTACGCGCCATGTCGGTGGTGAAGAAGGTGACCGCGCTGATGCCTTCGATCGTGACCGCCGTGTTCGTCATCGCCCTGCTCCGTGCCAGCTAGCTCGTGCCGCACAGCTTGCGCGACCGCCCGGCTGCCTGCAAACGCCGTATGCAGGAACACCGCCCGCGCTGCCACGAGCAGTTTATTTGTCGCCGCGAAAGCGACATCATCGATCCGCCGCGGCCATACGCCGCGACGCAACCCGATAACCGAGGAGAGGTTCCACCATGCCCCATATCACGCGCAAAGGCGTCAAGGTCTACTACGAAAGCTTCGGCAGCGGTCCCGCCATCGTCTTCCTGCATCCCTGGAGCACCAACCGCTTCATCTGGACATTCCAGATCATGCATTTCGCCCGCACGCATCGCTGTATCGCCGTCGACCACCGCGGCCACGGCCAGTCGGACAAACCGGAAGGCGGCTACGCCATCCCCGAAATGGCTGCCGACGTGGCCGCCATCCTCGACGATGCCGGCGTCGACCGCGCGATCCTCGTCGGCAACTCGATCGGCGGCATGGTGGCGATGCAAACCAGCCTCGACTTCCCCGAGCGCGTCATCGGCAATCTGATCCTGTCGAGTGCGACCAACATGGCGGCATCGGCGCCGCCGGAGATGGCCGAGGCGATGCAGACCGATTGGCGCGGCATGTTCAGCGGCCTGCTCGATGCGGCGGTGTCGGTGAAATCCAAGGCCACGCGGCCTGAGATCGGCGCCTACATGGAAGGCTGCTTCCGGGTCGAGAGCAACTTTACCGAGGGGGTCTTCTTCACCAGCGCAGCGGATCCGGCGGGCGTATTCAACTGGAACATCTCCGATCGCCTCAAGGACATCACGCAGCCGACGCTGATTCTGGCCGGCGCAGAGGATGGCGCAACCACTGTCGAGCACAACCAGTTCCTCGCCGACAACATTCCCGGTGCCGAGATCAGGATTTTCGAGGATGTCGGCCACTTTCTCCAGCTCGAGCAGCCGATGACGTTCAACGACGAGCTCACCGGCTTCGTCGCCCGGGTGCTGTCCTGATGCCCTGGCACGGCCGCCGGCCGGCGGCCGTGCCTGACCCCGGTCAATCCGCCCCCTGCTGGCGATCTGTCACAATGACGTAACATTCCTGACATCCCGGGGGGGCGACAATGATCTCTCTACGCGATTGCATGGAGTATCTCCACCTGACGAACGAGGAGATCGACGCGATTGCCGAGCACGAACACGTGCCGCCGATCATCGCCGCCGAGCTCGGTGCCTACCTGACCGCGAACGAAGACGGCGAACGCATGCTCAAGCGCATGATCCTCGACGACATCATGCACGCCGCCGACCACGGCGACGTCAACCGCGTCGAGCATCTCACCCAGGTGCTCAAGCACTTCATAGCCACCCACCCGGATCTGGATTGAACGTGCCGTCCGCTTGCAGCGGCAGCGCGTTCGTGCGGGAGGGCGAAGGAACGGCGTTGCCATCGTGAGCGACGACATCGCGCGGCCCCGCGCCGCTGAGGCGCCGGTCTTTGCGCGGCTCGACCATCTCTATCACGGGCACGATGCGTCCGCGCGCCGTTTCCGCTGGGGCCTGCTGCTGCTCGACGTCGGCTGCATCGCCTATTTCGTCATCGCATCATTCCTGCACCACGTCGACGACCTGCACGTCATCGAAGAGCTCATCGGCATCGTCTACCTCGTCGAGTGGTCCGCACGTCTCTACATCGCACGCACACGCCTGCGCTTCATCCTCAATCCGATCGGGCTCGCCGACCTGGTCGTGATCTGCTCCTTGCTCGCGCCGAGCCTGACCGAGAACTTCCTCTTCCTGCGCGTGATTCGCGCCCTGCGCCTGCTGCGTTCCTATCACGTCATCCGCGAGCTACGCGAACATTCGCGCTTCGTGCGCAGGCACGAAGACGTCATTTTCAGCGTGGTCAACCTGCTCATCTTTATTTTCGTCATGACCGCGTTCGTCTACGTGCTACAGATCGGCCGCAACCCCGACATCAACCATTATGTCGACGCCCTCTACTTCACCATCACGACCCTGACCACGACCGGATTCGGCGACATCACGCTGGTCGGTACCGGTGGCCGCATCCTCGCCGTGCTCATCATGATCTTCGGCATTTCGTTGTTTCTGCGCCTCATCCAGACAATTTTCCGGCCGGAGAAGGTCCGCTTCGAGTGTCCCGCCTGCGGCCTCGCGCGCCACGACAACGACGCCGTGCACTGCAAGCACTGCGGCGCGTTGCTGCACATCCACACCGAGGGCACCACCTGAACCGCGGTGCCGGCCGCACGCGTGGCGGCTTCAGCTCACGGCTGCATGGGACCGTCGCAGACGTGGGTCGCGGTATCCGGCATGCCGCCGTCAGCGATGAGCCCCGCCAGCGCGGGCATCATCCCGCGCATCATCTCGCCGCACTTGGCGAGTTCGGCGATCTCCGGTGTAGCGGCCATGCGTTGTCCGTATTCGATGGCGCGCGCCTGGGCGGCATCGCGCTCGCCGCCGGCGCATAGCGCCTGGATCTCACGCGCGACCGCCTCGCCTTCGTGCCGCATCTGCTCGAGCGCGGCCTGGTCGACGTTCTGCAGACAGGCCTGCATGCGTGCCGCATGCGCCTGGAGCTGCTCGAGCTGGGCCGCATCTGGCATCGGCATGTTCTGCTGCATCTGGCGCGCCTGCTCCATCAGGCGGCGCATCTCTTCCTCGCTCGGGGCCTGGGCGGCGCTGCCGGCGGCGACCGCACCGAGGACGACGGTGGCCAGGGAAACAAGGGCAAGACGGTTCATCATGCAGGACTCCGCGCGCGACTGGGACGAAACGATTATGCGGCAATCGGGTGTGCGCGGGTACGCGCCGCCGGCAGCGACGCGCACCCGGTCACGAAAGCGCCGGTCACCCGGGCCACGGCTCAGCGATAGGGGTCGGCAATCCGCCCACCGAGCACGTAACCCATCACGGCGCCAGCGGCAGTGGCGGCGAGCTGGCCCGAACCTTCACCGACCTGGGCGCCGACGAAACCACCGAGCGCGCCGCCGACGGCGTTGCCGAAGTTGGGCGTGCCCGTGACACGGGCGGCACCATAGCTGACCGGCGGCGCGACGGCGACCGGGGCCGCGGCGTAGTGCTGGCGTACGACGACCGTGCGCGGCGGCGGGGCGTAATGCTCACGCACGATCACCGTACGAGGCGGCGGCGCGTACCCCCCCGCGTCGATCACGATCCGCACCCCACCGTCGCGGCGCCCACGCCATGCGCGACCCTGACGATGGCGATCGACGTGACGATAGCCATGCGCGTAGCCATGGCGGTCATAGTGGCGGTGGTCGCCGTGGCCGCGGCCGTGGGCGCTGGCGGCGCTGCTGGCGAGCACCAGGCCACAACCGATGACGGCGAGAGCAAAGAGCTTGCGGGTAGTCTTGTTCATGTCGGTCTCCTTGGTCATCCACGATGGATGGCTTGCCGGGCGGCTGACGGGCGGCCGACCCTTGCTGGAGAGCTTAGGACTGTCGCGGTGAATCGCGGCTGAACGGCTGGCGCAGCGCCGCGGTAACGCTCAGGGCTGCGGCAGCAGCAGGCGTTCGAGGTGTTCGATCTGATAGGCCGGCAGCACCAGAACCTCGCCCCGGCGTTCATCCAGGAGATATTGGCCGAAACCGTCAGGGGTGCGCGCACCGACCCGCCACGCCAGCGGCTTCGTCGTTGCCGGCTGCAACGCGACGAGGATGCGCGGTGCGTGATCATCGACCCCATACGGGGCGATGCCGGCATCGCCGGGCACGAAACGTCGCTCTACCGTGGCCGCGGCGAACATCGCGATCCGCTCGTGAATGTAGGCCGCGGCGTGCTCGTGCTCGTGCTCGTGCTCGTGCTCGTGCTCGTGCTCGGCTCGGGCGCGCGTTGCCGGGTTGTGGAAACGCCAGCCCCGGGCATCGCGCAGCACGCCGTACACGGCCCCGCCGCGCTCCATGGAGACCGCCGCGATCGCGTTCAGACCGGCTGGCAGCAACGGTTCTGCCGTGGCGTGCTTCGAGTCCGGGTGCTGCTCGCCCCGGTCCACCAGCAGGCCGGCGACCAGCGCGACGACCAGCACCAGCAGCCAGAACGCATCGGCACGCCTCATCGCCGCCGCCACGCCGTCCAGGCCGCGAACGCCAGCATCAGGGCCGGGCCCAGCACCGTGGTGAGGAGGAAGGTCAGGCGCAGCTCGGTATTGCTCAGGCGCAGTTCGGCGACGACGTACTCGCGCGGCGCGATGTCGATGAGGCGCTCGTTATCGGCCAGCGCCGAGACGGCGTTGAGAAACAGCTGGCCGTTGCCCAGCGCACCGAAGAACGAGTTGGTGGCGAAATCGCCGTCACCGGCAACCACGAAACGCACCGGGCGCGTCGTACTCGACGCGCTGAGCACGAGCGTGCGCGGCCGCGCCGCGGCGTCCTCACCGGCACGCGCCGCCGCACTGCTCTCGGCCAGCGGCACGATCACCATGTCAGCGGGAACACCGGCCGCGGCAGGCCGCAGCTCGGTTGCGCCGGGAAAGAAGCTCAGGGCGAGTCGCCGGGTGATGCGGTGACGCGCGTAATCGCTCACCGCCGGGGTCGCCGGGTCGGTCCAGTAGTGGCGCTCGGGATCGCGCACGAGGCCGCCATCGACCTCGACCCCGTAGGTGGCGAGAAGCGGCTCCAGGCCGCTCTCGATGCCGGGTTCGAGCAGGAGCAGTACCGGCGTACCGGCTTCCAGCACGCGCGCCAGCTCGGTGACTTCGCGCGCTGCGAAAGCGGTCTGCGGCGATGCGACGATGACGACCGAGCAACCCGACAGGGCCCGCGGGCGCGCGAGCAGCTGACGCTGTTCGACTGCATAACCCAGCGTCTCGAGGGCATTGCGCGCCATACCCATACCGTGCCGCTCGTGCAGCGTGAGCGGACGCCCGCCACTCGCATGCGAGTGGCCGTGTCCGCCGCCTTCGCCCTCGAAATGATCGTGGCTCTGCAGGCTGAACGGGTTACTCTCGATATGCCCGTCGGTAAAGCAGACCAGTCCGGTCACCTCGCTGCTGACACGTATCAACGCATTGGTGAACGAAGTCTCGTCCGGCTTGTCGACGGTCACGCGGCGTCCGCCCGACGTGAACACCGCGGTGCCGGCGAACTGCACCGCGTGGCGCGCTGCGGCGGCCGGCTCGAGCTGCGGGTCGTGGCTGGTCAGCGCGACCAACGGCGAGGCCGCCGCGTACTGCTCGAGCAAGGCGCGCGCATCGACCATCGCGCGGTTGCGCACGTCATAGAAGAAGGCGACGTCGACCGGGCGCTCCAGACGCGCCAGCACCGCCCGGGTTTCGTCGCTGATCGAATAGACCTGGCCGGTGGTGATGTCGAGCCGAGCCGGGTGCTCCAGCGCCCAGCGATTGAGCACCGCCGACGCGACGAGCACCGCGACCACCGGCAGCAGCTGCCGCAAGACGCGTCCGGCGCTCACAGGCGTCGCCAGCGCAGCAGCTGCACCGCGCACACCAGCATGACGATCACCACGCTGCCGAACCAGACCAGCGCTTCGCGCGAGAGCACGCCCCGGATCAGATCGATGTACTGTACGGAGAACGAGACGTGTTGCAGCCAGCGCGCCGCGCCACCCAGCGGGTCGAGGGCCGCCGCATAATCAATGAACCAGGTCAGGAGCAGCGCCGCCCAGGTGACGACCGCGGCCACCACCTGGTTGGTCGACAGGCTCGACGCACACACGCCGATCGCGGCGAACGCCGCACCGAGCACCAAAACGCCCAGGTAGCCACCGATGATCGGACCGTAATCGGGCGCGCCGTACAGCGCGAGGGGCACGATGACAACCGTACTGCCGGCAAGCATGGTGACCAGGACGACGAGCAGCGCGAGGTATTTCGCCAACACGATCGCACCCTCACCCAGCGGCAGCGTCAGCAACAGCTCGAGCGTATCGGCCTGGCGCTCCTCGGCCAGCGTGCGCATGCTGAGCAGCGGCATCATCAACATCAGCAGCAGGCTCATGTTGTGGAACGCGGTGACCATGTCGACCGCGGAGACGAACAGCGCGTTGAAGCTGAAGAAGAAGCCGCTAGCGGCCCAGAACACCGCGATGGTGACTGGCGCGATGGGCGTGATGAAATAGTGCTGCAACTCGCGCCGCAGCAGCCAGCCGAAAGCCCTCATACAGCCGCTCCCGCGGGCGCCCCGGCGAGCGCCTGCTGGAGCGCGGTCTCGAGCTCGAACGCGCCGGCACCGAACGACTCCAGCTCGGCCGTCGTGGCGAGCACGCGCGCCACCGCGGCGCGGCTGGCGCCGCCCGTCGCGAGTTCGACGTCGAGCTGCCACCGCCGGTCACCGAGTGCGTGTGGCGCGCGCACCCCGATACCGGCATCGAGCGCGCGGACCGCCTCGACCACCGTAGCGGGGTCGGTACAGGCGATGACGGCGCGCAGGCGCCGTGCAGCGGGGGGCACCGAACCTAGCGTGATCAGCCGCCCGCCGTGCAGGTAGACCACCCGGGTACACAGGGCAGCCACTTCCTGCAGGATGTGCGTCGAGAAGATCACGCCACGGCCCTCGCTGGCCCGCAGGATCATCGCGCGCGCCTCGATGATCTGGAACGGATCGAGGCCATTGGTGGGTTCGTCGAGCAGCAGTACGTCGGGCGCCGCGATGAGCGCCTGGGCGAGACCGATGCGCTGGCGGAAGCCTTTGGACAAATGCCCGATGACGCGCCCGGCAACCGCCTCGAGGGCGAACGCGGCGAGCGCATCGGCGACGGCCACGCGGCGTCGGCGGCCAGCGAGGCCGCGCACCCCGGCGACGAACTCGAGGTAGCCGCGGACCGTCATGGGATCGTAGAGCGGCACGCGCTCCGGCAGGTATCCGATGCGCGTACGCAGCGCCGACCGCTCCGGCGTCAGCGATTCCCCGAGCAGCTCGACGGCGCCGCGATTCGGCCACAGCAGGCCGGCTGCGATGCGCAGCGTCGTCGTCTTGCCGCTGCCATTGGGTCCGAGCAGGCCGACGATTTCGCCGCGGCCGAGTGCCAGGTCGAGGCCGTCGAGAACGACGCGACGCCGATAGCGCTTACCGACGTCGCGCAGTTTCAGGATCGGGCTGGCGCGGGGATCGCTCAAGCGGGCGGCGCCGCGTGACCTGCGCACGCGGCGGTGCTGGTTCAGTCGTAGTAGGTGTCGTGCTTGTGCGAGTTGTACTGCTCGATGCCGTGCGAGTACCACAGCTGGCCCTGGTGCGCGTCACGCAGCATCTTGAGGCGGTTGATGGACTTCATCGACTCGTAGGTGTTCCAGGTAATGCCCGGAATCACCCCCGCTTCGTTCTCGGGCGTGTAGACCGCGTCGCCGGCGAGGAACAAGGTGCCGGTGTTCTCGAGCTCTACCATCAGCGACTGGTGTCCCTGGGTGTGCCCCTTGGTGTCGAGAATGACGATACTGCCGTCGCCGAACAAGTCGAAGTCGCCAGTCAGCTCGAGATATTTGAAGTTGCGCGCGTCGTCGTAGTCGCCGAGCACGAACCCCCCGGCCTGGAAACGCTCCGGCCACCAGGCGGTCTTCATCTCGACCTTCTGCACCACGTGGGTAGCGTTCGGGAACATCTCCATGTTGCCTGCATGGTCGAGGTGCATGTGGGAGAGCACGACGTACTTCACATCGTCGGTGCTGTAACCGAATTTCTCCAGCCACTTGTCGATCACTTCGTCGCGTTTCTGGATCGGCAGGAACGCCTGGCACAGCTTGCCCCAGTAGCTCTCGCACTGGCCGTCCGATACGGCGACGTTGTTGCCGGTGTCGTAGACCACCAGGCCGCGCGGATGGTCGATGATGTACATCGCGACCGGCACCTTGATCAATTTGCCGACGTCGCGCATCGCGGTCATCCAGCCCTTGTCGAGCTGCAGCACGCCGCTGGTGACCTGGTAGAGCTTGATGGCACCCTCGGCGCTGGCGCCGGCCGGCAGCATGCCGAGCAGCAGCACGAGAGGCATCAGCTTGCGGCGCAGTGCGCGCGCGGCGAATCTGGACGGGATCATGAGCAAGTGGTCTCCCCGGTTCTGGGCCAGGCGCATTGTAGCGAGCCGCGCCGGACTTGTGTGCCTTTACCGGCGTTCAGATGTCCTCGGGCACGGTGTGCCCCTTGCTGCGCTTGGCCTCGATGTAACGCCGGTTGTGTTCGCAGATCCCCGCGATCAGAGATACCGCCTCGGCCACCGGCTGCCCGTGCGCCTCGAGCTGGGCGCGCTTGTCCGGGTTGTTCGACAGCAGGCGGATCGGCCGTCCGCCGAGGAGATACTTGAGCACCACCGCGGCATCACTGAAATCGCGCGAGTCCTCCGGCAGACCGAGCGCCACGTTGGCCTGGTAGGTATTGTGCCCGCGGTCCTGCAGCAGGTAGGTCACGGCCTTGGCCCACAGGCCGATGCCGCGCCCTTCGTGGCCGCTCATGTAGACCACGGCGCCGGCACCCGAGTCCTTGATCTGCTCGAACGCCGCCTCGAGCTGTGGTCCGCAGTCGCAGCGCCGCGAGCCGAACACGTCCCCCGTCAGGCAGCACGAATGGATGCGCACCAGTGGTTGCTCCGCGCAGCGGAACCCCGGCAGCGCGAACACCGAGTTGACCGACATCGAGCTATGGAGCAGGTGGCGGAACGCCTCGCTGCCGCCGTCATCGACCTCGTGTGCCGCTTCGAGCACTGCGGACAGCTCGGTACGGCGCACGAAAGGAAACCAATCGAGCATGATCTCCTCGTTGCCGATGAGGCGCGGGATCGGCACCGGCCCCAACACCGACATGAACGCGCCGGGAGCGTCCCCGGGCACCACGGTGCCGTCTCGATCGAGCGTGACCAGCAGCCCTTCGTCCTCCAGGCGGAGACGAATCGAACTATCGACATAACTGAACAATGGTCCTTCCTTTCGAATGCGTTACGGGCGGCGGCCGGTGCCAGCGTGCGTGCGCCGGCGCTGCCAAAACGCCAATAATACGCGCTGAGCGCGCCAGCCGTTCAGTGCGGCGGCGCGAAGATATCGGCGTAGGCGGCGTACACCGACGCGCTCAGGACCGGCCCCAGCACGAGCCAACCGAGAGCGAGCGGAATCGAGGCGAGGATAGCGAAGAACATGAGCACCACGCCGTAGAGGGTCAGCGCGCCGAGGTTCCGGGTACACGCGGTGAAACTCGCCTTGAGCGCGGCAACCGGGGCGCAGCCAGCGAGCACCACCAGCGCCGGGGCGAACCACACGGCCATGTAGACCGGCACCAGCACGACGACGAAGACGAGTGCGCCGAGCAGTCCGCCGGCGAGCGGCAAGGCGGCACCGGACGACGACTCGCCGGCGAACGCCTCGATACCCCCACCGAGACCGAACAGCAGCGTGACAAGCACGCCGACGACGAGCATCGCGGCGAACGAGGCGACCAGGGTGAAAGCCCCGACCACGGCCAGCGGCCCGGTATGGGAGCGGAATCCAGCGAACAGGTGCGCGAAACGCAGCGCACCGCCGCGCGCGAGCTCGTTGCAGCCCAGCATGATGCCACCGACGAAGATCGGCCCGACGATGGTCAGCGCCAACGGCCCGATGACAGGTACCAGGCTACCGACGATATTGATCGCGAAAAGCGCGGCGACCAGCCCGATCCACGCACCCGGCGCGCGGCGAAACAACTGCCAGCCCTCGCTGAGCCAGGCCCAGCCGCGTTCCGTCGCACAGTGTCGCGGCGCCGCCGGCACCGCCCCGTGCGTCACCATACCCGTGTCTTCGTTCATGGTTTCTCCCTCGTCCCCTGGTGCGTCCGTAGCGCGCGCGACGGGCGCCACGCACGCCGCGGTTACGGCCTCGTCAGGGCGCCAGCGCCTCGAGCGCGGCCCAGTCCGGGCCCGGTTCGCCGTCGGCACGGATCGGCTGGATCACGACCTGGTCGGCGCCGCCATCGAAATAAGCCGCGAGCCCCGCCTTGATGTCGGCCGCGCTGCCCCACAGCACCATGGCGTCCATCAGGCGATCGCTGCCGCCGTCGGCGAGATCGCTCTCGTCGAAACCGAGCCGGAACCAGTTCTTGAAGTAGTTCGGCAACGGCAGGTAGGGCGCGAGGGCCGCGCGCGCCGCGGCGCGCGCCCGCTCCGGGTCCTCGCACAGGCAGACCTTCTGCTCGCAGATCACTGCGCCCTTGCCGTCCATCGCTGCGCGCGACATGGGCACCTGTGCGGGCGTGATGTTGTAGGGGAACGCGCCCAGCGTGCGCTCCGCGGACAGTTTCGACATGTTCGGTCCGAGTGCGGCCAGCACGACCTGCTTGACCGCCGGCGCACCGCCCAGCGCCGCCCAGGCCCGATCCATGTCGTCGAGATAACGGCGCATCGTGGCCAGCGGTCGACGATATTCGTGGCCGCGCACGTCGGAGACCAGCGGCGCGTGCGAGACACCGAGGCCGAGCACGAAGCGGCCGTCGTAAAGCGCGTTGAGCGTGTTGTGGCCCATCACCGAGGCTGCCGGGTCGCGCGCATAAATGTTCGCGATGCCGCTCGCCACGATCAGTTTGCTGCTCTTGGCGAGCAGGTAGCTGCCAACGCCGAAGGTCTCGTAATTGAACGCCTCCGGGTACCACAGCGTCGAGTATCCGAGTTCCTCGACGCGCCCGCACAGCTCGGCGAGCTGTGCGCCATCGAGTTGATCGGTGAAGGTGAACACGCCGTACTTGCCGAATTTCATCAGGAGCCTCCCACTGGACAGGTCGCCAAGCATAACGCCAGGCGCGCCGGGGCGCAGCCGCGGCGCTTGTCATGCGATGCTGCCAGGGGCTAGCCTCGCGACGCTGTGCCGCGCCACAGGACGCCCCACGCCCCGAGACAGGAGACCCGCCGATGATCCCGCGTACCGTCTATTCCGAAGAGCACGAGATCTATCGTCGCGCGGTGCGGCGGTTCGTCGAGCGCGAGATCGTGCCGCACCATGCGCAGTGGGAGCAGGACGGCATGGTCAGCCGCGAGCTGTGGCGCGCCGCCGGCGAGCAGGGCCTGCTGTGTCCATTCGTACCGGAAGCCTACGGTGGCGCCGGCGGAGACTTCCTGCACGTGGCGGTGGTCGCGGAGGAACTTGCCCGTGTCGATGCCACCGGCCCCGCGTTCCATCTGCATTCCGGCATCGTCGCGCCCTACATCCTGCACTACGGCACCGAAGCGCAGAAGCAGCGCTGGCTCCCCGGCATGTGCACAGGCGAGATCATCGGCGCGATCGCCATGAGCGAACCCGCCGCCGGCAGCGACCTTGCCGCCATTCGTACGCGTGCGGTGCGCGACGGCGACGATTATGTCATCGACGGCCAGAAGACCTTCATCTCCAATGGCCAACTCGCCGATCTCGTCATCACCGCATGCAAGACCGATCCGCAGGCCGGCGCACGCGGCATCAGCCTGATGCTCGTCGACACCACCACGCCAGGCTTCGCGCGCGGGCGCAACCTCGACAAGATCGGCTGGAAGGCGCAGGACACCTCGGAACTATTCTTCGACAGCGTCCGCGTGGGTGCCGATGCCCTGCTCGGTGAACAGGGCCGCGGTTTCCACCAGCTCATGCAACAGCTCGCCCAGGAACGCCTGATCGTCGCCCTGCGCTCGGCGGTGACGATGGAAGCCGCGCTCGACTGGACGCTCGAGTACACGCGCGGCCGCGAAGCGTTCGGGCGGCCGATCGCCGATTTTCAGAACACCCGCTTCAAGCTCGCCGAGGTCAAGGCCCGCGCCGTCGTGACGCGCACGTTCATCGACCGCTGCCTCGAGCTGCACATGCAGGACCAGCTGGACGCCAACGACGCCGCGATCGCCAAGCTGCATGCGACCGAGACGCTGATGACGGTGCTCGATGACTGCCTGCAGCTCCACGGCGGCTACGGCTACATGTGGGAATTTCCCATCGCGCGCGCGTGGGCCGGCCACCGCGTGTCGCGGATCGCCGGAGGGTCGAGCGAAATCATGAAGGAAATCATCGCGCGCGCGATGTGAGCCCTGCAGCGTCGCGCGGCCGACGCATCGTGCCCGGCCTATCAGCCGCACCGGCACGTAACTCGGCACGCCATGCTATCGCGGGGCCCAAAACGCAAACGGCAGGGCCGAGGCCCTGCCGTTGCGTGGCAAGCGAGGCTTGCCCTGTCAGCCGCAGACGACCGTGCTAGCGGTCGGCCGCGGTGACCGGACTGCACACTCAGGCGCGACGATTGGGCCCGGTGACGACCAGCAGGCTGGCCAGCGAGGTGCCGAGCATCCAGACCGCTGCAGGCAGCGGAATCGGTGCCACGGTCGCCGTCAGCGAAGCCTCGGTCTTGTTGATCGCCGCATTGGACGCCCACAGGACATTGAGGATCGAGACGTTGACGCTGGTCAGGTTCTGGCCGGTCAGGTCGATCGACTGACCGAGCGGACCCCAGGCGCCGTCCAGGCCGGCGTTGACGGAGGTACCGGCAACCGGGCCGGCATTGTTCGCCAGAAGCTGCACGATGGCACCGGTCGTACCTTGCTGGGCGAGGTAGTTACCGGACTCCGAGTAGAAGAGGCCGGTAATGTACTGGCCCGGATCGGCCGTCACCGTGAACGTGATCGTGTCGGTGATCGCACCCGAGCCGCCGAGTGCGAAGTTCGACACGTCGATCACGAGCGCGTCATCGACCTGTACCGAACCGGCTGCACTGAAGCCGGTACCGTCGTCGCCATCGGTGGTACCGATAGCGGAGTAGGTCACCGATGCGGCCTGCGCTGCCATGCTGAGGCAGAACAGCGTTCCGGCCGCCAGGGTTCCCTTGGCTAGTTTTTCAATGTTCATCTTACCTGTCCCTAATCTTTGTATTACTGTCGCGGCAACGCGCGGACTATGCCGCCCACCTACCGTATCCGGCCATCTCGTCACCCAGGCCGGAACTGACGGTCATACTATCGCTGCACTGCATTACGGTAAATTGACGAGCGGGGCGATCAGGCCTCTTTTAGCGGTAGTAGTTCCCAAAACGAACAGATTTCGCTAAAGCTGCCGGCACCAGCGGCTGCCGCGCGCCCTGCCCCGTTTCGTCAGGTCGCGTCTAAGTTACTGATCGGCCGTTGCCGCCCCCCTCGTATGTGGGTCTACCCGCGGCGCGCGCCGGGTAGATGTTGCACGCACGCGGGGCGTGTGGCGGGTAACATGCCGCCGCCCCGGCACCCAGAGCACACGACCATGCGCAAGATTCTCGACTGGCTCAAGCGGCCTCGCAATGCCGCGCTGACCGCACTCGGCGTGCTCCTGGTGATCGCCGTGGTCACGCTGTTCCACCCGCGCGTGCAGACCGCGCTGGTGCGCGACCAGCTTGCTCCCCACCTCGACGCGTTCAGCGTCGCACGGATTCACCTGTTGCCCTGGGCGCTGCGCATCGAGCAGCTCGCCCTGGAGACGAACGGTGTCGCGGTCCGGCTGCCCCGCGCCGACATCGGCATCGCGCCGTGGCGCCTGCTGTTCGACGTCCTCGCCCTGCGCTACGTCGAGATTGCGGACCTCGATGTCGACCTGAGCGACATGCCGGCCAGCGACACGCCATACGAACCACCGCCCGGCCTGTTCGCCCTGCTCGAGCAGAGCGGGTACGGCATCGCGCTGGGCCCGGTCGTCGCCACTGCCCGTATCGTCACTCAGCCCGGTCCGGTGCTGCGCATCCGCCTCGGCGGAGGAACCATCGAAACCGAGACCGAAGGCAGCATCAATCTCGAGGTCGTCGCCGAGGAAGTCGCCGCCGACACGCGTATCGAGGTCGGCGGCGCGCTCAGCGTCGGGCAGGGCGAGGCGGGCCGCTACGACGTGCTGGGCGTGGAACTGCTCGCCCTGGTCACGAGCCCGGCGCTGCCGCAGGAGGACGTCGTCGCCCTGACGGCGCGGGCCACGCCGGTACGACGCGAGCGCCCGCGCGCCGACGTCCCGGAGGAGACCGAGTCCGTCATCGTCGCCGACGATCTCACGCTCGTGCTGTCGAAACCGGGCGACGAGACGGACCCGCTGCACCTGCACATCGAGACGCGCCATGACGTCCCGGCAAGCCGCCTCGATGGCAGCTTCCGCCTCGCCGCGAATGATGCCCTGGTCGCGTTCTACGCGCCGCAGGCGGCGCTGCCGCGTTTCGACGAGCGCGCCACGGGGACATTCGCGCTCGACCTGCGGACCCTGCGCCTGGACTTCGCCTACGCGGGAACGGCGCAGCTCGGCGCGCTCGATACGCTGACCGGCGACAACCAGGCCATGCCCGAGACACTGGCGCTGGCGAAGTCACTCGAGCTTTCGCTCGAGGACGGCGCAGCGACCCTCGAGTCGCTTCGCGCCGCGCTGGGCGAGACCGACGCGGCACCGCTGCTCACCGTGGAAGCCAGTGCGCCGCTGCAGATCGCGCTGGCTGCGCCGGCCGCCCTGCTCGAACAGGATGCGACGCTCGCACGCATCACGCTCGATGCACTGCCGCTCAGCTGGGTCAACGGGTGGCTCAGCGAGCCCGCGATCGAAGCAGGTACGCTCAGCGCGGCGTTCTCGCTGGCCAGCGAGGGTGGTACGTTGCTGATGGCACCGCTCGATCCGCTGCGCGCCGAAATCACCGCGCTCGACGAACGTTACGCGCTGTCGCTGCCGCTCGTGCTGACGGCCGAGCCGCGGGCACGCTACGCGGCGCAAACGCTGGAGGCCGAGGTCGGCACGATACGCCTCGCCGCCGACGCCAACGAGCTGGCGACGTTCGCGGCACGCGCGCGCCTCGCAACGGACGCCGCCGCGGGGCCGCGGATCACGCTGGAGGGGCAGGTCGACGTCGACCAGGTGTTGACGCAGCCGATGGTCGCGGCGCGGCTCGGCGACTATCCCCTCCCCGGCGGCCTCGCGCTGGCGTTCGACGGCGAGATCGCGTTGCCCGCGGGCGGCCTGCGCGTCCAGACACTGCACGCGACCCTCGCGCAGGCGGCTGGCCGGCCACTGGTCGAGATCGACACCCTGGCCCCGGTGACGATGTCCCTCGGCGAGGCCGGCGCACGTCTCGACAATCCACCCGGCGAGCTCGTGCTGGTGGCGCTCGACGATCTCGATATCGCCTGGGTCGACCCGTTCATCGCCGACCTCTCCGTGTCCGGCATGCTCGACGGCGCCACGCTCACGCTGAGCACCGGAAGCGACGTCGACACCCTCGCACTGCGCTCGCGAGCACCGCTCAGCCTGCGCCGCGTCACCATCCGCGACGAGACGAGCACGCTGGTCGAGAACCTCGCGCTGCAGGTGAGCGCGGCAGTCGACTACGACCCCGAACAGGTCGAGCTGCGCTACACCGGCCTCGATGCGCGGCTCGGCGGCACCGCGCTGGCCCGTGCCCGCGGAACGGTGACGGTGAAGCTGCCGGGCAGCGCGAGCGATGGCCAGGATGATGCACCCGATGCGGTGGCGGCGGAGAACGCCACCGCGGACGCCACCGATATGCCCGTCACGGCGCACGCCGACGGACATCTCGAGCTCGACCTCGCCGGCTTGCGACGCCTGCCGCAGCTCGCCACCGCGCTCGCCGGGATCGAGCCCGCACGGCGCTGGCGCGTCGACGCCGACTACGCCCTCGGCGGCAACGCGTCGCGTATCGACATCACGCGTCTCGCCGCAGCCGTCAGCGTCGATGGCGAGTCACGCATCAGCGTGAGCAGCGCATCGCCGCTCGTGTTACGCCCGCACATCGCGGCGGGCGAACCGCTCGCGCGCCACCTCACCGGCGCCTTCGAGGCACGCATCGAGGCACTCGATTCGGCGCTGATCAATGACCTGGTACCGCTCACCGGCGTGGCTTTCGAGGCGTTGTCGGCGCACGCCACGCTGCAGTCGGATGGCAGCGAGCTGAGCGCCGCGCTGCGCGAACCGCTGGCCCTGCAAGGCGTCCGCCTGAGCACGGCGGAGGGCGGTGATCTGCTGCACCCGTTCTCGGTCGCGCTCACCGGCCGCCTGGACGCGCGCGGGCCGCGCGCCACCGCCACGTTCGACAACCTCGCACTGCGTTTCGACGCGCGCCCGGAACCGGCGGCGCTGACCGGCAGCCTCGCGCTCACCGTCGACCCCGGCGCCCGCGTGCCGCTGCGCCGACTCGACGCAGCCCTCGGCGGCTTCCTGCCGGTGCTGCTCGACCAACCCGCGCTGCTGCCTGGCCACAGCCTGCGCCAGGGCCGTCTGGCGCTGGCCGCGAACGTGGCCGAGGACGGCGCCATCGGCGGCGAAGTCGTGCTCGACGAACTGGCTGCCGACGCGCCACTCGCCATGACGCGGCTCACCGCACAGGCCAGCGGCAGGATGGACGCCGACGGCGCCGGTTTCGCCTTCCGCATGCCGATCACGGGTAGCGGCCGCAGCGGCGAAACCGATGGCCTGCTGACGGCAAGCTACGCGCCCCGCGAGGCCGCCAACGCGCTGCTCGATCTCGAGCTGGACAGTCGCCGTTTCCTGCTCAACGATGTACTCGCGAGCGTTGCCAGCATCGCCGGCGCGCCACCGCCGCCGGGCGCGGGCCCCGCGCCGCCGGCCGACGCGGCCGTCGCGGACGCGCCACCGCGCGAGCCCGACCGCACGCCGGACGAAACGGCGTTCTGGAACGTACTGCCCTACGACGCCCGCGTGCGTTATCACGTTGACGACCTGTACTACACGGACTACGTGATTTTCAACGACGTACAGGGCGAGATCGCGCTGAGCCCGACGCGCTTCGAGCTCGCGAGTCTCGCCGCACGCTTCCACGACAGCCCTCTCACCCTCGACGGCCGCCTCGATTTTCTCGGCGACGCGGCCGAGCCCTACGAGCTCGCGCTCGACGGGCACATTGACGAATTCGACCTCAACCAGTTCTTCAGCGAACTCGTGCCCGGCACCAAGCCGCGCGTCGAAGGGCTGTTCAGCGTCGACATCGATGCTCACGGCACGTCGCCCAACATGCCCGAGTACCGCAACGAGCTCGGCTTCGACCTCGCGCTACGCAGTCGCGACGGCCTGTTCCGCCCGCTGCCGCCGGACAGCGTGCTCATGGCCGGCGCCTCCGACGTGCTCGGTATCGTCGGCGAGGGACTCTCCTATGTTCCGACCGGTGGCTTCGGCGCCGGCGTGGTCTCGCGGCTGGTCAACTACATCAAGGTCATCGACTACGACCGCATCGACATCCACGTGATCCGCGGCGACAGCCGTGACATCGTCATCGAACAGTTCCACGTGCGCAGCCCCACCGTCCACCTGACCGCGAGCGGCGGTATCGATTACGTCGACGGCAAGGACATCCTCGACAGTCCGCTGGAGCTCGACGCCAGCCTCAACATGAGCGGCAAGGGCGCTGCGATCCTGTACAGCATGGACCTGCTCGAGGACGGCGAAGACGCCTACGGCTACGCCAAGGGGCCATCCTTCCGCATTCGCGGCACGCCGTCCAGCACCGAGTCGAACTTCACCGAGATCGTCAACGCCGCGGCCGACGGCACCCTCAAGGGCGGCATCACCCGGCCCATCTCGGGGCTGATCGGCAATCTCAAGTACCGCTGGTTCGGCGACGAGCCGGATCCCTATACCGACGATGATGGCGCTGAGGATAGCGCCAGTGACGCGGCGAGTGCACAAGCGGGCGCTACGGACGCCCCTTGACAGCGGCGGCTGCGCGCCCCGCCGCGTTCGATTCGCCCGGTGTGTTCCGCGTCGTGGGGCCCTGCACCGCGTCGGCTTGACCTGGATCAGCGTGATACCGGGCGTTCGTAGTCTGATCGCACGATGAGCAACCGCCTCGTCTTCGACGCCGACCTCATCCGCCGCTACGACGCGCAGGGCCCGCGTTACACCTCCTACCCGACCGCGGTGCAGTTCCACCACGGCTTCGGCGCTGACGACTACCGTGCGGCGGTCGCGGCGAGCAATGCGCGCAGCGCACCTGCCCCGCTGTCGCTCTACCTGCACATCCCGTTCTGCGCCACGGTGTGCTACTACTGCGCGTGCAACAAGGTCATCACGGCCAACCGGGATCGCGCCACCCCCTACCTGGCTCGCCTGCACGAGGAAATAGGCCGGCAGGGCGCGTCGTTCGACAAGACCCGACCGGTCGACCAGCTGCACTGGGGCGGCGGTACGCCGACCTTCCTCGATCGCGCGCAGATGCGCGACCTGATGGAAACCACTCGCACGCATTTCAGCCTGCACGACGACGACAGCGGCGAGTATTCGATCGAGATCGATCCGCGCACGGTCGATGCCGCCGGGGTCGCCTACCTGCGCTCACTCGGCTTCAACCGGCTCAGCCTCGGCGTACAGGATTTCGATGCGCGCGTGCAGCGCGCGGTCAACCGCGTGCAGTCCGAGCGCGATACCGTGGCGGTGATCGATGCGGCACGCGCGCACGGCTTCCGCTCGGTCAGCATCGACCTGATCTACGGGCTTCCGCACCAGGACGTGGCGAGTTTCACACGCACGCTAGAGCGCGTGATCGCGTGCGCACCCGACCGGCTCTCGATCTTCAATTACGCCCACCTGCCAGAGATGTTCAAGACGCAGCGGCAGATCGACGAGCAGGCACTGCCCGATGCCGCCGAGAAGCTCGCGATTCTCGAACGCACCGTGACGCAGCTCACCGCGGCGGGCTACGTCTATATCGGCATGGATCACTTTGCACGCCCGGACGACGAGCTTGCCCGCGCCCAGGCCGACGGCCGGCTGACGCGGAACTTCCAGGGTTATGCCACCCACGGTGGTTGCGACATCGTCGGTCTCGGGATGAGCGCGATCGGCAACGTCGGCGACTGCTACGCACAGAACGCGCGCACGCTGGACGACTACTGCACGGCCATCGACGTCGGCGGGCTGGCGATTGTCAAGGGCGTGCGCCTGAGCGCGGAAGACCACCTGCGGCGCGCCGTCATCACCCAGCTGATCTGCCATTTCGCGCTCGACGCCGAAGCGTTTGGCGCCGCCCACCGCATCGACTTCTGGCAGCACTTCGCCGACCTGCGCCCCGCTCTCGAGTCGATGGCCGCCGATGGCCTTCTCGAACTCGCGCCGCACGGCATCCGCGTGCGCGCGGCCGGCCGCCTGCTCATCCGCAACGTATGCATGGCATTCGATGCCTACCTCGGCGCCGGCAAGCACGGCACCCCGCGCTTTTCCAAGGTGATCTGAGTCCGCGGGGGCGACCTGACTTACCCGGCTTATCCTGAATACCGGATTATCCAGGGCGGCAGATGGTGTGCGCCCGGGATACCCGGCCGCGGCAGTTCCCGGCGCGTTCAGCTCCGCACGCGTCGCGTCTTCTTGCCCGCAGTCGGCGTCGTGCGCGTGCCGCGTTTCGTCTTGACCGGCTTCGCCGCCGTGACCGCCACCTGCTTCCACGGTGGCAGTGTGTGATGCGCCGGGTGGGCGGCGAACAGGCGCCGGTTACCGGCGCCGAAGTAATGCTCGCGCAGGGTTTCACCCTCGTACCCGGTGCGCATGCGGCCACGGCGCTGCAGCTCGGGCACGACCAGCTCGACAAAGTCACGAAAGCCGCTCGGCTGCGTTACCGGCACGAGGTTGAAGCCGTCACAATCGGTGACCGCCATCCAGCGCTCGAGTTCGTCGGCCACGGTCTGCGGACTGCCGACGATCTTGGGCATGACCGACCCGATCGAGATCAGCTCGCCGATGTCCTGAATGGTCCACTTGCGATCGGGATCGATCTCGGCGAAGTAGTTGACCAGCCCCTGGATGGCGTCGGTCTTCATGTCGAGCAGGTTGACGTCGCTCGGGAACTGCGCGATGTCGATGCCGATCCAGCCGCAGAACAGCGCCAGCGCGCCTTCCGGGCTGCGGTAGCGCTTGCAGGTCTCGAGCTTGAGTTGCGCCTCCTCGTCGGTTGGCGCGACGATCACCGAAACCCCGGGAAAGACCTTCACGTGCTCCGGCGCGCGTCCGGCCGCGAGCGTATGCTCGCGCACCGCTGCTATGCTCTTACGGGCCGCTTCCATGTGCGGATAGATGGCAAAGATGGCCTCGGCATGGCGCGCGGCGAACTGCACGCCGCGTCCCGACTGCCCTGCCTGGAACAACACCGGCGTGCGTTGCGGCGAAGGCTCGCACATGTGTGGACCGGGCACGCTGAAGTATTTTCCCCGGTAATCGATCTCGTGCACGCGCGACGGATCGGTGTGCATGTCGCCCGCGACGTCTCGCACCATTGCGTCCTCTTCCCAGGAATGCTCCCAGAGCTGGTAGACGACCTCGAGATACTCCTCGGCGCGGTCGTAGCGTTCGTCGTGCGCTAACTGGTCATCGATGCCGAAGTTCGCATTGGCATCGGCGAGATAGGAGGTCACTACGTTCCACGCGATGCGCCCACGCGTGAGGTGGTCGAGCGTCGAAAATACCTTGGCTGCCTGGTAAGGCGGGAAGTAGGTCGTGCTGTAGGTGCAGGCGAAGCCGAGGCGCTGCGTGGCGTGCGCCATGGCCGAGATCACCAGCGTCGGGTCGTTGCTCGGAAACTGTACCGCGTGGCGTACGGCAGTCTCGCGCGAGCCCTTGTAGACGTTGTAGGTACCGTGCACGTCGGCCAGGAACAGGCTGTCGAAACAACCCCGTTCGAGCAGCTTCGCGAGCTCGACCCAGTAGGCGACGTCCTTGTAACCCTGACTCGAGCCGTCCAGTGGGTGTTTCCACTGGCCTTTCGAGTGATGGCAGATCGAGCACTGCGTGAACGCATTCATGCGGATCGGTTTGCTGGCCATGAGTTCCTCCCCCGCGGCCACTGACAGCCGCCTCTCCCCGTGACGAGTAACGAGGCCAGCATGCGACGCGCGTCGCGGCGACGCAAGTTGAACGCGACACGAGTGGCGGCGGATTCAGGGTCCGGCGAGCTCCGCCGCCGCGGCATGCTCATGCTCGTCCTCATGAAAGTGGCGTGCCCACAGCTCATGACTGTCGATGTCGATGCGCAGGCGGGTCTCGTGGAGATCGAGACGTGCGCGGATTTCCCGCTCGGCAGCCGCCTGCGCCTGGCGGCGCGCGAGGCTGAGATCGGCGAAACCGGCCTCTCCGAGGCTGTAGGCACGCTCGACGCGACTCAATGCCGCGCTGCCGGCAGCGGCCGCCTCGCGCGCGGCCTGCCAGGCCGCGACACGCGCTGGCAGGGCCGCGGTCAGCCGTCGCGCCTCGCGCTCGATGTCGCGCCGCACGGCCTCGGCCTCGACCGCGCGTGCCGCCGCGAGATGCCCTTCGGCGACCGCCTCGGCGCGATTGGCCGCGGTAGGAAACGACCACGACAGCACCAGCCCGAGCAGCTGCTCCTGGTGGTTGCCCTCGTCGACCACGCGCAGGCCCACGGACGGATCGGGCCGGTCTTCCGCCGCGCTGCGTTGCGCACTCAGCGCCTGGCGCGCGGCAATCGCCTCGGCGATGCCGATCTCGTGGCTGCGCTCGACAATCAGGGCGACCGCCTCGTCGGCCGTTGGCAGGACCGGCGGCGGCAGCGGGATCGCCGGCGCGGCCGGCGGCAGCGTCAGGTCGGGAAAGTCGCTGACCAGGGCGATGCGCGCTTCCTCGCGCGCGCCTCGGCTGTCCGCAATCGCCAGGTCCATCTCGGCCAACGCGGCCTGTGCCCGCTCGACATCCAGCCGCGCGACATCGCCGACAGTGGCGCGCCGTGCGGTGGCATCACGCTCGGCCGCGAGCGCCGCGCGTTGCGTCTGCAGCAGGCGCGTGCGGTGTGCCGCGCGCAACCACTCGAACCAGCGCGCGAGCAGGATGCGGGCGCCGGCATGGCGGGCGTCGTCGACGGCGAGGGTCGCCGCCTCGATGCCGGCCTCGCCGAGCGCGCGGTCCAGCGCCGCCTTGTCCGGCAGGCGCAGGCTGCGCGTCAGCTGCGCTTCCCACTCGCTGTACATGGGGCCATGATGCTCGTTGCGCACACCCGGCATGATCTGCGTCTGGAAACCGTAGGGTCCGGCGTCGAGCGCATCACCGCGCGCACGCGATTCCTCGACGCGAAAGCGCGCTGCGCGCACCATCGGCAGCGCCTCGATGGCCGCCTCGGCCTGGCTCGGCGGCGGCAGGAATTCCTCGGCGGCCACGCCACCCCAGGCAAGGACGAGTATGCCCAATGCACCCAGGCGACGCTTCATGCCAGCTGCCCGAATGCGCTCACCGGTACCACCCACCAGTGCACTTCCGGGTTGCGGATGCGTGCGGCGAGACTCGCGATGAGGACATCCACGACACTAGCGGGCAGGACCATCACGAGCATCCCGCGGGCGATCCGCCCACGCACTCGCTCGCGCATGCTCGCGCCGGTGAAATCGGCGCCGTGACCTTCGCATTGGAGCGTGGTGAAGCCGGGCAACTCGGGCTCGTGGTCGAGCAAGAGTTCCACCAGCTCGGACTCGAGTGCGGGCGGATACAGCAGCGTCAGCCGCGCTAGCGCGGGTTCATTCATCAAGTCTTCCTCGCGGCAGGCCGAAGCGCCGGAACAGGACCGGCAGCAGCAGCAGGGTCAACAGAGTGGATGTCAACAGGCCACCGATGACGACGATCGCCAGCGGGCGCTGGATCTCCGAGCCCGGTCCGCTGGCGAACAGCATCGGCACCAGGCCCAGGGCGGCGATGGCAGCGGTCATCAGTACCGGACGCAGACGCCGCTCGGCGCCTTCGCGCACCGCTTCGACGAGCGGCATGCCGGTGGCGAGCAGCTGGTTGAAACAGACCACCAGCACCAGGCCGTTCAACACCGCGATGCCGAGCAGGGCGATGAACCCGACCGAGGCCGGCACCGACAGGTACTCGCCGCTCGCCCACAGCGCGCAGATACCGCCGACCAGCGCGAACGGGATGTTGACCAGCACCAGCAGCGCCTGGCGCAGCGAACCGAAGGTCGAGAACAACACGACAAAAATAAGACCGAGCGCCGCCGGCACGACCAGCGCGAGGCGCGCCGCGGCACGCCGCTGGTTCTCGAACTGGCCACCCCAGGCCAGGCGGTAGCCGGGGGGCAGCTCGATACTCGCGGCGACGCGCTCGCGTGCGTCCTCGACGAAACCGACCAGGTCTCGTCCGGCCACGTTGGCCTGGACCACGGCATAGCGCGAGGCATTCTCGCGGTCGACCTTGACCGGTCCCTGCACGCGCTCGATCTCGGCGACCTCGGCGAGCGGCACGCGCCGGCCATTGCGATTGATCACGCTGCCGCGTACGAAGCGCGCCGGATCGGCACGCAGGGCGTCACTGCCCCGCACCACGATCGGGACGCGGCGGTCGCTCTCGATGACGTTACCGGCACGGCGTCCCTCGATCTGCGCGCGCAGCTCGTCCTCGATCGTCGCAACGTCGAGGCCAAGGCGCCCGGCACGTGTCCAATCGATACGCATGGTGAGGTACTCGACCCCGTCGTTGGTGACCCGGAACACGTCTTCCGAACCGGGCGTCTCGCGCAACACCGTCTCGATGCGCGCGGCGAGTGCGTTGAGTTCATCCAGTTCGGGTCCGAACACCTTCACCGCCAGCGCGCCGCGCGAACCGGTCAGCATCTCCGATACGCGCATCTCGATCGGTTGCGTGAAGCCGTAGTTGATTCCCGGGAAGCCTTGCATGACCTCGCGCATCTGCTCCGCCAGCCAGGCCTTGTCCGGCACGCGCCATGACGCTTTCGGCTTGAGCTGCAGGAACATGTCGCTGTCGTTCAGGCTCATCGGATCGAGGCCGAGCTCGTCGCTGCCGAGGCGCGAGACGATATGTTCGATCTCGGGGATCGCCTCGAGCAGTGCGCGCTCGACACGCAGATCCGTGGCCACCGATTCCTCCAGGCTGATCGCCGGCAGCTTCTCGATCTGCATCAGCAGATCGCCCTCGTCCATCGTCGGCATGAAGGTCTTGCCGACACCCAGGTAGGCGACGATGCCGACGGCAAGCAGCGCGAACGCGCCTGCTACCACGGCGAAGGGGTGGGCCAGCGCGCCGCGCAGCAGCGGCGTATAGGCGCGCGCGATGAGGCGCATCAACCACGGTACGCGATGCTCTGCATCGGTGCGCAGCACGAACGAGGCCAGCACGGGAACGACCGTGAAGGACAACAGCAGTGAGGACGCGAGCGCGAACACGATCGTCATCGCAACCGGTGCGAACAGCTTGCCTTCGAGGTCGGACAGCGTCAGCAGTGGCAGGAACACGAGGCAGATGATGACGATGCCGGCGGTGACCGGCACCGCGACCTCGCTCGCGGCACGGTAGATGATGTGCAGCGTCGGCAATCGCGCGCTGCGCGCGCCGTTGAGATGCGTGATCGCGTTCTCGACCACCACCACCGCGGCATCGACCAGCATGCCGATGGCAATCGCCAGCCCGCCCAGGCTCATGAGGTTCGCCGACAGCCCGGTCAGGCGCATCAGGATGAAGGTTGCCAGGGCCGCCAACGGCAGCATCAGCGCGACGACCAGGGCCGCGCGTACTTCACCCAGGAACACGAGCAACAGCACCACGACCAGCACGCTGGCTTCGATCAGGGCACGGCCGACGGTCCCCACCGCGCGTTCGACCAGGGTGCTGCGATCGTAGAAGACCTCGAGCGTGACACCGCGCGGCAGGCTCGGCGCGATCTGCGCCAGGCGCTCGCGTACGCCCCGCACCACGGCCTGGGCGTCGGCGCCGCGCAGGCCCACGACCAGCCCTTCCACGGCTTCGCCGACGCCGTCGCGGGTCACCGCGCCGAGCCGCGTGAGGCTGTCGATGCGTACCGTGGCGATATCCTCCACGCGCACCGGCATGCCGGCGTGCTCACCGACCACCAGGCCGCGCAGATCGTCGAGTGTGTACAGCGCGCCTTCGGCACGCACGATCAGCGCCGTCTCGCCTTCCTCGAGCCGTCCGGCCCCGTCGTTACGGTTGTTGCGCTCGATCGCATCGACAACGTCGCCGTAAGTGATCCCGGCCAGCGCCAGGGCATCGCGATCGGGCACCACGGTAAAGGTCGCGACGCGTCCGCCGAGCGCGTTGACGTCGGCCACGCCGGGGATCGTGCGCAGCGCCGGGCGCAACGTCCAGTCGAGCAGCGTGCGACGTTCCGTATCGCTCAGATCGCCGCCCTCGATGGTGAACATGAACAGGTCCGAGAGCGGCGTCGCGACCGGGGCGAGACCGCCCGCGACTCCCGACGGCAGTGCATCGGCAGCCGCGGCGAAGCGCTCGGCGACTTGTTGTCGCGCCCAGTAGATGTCGGTCCCTTCGGTGAAGTCGAGCGTAATGTCGGCGATCGCGTACTTCGCCATCGAGCGCAGCACGGTCTGGTTGGGAATGCCGAGCAGCTCGAGTTCGAGCGGTACGATGACGCGGGTTTCGACCTCCTCGGGGGTCATGCCCGGCGCCTTGAGGATGAGCTTGACCTGGGTCGGCGAGATGTCCGGAAAGGCGTCGATCGGCAGCTGACGGAACGACCAGCTCCCGGCAGCGACGAGACCCAGGGTCATCACCATCATCAGCAGGCGCTGACTGAGCGCGAATTCGATCAGACGTGCGAGCATCGCGGGCTACCGGTCGAGCGCGCGCAGCGCGCTCGTGCCACTGACCACGACGGCATCGCCGGGGCGCAGCCCGGCCGCCGAGACCACCGCCCCCTCGGCCGACTCGCCGTGGATCGTTACCGGCAGCGCCGCGTAGCGGCCCGCCTCGCCACGGTAGACGAAGCTCGCCTCGCTCCCGCGCACGAGCGCAGCGCGCGGCACCAGGACCGCGCCGGACGGTGCCGGCAAGGCCAGCGCCGCGCTGATGCGCTGGCCGGGCAACAGGCCACTGCCCGCCGCCAGCGTCGCACGCACGGTCACGGTCTGGGTGTCCGGGTCGACCCGTGCGCCGCGACCGCTGACGCGCGCCGCATGGCCTTCCGGCAAGCCCGCCACGCGCACCGGCGTGCCCGGCTCGGCCAGCGCGGCGAGTGCGGCGGCCACCTGCACGTCGAGACGCAGGCCCTCGTCGGCAAGCAGCATGAACGCGACCTCGAAGGCCTCGAGCGGTTCGCCCGCGGCCACCCGCCTCGCCACCACGACGGCGTCGAGCGGCGCGCGCAAGGGATAGCGGGCAGCACCCTGCTCGACCCGCGTGAGTGCACCGAGCATCGCTGTGAGTCCTTCCAGGGCAGCCTCGCGTGCCGCCAGTTCGGCCGCGCTCGCCTCGGCCCGCGCGGCCGGTATGATGCCTTCGGCGAGCAGGGCCGCGTCACGCTCGGTGCGCGATGCGGCCAGGTCGCGCTCGACCCGTGCCGTGCGCCACTGCGCGCGTGCCGCGGCGAGATCCGGACTCTCGACCCAGGCCAGCACCTGGTCGCGGACAACCTGGTCACCGTCGTCGGCGAGCACCCGGGTGACCCGCCCGGCCCAGGGCGCGGCCAGAGCTGTGCTGCTGGCGATCGGCAGCGTTACCTCGCCGAGCAGCCCGTCGACGTGCACGGTCGTGGCGGCCTCTGCCGTCGCCGTCGTCACGTTGAGCAAACGCTGCTGCGCGGCATCGAGCACGATCGGCTCGGCCGCGCTGGCCGCGGTCGCGGTCAGCAGCCCGATCAAGAGTGCGAAGCCCGCACGCATCCGCCCGCACGTCTTCATGACTTGTCTTCCCGTTCTGAGCATGCCGACACGCTAGACGACGAAGCTTTGGGAATGCTTAAAGCCGCGCAATCCCCTTCCCACCCGCGAACTGGCGAAAATTTAGGCAAAAGTGTCAGACACTTTTGAGGTGATACGCCGCGGCCCGCGCGGGCAAAAGTGTCTGACACTTTTGCTCAGCTACAGGGTTGCGGTGCGGGGCAAAAGTGTCTGACACCGCGGGGGCGGGTCTGGTGACGGCGCGGCGGTTGGCTCAGGTCAGGCCGTCGAGTGGCGTGAGAGCGCCAAGGCACACGACGAGTCGCTCGTCCTCGCGGGCAAGCTTGAGATCGAGCCCGAGTTGCCGCGCGAGCGCTTCGCTGAGGCGTAGTCCGAGCCCGGCGTGCGGCCGCGTCTCCGCCGTTGCGTTCACCGGGCGCGGCTGCGCCAGGACCTGTGCGAGCGTATCGACGTCTAAGCCGGGCGCGGCATTCGCCACGGTAAAGCGCACGCTATCGCCGGCGCGGCCCGCGCGCACCTCCACGCGCTCGCCGTCCGGCGCGTGGTAGACGGCATTGCCGATCAGGTTGGCGACGATGCGCTCGAGCATCGCGTGGTCGCTCATCACCCAGAGCTCGGCCGGTGCCTCGAGCGCGAGGTCGAGCCCGCGTGCGGCTGCCTCGCTGGCGAGCAAGCCAACCTGCCGGGCGAGCATCTCGGCGAGATCCACCGGTTCGATGGCTGGCGTCTCCAGCCCGGCCTCGCAGCGCGCCAGTGCGAGCAGGGCATCGACGGAGCGCGTCATGCCGTCGACCGCCCGGCGCAGCGCCACCGGATCAGCGATGCCACCAGCCTCGCTCGCGACCAGGATGCGCAGCTCGGCCAGCGGCGTGCGCAGTTCGTGGGCCGCCTCGCGGGCGAAACGTTGCTCCCGCGCGAGCGCCGCCAACGCGGTGTCGACCGCCTCGTTCAGCCGCGTCGCGATAGGCTGGAGTTCGGCCGGCAGAGACCCTGCGGCCGGCAGCCCGGCGGGCTCGGTCGGCACCGCCGCCGGACCCGCATGCGTGCGCGTCACGACGCGGGCCGCGATCGCATCGCTGAAACGCGCTAGCGGGGCCAGTCCGCGGCGCACCGTGACGATGCCGAGCAGGGCCATCAGCGCCAGTGCCGCCAGGGTGCCCAGGCTGAGCGCGAGGTGCAGTCGACGCTCGAGTGCCTCGAGCGCCTCGCGTTCGGTCGCCACGACCAGCGTCTGCGGCCCTTGCTTACCCGAACCGCGATGCTCGCCGTGCACGGCCATGGCAACCGCGCGCCCGCGATGCCCATCAGGCAACACCAGGTCGTAGAGCAGCGCCTGTTCACCCGGCCGGCGCGGCGGACGGGCCAGATCGTGGCCATCGCTCGATGCCGAACGCGCCAGGGTAGCGCCGTCGGCCGCCCACAGTTGATAGAACTCCTGGTGACCATCCGCCGCGTATTCCGGCCAACGCGCGGCATCGCTCACCGTGGCCCGTGCGCGGGTATCGATCAGCCCGGCGAGAACCCGACCGCGCGCGGTCAGGGCGGCATCGAAGCGCGTGTAGAGTTCGCGATCGATGGCGAGATCGAGAACCAGGAACAGGCCACCCAGGGTGACGCTGCCACCCGCGACGAGTGCGACGATGAGCCGGTTGCCGAGCGACAGCCTCATCGCGCGAGGACCGCGCGGACCATGAACGCGGCGCACACGCGCAGGCGCGGCGGCGCGCTCACGGCACGAGATATCCGAAACCGCGACGCGTCTCGATCAGTTCACTCAGCCCGGCTCGCGCGAGCTTGCCCCGCAACGTCGAGACCAGGACCTCGATGACCTTGTCCGAGGCTTCGCTGTGCGCGTCGTAGAGGGACTCGAACAGCGTTCCGCGCGCATGCACGCGCCCGCGGCCGCGCAACAGCGTCTCCAGCAGGAGGTACTCCTTGGGGGTCAGCGCCAGGGGCACTCCGTCGACGCGCGCGATACGTATGGCCGGATCGACTTCGAGCGCGCCGGCGACCAGCACCGGCGGCGCAGCATCGAGGCTGCGCCGCATCAGCGCGAGGATGCGCGATGCGAGTTCTTCGAACGAGAACGGCTTGACCAGGTAGTCGTCGGCGCCACGGTTCAGCGCCTCCACGCGATCGGCGACCTGGTCGCGCGCCGATAGCACCAGCACGCGGGCACGCGAGCCGGCGGCACGCAGGTGCCGCAGTACGTCGAGACCGTCGACCCGCGGCAGGCCGAGATCGAGCAGCACCAGCGGGTAGTCGTAGGCATCGAGATAGGCCAGGGCCACCGCGCCGTCCGCCGCCTCGTCGACGCTCCAGCCACGCGTGCTCAGCCACTCACGGAGACGCTCGCGCAGCGTGGGCGAATCTTCGATCAGCAACAAGCGCATCAGCCCCGCCCCGCCACCGCCTGGGCGTGCCGCGACGGGCCCCGGTCCGGCCCGAGCGCGACTGCATCAGTCATTGGCCAGGAACGTCCCGAGCCGCTCGTAGGCGGCGAGGAAATCCTCCTGAAAGTCCTGCATCACCGCCCGCACCGTGCGCGCCTCGTTCATCAGGCCGACACCCTGACCAACCCAGTAGGTCGCCAGCTCGCGCGCGCCCGCATGCCCGGCCTGGGCAAGCTTGTCGACCTTGGCCAGGGACGGTTCGCTGACCAGCGATTGCAGCGGCATCGGCAAGGGCTGCGGCGCCTGCGGTGCTTCCCAGGCATCGGTCCATGCCGAGCGCAGCTGGCGAGAAGGCTTGCCGGTGCGGCTCTTCGCGCGCACCGTGTCGCGCGACGTCGCCGCGAGCATCTTTTCCTTCACGACCGGGTTCGTTTCGGCCTCGTGGGTGGTCAGCCATACCGAGGCCGTCCACGCGCCGGCCGCGCCCATCGCCATCGCCGCGGCCATCTGCCGCCCGGTGACGATGCCCCCGGCGGCCAGCACCGGCACATCGCCGAGTTCGCGGACCGCGGCGACCACCTCGGGGACCAGGACCATCGTCGAGACCTCGCCGCAGTGGCCGCCGGCCTCGCCGCCGGCGGCGACGATGATGTCAACCCCAGCGGCGACCTGACGCACGGCGTGTTCGCGGGCTCCCACCAGGGCGGCGACCGCGACGCCGTGCTCACGGCCGAGCTCGAGCATGCGCGGCGGCGGCACGCCGAGGGCGTTGGCGATGAGGCGGATGGGGTGCCGGAAGGCGACCACCATGGCGTCCTCCGCTCCGGACGGATGCAGGTTGCGTCCGAGGTGCAGCGTACCGCGCCGCATCGCCTCCAAGCCGTCGCCGTCGACATCGTGTCGCGCCAGCACCTCGGCGGCGAAGGTCTTGTGCGCCTCGGGGATGGCGGCGAGCAGGCCCTCGGCATCGAACGCCGCGCCCTTGCCGAGCACCTTGTCCGGGATCAGCAGGTCGACGCCGTACGGCTTGCCGTCGACGTGGGCGTCAATCCAGGCGAGTTCCTCCTCGAGCCGTTCGGCAGTCATGCTCGCTGCGCCGAACACGCCCATGCCGCCGGCGCGCGAGACCTCGGTGACGACGTCGCGACAGTGGCTGAAAGCGAACAGCGGGAACTCGATGCCCAGGCGGGCACACAGCGCAGATGTCATCGTCGCGCCCTCACCGGCCCTTGTAGACAGGTGCGCGCTTTTCCATGAAAGCGCGCGGCCCCTCCTGGGCGTCCTCGGTCTTGAACACCGGCGCCGAGATCTTCGTCTCCAGTGCCAGGGCGGCCTGTTCCTCCATGCCCAGGCAGGCCCGCGCCGACTGGCGGATCGCCTGTACCGCGATGGGCCCGTTAGCCGCGATCTTGCCGGCTATCTCCTGCGCCTTGGCCATGGGATCGTCGACAACGTAATTGAGGAAGCCGAGTGCCAGCGCCTCGTCGGCACTGACCAGGTCACCGGTCAACAACAATTCCATGCCCTTGGCGAACGGCAGCTGCTGGGTCAGGCGCACGGTCGAGCCTCCGGCCGGAAAAATCGCCCACTTGACCTCCTGCACGCCGAGCTTGGCCGCCGGCACGGCGACGCGGATGTCGGTGCCCTGAGTCATCTCCATGCCGCCGGCGATGGCATGGCCGTTGAGCGCGGCAATGACCGGCTTGACCGGGTCGAAGCTGCGCAGGAAGCAGCATTCGAAGATATCCGGGTTGGCCAGCACCTGCTCGTCGTACGCGTTCTCCGCCGCACGGCCGCCGGAGATCAAGGGAATCAGCTGTCCGAGATCGGCCCCGGCGCAGAACGCGCTGCCGGTTCCGGTCAGGATCGCGACGCGCACGTTGTCATCGTCGCGGACCTTGTGCCAGGCCTCGGCGAGACGCACCGCGACCTCCGGATTGACGGCGTTGCGTGCCTCGGGACGGTTGAGTGTAACGGTGGCGATGTGCCCGTTGACTGCGTAATCGACGACGGCCATGGATGCTCCCCTGCTGGAATGTGTTCGATGACCAGCGTCGGCACGCGCCCCCGGCACCGCCGCGATCGCTGGCGCGTCCAAGTCTAACCGCCGCCAGCGTCCGCTGGCGACGCCGCGGCGTCATGCAACGACTTGATCCCGGTCAGCATCGCCACGCCGGTGAGCACGGATACTCGAACGACAATCGCCAACCAAGGGGGGAAACGCCATGTTCAAGGCATCCGTATTCCGTCGCGCCGGTCTGCTCGGCGCTTTGCCGTTCGTCGCGAGCATCGCCTTCAGCAACGCCGTGAACGCCGCCGACGACGACGTCGCGAAGGTCGGCGAACAACGCTTCATGGATTTCTGCGCCGTGTGTCATGGTCCCGACGCCAAGGGTGGCGGCCCCTTCGCACCGATGCTCAACAAGGCACCGACCGACCTCACCATGCTGGCCAAGGCCAACGACGGCGAATTTCCGTTCAACCAGGTCTATGACATGATCGACGGGCGCAGCATGCCCGGCGCGCATGGCACCAAGGACATGCCGATCTGGGGTGGTGAATGGAAGCGCATGGACGCGATCGGCGCCGAAACCGCGCTGCGTGGCCGCATCCTCGAAATCATCATCTACCTGCGCTCCATTCAGCAGTAGGCACAGGCTTTGCCCGGGCGCCGCGGACGCGGCGCTCAGGCA
>Ga0180436_10000193_pt1 | contig 65172 bp, 76 predicted proteins | sample SS_ome_2_FD_132434 | JGI IMG/M metagenome (GOLD analysis project Ga0180436, IMG submission 132434) | Hypersaline lake sediment archaeal communities from the Salton Sea, California, USA - SS_3_S_2 metaG | ecosystem: Environmental > Aquatic > Non-marine Saline and Alkaline > Hypersaline >...
GCCTTTGTGAACGGTCCAGCTCAGATAGGTTTTGATATTGAGGAATTTGTTCAATCACAACCCGGTTGGTTTAAATATTTCGACCAGTTCGCCGCCGAAGAACAGCGATCCGGAGCGGAAATCGTCTCCTATATCTCAACAAGTTTCAGCATCAGCCCAAAATTATTGCTGGCTATTCTTGAATACCAGCTCAATGCTCTCAGTGACCCAATCCCCCCAGACGATCTCCTTGATGGATATCCTCTAGGATATAGATCAACGGGATATCATGGTTTGTATATCCAGTTGGTTTGGGCTGCGAATATCCTCAATCAGGGTTATTACGGATGGCAGGGAAGTCATCTGGACACCCTGGAATTTATGGACCGGACCATAGAACATCCAGACCCGTGGCAGAATTCCGCTACAGTTGCATTGCAGTATTATTTTTCTCACCTTGAGCCTAGAGCTGTTTACAATCACACTATTCACGCAGCTGGATTCCTGAAGACATACCAGGATCTATTCGGAACCCCCTGGGGTTGTGAACCCCATATCCCCGGCAGCTTGCGCCAGCCTCTGATGACACTACCTTTTAAAGACGGGGAAACCTGGGCCTTCACTGGTGGCCCCCATACTGGATGGGGACAGGGAGATCCCTGGGCAGCCCTGGACTTTGCACCTCCCAGCGCCGAAACAGGCTGTGAGATCACCAGCGCCTGGGCAGCAGCAGTTGCCCCCGGGATCATCTCCCGCAGCGAACCAGGTTTAATTGAATTGGACCTGGACGGAGATGGAGATCACCGCACCGGATGGGTCCTTTTGTACCTCCACTTAGGCACTCAGCACCGCATCCCCACGAACACCTGGGTAGAGACCGGAGATAATCTGGGACACCCATCCTGTGAAGGTGGCGAAAGCACCGGGTCCCACATCCATATCGCCCGAAAATATAATGGGGAGTGGATTCCGGCAGCAGGTGTGATCCCATTCAACCTGGGAGGTTGGATCGCTTACGAAGGCAGCCGGGAATACCAGGGAACCCTGGTACTATACAGCGAAACTGTCATCGCCAGCACTGATGCAGAAGAGAAGAGCCTGATCAGCTCTCCCCGCCCTAACCGCTAATTTTTTATCCACATTTCAATCAAAATTATACAAAATTCATCTCTAGAACATTTTCAGGAGGTGAATTTTCAGGTTTAAAAAGGCCAAATTTCGCTAAAACCATGAAGAAAACGAGGAAATATAAGAAATATCAATATATATATTAATTTTCTTTATTTTTGCTCTTGACAAACTAAATATTTTTGATATACTGTGAGTAATGTTCAGGAAATACTAGGAGAAAGCGATGTTTACTACCAATTTAGATGCTTTCAAAACGCATCAAAAAGAACTTCATCAGCGGGCAGCACAGTACCGCTTGGTGAAATCCCTGGAACGGCCCAATCGCTGGACGAACAGATTATCTGCTGCGATTGGCCGCATATTGATTGTCGCAGGGCAGAACCTTGTGAAACGCACACAGGCGGCTCACTAGGACCCAAACTAATAAATAAAATCCTCAACTCAACTTGGAGGGCAGAATGTTTACAACCAATTTTGATACTTTCAAAACCCAGGAAAGAGAACTCCATAGACAGGCAGAACAGTACCGTCTCGTGAAATCCCTGGAACAGGAAAATTCACTGGCCAACAGGCTTACTGAGTCTCTGGGTCGGATGCTGATCCTCTCTGGGCAGCAATTAATCAATAATACCCGGGCAGCAGCCCACTAAGACAGTCATAACTGATAAGGAGATAGTCATGCACCCATTACCTTCACAATGCCCCATCTGCGGCGGAGAAGTTGTAGTAACCCAGATCAACTGCCGGGATTGCAATACCACCATTGATGGTCAGTTCTCATCCAGAACATTTTCCCAGCTAACTCAGAAACAAATGGATTTTGTGGAAACCTTTGTTCGGCTGGAAGGCAAGATCACCCACATGGAAAAAGAACTTGGATATTCCTACCCGACCATCCGCAAACTGCTTCACGATGTGATCAGGGCTCTCGGATACGAACCGGGCGGAGATGAGATCTCCGAGCTTTCAGAAGAAAAGCGCCAGAAGATTCTTAACGACCTTGATGAAGGTGCAATCAGTTATGAGGATGCGCTAAAAAAGCTCAAGGATAAGGAGTAAGTGCGATGGTGAAAAATAACATTCCCCTTGACAACATCACAAAGCTTGTTGTTATGGGCACGGGCGGAAATCTCTTTCTCACCGGCTGGAATCAAGACGAAATCCGCATAAAGGATCAATCGTCGGAAGATAAAGCAGAAATTAAGAAAAATCAGATCGAAATCCAGTGCCCAGGGGACGGTCACGTTCACATCCCTCACCATCTGGAAGTGGAAATCAAGTCCGTGGGCGCTGATCTGGTGATTAAAAGAATTAACAGCAGCCTGGATATCTCGTCAGTCGGAGGTGATCTGACGCTCACGGATGTCAATAGCGTTTCTACCGGATCCGTTGGTGGCGATCTGCTCGCCAAACGCGTTCAAGGAGATTTGCAATCAAAGAATATTGGAGGAGACGCGATCATTGACAACGTCATAGGCCAGATAAGCCTGAAAGAGGTGGGCCGGGATATTATCATTTCTGATATTGGAGGCGGGATCGAGGCCAAAGCTGGCGGGGATGGCACCATTGATTTCAATCCGGTTCCGTGGCAGGCCTATCAGATCACAGTTGGAGGCGGTCTTTCGATCACCATGCCAGAAGAAAGCAATGCAGACCTGTTCATCAAGAGCGGCTTGAAAGATATCCGGCTGACCTTTGGTGAACTGAATGTCACTTCCCAGGACAAAGAACTATCCCAACAGTTGGGAGAAGGCGGGCCCACAGTGAAGTTAAGCGCAGGCGGGAAAGTCTTCCTGCTGGGAGATGATTACAGCATGTTCACAGGCATCAAGATGAACATGAAGGATTTCGGTGAATTCAGCGCAGACTTCACTGCACATACCGCCGACCAGATCAAAACCAGCCTGGATCACCTGGAAGTAGATCTTCAGGAATCGCTATCCGGTCTTGCTGACAGTCTCGAAGAACTGGGTTTATCAGAAGAGAATTTAGAGAATATCGGCATTCATATCGAAGAGACCAGCAGACTGGCGGCTGAAAAGGCCGAGAAGGCAGCTATCAAGGCGCAGGCTAGAGTTGAAAAGAAGATCGCCCGGGCCAGGCGCAAAGCACTGAAAGCACAAGCCAAAGTAAAGGAATTTGACCTTGGGGATTTCCTCGAGGATCAAAAAGAGAAACGGGCGGTAAATGAAGCCGAACGCATGATGATCCTGGAAATGCTCCAGGAGAAGAAGATATCACTAGACGAAGCTGATGAACTGCTAAATGCATTGGAGGGAAAAAAGAAATGACCTCCGATAAAGAACGCCTGGAAATACTGGACATGATCCAGAAAGGGACCATCAGCCCTGAGGAAGGCGCAATATTAATTGAGGCCTTGATTGAAAGCCAGGAAAACTCAGATGCAGAATATTCTATTGCTAAAGCTGTACTAGAAGAAGATATTGGATCTGGTGAAGCTGATGTTCACTCAGGGGTTGGTGAATCCGAAGATTTCAACAAACTAAAGAGCTGGTGGATCATCCCATTCTGGATTGGAGTGGCTATTACTGTGTTGGGTGGCTCGCTCATGTATCTGGCCTGGGCCAACCACGGCATAGGAATTGGTTTTATCGCCGCCTGGATCCCATTCTTGATTGGCGTTGGGCTTTTAGTCCTGGGGTGGAACAGTCGGACCGGTCCCTGGATACATATCAGAATTCAACAAAAGCCCGGGGAACAACCAGAACGGATAGCTATTAGTTTTCCGATCCCAAATCGTTTTTTTGCCTGGAGCCTCAGGACTTTTGGCAGCTTTATCCCTAACATGAATTTGTCTGGTGCGGATGAGATCCTTCTCGCATTGGGAAACTATTCCCAGGGGGATACACCATTGACCATAGATGTTGATGACAGTGAAGACGGCGAAAAAGTGAAGATATATATTGGTTAGGATAATTTCCTAAGAAGGAGCAGGAATATGGTTACCAGCGAAGAACGGATGAAAATCCTCAAACTTATCAGCGACGGAAAAATCACAGCAGAAGAAGGATCAAGGTTGATTTCAGCTTTATCTCAAAGGAGCGAAAAAGCCGTGAAATCTACCAAAAGAAACCTCACCAACCAAATGCTGCGGGTTCGAGTTACCGATATGTCTACCGGAAAGGCCAAAGTGAACGTCAATGTGCCCATGAAATTAGTGGATGCCGGCCTGAATATCGCAGCCCAGTTCACACCAGAGATGGAAAACCAGCAGATGATGGAAGCTGTAAAGGAAGCCCTGGCTGAGAATATGAGCGGCAAGATCATTGATGTCATCGATGAAGAAGACCGTGAACACGTGGAGATATTTATTGAATAACTCCACATTTATCAGGTAGATAAAAGAAAGAAGCCCGGAAGTTCCGGGCTTTTTTCTTTGTCAGAGAAGATTCCTTCTATTTATTTTTCTGGCACATCTTCGACTTCAGCTGTGACAACATCCTCGGCAGCAGGGACATATTCCGGCACCACGATCATCATGATGATATAAGCCCAGAACAGCCCGCTAACCGATGCAAAGAAACCCAGGACAAAAACCAATCGTACAAGTGTCGGGTCGATGTCAAAGAAATCCGCGATACCAGCACAAACGCCGCCAATCATTCGGTCATCAACTGAGCGATAAAGCTTCTTCGTTTCATTAGCCATTTCTAATTCTCCTGATCACTAATCATTATATTCTACAAGGATATACGGCAATTTCTCGTAAAAGTTGTATCTTTTCAAAATATCCTGTCTTTCTTCTTCAACAGCCGCTTATTTTGATATAATCAGAGCAACAAATCAGCCGAGGTAATATGGATATATATGATCAGGAAGCCCCATCAGTAAATATCAGTAATCGCCTGAAACAACTACGGGAAGAAAGAGAGCTTTCCATCAGGGCTCTAGGCCGTTTGAGTGGATTGTCTGCGAACGCACTCAGTGTCATCGAAAGAGGATTATCTTCGCCCTCTGTCAGCACGCTGTACAAAATTGCCACAGCGTTAGAAATTCCGGTTACAGCCTTTTTCGAAGAAACTCCCCCCAAACAGGACGTAGTCCATATTAGGTCGTCTGAACGGAATCGCATTCCTCTTTATCGCGGTTTGTGGGAAGGGCTGGGCGGCTCACATTATGAAGGATCTGTTGAGCCATTCATGGTCACCCTTGAAGCCGGCAGCAGCAGCGGACGTTTCCCCATGTCCCATTCCGGCCATGAGTTCGTTTTCTGCCTCCGGGGTGAATTCATCTACGAAGTAGGTGATGAGAAATACACCCTTGAAGCCGGTGATTCCTTGCTATTCTCTGCCGGCCTGGAACATAAATGGCACAACCCTGGCAGCACAGTTGCCAACGCACTGATCATGCTGTCCGGATTCAAATCGGGAGAAAGCCCCAGTAAATATCACTTGGCATCGGGAAAGCTAGAAGAAGAAAATTGATCAGTCGTGAAAAAGCCAGCCTGCCTTCGGGACAATTGGCTTCTCTTGCCAGGGATAATAAAGATGGAGGTTGGCATTTTCTTTTCCTTCCTGATGGAAAGCTTTCAACATCCGATTTAGATCAGAAAGCGTGGTCTTTTCGGTTTTTCAATATCTCTGGAAGAATAGATGCCAAAGGGGATAAATAATAAACCCGGTTGGTAATAATGAGTCTCATCGCGATTCACGATGACGATTTCCCATTCCCTGCTATCCAATTCATGGACTAATTTATTGGCGACCATCGTGCCGCCTGTTCCTGCTCCAAGGATGACAACCCTTTTCATTTTCGACAACTCATAAAACGCCTCTAAATACTGTTAATCGTGATCTTTTCAAGGCTCGATCGAATTAGTAGATAAGTGCGATATGTATATTTTTTCCATGTTACACTTGCTTGGGGCAGGGCTTGTGTGCATTCTTACAGATCATTGAGGTTATTTCTTTCCAGATGAATCACTGCAAGGCCTCAGAAATCCCCTCCATCAGAAGTTGATCATCCAGGGAAGATTTTCTTTTGTATAATAATAAGCAGCAGACTAGACTGGGATGGCTGATATGAAACTCAATGTCAAGGCTTGTGCTCTCGCAGGGGGAATAACCTGGGGATTCAACTGGTTTGGGCTGACCTGGTGGTATATATTCACAAAAGGCATTACTCATGAGAAGGTCGCTTTTGTCAGCGACACATACGTTGGTTTCACAGTCAGTCCGCTTGGCAGCCTGGTGGCATTGGCATGGGGCTTTTTGGATGGTTTCATAATCGGCTTGATGTTTTCATGGCTATATAACAAGATCGCTCCTCGACTGCGCTCCAAGGGAGAATGATCTTTTCAATTTAATTAATAACAAAAGCCGGGCACTGATATGCCCGGCTTCTTTTCTAAAGCTATCTTCTATCAGAATCCGAATTTGATCCCTAGAGCCATCATTACCATACTGGTTAAAAAAGGCATGGAGCAGAGCGATCGAATCTCTATCGAATCAGAAAAACTCACTTGCCCACCAGAACCCACAGGTTCTGATAATCCTGGTGGCAAGCTGCTGACCCCTTCTTCTCCCGGAACGATTTGATACACAATCCCATCGGCAACGAAGATGACCTGCTCTCCCAAAGCGAGGAATTTTCCCCAATCCGGGCGGGCGGCAAGCAGCTGGTAATACACATCCGACCCAAATCCAATTTGTGTGGCTTCCATAGTTGACCCATCATATTGGCTGTCTATCCAGATATCTCCCTGCAGGAAGAAGGTCTTTTCTCCCACATATTTCAACTGGGGCTGCTGGATCTCTCCCGTATATTGATTTACTGGCGCCTCCGACTGCGGTACAGCTTCTGCAGATCTCAAATTCGATTCCGCTTCAGCTTTCCCAACTGCATCCGAGCCAACCGACGGCCCAGAAGCATAATCCTGTATCAACTCGTGGGCTTCTTCTTCCCATCCCTCTCCACTGAAGAGGTCATCTTCCTCGATCAAGAAGGAAGTATAAGGCGTAATGATCCCATAGCGGATACTGAGCTGGATCACTGCGTCCACCCATTCAGAATTCTCTCCCTGATGGCGGATCTGATTCAGCAGGTATCCAATTTTCCGGGCAGCCCACAAGCGGGGAATAAAACTATTCACGTCACTGTACATTGACCCGCCCTTAAAATCCGCTCGAAAAGAATAAACGTACTCTTTAGAGTCCACAAAACCGGATAATCGGATCGTTGACCTTCCTGTATCCCCAGCTGTCAGGCGGTAGCGGCCAGCCACCATAAGCTGCGTGCCCGAAAACAGGTCAGGCAGTTCAGGGGGATAGATCTCCTCTACCATAATGTCCCCAAAATCAAGTTCAAGATTTGACAATACGGGTGTTTGGATCTTGGAAAAAAGTCCAGAAACCTCTTCGTCTATCCGCTCGTGAGGGCGCACATAGCTCACAAGTCCCCGGTTATCTTCCGCCAGTATGTCCAGAAGCTCGGTATTGACATCATCCCCAACCCCGAAAGAAAATAGGCGCAGGTAATGGGTTGAGTTATTTTTAGTATTGGCAAGGATCTGATCGATCTCGGTTACTCCTTCTGTTGGCAAGCCATCGGTCAAGAACAGGACCACCAACGGACGGGCTGTATTGCTATCCTCTGTCGGATTACGCTGTGCGATGGCTTCCAGCAAGGCCTGATTGATATTCGTACCTCCCAAGGCAGGTTTATTCTCTATCCAGGAAATTGCCTGGCGGGCTTTTGAAACCGGCTGAAGTTGATAGGCAAAATGTTTTATACCGGTAGAAAAAGCGATCACATTGAACCTGTCTTCCGGATTGAGATGCGTCAGGACATATCTTGCAGCTTCTTTGGCCTGGAAAAGCTTGTCGCCTTCCATGGACCCTGAAGTATCCAGCACCAACACAATGTCCCGGGGAATGACATAGTCCACTTCAACGGAGGGGGCTGCCAGCAGCAAGAAATAGCCTTCCTGCCCTAAACCACTTCCTCCATCCAGGTCTGGAAAAGTCAGCAGATTAAGGCCTACTTCATCATCGCTGTGCGTGAAGATCAGCTCAAAATCCTGGTCCGGGAGAACATTATATTCTTCATATCCCAAGGTAACTTGATGATCGTTTTCCCTATCAATGAATATCCGGTCTTGATGGGTTGGAGAATAGACAGACCTCAGAGACTGTGAGGAAGATAATTCGACGCGTACAGAACATTCTTCCAAAGCCCTGGCTGAGAATTTCTCTGTATTCAACGGATATACATACTTGCTCAGGCCATCTTCCTGGTTTAATACCTGGCTGTATTCAAGCTCGATTTTTCTTGAACCTCCAGCCGGGATGGGATAGATCCGGGCCTGAACCGCCCCTTTTCCTAAATATTCCAACAGGGCAGGGTCACGGCGCTGGCGCACAATATCCTCATAGATCTGCCGGGCCTCATCGGCAGGGAGAATCTTTCCTTCAATGGCTTTTCCCTCAACCCAGATGACAAATTTTGAGATTGAAGCCCCATCCGGGACAGGAAAGATATAGGTCCCTTCCACATCCCAGTCATTTTCGTTCAGGAATTCCTGTTCTACGCGCGTGACTGCGATCTGGTCTGAGATAGATATTGATACACGGTGGTAACGAATGGTCAGCCAGCTCTCTTCCAGAGGTGGAGGATCCGGCCAGGGGGGTGGATCCGGAATGATGATCCCGTCTGCCAGGGCAGGCTGGGCAAAGGCTAAAAATGCGATAGAAGCCAGAATAAGGCTGGCGAAGATCTTTGATCGAATTTGGATAGGGGAAACCATGACTCTCCTCCTGTTGAGTTTCATCTTATGAGGAGATGACGGTTTGGGATCCTGAAAAGTTCCCCTTATCTGTTTCTATTTCATTTTTCCCGATAAATGTACTGCATATCAGGAAATTCAGTGAAATAATAATGGGCCCAGATATAAAGGTGATTAAATAGAGCTGCAAGCAGGGCCGCCCTGGAACTGAAAAGCAGTCCAATCGCCCACAAAGCCAGGAAAGCGTATTTATACATAGCGTTGGAGGACCACTTGAAGATACCTTCACGGACAAAGGGAATATCCCGATACCTGTCAGGCTGAAAATGATCAATTCCCAAGGCTCGCTCCGGGCTGAAATATTTCACGAATGAATATGCCATAAAGATCACGACTGCCAGGATGATTGTGATCAAAGGAATATTGATCCAGAGTGGAATGGCTAACGTGCCGCGGTTGGCGATTGCCAGGGCAAAGATAGTGATCGGCCGCGCCAGGAATAAAATCATGAATCCTACAGCCCAGATCGTAAAAGCCTTAGCTCCAAATTTGCCAGATAGCCAGCCGTAATATAATTCGGCCCTCCAGCAAATTACCACATAGATCTGATGGACTACCGGAAAGATCACTGCCAGGAAAAGCCAAACCCCGGTGGACAAACCCAACCAGGAACCTTCCAACACTTCGCCTTTGGCCGCGAACCACATCCCGGCACATAGAAGCAGGATTGCGGCCAGATGATAGCCTTGTTTCTCAAGTATTTTCATGATCTGTGGCCCTCTGCTCCATTAAATGATAAAGGGAATAAAACGTTTGGTCTTATCCATATAATCCTGGTAAGCCTGACCGAATCTTTCCAGATTATGCCCTTCTTCGATCCGGGCTGTTAGGTATACACCGATAAGCGTTGTGATCACCAATCCCACTCCCAGGATCGAGAAATCTTTTAAGAAAGCGCCCAAACTGAATATGATCAAAGATGCGTAGAGGGGGTGACGGATATATTTATATACTCCGCTGGTGATCAAAACAGTGGTATCTTCAATATCTCCTTCCGGATTTCCTCTGGTCTTTATTAAATAGAATCCAGATCCCACCAGGAATAATGACCCGATCAGACACAACCACGAGGTTATCTGCCGGATCGAAAAAGGATCGAGAAACCAGACATGAGCATTGAGGAAGATCAAGCTCAGGATACTCTCAAAAGCAAGGAAGCGTGGAAAGCGATAGGGGTGAGGCCGGGCCAATGTAAACCCCAGCAGCAGGATCGTGAACAGAATCCAGGCCCATAAATAAACCATATTTTCTACCGAGCTAGCAGATTTGCTTCAGTTAATTTCCCCAAAACCTGTGAAATCCCTTCCACCTCTAAATATCGATCATGATCCAAATGCTCCGCAGGATCATCTTCATGAGACCAGGTGGGATGGTCAGCCAGGTGAATTGCCCAGCTTCCTAACTCAAGGACCGGGAGGATATCCGAGCGCAGCGAGTTGCCGATCATTAAAAACCTTTCTGGTTCTATATCGTAGTGGTTGAGGATTCCTTCATACACTCCTGGTGATTTGTCGCTGACGACCTCGATAGCCCGGAAATAGTGGGCTAATCCTGAAGCTGCGAACTTCCGCTGCTGATGTAGCAAGTCTCCCTTGGTGATCAACATGAGTGGATACCTAGCTGATAATTCTTCCAGCATCTGGTTGACTCCATCAAAGACCTCTGTTTCATGGGAGAGCATTTCCTTTGCCAGGCGAATCAATTCCTGGATGTCTGATGGGTGTATCTCCTGCTTTGTAATTTCGATACCAATCTCGATCATTGAAAGCACAAAACTCATCACTCCATATCCAAAATACTGGATATTCTCTACTTCAAACTGGTCGAAGTTCCCAATATCAGCCGCATCCAGTCCATATTTTTGGAGAATTTCCAGGAATCTGTTTCGGCCCGCGAGATAATATTCTTCATTTCTCCACAACGTATCATCCGCATCAAAGGCAATCCAATCAATCATAAGACCTCTATTTATCAAGTCTGACGGCACCAAGGAAACCAGTGGTTAACGCCCCCTGTTTGGCACCAAGTTGGCAGGCTTCTGCAAGGCTTTTTCCCTGTCTTAATGCAGACATCAATCCTGCCGCGAAAGCATCCCCTGCCCCTGTGGTATCCACCACCTGCTTTACTGGAAATCCCGGAATGTGCAGTGCCTTATCCCCTTCAGCCAGCCAGCAGCCATCTGCTCCCAGTTTTATGATTACTGAAGGAACCCCTTTCTTCAGAAACTCGCTCGCTGCTACTTCGGGATCCGATGCCCCGGTCAAGATCTTCGCTTCCTGAAGATTGCACATGAAAAGGTTCAGATGGGGAAGGATATTCCACAAAGTTTCTGGATCTTTCATCGCTGGTGAACGAACCACATCAAGTGAAATAAACACATCGGTTTCTTGGACTCTGGCAAGGGCTTCAGCAAAGTCCGGTTGAAGCAACCCGGGCAGCACAAAATATCCGGCGACGTGCATAAAATCCACTTCCTGTTCTTTGAATATCGCTGGTTTGAGGGCCTCCCCCCTTAGCTCTGCATTTGCTCCGGAAGTGTGAATGAATCGGGGTTGGAAATCACTGTCGACCAATCCCACGCTGACCCCCGTGCCTTTTTCCGGAATTCTTTTTACAAAACGAGTATCAACTCCCTGCATCTTCCAGGCATCGTTAAGGATATCTGCTGTCTGGTCATCCCCCATACAAGCAACCAGGAGCGGCTTTTCACTCAGCCTTGCCAAACCGATAGCAACGTTCGACGCGCAACCGCCAGGAGTGACAGCCGCATCCTGGAAAGAGATCGAGTCATGCCGCGGCACATCATCCACGGTTTTACAGATGACATCAAGCGTTACATTGCCAAAAACAAGGATTGAACCAGGATCAGTTCCCATTTTCAAGAGAGAATAGGAGGGCGTTTTTCCCGCCAACCTTCTTTTTCAGTGACCTTTTCATATGCTCTGGCAATCCGCAGCAGAGCACCTTCGGAATAATCCGGCCCCAGGACTTGAGCGCCAATCGGCAAATTCTCATCATCAAAGCCAACCGGGAAGTTCAATCCCGGAATGCCGGCATGATTGGTTGTAGCGGTCAGCTGATCTGAGTACTGCATCATGACCGAATCACCGTAGACACTTCCAATTGGGAAAGCTGTTGAGGGTGCCGTCGGCGTTAAGAGGGCATCCAGTTTATATTTTCCCCTGGGATTGAATATGTCTTCGAAATCTTTCCGCATCAAGGCTCGGGCTTTAAGAGCGAGCTCATAATAACCTTTATCAAACTGGGCAGCGCTGAGGTATATCCCCATCAACATGCGCAGCTTGGGCTCAACCCCAAATGCTTCTCCCCTGGTCTTGCGGTACAGTTCGCGCAGATCAGCAAAGGATTCACCTGTTCGATAGCCATATTTCACACCGTCATAGCGCAGCAAATTCGAGCTTGCTTCAACTCGCGATATCACGAAATAGGTGGGTACGCCGTATTTTGTATGGGGGAGAGGAACATCCATGACAATATCAGCGCCCTTCTGAGCCAGGAACCCAGCCACGCTAAGGATTGCCTCCCTGATCTGAGGATCGATCGGGTTTTCTACCAGCTCCATGGATTCCGAATCAAAATAAGTCACCCTGAAAAATTCCTCTGAGAGACCGATCCGCATCCCGCTGATATCCTTTTCCATTTCCTCCAGATAATCAGGTACGGGCACATCAGCTGCCGTGTTATCCCGGGGATCCGGCCCGGCGATAGCCTGCAGCGTCAGGGCAGCGTCCGTTACATTGCGAGAAAGAGGACCTGGACAATCGAGAGAAGAGCCAAAAGCTATCAAACCATAGCGCGAGACCCGGCCGTAGGTAGGTTTCAAGCCTACTGTCCCACAGAACGAAGCTGGATGGCGGATCGATCCCCCCGTATCCGTACCAAGGGAAATCGCACCTTCGCCGGCAGCCACAGCTGCTGCTGAACCTCCCGAGGATCCACCTGTCACCCGACTGGTATCCCAGGGATTCCTAGGCACAGGTTTGAAGGCAGAGGATTCACTTGAAGATCCATACGTGAATTCATCCAAATTCACTTTGCCGACCAGCACAGCGCCCGCTTCCGCCATGCGCTCCACCACGGTAGCGGAATATGGTGAAACATAATTTGAGAGAATCTTGGAACCAGCCGTTGCTTTAATGCCCTTGACTGTAAAGATGTCTTTAGCTGTATATGGCACCCCGGCCAAAGGCCCGGGGTATTCTCCATCCTTGATCATCTGATCAATTTCATTGGCTTGTTTTCTAGCATATTCCTCGGTTACCAGCGTAAAGGCGTGGACCGTTGAAAGGTCTTCTTCAGATGATGCTTCCGGAGCATCCACCTGCCCGGTTCGACCATCTACCCGGCGAATCCGTTCCAGCGTATCCTCAAGAACTTCAACTGCGGAGACCTGTTTTGTCTTTACCAGATCAGCGACGACATATGCGGGAAGATCACAGGTTTTCATTCTTCAATCCAACTCCTCATGGGAAATATCAGGAACAACGATATACCCATCTTCCAATTCTGGAGCCTGGTTCAGGATCTCATTGCGATTTGGGTCCTGGCGGGAGATATCCTCCCGGGGGATGGCGCTGTTCAGTTCATCATAGGGGATACCGTGGGCAGCAGTCCCGGTTTCAGCATCAATTGGGATTGATTCCAGAACTTCTATGGAGAGCATCTGATTATTCAATTCCTTGCGGAGATATTCTGCTTCGTCCGCCGGCAGCTCAAGGGAAGCCAGATCAGCCAGGCGCTCAAAATCTTCAGGGGAGATCTTATCCGTCATAATGATTTCCTTATTTCTTTGCTTTCAAAATAGTTACTGTATTTTATCATTGAAAATTTTTTGCGTTTTTCCCCGGAAGGGGATGAAATCGCCTTAAAATAGTGTCATTTGCTAACTGACGACGGTCTGCCATAATGGTAGAATAATGGCTCGAAAACGACAGGTTAAAGCAGCGAGGATGGTCATTTATGTGCGGGATTTTTGGCATTGTCACCAAAGAAACTCAAAATCTCGGTCCGATCTTGATCGGCGCCGGGGAGCGATTATCTTACCGGGGATATGATACTGTTGGCGCTGCCACTTTGCCTCAGGAAGGAGAGATCGACCTCCGTAAAGATGCCGGAAAAGTCCAGCACGTAGCCGAGAAGCACAACTTCAAGGAAATGTCCGGGGACCGGGCTATCTTGCAGCTGCGCTGGGCTACCTTTGGTGCACCATCCCAGATCAATTCTCAACCTCACCTGGATTCTGACGGCGACCTGGTTGGAGCCCACAACGGCAACGTGGTCAATAATGTAGAGCTGATGGCCGAGTTCAAAGCCGAAGGCATGGTGGTCCGCTCAGAAAATGATGGTGAAAGCTGCGTACATGCCGTTGAAAGGTATTATGACCAGGGCCATGATATGGTGGAAGCTATCCGTCTGGCCACCCAAGACCTGGAAGGAGATTATTCCTTTGTGATCGGGGCAGTAGGCGATGACCGCCTGTATGCCATCAAGAAAGGCTCCGGCCTGGTTGCCGGCATCACCGACGACCTGGTATGCATTGGCTCAGACCTGCCGTCAATCCTCCCTATCACTCGTAATATCCTGCGCTTAAATAATGGGGAGATCATCACATTTTGGGCGAATGGCTATGAACTTACCTCCGTGGAAGATGGTTCAAAGATCGAGCGATCCCCTGAACATGTGATCGAGAGCATGGAGATCGCCCAGAAAGGCGGCTATCCCCATTTCATGTTGAAAGAGATCCACGAACAAAGCCATGTAGCTGCGGAGCTAATGCAGGTATTGGACAATTCACCTGATGTGGATTCCTTTATCGAGAAACTGAAGAATGCCCGGGATATTTACGTGATCGCCTGCGGCACCAGCTCGCATGCCGGGGTATTGGGATCGATCTATTTCAACAAGTTTGCCGGGCGCTCTGCCATTCCAGTTTTGGCGCCGCAGTTCGCTGCCCAGTATGGGAATTCCGTTGGGCCAGATGATGTGGGCATCTTCATCAGCCAGAGCGGGGAAACCAAGGATGTGTTAAACGCTATTGAAGTCGCCCGTGAGCGCGGCATGGGTGTTTTGGGACTGGTCAATGTAGTGGGGTCGACCCTGATGATTGAGAGCGATGTGCATCTCCCACTGGTGTGCGGTTTTGAGATCAGCGTGCCTGCCACCAAAACCTATCTCAACCAGGTCCTGGCTCTTTTATATGTGGCCCTGCGCTGGGGTGGAAAAGACACAAATATCCTCAATAAAATTCCAGCGCTGATCGATCTCGTGATCGAGAAATCAGAAGAGCAAATGGCCCCGGTAGTGGAAAAAGTCAAGGATTGGGATGACCTTTACAGTCTGGGTTACGGGCTGACCTACCCGGTCGCCCTGGAAGGTGCGCTGAAGTTCAAAGAGATCACCTATGCTCATTGTGAGGGGATCCTTTCTACGGAATTCAAGCACGGCCCCTTGTCCGCGGTTTACGATGGCTACCCGGTGCTCTTCACAGCCGGACCGGATGATATTCCCCTGATCGTCAGCGGGATCAATGAAGTCACCTGCCGGGGAGGCCATGTGATTGCGATAGGCCTGGAGGATTCCCGCCTGGAAAATAACGCCCAGCAAACCCTGGTGATCCCCAATCTCGATCTGCCGGAAGAGTTAAACCCTGCAGCGCTGGCTTTGTTAAGCGTCATACCGCTCCAGCTGCTGTCCTATCACTGCAGCCTGGCCCGGGGATATGACCCTGATTTCCCGAGGAACCTGAGCAAGACCTTAACAGTGGACTGAGAAAGACAACCCGATAGCTATATAAACAAAACACCCCGTACCCTCTTTTCAGGTTTCTATAACTTGAGAGAGTGATGGGGTGTATTGCTATTGTGTGAGGAATAATCTTGGACGAATCAGTCCTGGACAGTGACATTTGCTTTCTCTGCTTTTCATTCGCACTTTATTCCGGACGGGTGGTATTTAGCAAAATAACAACGAGCAGCAGTAAGAAGCGACAATCATTGAAAATGTACGCCATCTTATGCCAAGTTGAGACTTATAATACACATAGAACTCATGTATGATTCAGTCAGCAGGAGAAAACCATGAACAGGTGTGAATGGAGCGGGAACCATCCGCTTTACATCGCTTACCATGATGATGAATGGGGAGTGCCGGTTCACGATGACAGGCTCCTGTATGAATTCCTGGTCCTGGAAGGTGCCCAGGCCGGCCTGAGCTGGCTGACCATCCTGAAAAAACGAGAAAATTACAGAACAGCATTTGAAAACTTCGATTTCAAGCGGATCGCCAGCTATACGGAAAAAGACCTGGAACGTCTACTGGGGGATCCTGGCATTGTCCGCAATCGCCTCAAACTGCAATCAGCAATCAGGAATGCCCAGGGTGTCCTTGAGATCCAGAAAGATTTTGGCTCACTGGACTCTTATCTGTGGAGCTTTGTCGGAGGGAATCCTATCCAGAATGAATGGAAATCAATGGCAGAACTTCCTGCCAAAACCGATCTCTCAGAAGCCATGAGCAAAGACCTCAAGAAACGAGGCTTCAACTTTGTCGGTCCAACCATCTGCTATGCCTTTATGCAGGCCGTCGGCATGGTGAACGACCACACCACGGACTGCTACCGCTATAATGAAGTCAAAGAATTAAGCCAGGTTGACTAAACCGACTCCCAGATAACATTTCAATGGTGATTACCTGTAAGTCAAGAAGTTATCGACTATGAATAAACTTCAAACAGGCAGTCCGGAAAAAGCAGGCGTATCCATCGAGCGACTCCATAGGCTTGAAAAGATGTGCTGTGGATGGATTTCTGAGGGCTCAACACCCGCTCTAAGCATATTGGCTGCCCGAGGTGGGATGATCTTCCTCCACAAAGCCTGGGGCAGCCTGACCCCAGAACCCAATTCCCTTCCGGTGAAAAAGGATTCCCTCTTTGGTATGGCTTCCTGCTCCAAGCCTGTCACAGCGACGGCGGTGATGATCCTCCTGGAGGAAGGTCAACTTGCTCTGCACGATCCTCTACAACAATATATTCCGGAATTTGAAGGCCCAGGAAGCGATAATATCACCATTCAACATTTGATGACCCATACCTCAGGCCTTCCGCTCATCACGGACTCTGAAACCACAAAATTTCCTAAAAACGGGTTGTGTTTTCAACCGGGTACAGAAGTTCTCTACAGCAGCCTTGGCTACAATTTGCTGGGGGAGCTGGTTGAAAGGATCAGCGGTGATCCTTTTGAATATTTCGCCCAGGAGCACATCTTTAAGCCGTTGGAAATGCAGAACACAACATTTATCCAGGGGGGATTGGATCGAGTGAGATCTGTTCAGCGCCGACCCGGCACAAGCTACGATTGGCCGGCAGAGCTGGAAGGCACCGTCAGAGCCTCCAGTTCGCTTTGGTCCACAGCCCATGATATGGGGATATTCCTGCAAACCTTTCTGAACAAGGGCTATTATGGGGATCATCACCTATTGAGTCCAGCGCTGATTGAAGAGATGACTCACGATCAGACCCGTGGAATTCCACGGGAAGAAGTTGAAGGGGTTCTAATACCTCCGGTCGGTTTTGGCTGGTTCATGCTCGGCAGCGCCCAGTTTCCCAACTATCCCAAATCGTTTTCCTCAGCCAGCTATGGCCACTCTGGCGCCAGCGGTGCTTTTTTCTGGGTTGACCCCAAGTACGATTTGATCGGGGCCTTCCTGTTCACCAAGATCAAGGAGTCATTCCGGCCCCTTGATATATTTGTGGATACCTTGACAGACTGCCTGATTGACGCCCCGATTTCGGAAAAGTAGTGCCGCAAACAGGTTCTGGTTGGTTATAATTGCCGGGACAATTTCAATGATTAATATAAGGACATTATGAATTTCAAAGATACAGTAGATCAATATTTTCAGGACCTGGAAAGCAAGCAAGAATTCTCCGGAGTGGTGCTGATCACCAAAGGAGAAACCGAATTATATTCTGGGGCTTTCGGTTATGCGAGTAGGGCCTGGAAGATCAAGAACGACCTGGATATTCGCTTTGACACAGCATCCATAACAAAGCTGTTCACTACCGCAGCAATTTTACAGCTAATTGATCAGAGTCTGCTCTCCCTGTATACCAGCGCAATCGAGTACCTGGGTTTGGAAGGAACGAAAATATCCAAAGAAGTAAGTGTGTTCCACTTGCTTACCCATACTTCCGGCATCGGGGATGACTGCGAGGAGGAAGATGGCGAAGTCTATGAAGATCTCTGGAAGACCAAACCCAACTACGCTGTCAGGAACACGGAAGATTTCCTGCCGAATTTCGCATACAAAGACCCGAATTTCCCACCCGGGGAAGGATGCCGCTACTGCAACTGCAGTTTTGTGCTATTGGGGTTGATGATCGAAAAAGCCACCGGCATGAGCTACCGGGATTACGTTCGGAAAAACATCTTCAACAAAGCCCATATGGCTGATTCAGAATTCTTAGCGATGGATCGCGTACACGAGAAGGTTGCCGAAGGGAGTGACCCCATCAAGAACAAAGCAGGGGAAATCGTGGGCTGGAAAAAGAATATCTATTCATTCCCGCCCATCGGATCCCCGGATTGCGGTGCCTATGTCACAGCCGGCGATCTGGATCGTTTTCTGCGGGCCGTACAGGCAGGGGAGCTGCTCTCTAAAGAAATGACAGCCGCTTTCCTCTCTCCCCATGTTGATTATAAAGACAAAGGCGATTGGGATATGAAATACGGGTACTGCTTGTGGTTCTATGTAGGAAAAGATGGTCAGATCGTGAGCTATCAAAAAGAGGGCATCAATGCCGGCGCCAGCGGCCTCATCCGGCATTTCCCAGCCCAGGATATCAATGTAGTCATTCTCTCCAATCTGGAAGACGGGGTCTGGGCACCAATCCGCAAGTTACACCAACTTGTGATTGATGGTACAGTTTAATAAGCTGGCAGATCTTTTTTAATATTCCTTTATATAACATGGAGGAAAAAATGAAGACATCTGGCGATAGATCAATCAATATCTTGAGAATCCTGGTCGCAATTGCGGCTGCCTTCTATATCATTTTCTTGATCTTCGAAGGTGTGCCCCTTATCAATGGAGCAGGTTTTGCAGATAGTTCTGTGTACCTGCTCTTTCTCCTATTTGCGGTGGGATTCTACTTCCTGTGGAAGAATGAGCTCATCGCTGGCATCATCCTGGTCACATGGCACTTACTGCAATGGGTTTTGGTGTTCTGGGTGTGGGTGGATGGCGGCCTGACGCTTGTACTTGGATTACCCATCGGTATAATGGGTATTATTGTGCTGATCCATGGGATCAGAAAAGGCAATACCTAAAATAATATCTAGCAAATTAAGCTTCCGGCGATTCTGGTAGCCGAGACGCTCTGTTTTATCTATCAAGATTGGTCTTCAATTATGAAGCGCTTCCTGTATTCGATCGCTAAAACCTGGCTGGGCAGCATAATCCTGCACTGGATCTTTGCTTATTTCAGCTTTGTGATCCCAGGTGAGAGGCTGATCGAAACCGATTCGCTAATCGCCTTACATCATCCATCCCCTTCCTATCCACTCCATATTTTGATCGTTCCCAAGTCCAAATTCCGTTCTATTCTTGATTTGCCATCAAATACTGGCAATTTTGAATCCAGTTTATTCAAGGCCGTGAGAGATCTGGTCAGAACATTTAACCTCGAAGAATATGGATATCGATTGATCGTGAACGGCGGGAATGCCCAGGAAGTGGATCACCTTCACTTTCACCTGATTTCTGATGATTTTGAAGGCGTTAACTCCAAAAGGATACTAAAATGACCGCTACAAAAAAGCGGTACCCGTTCCTGTTGATCGGAATTCTACTCTTGCTGATGGGTATCCCCAGAAGCGATGCCAAAGCTGACGTTGGCCTTCCCCCTGCTCATCCGGGATATTCCCTCTCTCCCGGAGATTATGAGACCAATGTCCAAATGGTCTCCGAGGTAGTTGAGATCATCATCGACGAAGGTCCTCTCAAGGCGTCTGTAGAGGCCTCTTTCCAGATGCGCAATAATGGAGCAGAGGATGAAGATATCGAGGTCTGGTTTCCTTTTGGCGAAGTAATTCACCATGCCAAAAAAGAACGGGTCTTTCAGGTAGCTGATTTTCAAGCCTGGGTAGATGGCAAAGAAATGGACATAATCATCGAACAGAGTGATGAGTGGAAACTGATCTGGGCTCATTGGCCCGTCAGTTTTCCCAACGGGGAATCCATTGAGATCCTTGTATCATATAATCTCAACCCCTCAATGGACAATACACCCGGGTGGTGCGGCCGATTTGATTACATCCTGGAAACTGGCGCCGGCTGGCAGGGAGCGATCGAAACAGCGGAGATCATCATCCAGGCACCTTATCCGCTGGAGGAACTGGATGTTTTGCTGGGTTTTGGGGATCCATTCTTTGCCAATCCGGAAGGTTATGCTATCGACCATACTGAGATCCGTTGGACATTCAGCAGCCTAGAACCCACCGAAGGGGATAATATTAATTTCAGTTTGCTTGATCCGGGAACCTGGCAGGCTATATATGATTCCTACAAATCACTGGAAATCTCACCGGGTGATTGGGAAGCCCACGAGAGCCTGGCGCGCGGTTTGTCAATTTGGCAGGGAATCCAGGCAAGCGCGGAGTTTCATGGGTTCAGCGCCGCATCCCTTGATACTGAGGCAATAGAAAATTTGATTGCAGAGTCCTGGATCAAAACTCTTGAGCTCTCCCCCCCAGATGCAGGTCCTTACAGAACAGCATTATGGTACTTCAAAGGACACCCGCACTTTATTGAACCTTATCGAATGCAAAATTTTTTCAACAAGGCCATTGAGCTCTTTCCAGAAGACCAGCAGATCAACGAGTTGTATGAGGAAGCCCTTGCGAGGGGATTAATAATCGAAGGCGCAGCCTCAATCAGTCCGACTCCGCCCCTTCCAGATGCAACCGCTACGCCCGCGGGACCAATGGAAACAGGCACAATATCAGAATCATCAAACTCTGAAAGCTCTCCCCCCATGGGCCTGATCATGGGGAGCATTTTCATCATCGCCGCAGGAGTTCTTATGGTAGTAGCTGTCAAACGAAGGAAGAAATAATATGTCAAAGCTGTTATTTGGTGATCGAATCGGGAGGAATCTCCCCACACTGGTTGGAAGTTCTGCCCAGATCTATGATTCAACAGGGGAGAAGATCCTGCTCACCCGGAGAGGAGATAACGGACGCTGGTGCCTTCCTGGGGGACAGCTGGATTCTGGCGAGAGTGTAGCAGAAACCTGCGCTCGGGAAGTTTTAGAAGAGACCGGCCTGATTGTTGAAGTTGGCCGCTTGATCGCGGTCTACTCCAGCCCCAACATGGTCTTATTCTATGATGATGACCACAAATATCAGGTCATCTCTTTTCACTTTGAGGTCAAGGTCATCGGTGGAGAACTCGGCTTGAGCAACGAGACCACTGAGGTGGGCTATTACGCGATTGATGAGATTAACAATATGGATGTCATGGAACACCATCTGGAGCGGATAAACGACGGCCTATCGGAGAAAACGGAAACTATCGTCAGATAGATATATCCCCCGGAAATATTGCCGGGGATTTATTTACATTCTTCCTGATTTTCTTCCTGTACCAGGAAACCTTCAGCAGCTAATGCTATAATCAAAATTGCACTGCCCGCCTTACTACAATATCATAAGGAGGTTCTTCAATGTCTGACAAGGCCCAGGGTTTTTCCCTCAGCGACGAGCATAAGATGATCCAGAAAGCTGCCCGCGATTTTGCTGAAAAGGAGATCAAACCAATCGCAACCGAGTTTGACGAAAGCGGTGATTTCCCTTCAGAAACCATCAAAAAGATGGGCGAAATGGGATTTATGGGCATTGAAGTTCCAGAAGAATATGGCGGAGCGGGCATGGACACATTAGCCTATGTCCTGGCCCTAGAAGAGATCTGCAAAGCAGACGCCTCCCACGGGACGATCATGTCTGTCAATAACTCCCTTTTCAATTACGGCATCATGCTGTTTGGAACAGATCACCATAAAGAAAACTTCCTGATCCCGGTGGCTTCTGGGGAAAAGATCGGAGCCTATTCACTAACCGAGCCGATGTCGGGTTCTGACGCCAGCACTATGCGCAGCAGGGCAGTTCTTGATGGAGATGCCTATATCCTGAACGGCCGAAAATCGTGGGTTTCCGGCGGCCCGGTGGCTGATTTTGTAGTGGTATTTATGATCACCGACCCAGACGCTGGACACCGGGGCATCACTGCCTTTATTATCGATGGCTCACTACCTGGGTTTATCAGGGATAAGAAAGAACCCAAAATGGGCATCCGCGCTTCAGCCACCAGTGAGCTGGTTTTTGAAGATTACCGCTGCCCCATAGAAAACCGCCTGGGTGAAGAAGGGGAAGGATTCAAGATCAGCATGGCTGTGCTGGATGCCGGCAGGATCGGGATCGCCTCCCAGGCTCTGGGCATCGCCGAAGCCGCCTATGAAGCCAGCGTTGAATATGCCAAAGAAAGGGAAAGCATGGGGAAGAAGATCGGCCAGTTCCAGGGAATCAGCTTTAAACTGGCGGATATGAAAACTCGCATTGAAGCATCCCGCCTGTTGATCTACCAGGCTGCTTTTGCGAAAGAGAATTTCAAATCAACCGGAAAACGATTCACGCTAGAAGCATCCATGGCAAAACTCTTTGCCTCTGAAACAGCCACATTCTGTGCGGACGCCGCAGTCCAGATCCACGGAGGCATGGGATACTCCAAGGAACTTCCCATTGAGCGCTATTATCGGGATGCCAAGATCACAGAAATCTATGAAGGCACCAGCGAGATCCAGCGCATGGTGATTGCCCGCCTTGAAACCGGGCTGCGCTAACCAGGTTCAACTTACTCAAGACGATTTTGAGAAAAAATTCCATGGCGGGAAATGAGATCAAATCCAACCAGATGCAAAAACGCCCGTCAGGAATTAAGGCTTTAACCATTCTCTATTTTTTGATCAGCCTCTTTTACTTGCTGAAACTCAGTCAGGTTCTATTCCAGTGGTCCTGGTTGGAAAGACTCCCATTAACCATATCGCCTTATTACCTGGTGGTAGATAGCCTGGTGTGGATTACTGTCGGGATCAGCCTGGTCTGGGGGTTCTGGAAAGGAAAAGCCTGGTCCAGGCCAGCCGCTATGATCCTGAGTATTCTTTACAGCCTGGCTTTCTGGATCGAACGGATCTGGATTGCTGAACCGGAAGGTTTGGCGCGGCGCTGGCCTTTCAATCTCTTTCTAACGGTAGTTGGAATAGGATTGATCTTCTTTGTCCTAAATCGGAAATCAAGCAAGGAGTATTTCCAGAAAAACCCTGCTAAAATACCATAACGGAGCACAGCTATGGTTGAAAAATCAAAAAACCCCAAGATCCAGGAACTTCGCGAAAAGAAAGCCCAAAGCAGAGAGGGCGGCGGTCATGACAGGATCCTGAAACAGCATGAAAAAGGGCGCCTGACAGCCCGGGAAAGGCTGGATCTGCTTCTGGACAAAGGATCATTCCGGGAAGTGGACGCCTTTATCGAGCACCGCACGACAGATTTTGACATGGGTAAGAACAAGATCATGGGAGACTCTGTCACTACTGGGTGGGGCACTATTGAAAACCGGTTGGTTTATGTCTTCTCTCAAGATTTCACCGTTTTTGGGGGAAGCCTGGGTGAGGTTCATGCCGAGAAAGTGTGCAAGATCATGGATATGGCGCTGCGAAATGGCGCTCCAGTGATTGGAATAAACGACTCCGGTGGAGCCAGGATCCAGGAAGGCGTAGTTTCCCTGGGCGGGTATGCCGATATCTTTTTACGCAATACGCTCGCATCCGGTGTTGTACCCCAGATTAGCGTTATTATGGGCCCCTGCGCTGGCGGAGCAGTTTATTCTCCTGCCATGACTGACTTCATCTTCATGGTCCGTGGTTCTTCCTTCATGTTCATTACCGGCCCAGAAGTGGTCAAAACAGTGACCCACGAAGAGGTTACTTTTGATGAGCTCGGTGGAGCCGATGTGCATGCTGAGAATTCCGGGGTATGCCACATCGCTGCTGATACGGAAGCCAACACCCTGTTCCTGGTGCGAAAACTGATGTCTTATTTACCCCAAAATAATATGGAAGACCCTCCTTTCCGTCCCACTGGCGACAGCCCGCTGAGAAGGGAGCCAGCCCTGGACTCGATCATCCCCGATGATCCCTCCAAACCCTACGACATCAAAAATGTCATCTCTCTGCTGGTCGATGATAGCGAGTTTTATGAGATCCAAGAAGCTTTTGCCCGCAATATCGTGGTCGGTTTCGCCAGGCTGGGTGGGCACAGCGTTGGTATTGTAGCCAATCAACCTGCCTTCCTGGCAGGTGTGCTTGATATCGATTGTTCAGAAAAAGCAGGGCGTTTTGTCCGTTTCTGTGATTCATTTAATATTCCGATCTTGACCTTTGTTGATGTACCAGGGTTCCTGCCCGGCCTGGAACAGGAGCATGGCGGGATCATCAGATCCGGGGCCAAACTCCTTTATGCTTACTGCGAGGCCACTGTCCCAAAAATCACTTTAATCACCCGCAAAGCCTACGGTGGTGCGTATGACGTGATGAGCAGCAAACATATCCGGGGAGATATTAACTTAGCCTGGCCCAGTGCGGAAATCGCTGTGATGGGGCCGGAAGGTGCTGTCAATATTATCTTCCGCAAGGAACTTGCCAAGGCCAAAGATCCGGAAAAGAAACGAGCGGAATTGGTGGAAGAATACCGCACGAAATTCGCCAATCCCTATATTGCCGCTTCCCGCGGTTATATCGATGATGTCATCGAGCCCAGCACGACCCGGGCACGTTTGATCAACGCCCTGGAGATGCTCAGCCATAAACGGGATTCAAATCCCGGTAAGAAGCACGGAAATATACCCTTATAGATCAGGATTGCCGGGAAATTCATGTTCAAAAAGATCTTAGTTGCCAACAGGGGTGAAATTGCAGTCCGGATCATCCGCAGCTGCCGGGAGCTGAACATCCCAACCGCGGCCGTATTTTCAGATGCGGACCGCCATGGATTACACGTTCGCCATGCAGATGAAGCTTATTACCTGGGACCTTCAAAAGCCAGTGAATCCTACCTGAGAATAGACAAAATCCTCGAAATTGCCCAAAAATGCGGCGCGGATGCCATCCACCCGGGTTACGGATTCCTGGCTGAGCGAGCAGAATTCTCACAGGCCTGCCAGGACCATGGCATCAGTTTTATTGGCCCCAAACCCTCTGCAATAGCAGCCATGGGGGATAAACAGGTCGCTCGCGATACTGTTGCCAAGGCAGGCGTTCCCGTTGTTCCCGGCACTGAAGGCCAGGGAGACCTCTCTGATGAAGCCTTGCTGGAAATCGCTCCAGAGATCGGCTTCCCCTTATTGATCAAACCCAGTGCTGGCGGTGGGGGGAAGGGCATGCGGGAAGTTGCCACCATCAAGGAAATGCCCGGTTTACTGACTGCCTCGCGCAGGGAGGCAGAATCTTCCTTTGGTGATGGGAATATTTACCTGGAGAAACTGATCCAGGGTGCCCGACATATCGAGATCCAGATCCTGGCAGACCAGCATGGCAATGTGATCCATCTGGGAGAAAGGGAGTGCTCCATCCAACGCCGCCATCAGAAACTGCTCGAGGAAGCTCCCTCTCCTTTCATAGGCGACGATCAAAATTTGCGGGATAAGATGGGAGAAGTTGCAGTTCAGGCAGCCCGGGCAGTGGATTATATCAATGCAGGAACCATCGAATTCCTGGTTGATAAAGACAAGAATTTTTATTTCCTTGAAATGAACACACGCCTGCAGGTCGAACATCCAGTCACAGAAGCTGTTACAGGTATTGATATCGTCAAGGAACAAATTCGCATCGCTGCCGGATTACCCCTGCAGCATAAGCAATATGAAATCACCATGTTTGGATGGGCTATGGAATGCAGGATCAATGCGGAAGACCCCTACAGGGGATTTTTACCCTCCACAGGAAGGATCACACAATCTCTGCTTCCTGCAGGGCCTGGAATACGCGTAGATTCCGGTGTTTATTCCGGATTCGAGATCTCCCCTTATTATGACGCTCTGATAGCCAAGCTCATCGTCCATGAGGAAACTCGCGAGGAAACCATTGCCCGCATGAAACGGGCCCTGGAAGAGTATCGGGTCGTCGGAGTCCGCACCAATATCCACTTCCATCAGGCACTCTTGGAAAATCAAGATTTCCTCGATGGGAATTTTGACACTCAATTTGTGAGCGATGAGGTGCCACCATTTACGGGGGTTCAGAAAGACAAGGACCTGCCAGAAGCCGCCGCCCTGGCTGCAGTACTTGCCACACATGACCGGACCCACAGATCAGCTATCGTCATCCGGCGCGCCAGGCGCGACACATCCAACTGGAAATGGGTAGGCCGTTGGGAGCGGACGAATAAATAATGGGCATGAAATATATAGCAGACATCAATGGCACCGAATATGAAATCGAGATCATCTCGGAAACCGAGGTTGTGATCAATGGAAAGGGTCATGAAATTGATTTCCAGGCGCTGAGGCAGTCACTCTCCTACTCCCTGCTGTTGGATGGAAAATCTTACGAGACCAATATCTACCAGGATGATGGAGATTGGGAAGTATGTTTGCGGGGAAGGTGCTTTCACGTCAAAGTTGAAGATGAGAGAGAAAGACGATTGCGAATGGCCGCTGGCTATACCTCTGTTCAAAAAGGAAAGTTCACTCTCCAGGCACCTATGCCCGGCCTGATCATCGATATTCCAGTGAAAGTTGGTGACGAGGTCAAGGAAGGACAGGTGCTGCTGATCCTGGAATCAATGAAAATGCAGAATGAACTTACTGCCCCCCGAGATGGGAAAATCGCCCGCATTCAAGCCGAGCTCAACGATAACGTTGAGCGCAAAGAAGCCCTGCTAATCATGGAATAACCCGCTGTAGATCGTACTTAATCCTTTTCTTTATCCCCTTTTTTTCGATCAGATCCTTTCTGTGTTCGGAAAAATCTATAGAGGACCGGACCAACGATCAACACCAAAACAAGGACCAGGATCAATATTTCACCATAGCCAATCGTAATGATCGGTGTGCAAGCCAACATACTGATCCCTATCATTCCAGCTGCTATTGAAAGTTGAATACGCCGGCTCATCGGACAAACACCTCATCTAATCTTAAGAACAAAATAAATCATACCATTGAATGGAGAGAAGGATGGATCTCTCCATCCTTCTCCGTTGTTCTAAGATAAAGCATCGGCTGCGGTGCAACCGGAATATCTGCATTGATGTTGAATCAGGATTTCAGCAGATTATTTTCAGTTAGTAAGTATTTGGTTTCGCTCATAATCTTCTCCTTGAAATTTGAGTGGGTTTTACTGAATGATTTACACAAACGCCAACCCTTCCAAGACCCTGGCTGGCTCCTGATAAATATCGGATACGATCGTCTTCTGGTACTGCTGCAATCCCATTGTGTCACGGACCAACTGCAGGGTTTCCTCTGACTCTATTTGCATCCGCCGGGAGCCTTCTGACAAGATCTCCAAAACAATTTCCGGTTGGCGAGCATATTTTTCCCGCCTAGTTCGTAGGGGATCGAGAAACTGGTTTACAGCCTGAGCCAATTTCCTTTTCACTTCAACATCACCAACCTTGCCTTTCTGATATCTCTCCTTTAATTCTTTAACCTGTTCTATATCTGGATTAAAGTTGTCGTGATAGATGAAAACCGGATTCCCTTCTACCCGTCCAGGAACGTCAGCGCTGGTTCGGTTGGGATCGGTATACATCCCCATCACTTTTTCCTCCACCACATCGGAGCTGTCGGACAGGAAGATAGCGTTGTTGAGGCTTTTGCTCATCTTGGCCTGCCCGTCTGTACCGATCAAAGTTGCCTCCAACTCTATCTGGGGAATTGGGAAAACTTCACCGTAATTACGATTGAATCGGCGGGCGATCTCCCTGGCCAGTTCAACATTGCCCTGGTTGTCAGTACCCACCGGAACCAGATTCGCCCGCGGGAGGAGAATATCCGCGGACATAAGGACTGGATATCCCAACAAACCAAAAGGCATGGCTGTTAACCCTTCAGTCTGAGCCATTTCTTTCAGGGAAGGGATCCTTTCCAGTCTGGGAGCCGTGACCAGCATACCCAGCAGAGTGCTTAACTCACTAATGCCCGGCACACTGCTCTGCACAACTATTGTTGACCGATCAGGTTCGATCCCTACCGAGAGATAATCCAGCACGATATCATGGATATACCCGTTCATTCGGGCGATCTGGTCCTTTCCTGGTCGGGTGGTCAAGGTATGCAAATCCGCGATCACAAAAAAACACTCGTGTGATTCCTGATACTTAACCCGATTACGCAAACTGCCCAGATAATGGCCCAGATGCAGGTGTCCAGTAGGTCGATCTCCGGTCAGTAATCTCTTATTCATATTTCCTCCGTGTATGAACTTCCCGAGGTATATGCGACCTCCGAGGTCGCACATACCTCGGGACCTTAAACAAAAAAGCCCTCATCCACTAAGGGACGAGGGCAAAATCTACTCGCGGTGCCACCCAAATTAGCCTGACTACAGGTTAAAACAAAAACCCGTTAGTGAAACAACGGGAATTGATTTCTACAGCCCTGAAGGCCAGCCTCACTTTTCAGATACGGCCCGTAAGATCCGGGATTATATCTTTTACCTTGATAACGGTGGCAGTTCCGGCACAGGTTACTTGGGTATTTTCTGTTCACCCTGCGACTCCGAGGCCCATTCGACATCTTTGGACAGGTGAGACTCTCACCATCGCTCACTCTCTGTGCCGTCCCGACCAATGTGTACTATTCCTCATCACAGTCTTATTCTATTCAATTGGAATACACTTCTTATACACCGCCAAAAATAATTTGTCAAGCTGGCTGATGAAGAAATTTGGGATCTTTTGCAGTTCCAGGGAAGATCCTCTAGACTAGTCCCAACTCTTGCCGGATCATCTCCAAAACCTTCAGGTAATAGGTTTTTCTGCGCTCACGCTCTTCCCCAGATGGCAAATGCTCCTCATGAAATACAAGAACCGACTTGTCGCCAGAAGATATTGTCCTGATCTGTATTAAGGATGGACGCTGATAGCCAGGGTCAGGAGGATCTCGAGTGATTCTCCAATGCGATTCAGGCTGAAGGACCCTTATCATGCCGGTGGTTCCATCTGCGAGACTATATTTCTCTCCCGCTATAAATGGAAAATCCGGTCCTTCTCCCAACCAAATATTTACCCCCCGGCTTGAAACCATGAAATCCCAAAGCTTATTCACGGGCACAGGGAGGGTTCTTCGCACTCCAATTTGCCATCCTGTATCACGGGTCAATCCAGTTTCACCTGCAGTTTGTTGTTTCACAGATCCTCGCTATACAGAATTTTCCTACTTAACCCTGTTCCAATAAATTCCGCAGAGAATAAGCCTCATTCAAATGGACCATTAAATGGCGGGTGGGTGGCATCAAGAATAACTCGAAGATTTTTCGCTTGCCCCAATAGCCAAGAAGCTCATTCGCTTTAGGCAGCACAGCCCCTTCTTCAACCAATCTGTTCAAGCGCTCTGATTGCACTTTTTGATTCCAGAACTCGCTAGGTGTGCTCTCGATGATTGATCTTGTACCTCTCCCGACCGCTCCTCGATAATCCAATAACACTACGGGGTTGATCTCAGCTGATATCTGTTCCAGATCTCGCTTTGATCCTTCATTCCCTGTATGGTCCAGGGGTGATCCGATCTTTTCTTTCCACTCCTCGTGTAAATATAACTGTTCTCCCCCACCTACCAGGATGTTCATCGTGATATCCTCTATTCTGGTGATATGCCACAAGAACCAGAGCAGGGAATGATCCTCACCATCAGGAATGATCCGGAAAAGATCTTCATCAAGTCCATTGAATACCTGATCCGCATAAGACCATTCGCCATTTTCCCAGGTCATCCGGCTGTGAAGCACCGCGTGTTGCAAGTGAAATAGTTTCCGGGATCTATCCGGAGATTTTCCAGCCTTTAAGAGTTCCCGAAGTTCCTTATGACGCAAGTTCCATTCCCGTCGAAAAGTTTTCAGATCCATTTGCAACTCCAAGCATATTTTTCAACTGATTATCTTTTTTGAGTCGGTCCAGAAGATATAGCTGCTGCCCAGCAGTGATATTGTCAAAGCAAAATCGATAGCGGCCACTGCCAACATATAAAAATAATGCCCTTGAGAATAATGATCCATCAAAATCCCGCTTGTGATCATGACTGCCAATGCGAGAAAGAATCCAGGGCGGTAAAACTGCCATAATCGTGGATCTTCCAACTGTCCGATGCGAAGCAAATTCTTTCTGCAACTATTTCTGAATATAAACAATGCCTGGAAAATTCCGAGGATAATGCCGAAGGATATAAAGATGGAAGGCCAGAGAATGCCTTCACGCAGTTCCAAGGACTGAATGATCAGCTCCAGGCCGCTGCGGAAAAGCATGATCCCACCGATATACCAGACAATGGCAGCCAGAATCACAAGTGTCTTTTTTGTCGTTTTCATAATTTTAAGATTAGATTGTCCATTATATCAAGTATTCCTGATTACAATATAAGTGCATAAAGTTTTAGAGGAGGTCCCATGAAATCTGTTCGCTGGGGGTTATTATCTACCGCAAATATCAACAAGGCGTTAATTCCTGCCATCCGCGAGGCAAAACAGAGTGAACTTGTAGCTATTGCCAGCCGGACCCTTGAAAATGCGGAAAACTATGCCCGCGACTGGGAAATACCCCAGGCCTTTGGCAGTTATCAAGAAATGCTGGAAAGCGGTGAAGTCGATGCTGTCTACATCGGATTACCTAATCACCTGCACGCAGAGTGGACTGTAAAAGCCCTCCAGGAAGGCGTCCATGTCCTGTGCGAAAAACCTTTCGCAACTTCGCTGGATGAAGTGGATGCGGTGATCGCCGCCAGTGAGAAATTTGGCAAAGTAGTAGCCGAAGCTTTCATGTACCGCCATCACCCTCAAACTGAGATCGTCAAGGAATGGGTTCAGGAAGGGAAATTGGGGCAGATCACACTGATCCGGGGCGCATTTGACTTCAGAATGGGACCAGATGGCCGAAAACCAGAAAGCCTGAATGTGCGTCTGGTTCCGGAATATGGAGGAGGCTGCCTATGGGATGTGGGGATCTATCCCCTCAGCTATATTCAATTCCTGCTGGATGGCCCGCCAGATTGGGTCTTTGGAAGCCAGGAGTTGGGTCCAACAAAGGTTGATGAAGTATTTGCCGGACAAATGGGCTTTACGACAGAAGATGGCGAAGTATTGGCCCAGATCTCCTGCTCATTCAACACTCCTTTTCATACGTTTATAGAAATCGTGGGCACAGAGGGCAGGCTGTACGTATCCAGGCCTTTCACTAATATGGATCGTAATTCCCAGGTGATCTTCACAGATCATAAGGACAAATCGAAGGAAATCCAGATTCCCAAGAAGTCACTTTATCTTGGAGAAGTCGAAGATATGCAGAACGCCATCCTGGAAGACGAACCCAGCCGGATCAGCCTCAAAGAAACCAGGAACCACATCCGGACCGCATTGGCATTATATGAATCTGCCAAGACAGGCCATCCTGTTCGGCTGTTCAAATTAGGTTAAGTTACAGCAAAGATATCAACTAAAGCACAACCAGTAAAGACCGTTCTGCGGCAGGAGAGAAGATCCTGATATAGCTTCCAAGGATCTCCAGTTGTTCCTGGATCACGATGTTAGATATCCCCGTCGGGCCATAAGTTGTAAACACTGCCTGATCAGTACCCAGGTGAATCTGGGTGCGTTGATCCGGGCCGTAGATCACAGAAGACAGTATCCCTTCCTGGTCCCGGATATACATATCACCTTCTTTGAGAGTTTGCTGTGATCCATCCAAGCGCTGATATGTCTCATTTCCCACAGCTATATCCGCCGCCAAAGGAAGCTCCAAGACCGAAAGGTCATGAGCTGCGGTTAATAATCCGGTTTCCAACTCAGCCATGAACATGCAGGCCACTAGGGCAGAGGGGGAAAAGATCGATTTATCTTTGAACACCACGGATTCCAACTGGAGTTGGACATGATAGGATTTCTTGAAGGGTCGATAAAAAGCATCATAAGCTGCAAAAACAGGGGTTTCCCTCAGAGATTTGCGATCCATCGATCCGTATTTAGACCTCAACTGATTTTCCAATTCCTTCCTAGCCGATTTGAGATCCGGGTGATCTTTTTGATTGGGCGCGTTCTTTACCGCCAGCAACCCTATCCCCGATTCAGGAAGGGCCTCCTTCCAGTTGATGCTTAGTTCTATCATGGGTTTTCCTCAATATTAATAAGTAAATCGCAGATCAGATCCAATCGGTTTCCTCTTTGGTCATCTCTCCACCGGCGTCGCCGGTGTTCAAGGTTCCAGCAGGTTCCACCATCAAGATCTGGCATTCCCCTTCTGCTGCCGGCTTATGCTCCACACCTTTAGGGATAACACATAATTCTCCTGGCCCTAGATGCAGGGATTCACCCCGCAAATGAATGGTCAGTTCACCATCCACCACGAGGAACATTTCATCCGTTTCAGGATGACTGTGCCAGACAAATTCACCTTCGATCTTGGCGATCTTCAAATGGTAATCATTTAATTGGGCAATGATCCTGGGATCCCATTGATCCGATATCAAAGAAAATTTCTTAGTAAGATTTACCACATCTATCATCGTCTAAAAATCCTATCTAAATGAGGAAGTTTTTTTTATTGTAACCTGTACTCGTTGATCCAGCCAAAAAAGTATTGGGGAAAAGGCTTAATATGAAAAAGTTCTTATTACTTGTTGGAATTACTTTGCTTCTGGTCGGGTGCGCATCCCAGGCAAACCAGGGGAATCTGAAATTACAGAGCCTGGGCCCAGCCCCTGAACTGGAAAATGAGGTCTGGATCAACACAGATAAACCACTGCGCCTGGCTGATTTGCGAGGACAGGTAGTCCTTGTGGATATGTGGACCTATGGTTGAATAAATTGTAAAAACGTAATTCCTTCGTTGAGGGAATGGCATAAAGAGTATCATGACCAAGGATTAGTCATAATTGGTAATCATTATCCTGAATTCTCACATGAAAAAGATCTGGATAACCTCAAACAGGCTGTGGAGGAATTTGAAATAGAATACGCAGTTGCTCAGGACAACAACGGCAGCACCTGGCGAGCATATAATACCCGCTATTGGCCTACTCTGTACCTGATCGATAAAAAAGGAAATCTCCGCTATATTCATATCGGAGAAGGCGCCTATAACGAAACAGAGGCTGCCATCCAGACACTATTAGCGGAGACGTATCCTTGAGTTTTACCTGAACACGATCCTACGGTTTTATATCAAAAGTTTTCTTCAGACAGTCACCAGCGAGACCATTCTTGGTGCAAACCTTGATATTTACTGTGAGGTCATGACCAGTTGGATCAGAAAAGAAAGTAACGTTTAGGTACGATCCCTCACCTGGCTCGAGATCATTCTGTGTTTGTGTTGTAGGGCAATTATTGTGGTAAAAGAATGTATCCGAATCAAACGGCAAGTTTCCGATTCCGCCAGAATTATCTGTCCCAGAAGATTTCCATGACTCAAGTGGAATAGATCCAATATTGTCAATCTGAAATTGAACATATGAATTCCCCACACAATGAGTAACATTGTGGAATGTAAGTTTGTAATTTAAACCAGGGGTAGGTGTTGGCATTGGCGTATAGACTGGGAGAGATTCCCACGGCCCGGAGGGTGTGGCATATTTTCCCCACAACCAGCAAAATTGAGACTGGTTATCTGGTCGGCGGATATACCAATAGTCACCTGTTGGATCAACTCCTACAACTTCAGATTCCTCACCTTCCTGCATCGTGACCAGCCACCCAAAGGAAGTTCCCTGTCCCTTTCGGCAGTTAGTGTTGGCTGAAGCGTAGATCATTGCCATTTCCGGTGTGGGCGTATCTGTTGCCGTTGGTGTTAGTGTAGGAGTATCGCTGATTTCCGGCTCAGGTGTTTCAGAAGGGGGAACTGGATCAGGATCTTGCGTTGGTTGTTCATCGTCATTCTCGGTATTTTCTCTTTCAATTGCAATCAAAGTTTCGCGAACGCTGATCTCGATTCGAGCTGTCTCATCTGCACCCTGGGAAGATTGTGCCATCAAGGGCAGATTACAAGCCAGGCTGAAAAAAATCAATAAACCAATAACGAGAAATAATCTTGAAGCTTTCACTCGAGCAGGTTTTTGAATGTGCTGCATAGATAGCTCCTTACTATTGAGTTATGATTATGCTATTTTACAGTTTTCTTAATGATTTTTCCAGGGAGGTGAAGACCTCGTCTGGAAGAATGGCGTACGCCAGGCTTAACCCATAAATAAATGCCTGCAATGCATCTTTGTGATCTACCCTTAGGATTGGTTCATCTCCACTCGACACAACATAGCCATCTCCTGCCATTTGCACGAATATTCCCCAACCCAAACGGTTAGCTAAGTCTATCCCCCCTTCAAGATTCCCTTCAGGAAAATACTTATCCAGCATTAACAAGTCATTCATGGTATTTCCTCCTGACTTTGCTGCCCCCTGGCTGTTTACATGCTTTATAAAGAGATTTCTTTATCTTATTGTACATTAAAGACAAAACGCCAGAAAGTATTTTTTCTGGCGTTTCTATTGAAGAAGATCCAAGATACGGATCAATCTTCAAGTTGGAACTGCTTAAGTGCTTCCAGGGCCGCAGAACCGTACACTACTGCCGGCCCACCGCCCATCAAGATTGCGACGCCGATTGCATCAACTATCTCATCCTCAGAAGCTCCAGCTTTGAGGGCATCATGGACATGGAACGCTATACAACCATCACAGCGGACCACGATACCGATTGCCAAAGCTATCAACTCTTTGGTCTTGGCGTCAAGAGCGCCATCTGTACCAGCTGCTTCGTGAAGTTTCTGGAATCCAGCCATGATATCGGGGTTGGCTTTCCCATAGGCGCCCATCTCTACCTGTACTTGCTTGAATAATTTTGGATAACTATCTACTGACATAACTACCTCCGATAAGTTTGTGAAATTTTTAACAACTATAGTATATCCCCTCTCTACTTATCGAAGATCTAATATCTCCATATCTTACACAATATTAATATTGTGATTTATTTCACAGTCTCTCCTGGGAATATCAACAATAAAGGCCAGGTCAGTAAAGACGAAAAGACTTATTCCCCCTTGATCGCGTATTGGTAGAAAAGGACTTCCTTGCGTTTGACTTCTTTTTCCCTTTCCATACCCAGGCGTTCTGCCAGGCGAATGGAAGGTATGTTCTCCTGGTGGATAACAGCTGTTATGCGCGATAATGCTAATCGGTTGAGGCCGAATTCAATGGCTGCCCTGGTCCCTTCCGAAGCATAACCTTTCCCCCAGGCTGATTTAGCCAGCATCCACACCAATTCAACATCCTCAAACCAATCCAGGAACTGAAGGCCGATCCTCCCGATAAATTTCCCTGTTGATTTCTCTTCTATTCCCCAAATCCCATAACCGCGCATATGCCAGTGCCCAAGCATTAAACAGAGCCAGTTCCAGGCCTGAGCTCTGGTCATAGTAGTTCCATCGTAAGTAGCTTTCTTTATTACTTCTGGATCAGCGACAATATCAGCAAATGGATCCAGGTCATCCGCAACAAAAGCTCTTAAGAGAAGTCGTTCCGTTTCCAGGGAAGGAATAATAAAAGGTTCTGCCATTGAGGTTATCCTTGGATTTTTCGAATCGGTTGTCGGAGAATGGTCTTAAGCTTGCTGGGGTCTACTCGCCTTGGATCGCTGAGATAAATTTCATGGTGCAAGCCGTTAAATGAATATCCTTGCTCAGGCATCCACTCCTTGTGCAGCCTGGCCAGCACAGGCCCTTCATCATCATAGGATCCTAAATGCAGTATCTGGACAGACAGGCCCTCCTGATACATCTCCCAACGGACTTTTTCTAGCGCCGGGAGGTCCTTTTTCTTATCTACTTCTACTTTCGCCTCTGCGGTTATTTCCTCCGTGATCCATTCGGGCACCATGATCATCATGGTCCATAACCACTGGCTCTTATCCCTTGAAGTTGAAAATGTATCCATATCATCTGCCCACCACAGACCTTCCAGGGGTGGGACCACATAATCCTTTCCATTTTTCTTGCTAAAGAATTTGGTTTTATAGGACACTGCATATAACGCCTCGATAGCCTGAGTATATTCTACAGCCGAATTTGGATCCCCTCTTCCATCGACTTTGAAGAACATCATATCCGGAACTTCCACGACTTGAAATTCTTTCTTGGATGGCTGATAGAGGGTCTTCAATTCCTTTTTAAAGTCGATTTTGGTCATTCCAGGCCTCCTTCCTCACATATTGCGGATAAACCTATTATATCCGAGGTAAGGGAGACCTCCGAGGTCGGACAGACCTCGGAGGTGCATATTAGGATCAAACTTCTCGGGATCATCTGGCCAGAATTCCCGATAAGCGTAATAACTTGAGTAAATCCAATGCTCTGGATAACTAACCAGCTCAGATTGAACTGGATTCATGTGGATATAGTCGATAAGCTGCCATAAATAAGCGTCAGAATCAACAACTTTTGACTGATACGCACCCTGGAATAATGGTCCGACTCTATTGAATGCGCTATTGATTGCTTTCGTATATGACACTGATAACTTCATCATAGCCGTTGGGACCTCCGAGGTATCATCGACCTCCGAGGTATCATCGACCTCCGAGGTATCGCCGACCTCCGAGGTATCTCTTATACGAATCAGCATGTGATAATGGGTTGGCATCAAGCAGTATGCCATCAGTTCCATGACGGGTAAAAGGTATCGTTCAATATTAAACAGAAAAAATTGAAAATTCTTGTCATTAAAATATATTGGACCCCGATTCACTCCCCTGTTATAGAGATGATAGTAATAACCCGGTTCAAAGGTTTCTAGTCGGCGCGGCATAGTTTCCCCCTTTAATTATCTGATTTCCCGATAAAATTAATTATAGATCGGAGAGAATTCATTTTCCATATCCCTAATCCTTCAATTTTCTCTTGACAAAGCCCTCTCAATTTGTTATTATATCGGTGCCCGTTATATCGCATCTCGTTATAGAGATGCCCGTTATATATTCAAGGAACTGAGAGGCAATAATGGTCGATAAAATTATTCAGAAACACCTTCCTCTGACAGAGGCTACCTACTACATCCTTCTGGCTCTGGTCACACCAAAACACGGTTATGCCGTGATGCAGGATGCGGAGGAGATCAGCCAGGGAACTATCCGGTTAGCTCCAGGTACACTGTATGGGGCTTTCACAACTCTGGAAAACAATGGATTGATCTCTATGGTTGACAAAGAAGGCCGCAGGAAGATCTATCAGATCACTGAAACCGGAATCCGGGTGCTGCTGGGGCAGATCCAGAGAATGGAAATCATGCTTCAGAGCGCAGCAATGAATTTTGATCTATGGCAGGAAAGGACTACCGAGGAGAAACAAGATGTCTAATCAACTAGTAACTAAACGAAAATGGTTTTGGGCCTGGCATGATGAAAAAGAAGAGGCCTGGTTGGCAGAAATGGCACAACAGGGACTCATCCTGGAAGACATTCCCTTTCCCGGAAGCTACCAATTCAAGCTTGGAGAACCGGCAAATTATGTCTACAGGTTGGATTACCAATCTCTCAAGACCAAAGACAAAGAGTCCTACCTGCAGCTATTTTCAGACGCCGGATGGGAAAACGTCGGAGAAATGGGAGGATGGATGTATTTCCGGATCCGAGCCAATAACGGTGATGCTCCTGAAATTTTTAGCGATCTTGAATCCAAGATAGGAAAATATCAGCGAGTTCTCACCTTTCTGATCATATTTTTACCTCTATCTGTCGTACTGATGCCCAATCTCATTAATGCAGCAGACAGGTACGGACCCTTCGTGTCAATCCTGGCAGGACTGAATTACCTGCTCATGATCCTGTATGCCATTGGCGTATTTCAACTCATTCGCAGGATCAGCCAACTGAAAAAGACAGGCTAGATCAATAATTATCCAGACCGGTCTATGAAAGTCTCGGACTGGTCCGGAAAACCTCAGAGGGATCTCACATCAATGCACTCTATTCATTTTTAGGTTCATTTGGTAAACTTAGGCGTTGTATTGTGTGAATCCGGCCAAGATCGGTCGGGTTTTTTTATGTTTCAAGAGTGAAGATTATGAATACCACCAGAACTGACATTCGAAACGTAGCAATTATTGCCCATGTTGACCACGGAAAAACCACCCTGGTCGATGGACTTCTGCGCCAGGCAAGCGTTTTCCATGAAAAGAAAAAGGTCAGAGACCGGGTGATGGACTCGAACGAACTAGAACGGGAAAGAGGAATTACCATCCTTTCCAAGAATACGGCTATCGTGATCACCAATCCCAAAAGCGGAGAGCTGACCAAAATAAACATCGTTGACACACCTGGCCATGCCGACTTCGGCGGCGAGGTGGAACGTGTCTTGAATATGGTTGATGGTGTATTGCTGCTGGTTGATGCCGCAGAAGGGCCCAGGCCCCAAACCCGTTTCGTACTCCAAAAAGCTCTGGAACTCAATCACAAAGTGATCGTGGTCATCAACAAAGTGGATCGAAAACTGGCAAATTCAGAGCAGGTTCTGAATGATACCTTTGACTTATTCATAGAACTCGGAGCAAGCGAAGAACAGGCCAATTTTCCAGTTGTCTACGCTATAGCGACCCAGCATCGCGCTGGCCTGTCACCAAAAGTCGGATCTGATCTCCAGCCGTTATTTGAAACCATTCTGGATTCGATTCCCGCCCCCGTTGTAAGAGTCGATCAACCACTGCAGATGCTCGTAACATCCCTGGAATACGATAACTTCCGGGGTTCCACAGCCATCGGGAGAATTTCATCCGGAAAAGTTGCTGTCGGAGAACAAGTTGCCTATCATACTGCTGATGGAAAAACCGTCCCGGGAGAAATCACCTATTTGTATGATTACCAGGGATTGGAACGCCAGGAGATCGACTTAGCCAAGGCAGGAGAGATTGTAGCCGTTGCCGGATTGGAAGGCATCACCATTGGAGACACGATTTGCAATCCAGAACATCCAGACCCGCTCCCCCGGATAAAAGTTGAAGCGCCAACAGTCCGTATGTCATTTGGGGTTAATACTTCACCGTTCTTTGGGAGAGAAGGTGTCTGGAAAACTTCACGCAAACTCCGGGAACGCCTGTTTCGTGAAACCAGGAGCAACCTGGCATTAAGGGTAGAAGAGTCTGGATCAGCTGACACGTTGCTGGTCTCAGGCCGGGGAGAACTGCACCTGGCGATCCTGATAGAAACCATGCGCCGGGAAGGATACGAATTTCATGTATCCCGCCCAGAAGTGATTCTTCAAACTTCTCCAAACGGCCAAATACTTGAGCCATTTGAAGAGGTCCGAATCGAGGTGCTTTCAGACGATATTGGCGCAGTGATGGAATCCATGAATAACCGGCAAGGTATGCTGCAGGATATGCAGGAATCCAGCACTGGAACTGTTCAGCTAACTTTTCTAGCTCCTACGAGGGGGATCCTGGGTTTCAGGCATCATTTCCTGACAATGACCAGGGGAACAGGTGTCTTGAACACATCCTTTGACAGTTACGCCCCCCAAGCCGGGACGGTAGAGATCCGTTCTCACGGCTCACTAGTTGCTTGGGAAACCGGGACGGCTACTACTTTTGGTTTAAAAAATGCTGAGGAGCGAGGAGTGCTGTTCATTGAACCAGGCATGGAAGTTTACCAAGGGATGGTTGTTGGGGAGAATAAACGTCCAGACGATATTGGGGTCAACGTCTGCAAAGCCAAGCATCTGACAAATATGAGAAATAGCATCCGGGAAATCAATCAACGCCTGGTCGCACCGAGGGAAATGAGCCTGGATCAATATATCGAGTACCTCGCAGATGACGAACTATTAGAAGTCACTCCCAAGAATCTCCGGATACGGAAAAGGATCCTGGACCACAGCACCCGCATGCGCCAAGCCAAACGGGAAGCAGAGAAAGTCAGCGGTTATTAATCGCTTTCTTTAGAGAAATCGCACCCAAGATGTGGCAATCTGGCGGGATTTGAAATGCCCGTACCAGCGAACAGGAATATACAGTATAAACAAACCCACCAACCAGAGGACAAACATTACAGCCAGGTTCGATCCTTCCGGCGTAATCAATCTTCCCATCAGCAAGTAGACCCAAACATGAGCCAGATAAAAGAATAAGGGCGCTCGCCCGTAAACCAATAGAGGATTCATTTCCCCAAAAATTGGTTCCTTTACTTTTGAAAAAGCCCATAACAAGATCAAGTTAATACCTATCGTCAGCAATACAAAGGTCATACTGGGAGGGTATTTAACCAGACTGAGAAAACCCATCCAGTTATCCTTTGGTAAAGGACGGATATTCCCAAAGCCATTGAGTGCCCGCAGCAGCCCAAAACCAGTCAGGAAGATCAACCCCAGCCAGGCTCCGTTCTGATAGGCAGTCCTGGCATCTTCCAGGATCAATTTTCCAAATAATATCCCCAGAACAATCAACTCAACCCAGGCCAGGAGAGGATAATTGGACCAGAACTCCCCGATCCCCCCGCTGAAAATCAGCAATGTTCCAGCGAATTGATCGAAATTCTTACCCCACAATAGCGCATCAGGGGTCAGCACCTCCATGATCACAAATAATCCCAAACTGATCCATGCCAGGTATTTGGGTTTCAAGCGCAGCAGTGGTACGCAGAGGATCATTCCAAAACCCAATGCCGCCAATACTCCTACATACCAGCGCAAAGCAGGAGATCCAGCTACTGACCAGACCTGACCATAATTAAGAATTATCTGCAGAGCAATCAGCACAAATCCCCGCACGAGAAAATGTCCCCAGATCTTCGATTCATTCCAGCCCTTTTTGCTGCGGGATGACGTAAAAAGCACCATTCCTATACCCAGAGTAAAAAAGAATCCAGGTGCACATAAATGAGTCACAAATCGCACTAAAAATTGCATTGGCGTTGAGAATACCGGGAAGGGCCCTCCCCAATATTCCCCGGATGAATGCTGCTGAGAAATATGGAAATTGGCATGATCCAATGCCATCAAGACCATTAACAACCCCCGCAGAAAATCAATCGGGAATAATCGAATGTCTTGTCTGGCCCGGGGATTACCTGTCATACTCCACCAAAGACGCCTAAACCTGCACAGAGAGATTTGTTTTCATTATAAACATAACATCAGTAACTGGCGTTATCACCCGGAATTGTATTCCGCGCTGCTCCAGAACGGGAATTTTCTTAACAAATCTAAGCCTTTAAGGTTCATTCGTTGCAGTCGCTTATCCACCGTGATAGAATAACAAGACATCAGGTTAAATCCTGAAGGAAGCTCCTTTTATGACCAAAATGATCGAAGTAGTGATAGATAGTATACGGGTCAGCCTCATGTCTCAGCAGCGCGTGGTGATTTTGCGTGAGATCGACTCTGATCGCTATTTACCTATTATGGTTGGGATCTACGAGGCCGAGCATCTCACCCTGGCTTTACAGGGAGTTGAAGTGTCCCGCCCCCTGACCTATGATCTTTTCGTAAACATCCTTGATACATTGGATGCTGATCTCGTCCATGTTGAAGTGGTTTCTCTGAAAGATGAAACATACTTTGGGAATATTGCCATCAATATCAACGGCTCACTGCATAATATTGACTCGCGCCCTTCCGATGCTATGAATTTGGCCATTCGTATGAGTGTACCAATATTCGTATCCGAGGAAGTCTTGGATGAGGCAGGCTTGATCCCCGAAGATGACCTGACTGAAGCTCTCCCTGATGAAGAAGTGGACAGCGAACGTCTATCAGTCTTTGAGAATTACCTGGATCAGATCAGTCCAGATCAACCGGAAGACAAACCGGATGAAGAGGATAGCGAGGAGGATTAACTCCACCTCATTCTTCAAAATCCCCCAAAACATGCATTACTGATCAAGCGATCAAGGTTATTTCAAAAACCAACCATGACAGAACCCTTCGAATTCGAATCCCCTCCAGAAACAACAGGTCCACAGATGGTTCCCCACAGTCGGGAAGCCGAAGAAGCTGTTATCGGGGCAGTGCTGATCAACCCTGAAGCGTATTACGACGTGGCCCAGTTCCTGGCGGCGGACGATTTTTATATTCACAGAAACAAATGGATCTGGGATGCCTTCGTTTCTTTGCATGACCGAAATGAAGCTATCGATCTGGTGACAGTAACAGAGGAACTCGATCAAAAAGGACATCTGGCAGATATCGGCGGGTCAGCTTATATCACCAAGTTGATCAATAACGTTCCCTCTTCCCTGCACGCTGAGGCCTACGGCCACCGGGTTGAAGAAACCGCCATCAGACGCCGAATGCTGGATGCAGCTAACAAGATTGCCAAACTCGCCTACGAGGAAAATCTAACTCTCGATACGGTCATGGACGATTCTGAGAAGGCCGTATTTAACGTCAGCCAGCGTCGAACTACTCAGGATCTACAACCAATAAGAACTGTTCTCAGCGATTATTTTGACCGCATGGAAGAGCTTTCCCAGCGGGACGAAGACTTGGTGGGCGTTCCTACAGGATTTATTGACATTGACCGCATGTTAGGAGGCCTGCAGCCCTCTGACCTACTGATCATCGCCGGCCGGCCAGGCATGGGAAAAACCGGTTTCATATTATCTGCCCTCAAAAACGCTGCCTTGACCCACAAAAAACATGTGGCAATATTCTCCCTGGAGATGTCCAACGAACAGTTGGTGCAGCGCATTATTGCCCAGGAAACCGGAATCGACTCCACCAGGCTGCGCTCTGGAAAACTCAATCCTGATGAATGGCTGCTATTCACACAGGCGATTGAAGTCTTAACCGACACGCACATCTTCCTTGATGACACCCCTGCGCTGACACCTTTGCAGCTTCGCACAAAATGTCGGCGCCTGCACCTGGAATATAAGCTGGATCTTGTTGTTGTGGATTATTTACAGTTGATGGGTGGAGATGTGCGCTCCAATAACCGCGTTCAGGAAGTCTCTGATATTTCCCGCAATATGAAGATCCTGGCCAGGGAACTCAACGTACCTGTTCTTGCCGCAGCCCAGCTATCTCGTGCCGTTGAGCAGCGCTCGGACAAACGCCCCGTATTATCTGACCTCAGAGAATCCGGAAGCTTGGAGCAGGATGCTGATATTGTGATGTTCATTTATCGGCCGGAAGTCTATGAAGAAGATTCCCAGTACCAGAACCTGGCCGAGATCATCATTGCCAAGCACAGGAATGGCCCCACCGGTGATGTGCAGCTCGTCTTCCGGAAGAATCTGGCCAAATTTGAGAATGCGGCCACTCGCGATATTGACCTCTCTCAGGTAACCTGATGACTTTTAATGGTCTTCCTCCCGGAAAAATAAATACGACCAGGATCCCAAGCCTGTTTTTTACTGACCTGCTTCCCCAGATCGACGATCTGGATGAAATGAAGGTCACATTATATTCCCTGTGGCTGTTCACCCGACTGGAAGGCGAAGTCCGTTATTTCAAGGAAGAACACCTCACGAGGGATCTGGACTTTATGACGGGCATGGGCGCCACGGCCGCCGCCCAGCTGGTTGCAGTTCAAACCGGGCTGGAGCGGGCGGTGAACCGCGGCACCCTGCTAAAGACAACCGTCCCTGAAGGCGAGGGGGAAGCGGCCATATACTTTTTCAACTCACCGCGCGGGCAGGCCGCGGTTCAATCCGTCGCAGACGGATCGTGGCGCCCCTCGGACGGGGACAGCCCGATCCCATCCTTAAGTCTGGAGCAGCCCAATATCTTCCGGCTGTATGAAGAAAATATTGGCCCATTGACCCCCTTGATCGCAGACACATTACGCGACGCAGAAAAAGAATTCCCGGAAGATTGGATCAGGCATGCGGTATCAATAGCAGTACAGAATAATGTCAGAAAATGGAATTACATAGAAGCCATATTACGCAGTTGGCAGGACGGTGGAAGAGATGAGCGACCGGATAGAGGACATACTAAAAAAGACCGCCGGGGATATCTCGAAGATGAATTCGCCGAGTTCATCGAAGACTGATCCAGGGGCCGGATCATCCGCGGGTGATCCCAATTGTGAGATCTGTGGAGGAGTTGGCTACCTGCGGCAGGATCTCCCGGTAGGACACCCCGATTTTGGCAAACTTCAAATCTGTTCTTGCCGGTCCGGACAGTTAAGGAAGCAAGCCAGAGCCAGCTTGTTCAAAATGAGCAACCTGGACGAACTGACCCATTTAACCTTCGAAAACTTCGAAGTCAGAGGTCAAATTGGATTGGGTCCTGCCCAAGCTGATTCTTTGGAACAGGCCTTCAATCATGCCCAGCAATATGCCAGAAAGCTAGAGGGCTGGCTGGTACTTCAAGGCCCTTATGGCTGCGGGAAAACCCACCTGGCTGCCGCTGTGGCCAACTTTGTGGTCGATCTAGGCGTCCCAACTTTGTTCCTGACTGTTCCGGACCTTTTGGATAGCCTGCGCTTTTCCTACAATAATCCGGAATCCACATTTGAGCAACGATTTGAAGATATCAGGCGTTCCCCCTTGTTGATCATGGACGACTTCGGAACAGAAAACGCCACACCCTGGGCCCAGGAAAAATTATTCCAGATCCTCAATTTTAGATATATTAACAACCTGCCTTTGTTAATCACCACCAATCTGTCACTCAAGCAGTTGGAGGGCCGTATTCGCTCCCGCTTGCAGGACCCCGAACTGGTGAATCGGGTTAAGATCCTGGCTCCGGACTACCGTCGCCCCATGGATGACACAGGCCACTCAGAACTCTCTTCCCTGTCATTGCTGGGAGACCACACCTTCGGAAATTTCTCTCTGCGCAATGATGAAAACCTTGAAAAGGACGAAAAGAAGAAGCTGGAAAGCGCTTTTAAAGCCAGTCAGAAGTACGCTGAGAAACCTAAAGGCTGGCTGGTTTTACAGGGGGGGTATGCCAGCGGCAAGACACACCTGGCAGCGGCTATCGCTAACTACCGCTCCGGAGAAGGAATCCCACCTCTGTTCATCATGGTTCCAGACTTAATGGATCACTTGCGGGCCACATTCAGTCCTGACAGCACGGTTAGCTATGACCGCCGTTTCGATGAGATAAAAAAATCACCCCTGCTGGTGCTGGATGACCTGGGAACAGAATCCATGACGCCCTGGGTTAAGGAAAAACTTTACCAGCTCTTTAATTACCGCTATAATGCCGGTCTTCCCACAGTGATCACCACCACGGATAAACTGAGCGAGATCGATCCCCGCATCCGCAGCCGCATCCTGGATCGGCGCTTGTGCCGGATCTTTGCCATCACTGCGCCGCCTTATCGCGGAGGATAGCACAGGAAATCTGCTATCGATCTCCAGTCAGGTCTAATTCCTGCAAGATCAAGATATTTATATTGAGCATGTTTTTAATTCATCCAGGAATTAATATATCTCTTATCCTTCCTAATAGTTTTTTTGTTAGAATGGCTTTAAAAGTTATGGAGGAAATATGGCCAAGAAAAATGTGTTAGTGAAAAGTGATCAAAGAAAAAACCTTGCTGACTCTGCCGCATTTTTACGTGACCTTGCAGATAAAGTAGAAAGCGGGAAAGTAACCCTGGTCCAAGGAGGGAAGGACGTCGTCGTAGACTTACCGGAAACCGTGAGCTTTGAATTGGAGTATTATGAGCAGCCCAAGAAACACGGGGTGAAGAAACAACTGGAAATCGAGCTCGAATGGACTGAGGGCGGTAAAAAGAAACAGGACGTCTCCCTCGGATAAGTAGCTACGATCACGATACCAACGCTGCCAATACTGGCAGCGTTTTTTTGTAAAACTAAAAACATCTCTGCCTGGCTGGGATATATTAAAAATATAATCCAGTTTTTTTCGTTATGAAATCAGATCCAAAGTTTTCAAGAGTGAACCGGCCAGTTATGGCTGCCGAGGAGTATTATTCCAAACTTAGCAGGTATTACGACTGGTTGGCTTCCAGTGAAAAAAGATTTATCAGGATCGGCCTCTCCCTCTTATCTCCACAAGCAGGAGAAAGGATCCTTGAAATTGGTTTCGGTACTGGATATGCCCAGCAGATGATCGCCCAGAATGTTCAGAACGGATTAAGTGTTGGGCTGGATCTGTCAGCTGGCATGGGGAAGGTTGCTCAAAAGAAATTATCCGGGTCAGGAATCCTGGATCGGGTTGATTTGGTGCAGAGTGATACCCTGCCTATTCCTCTGCAAGAGAACTATTTTGATGGAGTATATTCCAGCTTCACGCTGGAACTTTTTGACTCCCCCCTGATACCAACAGTACTGAGTGAGTGCCAGCGGGTGCTGAAGCCAAGTGGCAGATTAGTTATCGTCTCCCTTTCCAAAGACAACCCTCTAGGCCTGATTGGTAAATTCTACGAGGTCTTCCATAACAGTTTCCCGCAAATAGCTGATTGCCGGCCAATTCCACTCAAACACTTACTTGAGGAAAATGGATTTTCCATCCAGGAATCATACGGATATAGAATATGGGGGATACCAGTAGGAATAAAATTTGCCACTGTTAATGCCTGATTCGAACAACTCCCGAGGAAGCTGCCTGCCTGATCAGGGAACTCCGTCACGCCATCAATCATTATGTCGGGAGTATAATATCCACTATGTCGAGCAACCAAAACACCTTCAACGCAGCAGCAGAATCCGGCTTTGAAAACACCCTGCTTGCGATGCTCTTCGATCGTATGCCAATGGGGATTGCTATCATGGATAGGGAGTACAATATCCAGCGCTACAACCCCACCTGGGCGGAATTCGCGGAAGAATACCGGCCAGAAAATGGCGTTCCTCTCACTAAGGGGACCAATTACTACAAGCTGTTTCCGGGAGCTGAAGAAAGCATGCTGCCCAGATTCGAATCAGTTCTTAACGGAGAAATCGTCCAGGGGGAGGGATTGAATTTTGAAACCGTTGACGGCATCAGCTACTGGGATGTTGTCCTAACTCCCCTGTTTGAGAATGGGCAAATAATAGGAATTCTCAATGTAACTCATGATGCAACAGAACGTGTTTTGCTCCAGCAAAACCTTGAAAGGCGCGTGGATGATAGAACAAGAGAGCTGGAACGGCGCCATGAGATCGCAGAAAGCCTGAGAGACATTATCATCATGATCAATGACAATATACCTCTGGAAGAATTTCTCGATCAGGGAGTTAAGCTTGCGGCCGAACGCTTGAATGCCCAGGCCTGTGTTCTACACCAGTTTGATATGGAAAAGGAACTGGTGTACATCTTGGCCCATTTCGGTATGGATGGCCTTGCCCAGAAAGGTACTGCCAGGATCTTTAATGACCTCGAATCTAGAGGAGCCGCCACTTACCTGAAGGCTACTCTGAACAAGCAGCCCACCTATACAAATTATCCTCCCATGCCCGAACGGGTTGATATGATCCTACAGGACCCTGATATCCCCGAACCCATTAAAACCAATCGCGCTGAACTACGACGGCGCTTTGCGGGTTCTTTTTCAGTTCCTTTATTTGTCAAAAATGAGGTTTACGGGGGCATGGTTTTCTATTACGAAGAAACCCAGGAATTCAGCGATGACCAGATCCAGCTTGGGTTAACATTTGCCGAGCAGGTGGGCCTCGCAATCGAAAACGCTCGCCTGCATCAACAGGATCAGGATCGCCAGCGTGAATTACAAATGCTGCTTGATGTGGCCGCGGCCGCGAATAGTTCTCTGGATCTTGAAAATCTGTTGGAAAAAACCCTGGATCTACTGATTTCGCTCGTAGGTGCATCCAGAGCCGGTGTTAGTCTGCTGGATGAAAACACTGGCTACCTGCTCCCTTACGCGCTGCGGCCCGATCAAAAAGTCCCCCCAGAAGAAATGGCGAAAATGCTGGACGCTGGCCAGGCAGTGATCAAAAGCGGCGAAATCATGTATATCGAACCAGATCCCGAGCAAGGTTTTTTGGAGCCGGGTGCTATCATTCCTCTTCAGATCCGTGGCAAGAATCTGGGCATGTTGGGCATAATCGGCAGAACTAACGCCCACTTTACCCTGGATCAACTCACTCTCTTTAAGTCCATCAGTGACCAGTTAGGTGTGGCCATTGAAAACGCCAGGTTGTACGCCCAGGCTGAGGAAACAGCAATAACTGCTGAACGCAATCGGCTAGCACGGGATTTACATGACGCTGTCACCCAGACACTTTTTTCATCGAGTCTGATCGCAGACGTATTACCAAAAATCTGGGAGAAAGATCCAGACGAAGGTATAAAACGTCTGGAAGAATTACGCCAGCTTACCAGAGGGGCCTTATCAGAAATGCGCACCTTGCTGGTGGAATTAAGGCCCACCGCGTTGGCCGATGCAGACCTGGGTGATCTGGTGGGGCACCTGGTAAATGCCTTTACCGCCAGGACACGTCTATCTGTAGAATACAATCAAATTTGCCCCGTCAACCCTCCTCCTGACATCAAGGAAATGTTTTACAGAATAACTCAGGAAGGATTTAACAACATCGCCAAACATGCCGATGCAAAAGAAGTCACCATCACTCTCAACTGCCAGGAAGGGGATGTTAGACTATCCATCAAAGATGATGGCTCCGGGTTTGAACTAGACAAAAACAACCAGGAGGGTTTAGGACTTGGAATTATGCAGGAGCGCGCCAAAACTCTCGGCGCAGAATTATATATCACGAGTCATATCGGCCAGGGGACTGAAATTTCTGTCTCCTGGAAATCGATAAAGGAGAATGAACAAAAGAATGGCTGAACAGGAGAAAATTCGTATTATGCTGGTGGATGACCACGCAGTAGTTCGCAGCGGATTAAGTGCATTTATCTTAGCCTTTGATGATTTCGAACTGGTTGGAGAGGTTTCGGATGGCGAAAAAGCCCTCACTCTCTGCGAGACATCACAACCCGACGTAATCCTCATGGATCTGGTAATGCCTGGCATGGATGGTGCAGAAACAACCGGTTTGATCCGCGAAAAATACCCAAGCATCCAGGTAATCGCCCTTACAAGTTTCAAAGAGCAGGATCTGGTAGAAAGAGCCTTGAAAGCTGGCGCTATCTCCTATCTTTTGAAAGACGTTTCTGCCGAAGAGCTTGCTCAAGCTATTCGGGCAGCAAATTCCGGCAAGTCTACCCTGTCACCCGAAGCCGCACAAGTCCTCATACAAGCCACAATGAATGCCGGGAGCCAGCCCGGAAGTGATCTGACGGAGAGGGAACGAGATGTGTTGGCCCAAATGATCGAGGGATTAAATAACAAACAAATCGCAGAGGAATTAGTAATTAGTGTTTCTACTGTAAAATTCCACGTCAGCAGTGTTCTAGGAAAACTGGGCGTATCCAGCCGAACTGAAGCTGTCTCCCTCGCCTTAAAGAACAAGATGCTTGACTAAGGTCCATACGATCCGGCAGATATAACTGGTCTAATGGCCAGGCTTAAAACTCCCCAGGAAGGTGATGTGCCCGGGGAGTTTTCGTCTTAAACTAGTCCTAGCTGGTTATAACCAGTCAAGGAGTTTTTAATGGAGAAGATATCAATAATTCTAGCCGAAGGCGAAAATCATGTTCGGCAGGCAATCCAGATCAGTTTGGATCACCAGAAGGAGTTCAAAGTTGTCGGGGAAGCCGGTTATGCAGAAAGCTTATTGGCTCAAGTTGGCCACCAGCCATCCGATCTGCTCCTGCTGGATTGGAATCTACCCGGCATGCATCCGCAGAGAATCATATCTGTCATCCGGAGATATTGTCCCATGACTGCGATAATTGCCACAGGGGTTCGACGGGAACAAGGTAAAGCGGCCCTGGCGTATGGCGTAGATGGCTTTTTACTTAAAGGCCTACCACCCGAAGAATTTGTCTCCGAATTAATTAATCTACTTAAAGACACAAGGTTACGGAGTGAAAGATGAAGATTCAATATTTGATACTGGTAATTATCGCCGTCATTCTGATCCTGATCTGGGCAGGTTTAAAAATACAACCCGCTTCATTTCCAGAATTATCCTTTACCACACAACCCCACTCAACAATCCCTCTCCCCGACAATCTGCCCAAGCCTGTAAGCAGATACTTTCGCGAAGTTTATGGCGAAAAGGCCCCATTGATCTCTTCAGCCGTTATCACTGGAAAGGCAACCATGAGGATTAATGGGATCACTTTCCCTGCCCGCTTCCGGTTCATACATCAGGCTGGCCTGGGATATCGGCATTATATAGAAGCAACCTTCTTTGGGCTACCCATCATGAAAGTAAACGAATATTACCTGGATGGGTATGGACGAATGGAGCTGCCATTTGGTGTCTCTGAAGGTTACCAGGTGGATCAGGGAGCCAATCTGGGGTTGTGGGCTGAATCCATGTGGCTTCCATCAATCTTCATTTCTGACCCGCGCGTCAGATGGGAAGCCGTGGATGATGAGTCCGCTATCCTGGCAGTGCCCTTTAGCGAAGATGAACAGCGTTTTCTGGTCAGATTTGACCCCCAAACAGGATTGCTCCAGATGATGGAAACTATGCGTTTCAGAGATGCCGATGGGGAGAAGAAGATACTCTGGATAAGCGAGGCTCTGGAATGGGAGACAGTGGGCAACCACCTGATCCCCTATAAAGGAGCAGCCATCTGGCTTGATCAGGGCCAACCCTGGGCAGTATTTTCCGTGGAAGACCTGAAATATAATGTGCCTGTGGAGGATTACATCAGGGCTGCCGGGGAATAAACGGTAAACCAACCCACGGCGCCAGGGCTCAGATCAAAAAGCTAATATCGTAATCCGCGTAGTGGAAGGGAATTCAACATGAGAGAACGATCACAGAGAAGCAATATTCGAGAACTATGGATCGCAGTCCGAATTGCCAGTTTAAATCCTATTCTTCCTTCCAGAGAGAATTCTCTCCCTTTTGCAGATTCGCTGGACAGGCTTATGTAATATATTCTCCTATGTATATCGAGTCAAATCAGGAAAGTTTTTTCGAATAGGAGAATCTAATGAAAAATAAAAAGTTGTTTATGTGGGTTATGATCATCGCAATCGCCATCATCGTAACATCCGCAATTATCTACTTGCCGGCTTCAGCCTATTCCGGTAATAAAGAATATCAAGAAAACATAACAATCAACTCCGAAGTAATTCTTAATCCAGAAGAGGTCGTGGAAGAGTTTTATGGCTGGTATCTTTCCTATATCGGAGACCGGTCATCGGGGGAATTCCATAATCCCCTTTCAGAAGGTGCCTACAGAGATTGTGAATATCTTTCTTCTAGCTTCATTGGAGAACTGGAGGAAATGCTAGCCAATGGAATTTCGGCTGACCCCATTCTGCTTGCGCAGGATATCCCCCATGAATTCAGCGTTGATCCCGGCTCAGAAAAAGGAACTGTTATTGTCCATTTACAGTTTGGAGACAGCCCCAGCCACGATCTTCAAGTGAGGCTGGTAGATGAGTATGGATCTTGGAAGATAAATGATATTGATGAGCTGAATTGAACTACCTGGCCATTCAGTCAGGTAAAACTCTCCTCATTTGACCAGCCAATAATCTCCCCGAATCGGTAATGCGATCGGGGAGATTTCTATATATACTTTGCACATCGTCAGACATGGAGGTCAAGAATGCCGCCCAATTCAAATTATGTTATTCGAACCCAGGGATTATCAAAAAAAATCAAAGACGTCACCGCCTTTAATTCAGTGGACTTAAAAGTCCCTCAAAGCTCCATTTTCGGATTTCTGGGTCCCACCGGGGCAGGAAAAACCACCAGCGGTCAGGGAGAAGTTTTCGGACTGGCGTATTCCTCTGGATGGGAAGCACCCAGCCAGATTCCTTACTACAGTTTTTATTTATCTAAACAAAGGATTATTCGATGAAAAACAAAACGACTCTTTCTTATCTTTGGAAAATACCAGTTTGCGGAATCTTCTATTTTATAGGTCTATCGCTGGGGGGGATCATCCTGCCCCTGATTGGATTTCAAACACCAGAGATTCCTACTGGGACAGACGCCAACATGATCGCCCTGTGTTTCCTCGAGGGCAGTATGATATTGGCTTATGTTCTATCGATCCTATCAAAAAAGCTGGCCTTAAAGGGCTGGGCCCGGTGGTCACTTCTAGCCGGGTTAACCTGGATCGTGGGGGCTGCAGGCATGGTACTCGAATCATACTTCTTCATGGACACAGGAGCGGTTTCAAGCCTGGAATCCTCACTATTTACTATGCTAAACTTCCTGCTTCCCAGCCTGTTTCTGACCGGTGCGGTTACCTGGTTGTTCCCCCCAGAAATTTCTTCTAATAACTTCCATCACAATCAACCACCAGGATCATCAACCTGGAAACTCGCCCTTGCCCTGATTGCATATCCTGTTATCTATATTTGCTTCGGACTGTTGGTTAAGCCATATATATCGACATTTTATTTATCTGGCATGTATGAATTGACAATCCCTTCCTGGGGACAGATGATCCCCCTGCAAATACTCCGCAGTGGTCTGTTTCTTGGAATATGTTATCCGGTGATACGCTGCTGGAAAGGATCACCCCTAAAGTTATGGGTCTCACTGGGTAGTACATTCTTTATCCTGACCGCATTTATGGCGGTAATCACTTCCTATTGGTTCCCATGGAAATTGCGACTTTTCCATGGTCTGGAACTTCTGGCCGATGCCATGGTTTACATTGGTATCCTGATCTATCTTTTTACTACCAATGACAGCTGGGTGATCAACTCTTCACAAAATAAAAGAAGCGTCATTCGATCTGCAGTTGTTACAATCCTATTGGTATCTGTCATTAATTTGGGCTGCACTTCAACACCCGTTCCCCAAGATCAATACTACACTCCACCCGATTTTTCTGTTTCTTTATCACTAGCAGAAGAGCAGAGAATCCAGTCGGAGTTAGCAGTTTTCAATGGTGGTGATTCACCATTTCCCGCAGACAGTTCCTTTGATGGGAATATGGTATTGTGGGACCAGAATGGAGTGCCCCGGGCGAGGATTGATGCACCGAAATTACCAGAAATTCAGCCGGGAGAGTCATTAACACCAACTACACTGGTTTGGGATCTTGATCCGGGAACCTACTTTATAGTATGGGGTTCTCCAAAATATGGTGGGGTTATCGATAGTTTTACCGTAAAAGATGGATCAGGTCAAAATCAGATCAGCAGATCTACCCAAGTTCACATAAAGCCAGTCGAGCTAAGCTCCAATGCGTTCAATGCTGGGCAGATTGGCTCATTCTCTATCGCCAAGGATGGAAGCCTGATAATCAGCGGCGAAAGTCCTCTCCCTGACCATGGCCGTGTCTTTGCCTTCATCCATAATCAGGACGGGGTGGTGGATATGTGTCCCCAAGACCATTCGAGCCAAATAGCGGACGGCCGCTGGCGGATCGTGATTCCCTCTGGGCCAGAAGAGTGTGGGGTCAATATCCTGCCTGATACAAACTACAGAATCATACTGTTCAGTGGTGATCTATCAGTCCCGCCTTCAGAGCCTTTTGATATTTTCATATCACCTCCAGTGCAGAATTAACCCAGGCAAGGAGAACATCAAAATGAAAATCTGGGAATACTAAATGTTTTTCGACATAATCCTATTTTTCTGTCTTGCGTTTATGATTTCCTGGGGAATCTGGGGGTCCATTATCCGGACAGGTTCCAACTCTCAATTGCTTTTCTGGATCGCGGGTTTTGGTCCGACGCTTGCGGCCTTGGTTCTGTCCGCTTTGCGGAACAGGCTGATTGGAATTCGAGATCTCCTGAAGGGAGGTCAGCAGCCCCAGTGAGGCTGGTACATATTCAGCCTACTGGGCCCACCCCTGGTCATTTTGTCTGCTCTGATGATCCACGTCAGCCTGGGCGGCAACTGGCCCCGTTATGTAGACAAGATGCACTTAGTCACCTCCCTGAAGCAGTGGCCGGGCGTTTTTATTGTGTATCTCTATATATTCATCTTTACCGCTCTGGGCGAAGAGATTGGCTGGCGATCCTTTGCCCTGCCCAAATTACAGAAAATATTTACACCCTTTGCTACCAGTCTGATCCTGGGTTTGATCTGGGCTGTCTGGCACCTGCCATTATTCTGGATCGCCAATACCATTCAAAATCAATTACCATTTAACTAGTTCCTGCTGCAGATCATTGGATCATCATTCATATATACCTGGATATTCAATCATACAGAAGGAAACCTCTTGCCAGTCATGTTATTTCACACATCAAGCAATGCGGCAATTGGCTTGCTCCCCGTCCTCAAGTTGGATAATAACGGCAGTCTCCGTCCTTTGTGGATGGCGGTCATATTGCTGTGGATTGTTGTTGTAATTATTCTCTGGTTTGATCGTGTCAGTTTCTTTTCAAGATCCAGAAAGAACGAAACCCTGTCCATCTGACCAGGTCATAATCCCCTCCCTCGAACAGCCAAAAATCCCCTCTTCAAGATGATTTCAACGAGGGGATTTTCGTTTATCCTCCCCTTAGACAATTAGACAAAAGGATATATCAATGAAATCGCGAATATTACCTACTCAAAAAACATTCCTATCCACCATCAATTGGCGTCTATTCGGCATCCTATTACTCCTGGTAGCCTTTGGATTAATTTCTCTGATTCCCTACGGCCTGACACTTGCCGGTCAAAAATTCAGCGCGGCAATGATCCCTGAACTATTCATGCAGTTTCTGGTGCAAATAGTACTGTATAGTGCCTTGATCCTGGGCGGTATGTTTTTGGGTCAAAAGGTTGGCCTTGGCGCTCCGATCCTTTCCAATCTGACACAGGGGAAAGGTTTCAACTTAGAAAAAAAGACCTCCTGGTTAGCAGTTCTGTCAGGCCTGGGAGCAGGATTTTTGATGATCCTGTTTGATGTATATATTTTTGTTCCACGGCTGCAGTCACAAATACAGGCTCTGGGAGATACTGTTCGCCCATCAGCCTGGCAGGGATTCCTTGCTTCGTTTTACGGAGGCATCGTCGAAGAGGTTATGACCCGTTTCTTCCTGCTTACTCTACTGGCTTGGATCGGATCCAAAATATTCCGATCTGGTGAAATTCGTCAATCTCCAGTTCTAATGTGGGTTGTAGTCCTGATATCGGGATTGATCTTTGGTTTAGCCCATCTTCCAACTGCGGCAGCGCTGGGGGTCCAGCTTACACCACTCTATATCATCAGGACCCTGGCACTTAATGGGGCTGGCATACTGTATGGCTGGCTGTACTTGAAACGCGGCCTGGAATCCGCCATGCTGGCCCATTACTCAACTGACCTGGTTGTCCATATGCTGGGCGCAATACTTCTAGCTTGAGCAAAAACAAGCAATGTGACTTGAGGATAACCCCATGAAAAACATCAGAACAGATCTCAAAAAGAAAACAATTATCATAAAATTCCTTTTCCTTGCATACGGAATTTCCTGGCTGGCTTGGCTACCTGCCATTCTGGCCAGCCACGAGATCATATCTGAAATCCCTTGGCCACCGCTCTTTGCGATTGGCGTTTGCGGTCCCTTGATCGCCGCGTTGATATGCATCTACCAGGAAAATGGCTGGTCGGCAGTTCGGCGCTGGTTTAGAAATGGATTCTCTCATCAGATCAATGGATTTTGGTGGTGCGTTATCCTGGTCATACCTTTCTTGGTTCCTGCTCTTGCCTTGTGGATCTACCGGATTTTCGACGGAGAAATGGTCGACCTAAAAGTAGTTCAGCAGCCCTGGATCATTCTTCCTGCAATTTTGTTAATGGTTACCATTGGCGGAGGTCAGGAAGAATATGGCTGGCGCGGATTTCTCCTCCCCAGATTGGATGAATTTCTACCTGTTTGGCAGACTAATCTGCTAATGATTCCCCTTCACGCTTGCTGGCATTTGCCTCTTTTCATCATCACGTACACGATGCAATCCCAGTACTCCTTCTGGCTCTTCTTGATTTTCGGGATAGGGTTCACCCCTCTTATTAACAGGGTTTTCCGTTCCACTGGTGGCAGCTTCATTGCAGCCATTCTCTTCCACGGCTTGACCAATGCCGGACTGGATGTATTTCCACCAGTTGGGCCTTATGTAAATCATTCACCTATACCTCTGTTGATCATCACCACTCTATTGATTACTTCCAACCTTCTCTTGATTGGTAAGAATACCTGGAAAAGATCCTCAAGTTATGCCAACCAAAAAGGAATATAAAATGAAAACTCGAACATTAATCACTATCTTGTCATGCATAATTGCGACGCAGTTATGCGCCTGCTACATGCCCTCCGCAGCTGAAGCAAATATGCCAAACCCGGCGGCCGTTTTCTGCGAGGAGCGAGGGTTTGCTTATCAAATCAACACCGATTCTGAGGGAAATCAATCCGGTGTATGCGTATTTTCCTCCAATGATGCCTGTGATGGATGGGCATACTACCGCGGTGAATGCGGTCCCGGCAGCAGCCAGTCATCCACAGCTACTAAAGCACCTTCTGAAGAAACAGCCATGCCTGAAGGAGAAGTTTTCAGGGATGATTCTTATCGTTTAGAAATAACTTTTCCCTCCTCCTGGTTCCTGGAAGCCAGCTCGATCGGAGAGAATAATCCTCCATCGAAACTCTTGCAATTCAGCAAAGAAAATTGGTTGCTGTCTATACACTATAAGTTCATCGGGGATATCACTGTGATAGGCGGTGGTCTAGGCGCTGGAGAAATTTTGACGGATGGCAGCATTAGCATCCTGGGTAGCTCTGTTCCTGCCAAGCGGCTGGTTTATGAAGGCAATACCGTTATGGGTTATTACAGCCTTCAGTCAACTGATCTGGAATTCTATGTCCGGCTGGAGGATTCTGAACACAAGGACTATGCTGAGATCGATATCAGCCAGGATATCCTTTCCGAAGCAGAATCCATTCTGGAAAACATGCGGCGCACAGGAGATCCTTTTCCCTCCCCAACAGTCCCCCCGGTGCCGATAGCTACTGCGGCTCCAACCACTTGTGATTTGAGCCCCCGCCTGGTTGTGGGGATTCAAGCCGAAGTGACTCCCGGCCTGCCCAACGCAGTCCGATCTGCACCCGGGAGGGGAAGCGGCAGCCTTGTTATTGGAAGTATCCCTCCGGAAGGGCTTGTAGAAGTGGTGGATGGCCCGGTCTGCAAAGACGGTTATTATTGGTGGAAAGTCGAATACGGTCTGTTGACTGGCTGGACAGCCGAGGGCGAAGGCAGCACTTACTGGCTGCTGCCATACCAGGCTGTAGATGGTGAAGTAGTGGACGGCTGGGTAGGTGCCCTTGTCAGCGCTGAAGATATGCCCCAGGTGGATGATTACTTCCAGATGCTTGACCAAAACGGCAGCCGCTACGGAATCCATGCCCTAGATCCCGATCTGCGGGAAGAACTGATCTCCTATCGAGACACTGGGGTTTTGATTAAAGTGTGGGGCACACTGTACCGTGGTCGAATGGATGCCTACAACACCCAGATCGAGATTGATCGCTTGGAAGAATTCACTGACTGAGGGAAACGATCCATGTCACTCTATCCCAAAATTAGTTTCTCGCTACTGAATGGCTTCTTGCTCATCCTGCCAATGCTTGGATTGAGGCTTGGAATCCCGGCTTTGATCCGAAACGATGCCCTTGCGGAGCTGGATTATTTTCCCCCTGTCCTGGGTGTTGAGAAAACTGCCTTGAAGGTATACTTCATCAGCAATACTTACCTTGTGTTTTCACCTCTTTTGGCCAAGATCCAACCCTGGTCATTTGCAGCAAGTCTCGCCTGGGTTATCTATCTCGCTGGAATCGGCTTAATGCTGGCTTCGCTGGTTCAGTACAGCAAAAACCCGGGTTTGAAGAATAATGGTGTATTCCGATATTCAAGGAACCCAATTTGCCTGGGGTATTTCCTGATCTACATCGGGACATCCCTTCTGATTGGTTCCTGGTTTCACTTCGGACTGGCAGTGATCTATCAGATCGCAGTGCATTTTTTGATCCTCTCTGAGGAGCGCTGGTGCCTGAAGCGTTATGGGGTCCAATATCAATCTTATCTGGCAGCCACTCCCAGATATTTAATCCTCAAAGGATAAAAATGAGAGATACAAAAAAAGAAATCCTTGCCTTTTTCATCATCGCTTTTGCCTGGATGTGGTTGCTTAATGCACCTCGCGTGCTAGCTTCTCTCGAGGTCATTCAGATATCTGCCTTACTTTCTACCATACTGGGTTACAGCGCAGTTTTCGGGCCCGGAATCGCCGCCTTCATCCTGACTCGCATCAAATCCGGCAAACTGGGAGCAAGATCGCTCTGGAAGAAAGGCTGGACAGTCAGATTTCCCAAAAAATGGTTTATTCCAGCCCTAGTCCTGATGCCCGTAATGGGGAGTATCACCGTGCTGATTCTTCGTTTATTTGAACAGCCTGTTCCCTGGGAATACGGGTTATCTCCCGCCATGATCGTTCCGATTGGTTTACTGATTTGGCTCCTGGGTGCTCTGCCAGAAGAATATGGTTGGCGGGGGTATGCCCTTCCCCGATTACTGGAGAGGTTCACCCCCCTGGCCGCCAGTCTGATCCTGGGATTGATCTGGGGGTTGTGGCATCTGCCATTACACTTTATCTCCAGCTCAACTCAATATGTGATCCCTGTCTGGGAATATGTTCTGCAAACTGCCCTCCTGACAATCATATATACCTGGCTTTATCTGGGAACCAAGGGCAGCATCTTGGTCGCAGGGTTATTCCATGCAATGGGTAACCTCACCGGAGCGGTTTTTCCATATTGGGCCACTGAAGCAGGCCGCTGGATCAGTTTTGGATTGCTGCTCCTCGTGGTTATCTTGATCCCTCTCTTCAGAATAGACCTCCGAGGTCGATGACAAGAAAACAGAGGGTGGAACGAGGGAAGGGACCTCCGAGGTCGATAGGACCTCGGAGGTCTCCAATTAACAGCGCGAATACGCTCCCCAGAACATAATCAGTCCCATTATTCCAAATCCGAGCGCCTGAATCAATCTCAGGATACTGTAACCCTCAACAGACAAAATACCGAGATATAAACCAGAGGCCAATAAGCCGCCAATCGCGATAACAGCAAATATCCAACGAGGGAACTTACCTTTTTTTTCTATGGACATCATTTCTCCTTTTACTAATTTGATTATAGAATCCTTTTATTCAATCTCAATCATTTTCTGAAGGATTTCCCTCTCATACCAGCGGCCTGCCGCCATAACGCCCGCCGGGGTTCTGAGGACTGACAGATCCTCCAAAGGATTGCTATCCACAAGGATCAAATCTGCCCGATTCCCAACCTCGATCGTGCCAAAATCACCTTCTCCAGTCATTTTTTCTGCTACAATTCCGGCGTTCGTAGTGGCGCACTGTAGCGCCTGGTAGGGAGTCATACCATTTTCAACCAGGATTGCGAGTTCCTCATGAACCGAATACCCTGGCACAATCCCCATCCCTCCGGTGCCTGCATCAGTTCCCAGCACAAGCAGCACTCCGGCTTCTTTCAATCCCCTGAATATCCAGCCGTCAATTTCTTCCTTCGCCGCGCAAAAAACCTCCACCCCCCGACATTGATTGAGATGCTTTTCATCTCCGGCCATGTAATTTTCCAGATATCCATTTTTAAAATACATGTTTTCTGGCTTGTCCAGAAAAGACTCCCTCTGAAAGTTTTTCTGGACCACAACACGATCCACGATCATCGTTGAATCTACTGGTATATCTGCTGCGAGAAGCTTTGAGCTGATACTTTCCAAACCTGATGCATTTGCCCGAAAAAATCGGTCCAGGTAATCCTCCTTTTCGATTTCAATGGACTTGACAGCGCCTGCCTTGACCACATCCCACCACTCATCTGGAGTCAAGACTTGCTGGCGATTGAAATCAAAGAATTCGAAGATCAGCTCCTCCACGTGAGCAATCTCGTCCATTCCACTCTCAAGAACTCCTTCCAGGCCCACCGCAAAGGGAATATGGCCTGCTGTATAGATGCCCAAAATCCTGGCTTCCTGTATTCCCTGCAAGAAATCATCTTCTGATAGATAAGAGTAGAATTTTATGAAATCAAAACCAAGATCAGCATTCATTCGTACTATACCATCGGGATCTTCGAGAGGACTGGCATAGAGGAGTTTGCCAGATGTGAATATTCTGGGTCCATCTCGCAAGCCAGCCTCGATTTCTTTTTCCCAATCCAGTGCATACGTCAATGTAGAGCCTGTAGGAGCGAAATCCCTGATGGTCGTGACCCCGTTTGCCAGATACAGATTCAGTGGGTGCACCGGCCAGATGTCTGCCTCTTCCCAGTCTTCCCGAGTATGCATATGCATATCAGCCAATCCTGGTATCAAATAATATCCTTCCCCATTAATGATGGTTGTGTTTTTTGGTATTCGGATCTGGTCACTCGGACCAATTGTTGTAATCTCTGATCCCATGATCATTACTGTCTGTCTATCCAGCACAACCTCTGAAGACATAGGCACCAGGTGTACATTAATAAAAGCATAGGAAAGCTCATCCGCTCCTTTAAAAGGAATGAATGGAACAACTATCATTGAAAGAATGAATAAAAATAACATGTATGATTTGAATCTCATTACTGTCCTCTCTTTCTGTACTATCAGTCACCTGGCTGACCAGGCTCTCAGGAAATAATCAGCGCTTCAGGCAGGTGATCATGAAATCTTCGCTTGGTTTTTGCATAAAGTACTTGATGCAAAATTTGTCCATCCTTGATGACATTATTTCTCAATAAGCCTTCCTTTCGATATCCTGCCTTTTCCAATACTCGCTGAGATGCGATATTATGATTGAATGGGCCTGCATAAATCCGGATCAACGGATAATTCATAAAGGCGAAATCTGTCAGCTCGGCCACAGCCGCAGTCATAATTCCTCTGCCCCAATAGGATTCAGCCAACCAGTATCCAAGCTCGGCACTATACCTATGGATATCATCCTGGAACACAAGGCCTATTCCGCCCATGATTTCATCCTCATTGGCAATGGCAAACGACCTGGTGGGGTTTTCCTCCCGGGCATGGTTGATCCACAACCGGGCATCTTCTAATGTATAGGGGTGAGGAAAGATATCACGCAGATTAGCCCAGATCTTGCGGTTGTTCGCGTATTTTTGCAGGACGTCTGCATCCACATCCACCCAGGATCGAATGCAGTGGTTTCCAAAGGACAATTTGATTTCACAATTAGGTTCGTAGTTCATAATTGATTCCTCCCCAGCCAAGTACCGGGTCTACAGACGTTTCCCCAATTTTTCTAAAACCAACTTTTACATAAAAATGTTGATTGCGCACAGCCCAATCAGGTGTACCCAACACCCAGCGTTTTATATCAGGGTGTAATTCGAACATTCTTGCCATGCTTTCCTGGCCTAAGCCCATATTCTGATAAGCTGGATCTATCCAAATCCGGCCAACCTCATATTCATCCTTGTCAATTTCAAATAATATGATTCCCCCAATAACTTTCCTTTTGTATAGAATTTTGTAATATGGGGTTCGGTTGATCCAGGACCTATTCCATTCCTCAGAGTCATAACCTGGTGGGCCCTCCAGACTGCAGCCGGGCGGTTTTCTCTGGTTATCATCTAAAAAGGTGCGGATTTGGATCTCCGTCAAAATTTCCGAATCAGATTCCTGCGCTTTAATTAATTGAACCTGCATTTGTTTATCCCTCCAGACGTTCTGAATTCTTGATATGAAAAATTCCCGCCATGATAAGTATTGCACTGACCAGGAATGAACCTATCAGCGACAGAATTATGCCAATCAAAACTAACCCATTTTTTAAAGCCAACCTGATAAACTCCCAGGTGTAATTAGGGCCCAGTGATACCAATACTTCCGGTTCGCTGCTATCGTCTTTATAGACACATCCAAAAGTATATTCGCCTGGCTCATCAACCGTCATGCTTTGAATTAAAGTAGCCGGCCCTCCACCTTTTTTTGACCAGTAGCGATTTGCAGGCTCATGGTCAGCTACTCCCTGGATAATTTGGCCGGATTCAGATTTAAGGGTACAAGTTAGCGAAGGAGGGTTTTGCACGGGGGCAGCGGCCGCCGCCACAAGGGAATATTGGTAATAAACACCATAAGCTCCTGTGCGATTGAGCTGAACATCTTTGGATCCCGGTACTGACAAACTGATTTGTTCTTCCCGGTAGATGTCCGCCAGCCTGGATGGAAAATGACGCAGACCGGAAAAATGGAAAATCAGGCTGATAAAAAATACGCCGCACACAAAAACTATCGCCGCTGTGATCATACAATCCCTGGTTGTTTTAGTCATGACCGCCCCCATGTTAAATGACCTTTTCCTGCAAATAACACCTGAGACTCAGAAAGCCATTTATGGGAGTAAAACTTCACCCAGGTGATCAGTAGAACTGTAGTAATAGGAATGTTTATTAGTATGTAGAGGACCATTGTGCGATCAGGTGCATATTGCTGAATGTAGGAAGTAAATGACCCGATGAACATATTCACCAGGTAGTGGAAGAGCATGGCCGGCAGCAGGCTGTTAGTCCGCAGGACCAGTACACCGAAAATGATGCCCGTCCCGACAGTAAATATCACTTGCCGCAAGACAAAGGCCGGATCAACCCCGAAAAGCAGATTCAACAAATGCAGCAAGCTGAACCCTAACCCGGTAATCATGATCGTTTTTCTTGCAGAGTGCCTTCGGATAAACAGAGTAAAAATCACGCCCCGCCAGGTGATTTCCTCAAAAACAGCCGGGAAGGATGTGATGTAGCCAATGGAGGGGGGCAGATCATTTTTAACTGGTATCATCCCGCACAGGAATTCCCATGAAACTGGCAAATCCTGAGATAATCTAAAGGCAATTGATTGGGTGGATAAAGCCAGCAGGGCCAATAGCGAGCATGAAAGTCCTAGCAGCAATAAAGGGAAAACCGGTTTCAGATTCGTCAATCGAATATCAGCCAGATATTCCCTGAAACTTTGTTTTCCGCTCGGCAGTTTGAGCACAAAAGGCACAATGATAAACAACACCAGCACATGTGCCAGGCCAGGTGTGATCAACGTCCGCCAGGAAGCATCCCCGGGAACGCCAACCAGATTGGCTCCTGCAATCACCAGGATCAATACAGCAATCCCCACCACAAGCTCTGTCACTAACGCCAGCCAGGGATGTTCATGAAGTTGGAATCTTTCAATTATTGAATTCATTACCTTATTCCTTTGCACAATATTGACAACTTCACCCAGATTAACATGACAAGACCAAAAGGACATCCGCCGGGAGGAATATTTTTACCTTGCCTTCCGACTGGTTCCTTATGATCCTGAAAGATGTGTGGATTTCAGTTTAAATTTTGATACAAATGGATTTAATCTTGGAGTGCAGAAGCTTCAATATCTGGAAGTAGTTTTTCCGCATCACGAATAGCCGGCGTTAACAGGCCAATTGGAGTTAACATCAGCATGAATACCCCGGTGAAGACCAATAACAACGACATCCCTGCTCCGGGACCCGATCCAGTGATTTTTCCAAAGATCGGAACCAATTTTCCTCCCTGATTCATGACCGGTTCGAAGATATGTTCAGCAAGTGGGCCGGCAACCAGGCTGCCCAACGGCCCCATCGATCGCGAAAGCGTTATCCGGGCAGACATCACTCTACCCTGCACATCGGGTGGGACCTTGGACAACCAGATAGGAGCAAGGCAGCCATTGAGAATTGGAACAAAGAAAAAAATGAAGAATGCGCCGGGAAGCCAGGTGATAAAGGTCCCTCCCAAACCAAAAAGGATCCGGCCCAGAATTGCGCTCAGGGCCATGCTCAACATCGCTCCCTGGACTTTCTTTTTGGGACCACCCCATGTGCTGATCAGAATCCCCCCAATCACAGCGCCTGCACTTAATACAGCCTCCACTCCGCTAAGAGCATAATTATCTCCTCCTGTTTTTGCCAGGACAAGGGCAGGTATCAAAACATTACCCATCGCGGCCAGAAAGTTTGCGAACATCCAGATGGCCTGCAACCCCCGTAAACTAGGCCGAGCCAAGATATATTTAAATCCGTATGTAATGTCTTGAAAGAAATTTCCCTTCGCATTATTTCCTACTTCAGTTTCAGTAGGTTGAGGAATGCTAGTAATCGATAGCGTAATAATTGCCAGTCCAAAAGTTGCCAGGTCAATCCAGAGGATCCCACCAATATCAGAAAAGGTTAACAATACGGCCGCTACAACCGGCGCAAAAATACTTGAAGCCGTGCTCGCAAGTCCGTGCAATCCACTGGCGCGGCCATATTGTCCCCTGGGCACCATCAATGTGATGGATCCCATAAATACAGGAACCTGAATGCTGTCCGCAATTCCAGCGATAACGACTGTGGTATATATATGCCAGATTTGTAGATAACCGCCTTTATAGATCAAGAGCAAAACCAGGGTGGTAAGTCCCGCCATTAAATCACTGGCGATCAATAACGTTTTTCTTGAATAACGATCTGCCAGAGCACCGCTTATCGGCCCAAATACCAGCAAAGGGGCTGTTGCAAAAAGCGCTGATAGAGCCAGAGCCGTCGGCGATCCCGTTTGCTTGAATATCCAGATGGTTAAGGCAAAGCTGGTCATCCCAGATCCAAAAAGTGACGCAAATTGGCCTGCCCAGATCGTAATAAAACCGCGGAATCCTTTGATTTTCATATCAACCCCGTAAGACAGGGGAATTTAACCTCCCGCCTATTTAAGTTCGGTTCGAGATTTATCCTAGCACTATTGTGAAGATGACACACGGTACTTAAGAGATGTTTTTTCCCAGCCGCTGGTCTGGGTAAAAACCCAGATCTGAGAATGGTGGAATACTAAAAATAAAAGAGCCGGTTTGTGAAAAAACAACCGGCTCTTTACCTTCTCGATCCAATCAGACTACTCCCGCCGCACTATGCCCTCCTGCCAGGCATACACTGCTGCCTGGGTCCGGTCAGCGAGCTGCAGCTTGCTGAGAATATTGCTGACATGA